>Ga0164243_10011437_pt1 | contig 12658 bp, 12 predicted proteins | sample OricompcompostOP_FD_108781 | JGI IMG/M metagenome (GOLD analysis project Ga0164243, IMG submission 108781) | Organic Plus compost microbial communities from Emeryville, California, USA - Original compost - Organic plus compost (OP) | ecosystem: Engineered > Solid waste > Mixed feedstock >...
GCTCGGGCTCGGGCTCGGGCTCGGGCTCGGGCTCCGGCTCCGGCGGGCGGGCGACCGGCGGTGGCGGCGGCTGGAGCACCGGCGGCACCTCGATCTCCACCATCTCGATGCGCGGAGCGGGCCGGCTCGGCGGCGGCGGTGGGTGGTAGACCGCGACCGCGTCCGCGAACACGAGGAGGACCAGGTGCACCGCGGTCGTGCCAGCAGCGGAGAGCACGAGCGGCGAGTCCCAGCGCACGGCACCCAGCCTAGCAGACGGCCTCAGGGTCGCTCGTTCTCGAGCGCGATCGCGGTCACGCCCGCCTGCTGGGCGAGGTCGATCGCGCGCATGACGTTGCCGTACGGGCCGACGCGGCTCCCCGCGATGATCGCCTTCGGCTTCGACGACGTCGCAGCGATCTCCTTGATGCGCGCGATCGCCGCGACGTCGTCGACGAACGGGTCGCCGTTGACGAACAGGTCGCCCTTCTCGGTGACCGAGATCCTGAGCGTGCTCTGGACCTCGCCGCCGGTCGCGGCCTTCGGCTTGTCGATCTCGACGCCGCGGGCGACGATCATCTTCGCGGTCACGATGAACACGACGAGGATCACGAGCACGACGTCGACGAACGGCGTCATGTTGATGTCCGTGATGCTCGCCTCGTCGCTGTCGTTGTAGAGGCTGCCGCCGGCCATCTCACACCTCCTTCGCGTCGGACGCCGCGACGTGCTCGGCGCGCACGTGCGCGGTGCCGTGGATCAGCGAGAGCACGGTGTGCGCGACCTCGTCGGCGCCGCCCATCACGACCTTGAGCTTGCGGCTGAAGTAGTTGAACGCGATCACGGCGGGGATCGCGACGAGCAGGCCGACCGCCGTCGCGACGAGCGCCTCGGCGATCGCCGAGAGCGTCTGCGCCTCGGCCTCGGCCGTCTTCGTCGACAGGCTCTGGAACGCGCTGATGATCCCGAGCACCGTGCCGAACAGCCCGATGAACGGGACGTTGTTCCCGAGCGTGCCGAGGATGATCAGGTTGCGATCGGCGCCGCGTCGCCAGCGCGCGCGCTCGCCGTGCATCGCCTCGGCGACCGCCTCCGGGCCGCGCGCGCGCTCGGCGAGGCCTCGCAGCCCGACCTGGATCGCGATCGACGGATCGTCCTTGTACTTGGTCTCGATCCAGCCGAGCTCGTCCCGATCGAACGCGCCGCGGAGCTCGCGATTGAACCGCTCGGTGTCGGTCTCCCGGTTCTTGAACCACAGGAAGCGGTCGATCATCACGCCGACCGAGACGACCGACAGGACGATCAGCACCCACAACACCCATTCCGCGCCGAGCTGGGCGAAGTCGACAAACGCGCTCGTCAGGTCCATCGCCCGAAAGTGTTACGCGGCTTCCGGCGGCTCGTCGACTCGCCCCGGCACGCTCTTGTCCTCGGATTTCATCACCTCACGCATCACCGCCGTCGCGTAGGCCCCGCCAGGCAACGTGAACGCGACCTCGATGGTCGAAGCGTCGAGCCCGGCGTCCGCTCCGCCCGTGACCACGGCGTCGCGCACCTCGATCGAGGCGTCGCGCCGCGTGCCCTCCGCGATCGCGCGGACGCTCGCGAACGCGTCGGGCGCGAGGCCGGCGGCCGCGAGGATCTGCGCCTCGCGCTCGGCGGCCGGGGTGCCCTCGGGTGGGCGGCGCATGCGATCGCCGAACATCGGACCGGTGACGCACAGCTCGCCCGCGACGAGCCGCGCCTCGTCGGTGGCCGCGTCCTCGCACGTGAACATGCCGCCTCCGCGCTTGTGCAGGATGTCGCCGGCGAGCACGCGCCGGTACAGCCCGTCCTCGATGCGCGCGCGCAGCCACGTGTTGAACAGCTCGGACTGCAGCGCCGACACGAGGAGCCGCGCGAGCCTCTTGTCGCGCCTCAGCGATCTCGCCGCGGGATCGCCGGTGACGAGCGCGCGGCCGCGCGCCGCGTTGTCGCCCTCGCGCCCGAAGCGCTGCTCGCCGTACCAGTTCGGGGCGCCCGGGGTCTCGGCGAGCCGTGCGAGGATCTGGCGCGCGCGCTCCGCAGCTCCGTCGCCGACGCCGCGCACGCGGAGCCGGAACCGATTCGCGCGCACGTGCCCCGTGCGCAGCTTGTGCGGGTGGCGCGCGGCCTCGAGGATCGTGATGCCGGGGAGCGCGAGCGCGAGCGCGGCCTCGGGTGTCAGGGGAGGGGGCAGGCTCAGCCACTGGCGCGTGACGGCGTGACGGTCCTTGAGGCCCGCGATGCCGATGTCGCGCTCGTCGATCCCGAGCGCGCGCGCGATCGTGCTGGCCGCGTGACGCGTGGTGAGCCCGCGCTTCTCGATGCGCACGAACACGTGGTCCCCGGTGCCCGCGGGAGCGTAGGCGGGCTCCTCGTCGACGAAGAAGTCGTCCTCGGTCGCGCGCAGCACGCCGCCGGTGCCCGGGATATCAGCGGTCAGATACGGCAAGTCCACGCGCGCACTGTCGCACGTCGCCGCGGTGCTACCATCCCCGCATGCTCACGCATCGCGCGCTCGGCGCCCTGGCCGTGGTGGTGCTCGGATGTGGCGGCCGCTACGGCGGTGCGCCGCAGGCACCGAAGGCGCCGCCGCCCGGAGGGATCGAGTCGGCCGCGCTGCCGTTCCAGGTGCTCGACGCGCGCACGGGTCGCCAGATCGAGACCTCGGCGTTCTGGGACCAGCTCGGGAACGCGCGCGCCATCTGCGTCGGCGAGGATCACTCGAACCCGCACCACCACTGGGTGCAGCTCGAGATCGTGCGCACGCTCGCGAAGCAGCGCGCGCCCGACGAGCGGCTCGCGCTCGGGCTCGAGATGATCCAGCGCCCGTTCCAGGGCGTCCTCGACGACTACGCGGCCGGTCGCATCGACGCCGCCGCGCTGCGCTCGCGCGCTGGCTGGGAGGAGCGCTGGGGTTACGACTTCGGCTTCTACGGGCCGACGATCGACGCGGCGGTCGCCGCGGGGGCGAGCCTGCTCGCGCTCAACGCGCCTCGCGAGCTGACGAAGAAGGTCGCGAAGAAGGGCCTCTCCGGCCTCGCGCCCGACGAGCGCGCGCAGGTCCCCGAGCTCGTCCTCGACGACGCCACGCACCGCGCCTGGTTCGAGGGCGTCATGGAGGCGATGGGCGACGCGCACGCGCACCCGCGACCCGCCACGACCGACGCCACCGAGAGCGCAGACGCGCACGAGTCGCACGACCCGCACGACCCGCACGCGTCCCCGCATCCCGCGCCCTCCTCTCCGCACACGTCGCCCCATGGCCCGACGCACGCCGCGCCGCCCGCCGACGCGGCGCCGCCTGTCGACAACATCTACACCGTGCAGGTGCTGTGGGACGAGACCATGGCCGACGCAGCCGCGCGCTGGCTCGCCGAGAACCCGACGGGTCGCGCGATTCTCCTCGCCGGCAACGGCCACTGCCACGACTCCGCGATCGTCGCCCGCCTCGAGCGCCGCGGCGTCGGCGACGTCGTCTCGGTCCGCCCGATCCTGGACACGGACGGCCAGGTCGCCGAGGCCCTCGTCAAGCCGATGAACGACTTCCTCGTCGTGCTCCAGGTCCCGCGCCGCGTCACCGCCCGGTAGCGGTTCGTGAACGGCAGGGACGCTTTCAAGTTAGGCACGTTAGCGTCTGCAAGCTGCCGTGAATATTGAGCGTCGTGGGACGCTTTCAAGTTACGGTTCCCGTGCGCGCGCGGACGGTGGCGGAGGGGACGACCTCGAGTCGGGTACGCTGCCGCGATCGCCGAGCGGCCCCGGAGGCGCTCGACGTGCGGTCGCGAGGTGAGCGGAAGGTGGAGCGCATGCCGGTGTCCTCCGGCGCTCGACGAGGGCGCGTACCCCCCCGGGCGTAACTTGAAAGCGTCCCCGCACGCCGAATGATCTCGCGGGGTTCGAGGACGTAACTTGCCTAACTTGAAAGCGTCCCTCCCGGCAGGGCGCTGCCGGGCCGGGGGCCGTTCTCGTCGGTGGCCATGCGGATGTAGAGCTTCGCGCTCTTGTTCTCGGGATCGATCGTCAGGACGTGCTGCCACTCGGCGAGCGCGGCGTCCTTGCGGCCGAGCGAGAACAGGGTGACGCCGAGGTGGATGCGCGCCGGGATGAAGTCGGGGCGCAGGCGCTTGGCGTGCTCGAACTCGGCGACGGCGGCGTGGTAGACGCCCATGTCCCGGTAGACGTTGCCGAGGCGGACGCGCAGGTCGGCGAACTCGGGACACAGGTCGAGCGCCTTGGCGTACTCGCGCACGCTCTCGTCGAACATGGCGAGGCCGGCGTAGGCGGCGCCGAGGTCGGCGTGCATGTTGGCGAGCTTGCCGCGCGCGAACCGGTCGAGCGCGTTCGGCTGGCCGACGCTCGCGGACACGGCCTTCGTGTAGACCTCGCGCGCGCGGTCGTACTTGCCGCGATCGTTGTACGTGACGCTCAGGTTGAGCGCGGCCTCGGTGTAGCGGGGGTTCAGGCGCAGCGCGTTCTCGAACGCCTCCTCGGCGTCGGAGAACCGGCCCTGCGCGTGATAGACGACGCCGAGCATATTGTAGAGGTCGGGGAACCCGGGCCGCGCCTGGGCGGCCTCGGCGAGAAAGGGCTCGGCCTGCTCGTACTCGCCCGCGTTGTAGTGCTCGCGCCCGAGCGCGATCAGCTGCTCGACCCGGTCTGCGCTCATCGTCGTTCGACGATACTACTTCTTGGCGACGGGGCGGAGGCCCGCGAGCGCGGACCGCGCGTCACCAGCGCGCGTGCTGCGCGGGTGCTTGCTGACGAGCTCCTCCCACGTCGTGCGCGCGCGATCCGGCATCCCGACGGCCACGTAGGCGCGACCGAGCAGCCACAGCGCCTCCTCGTCGTAGCCGACGCCGCGATAGCGCTCGAGCAGGCGGCGCAGGCGGATCACGGTGCCCATCGGCTTGCCGCGGTCCCAGTAGTACCGGGCGACGTACCACTCGTGATCGGCGAGGCGCTTGCCGACCCGGGCGAGGATCTCCTTGGCCTTGGCGCGGTACGGCGAGTCGGGATAGCGGTCGAGGAACGTCTTGAGCTCGTTCGCCGCGTCCTCGGTCGAGGACTGGTCCTTCTCGAACGACGGCGGGAACAGCCAGAAGTCGCCGGGGAGCTGCTTGTAGTAGGCCTCGCCGATCCGGAAGCTCGCGTAGCCGTTCGCGACCATCTCGTGCGTCGGGTGGAACTTGATGAACAGCCGGTAGCTGTCGATCGCCTCGAGGTACTGCTCGGCGCCGAACTCGGCGTCGGCGAGCCGCAGCTCCGCGAGCACGGCGTACTTCGAGTACGGGAACCGGCTCTTGATGAAGGCGAAGTACTTCGAGGCCGCGATCCAGTCCTTGGCCTCGAGCGCCTTCATGCCCTTGTCATAGTTCTTTTGGGCCGAGACCGAGTAATCGACCGCGCCCGAGCCGGTCGCGCCGCCGCAGCCCGCGGCCGTGATCGCGACCGCGATCGCGATCATGCAGGCTCCGAGGAAGTTCTTCGAGATCATTGGCAATTGGACCGGTCCGGGTTGATACACCGTAGCGCGGGGTCAGTAAAGCGGCGACGCTTGGACGCGGAGACCGTCCGTGGCGTTGCCTGGCCGCGCGCGCTCGCCCCCGACGGCTCCGCGGAGGGCGCCGTGCGCCCGGGCACGCGCGCGGGCCGGCGCACCCGGGACCGTGAGATAACCGAGCAGCCATGCGACAGACCTTCGTCCCTCGTCCCGCCGCCGTGCTCGCCGGCGTCGCGTGTCTCGTCCTGTGCCTCGGTGCCCTCGCCTGCGGCGGGAGCGCGAAGCAGATCGAGATCGGCCCCGTGCCGCCGCGACAGACGACCGGGACGCTGTCGGGCCCGCTGTGCCGCGACACGGGGTGCACGTGCGCGAGCACGGAGGCGGACGCGGGGGTGCCCGACGACGGCAAGAAGCGCTTCGAGCTGCGGCTGCAGAGCGCACAGGAGCTGTGGCTGAAGCTGCCCGGCGACACGCTGCTCTACAAGGACGCGGAGCGGGCGACGAGCTGCTTCTACGTCGACTTCGCACCGGGGCAGCACCCGATCGAGCTGCGCGCCTCGAACGCCGACGGCGTGTCCGCGGAGGTCGTCGTGCGCGAGCTCGGCGCGAAGACGCGGAGCTTCTACAACACGTTCCGCTTCGAGTGCGGCCACCCGGGCGTGTGCTCGTTCGAGGAGCTCGACGCGCTGAAGAGCCACTACGCGCAGTTCCAGCGCAACCTCCACGATCCGTGTGGCTCGACCAAGATCAAGGGCATCGTGTGGGACCACGGCCGCGCGCCCGACGGCCTGCACCCGAGCGAGCTCGTCGTGCGTGCGACGCTCGACGTGTACAAGTTCGCGCCGTGGCGGCGCTCGGGAGACGCCTCGTGCGCCGAGGGGGGACGGGCGCCGTCCGAGCCCGACGACGCGCCCGCGCCCGACGCCGAGGCCGGCGACGCGGCCGACACGACACCCGCCGCCGCGCCCTGATCGGGGTTGCCGGCTCGCCGGCCGGGTGCGAAATACGGCAGGCCGATGCAGGTCTTCGAGTATCCCGATGCGTACGACGTGATCGTCGTCGGTGCTGGCCACGCCGGATGCGAGGCCGCGCTCGCGGCGGCGCGCATGGGCGCGCGCGTCCTCGTGCTGACCGGGAACCTCGAGATGGTCGCGCAGATGTCGTGCAACCCGGCGATCGGCGGCGTCGCGAAGGGGCACCTCGTCAAGGAGATCGACGCGCTCGGTGGCGAGATGGCGAGCGTGATCGACGCGACCGGCATCCAGTTCCGGCGGCTCAACGCGTCGAAGGGGCCCGCGGTGCGCTCGACGCGGGCGCAGGCCGACAAGCGCCGGTACCGCGACGAGATGCGCGGGCGGCTCGAGCGCCAGGCCGGGCTCGCGCTGCGGCAGGGCGAGGTCGCGCAGCTCGGCGTCGAGGACGAGCCCACCGCGACGAACCTGACCTCGAGCGGGCGTCGCAAGCGGGTCGTCGGCGTGACGACGACGATGGGCGTGCGCTACCGGGCGCGCGCGGTGATCCTCACGACAGGGACGTTCCTGCGCGGCGCGATCTTCGTCGGCGAGGCGAAGGGCGCGGGCGGGCGCGCAGGGGAGGCGCCGTCGATCGGCCTCTCGCACTCGCTCGACGCGCTCGGGTTCCCGCTCGCGCGGCTCAAGACCGGGACGCCGTGCCGCATCGACCTCAAGACGATCGACACCCGCTCGCTCGAGCTCCAGCCCGGCGACGATCCACCGCCGATGTTCCGGTGGACGCCGACGCCGGCGCGGCCGCCGCTGCCGCAGATCGCGTGCTGGGTGACGTACACGAACGAGCGCACGCACGCGCTGATCCGCGAGGGCCTGCCGCGCTCGCCGCTGTACCGCAAGGACATCCAGGGCACGGGGCCGCGATACTGCCCGAGCATCGAGGACAAGATCGTCCGCTTCGCGGACAAGGATCGCCACCAGATCTACCTCGAGCCCGAGGGCATCGACGCCGCGGAGGTCTACCCGAACGGGATCTCGACGTCGCTGCCGTTCGACGTGCAGCTCGCGTTCCTGCGCACGATCCCGGGGCTCGAGCGGGCCGAGATGACGCGGCCCGGGTACGCCGTCGAGTACGACTTCATCGATCCGCGCGAGGTGCTGCCGACGCTGGAGACGCGCCGCGTCGCCGGCCTCTACCACGCCGGGCAGATCAACGGCACGAGCGGCTACGAGGAGGCCGCGATCCAGGGCCTGCTCGCTGGCATCAACGCCGCGCTCGCGCTCGGGTTCGGCCCCGGCGACAAGGATCCGCTGATCCTGCGCCGCGATCAGGCGTACGGCGGCGTGCTCGTCGACGATCTGACGACGCGCGGCACGCAGGAGCCGTACCGGATGATGACCTCGCGCGCGGAGTTCCGGCTGCTGCTCCGCGAGGACAACACCGTGGATCGCTTGCTGCCGATCGGGCGCCGGCTCGGCCTCGTCGACGACGCGCGCTGGGCGGCGTTCGAGGCCTGGCAGGCCGAGCTGTCGCGCGCGCACGAGCGAGCGGAGCGCGCCTCGGTCGTCGGTAGCGACGCGGTCAACGCGGTGCTCGCGCGCCACGGCTCGGCGCCGATCGTCAGCCGGCGCGCCACGCTCGCCGAGCTGCTCCGGCGCCCCGAGCTCGACTGGCGCGCCGTCGAGGAGGTCGCGGCAGCCGGCGGCGTCGCGCCGGCAGAGGTCGGCCCGGCCGCCCTCGAGCGCGTCGAGGTCGAGCTCACGTACCAGGGCTACCTGCGCCGCCAGGAGGCCGACGCCGCGAAGGTCGCGCGCGCTGACGCGGTGCGGCTACCCGACGAGCTCGACTACCGCGGCATCCCGGGGCTGTCGAACGAGGTCATCGAGAAGCTGGAGGCGATCCGCCCGCGCTCGGTCGGGCAGGCCTCGCGCATCAGCGGGGTGACCCCGGCGGCGGTCGCGATCTTGTTGACCCACGTCGGGCTGGTCGAGCGACGAAGGGCTGCGGTACGTTCGCAGACCTCATGAAGCTTCGCGTTCGTGTCGTCACGGGGGTCGCGTTCGCTGCTGGCATGCTGGGGACCGTGGAGTCCGCGCGCGCCGGTGGGCTGCTGTTACCGGGATCGGGGGCGGTGTCGACGTCGCGCGCCGGCGCCGCCGTCGCCTCGGCCGAGGGTGGAGAGGCGCTCGCGCTGAACCCCGCGGGCATCGCAAAGACCAAGGGCACGACGATCACGGTGTCCGCCGCGATCATCGACTACGCGCTCGAGTTCACGCGCCGCGGCACGTACGACGCGATCGCCGACGAGGCGCTGCCGTACGAGGGCACGCCGTTCCCGACGGTGCGCGACGACGCGAAGCCGTCGCTCGGCATCGGCGGCTTCCAGCCCATCCCGGTCGTCGCGATCACGAGCGATCTCGGCGGCGCGGTCCCGAACCTCAAGGTCGGGGCCGGCCTGTACGCGCCCAACGCGTACCCGTTCCGCGACATGTGCACGGAGCTGCCGGGCGGTGGCTGCCAGAAGTACGCGTTCAACGGCGACCCGAACGTGCCGCCGCCGCCGTCGCGCTACGACGTCGTCTCGCAGGACGCGATGATCCTGATGCCGTCGGTCGCCGCGGCGTACACGATCGCCGACAAGCTCGACGTCGGCGCGCGGTTCTCGGTGGGCACCGCGCACATCAAGTCCACCGTCGGGCTGTGGGGCGAGCTCAACAACTACGTCGAGAACGTCAAGCGCGACGCGATGTTCTCCGTCGACGCGAAGGACAACTTCGTCACCAGCTTCGGCGTCGGCGTCAACTACCGCGTCACGCCGGTGGTCGAGCTCGCGGCGAGCTACAACTCGGCGATCAACGTGAACGCCAAGGGCTCCGCGGTCACCGAGCTCGGATCGCAGGCCTCGTTCAACGGGTTCCCGATCGTGATCGTGCCGCCCGAGGACTCCGCCGCGCGGTGCGAGCCCGGCGGTACGCGGACCGTCCTCCGGGGCTGCGCCGAGCTCTCGGTGCCGCAGACGGCGACGATCGGCGGGCGCTACCGGTTCCTCGACCACACCGGCCGCGAGCGGGGAGACATCGAGCTCAACGTCGGCTGGGAGAACTGGAGCGCCGAGCGCGCGAGCGACTATCGCGTCGTCGTCGATGGCCTCGCGTTCCTGATCGACGGCAACGGCGAGGAGGGCTACGCGGCCGACATCCAGACCGCGTTCATCCGCCACAACCTCAAGGACACCTACAACGCGCGGCTCGGCGGCAGCTACCGGATCCCGGTCGACGGCAGCGAGGTCATCGTCCGCGGCGGCGTCGGCTACGACACGCGCGCGGCGAACGAGGGCTGGTACCGCGTGGACCTCGACGGCGCGGCGCGCACCACGCTCGCGCTCGGCGCCGGCTACAAGGCGCGCTCGTGGGAGGTCAACGTCGGAGGCGGCGTGATCCTCGAGGGCACGTACGAGAACGCGGGGACCTGCAACCCCGAGGGCATCAACGACAGCAAGGGCTGCGGTCCCAACGGCGAGGAGCAGGCGCAGGAGGACCGCCGCGGTCCGGATCCGATCACGCCGGTGCTCCTGCCCGACCGGCAGGCCGAGAGCCCGATCTCGCAGGGCACGTACCGGTCGCACTACCTGATGTTCATGCTCGGCTTCTCGACCTGGTTCTGAGCGCCGCCGGCGCGCGACGCGAGACGCGCGGAAGCGTTCTGAGGTAGCTTCGACCAGATGAAGCTGGGTGGAGCGTTCGTCGCCGGAAGTCTGCTCGTGTTCTCGCTGGCCTCTCCCGCGGTGGCCGGTGGGCTGTACCTCCCTGGCTCGGGTGCGACCTCGACCTCGCGCGCGGGCGCGGCGGTCGCGTCCGCCGACGATGGCGAGGCGCTGTCGATCAACCCCGCGGGCCTCGCGAAGACCGAGGGCCTCACGATCACGATCTCGACGGCGTTCATACGCTACTTCATGGAGTTCACGCGCCGCGGGACGTACGACGCACCGACGGACTTCTCCCCGCCGTACGCGGGGCAGCCGTACCCGACGATCACCAACGATCCGGATCTCGCGCTCGGCGTCGCGAAGTTCCAGCCGATCCCGGTGATCGCGGTCGTCACCGATCTCGGCGGGCGCGTCCCGAACCTGCGGCTCGCGGCCGGGCTCTACGCGCCCACGGGCTACCCGTTCCGCGACATGACGAACGGCTACCAGTTCCCGCGCGGCGACGATCCGAACGCGGACCTGACCACGCCGCCGCCGCCGTCGCGCTACGACGTGCTCACGGCGGAGAGCCGGCTGCTGCTGCCGTCGATCGCGGCGAGCTACCGGATCCTCCCGCAGCTCGACGTCGGCGCGCGGTTCACCGCCGGCAACCTCGCGAGCAAGTCGCAGATCGCGGTGTGGGGCTCGCCGAACAACCTCGACGAGTCGATCCGCCAGGACACGCTGTTCACCGCCGACATCAAGGACTCGTTCATCCCCGCGTTCGGGCTCGGCGTGACGTTCCGGCCGGCGCCGGCGATCGAGCTCGCGGCGGCGTACGCGTCTCCGTTCGTGATCAAGGCGAAGGGTACCGGCGTCAGCGTCAAGGCGCCGGGCGTCGATCCGTCGCGCGTCGTCGGCCCGGTGCCCGACGACATGGCGGTGTGCGAGACCGGCGGCACGTTCGAGGCGCAGCGCGCGTGCATCAACCTCGAGCTTCCGCAGACCGCCACCGTGGGCGCGCGCTACAAGTTCCTCGATCGCAACGGCGAGCTGCGCGGCGATATCGAGGCCAACGTCGCGTGGGAGAACTGGGGCAAGCGCTGCGAGGTCGGCAGCGACGGCCAGTTCGTCGACCCGGAGTGCACGAGCCCGGGGCAGTACAGGATCGTGATCGACTCCGGCCTCTACACCAACGGCGAGTTCGCGCAGCCGCTCGCGAAGAACTACAACAACTTCGGGTTCCAGGACACGTACTCGTTCCGCCTCGGCGGCAGCTACCACCTGCCCGTCGGGCCGGCCGCCGCGAAGAGCAAGGTGATCCTGCGCGCCGGCGCCGCGTACGACACGAGCGCCGCGAAGACCGGCTGGCTGCGCGCCTACATGGACGGCGCCGATCGCGTGACGACGACGCTCGGCGGCGCCTACCGCACGCGGAGCTGGGAGGTGAACCTCGGCGCCGGGTACGTCTACGAGGGCACGAGCATGAACCCGGGCGCGAGCCCCGACGGCAGCGACTGCAACCCGACCTCGGCCGGCGTGATCGGCTGCGCCGGCACGGGCCAGAACCGTCCGCTCGACGAGCGCCAGGGGCCCGATCCGACGAGCCCGCTGGTCGAGCCGAACTTCCAGGCCGAGAACCCGTACAACCAGGGCACGTTCGAGTCGAGCTACGTGATGTTCATGCTCGGCTTCAGCACGTGGTTCTGAAGACGCCGGTAGGATCGGCGCATGGCGATCAAGTGCGGGAACTGTGGTGGGTACTTCCTCGCGGACGAGCTCGCGATGCGCAAGCCACCGCGACATCCGTGGCGGCTCACCGCGCAGGGCGAGCAGGCGCTCGCGAACAACCAGCGGCCCGGCGGTGACGCGCGGGCGTGCCCCGAGTGCGGAAACCAGACGCTGATCGGTGAGATCATGCGTGCACCGCGATCGGACATGTCATAACAGCCGCATGAGCAAGGCCCTGGTTCGACGTGGAAGTGGCAGCGGGGTCGTCCCCGCGATCGCGAGCGCGCTGATCCCTGGCGTCGGTCAGCTCGTGAACGGCGAGACCGACAAGGCGATCGGCGTGTTCGTCGTCTCCGCGGTCTCCGGCCTGGGGTTCCTCGGCGCGATCCCGCTGATCGGCAGCGTCGCCGCGCTCGTCGGGGCGGCGACGTGGGTCTACGGCGTCGCCGACGCGTACGTCCAGGGCCGCAAGAAGTGACGAGTGTGATCCGCCGAGGGCCTGGCCGGCCGCCCGGCGGTTCCAGTCAACGCTGACCGTTCCTGCTAAGGTCTGCGGGATGTCCGACGTTCCGTTCGACCAGTTCCAGGGCACCCGCAGCTACATCGCGTCCGACGAGCTCAAGCACGCGGTCAACGTCGCGGTCGCGCTTCAGCGGCCGCTGCTGCTACGCGGCGAGCCCGGCACCGGCAAGACGCTGCTCGCCGAGAACCTCGCCAGCGCGCTCGGGCTGCCGCTGATCCGGTGGCACGTCAAGTCGACGACCAAGGCC
>Ga0164243_10011438_pt1 | contig 12657 bp, 13 predicted proteins | sample OricompcompostOP_FD_108781 | JGI IMG/M metagenome (GOLD analysis project Ga0164243, IMG submission 108781) | Organic Plus compost microbial communities from Emeryville, California, USA - Original compost - Organic plus compost (OP) | ecosystem: Engineered > Solid waste > Mixed feedstock >...
CACCACCCGCACGGCATTGCCGACGAGGAATTCGACCGGATTTTCACCACCAACCGGCCCGTCATCTTTGCCTATCACGGCTATCCTTATCTCATTCACCGACTGGTCTATAAACGCACCAATCATCTCAATTTCCACGTGCACGGTTTTATCGAGCAGGGAACGACGACGACGCCTTTCGATATGACGGTGCTCAACGAACTGGACCGGTTTCATCTGGCCATCGCCGCTGTCAAGCGGCTGCCAGTCAGCGATGATGTCGCCGCTCCCCTGATCGCCAGTTTCGAGGAGAAGCTGGTCCTGCACAAAGGTTACGTGCGCGAACATGGTGAAGACATGCCGGAAATCCGAAATTGGAAATGGGAGGCGCGATCGTGAGGGCAACCGCGCGACATCCTTATGGCTGTATGCGTTTGCGAGCCACAATATAGGGACGATTATCATTGCCCCTCGCGGCATGGCGTTCGACCGCAAGAATATCGAAGCCTGCGGCAGATATTTGCCGGCTCAGTTCCGTTGCCCCGAAGGCGCCCGCATAGGGCGCCATGCCGATCACGCGCATCGCGGGCAACAGGGCCAGCCGGATCAGCGGGTTCATGTCGCCCACGCAAGGAGTCTTGGAAATGAACAAGCCTCCCGGCTCAAGCAGAGTATGGATCGAGCGCAGCGTGCCCGACAGGTCGCGAACCAGATGGAGATAATTGAATCCAAGAACCGCGTTGAATCGTACTGCCTCGGACGCAAGCATTTCCGCAGTGGCAGTCCGGAAGGTGAGAGCCGGGATCGGGGCAGCGGCAAGCTTTTCGTCGGCAATCGCGATCATTCCAGCAGAAAAATCTGTCGCTAGATAATGCTGAACAGCAACGGCAAGCCGAAGCGCTGTTGTTCCTGTGCCGCAACCCAGCTCCAGCACCTTGTCACTTGTTCCAAGCAAAGCTCGGGTCCGGTCCAGCGTGCGCTCATAGCCGGCTTGATCCGCGATCTTGCCCAAGGCATATTTCCGCGACGTCCGATCCCAGAAACGCGCATCGCTTGCTGTGCTCATGACGGGCCGTCTCCCCACCACCTTTGCACGCATCAATACTGGAGAAATACCGTTGCGTGAAGAGGCGGCTCTCCGCGCATGGGCTGGTAATGCTTCCAATTAGCAACGGTTTTTCTATCTGGTGGAACGCTGGACCAGATAGGTAGCAACGGTTGCAGCGAACAGCAGAAATGCCGTTGCCACCACGACAGCGACATAGGCATTCTCGAACGCCTGCGAAGCGAGCGCGGTCAGCGCGCTGGCGTCAGCGGAGGCCATCGATTGCGCTGCAAGCAGCGCCTCGTCAAGGCTGTCGCGGACAACTGGAGGAATGCCTGAACCGGCTGGCAGAACAAGGCTCGCCGTATAGAATGCCGACAGGATACTGCCGAAGATCGTCACGCCCAGTGCATTGCCGAGCTCAAACGAGACTTCCTCCACCGAAGCGGCCATCCCCGCTTTTTCGGCCGGGGCACTTCCCATGATCGAGGATGACGCGCCGGTCATCGCACAGCCGACCCCAAAGCCAAGGACGGCAAGCCCCGCCAGATAGAAGTGCGCCGAGAGCCGATAGGTAAGGATGTAGATCATCACCCCGAGTGCCGTAACGCCAAGCGATACCCAGAGCACCTTGCCGGCACCGAAGCGCGGCAACATTGCGCCCGCAAGAGGCCCTGCAACGAAGGCTGCCAGCGGGATAGGCAGAATGGTCAAACCGGCCTGCAGCGGTGTCATGCCTTCGATCAGTTGCATGCGCTGGCTGAAAACCAGTTCCATGCCGGTCATCGACCCGGACGCGACCAGAGCTGCAAACACGCCCAAAGAAAATAGTCTTGTCTTGAACAATGAGAAATCGATCAGCGGTTCAGCGCTTGCAAACTGTCTGCGGACGAAGATCGTCGTGGCGACAAGGCCGATGACGAGCGCCGCCGCAAAAATGGTCATGGAAGCGTCGCGCTTTGCCAGTTCCTTGACGGCATAGGTCAGCGCGATCAGACCGATCATGATCTGGACCGAGCCCACGAGGTCCCATTTGCGCTTTGAGCCGAGCGGGCGGTTTTCAAGGTGGAAGGCCGAAAGCCCGAGCGCCACCAGAACAACCGGCACATTGATCAGGAAAACCGAGCCCCACCAGAAATATTCCAGCAGAATGCCGCCCGCGACCGGGCCGATGGCAGCGCCACCCGAAGCGATTGCCGCCCATATGCCGATGGCGAGAGAGCGTTCCCTCTCATCCGTGAAGGTCAAGCGAATGATCGACAGCGTGGCAGGCATCATCATGGCCGCACCGCAGGCAAGGAATGCGCGCGCCGCAATCAGAATTTCCGGATTCGGCGAATAGGCCGCGCAGAGCGAAGCGAGGCCAAACACCGCCAGCCCGTTCATGAACATGCGCTTGTGGCCGAGCTTGTCGCCAAGCGTGCCGAGGCCCGGCAGAAGACCGGCCACCACCAGAGGGTAGATGTTCATGATCCAGAGCTTTTCCGAAGCCGTTGCCGCGAGATCATGGGTAAGACGCGGCAGGGCCGTGTAGAGCACGGTCATATCCACGACGATGAGGAACAACGCGCTGGAAACAATTGCCAGAACGAGCCAGCGATTTTGCGGCAACATCGGTTCATACCTTTTCAATACGATCGTATTCAAACTTGTCAGAGGAGCCGACGTAATATAAATCCGTCCGTATGGAAAGTAAGAAATTGCAAAAAACGGGCCGTCCGCGCTCGATCGACCGCGATCATGTGCTCGACATGGCTGAAAAGCTGGTTGAGGAAGGCGGCATCCTTGCGCTGACCATGGACGCGGTTGCGCAAGCCGCCGGCGTAACCAAGGGCGGCGTGCAATATTGCTTCGGCAACAAGGACGGGCTGATGAAGGCCATGATCGAACGGCTGGGCGACCGGTTCGATGATCAGGTGGCGGCACGCAAACAGCAGAAGAACGACGCGATCTCACACATTGCAGCCCATATCGCGGTGACACGCGAAAGCGACGCGGACGACGATTCAAGGTTTGCCGCGATGATGGCGAGCCTAATTCCCAACTCCCACTATCTCGAAGAAACCCGGGCCTGGTATCGCAAGCAATGGGAGGGCCTTGATGTTTCCACGCCGGAAGGACGGCGGGCGCGTTTGGCATTCATTGCCAATGAAGGCGCATTCTGGCTGAGAAGCTTCAACCTGTTCGAGCTGACGCAGAAAGAATGGCAGTCGATCTTCGATGACATCGAAGACCTTCTTGGGTAGGCTGGGCGAAATTCCTGCGCTAGCACCTGGATCAGGAAGTCCAACGCGGGAAGCATGATGCTTACAAGCCTGCCTTCGCCATCGGCTGGTGCCCGGTCACACAATGGATGCCTCCGCCTCCTGCGGCGATCGCGTCTGTATTCAGTTGAACGATTTCTCGCCCCGGATAGAGTGCGGCCAGCAATTCCCGGCATCTTGCGTCCGCTTCGGCATCGCCGAACTCCGGGGCTATTACACCATCATTGACTGGCAGATAATTGATATAGCCAGGGGCAAAATCAGGACTTTCCGAAAATTTGTTCCGGCGCGGCTTCAACGGGGGCGCCAATGTGTGGATGCGCAGGCGATTTCCATCGGCATCCGTGGCCTGTTTTAATATTTCCAGATGCTCTCGGGTGACATCGTAGTCAAAGGAAGCGGGGTTCATCTCCAGATTGGCCACGACCTCTCCTCTCCGCGTGAAGCGGGCATAAAAGTCGACATGCGCATCCGTGATGTCGCGGCCCTTGATACCCGGTAGCCATATGATTTTCCGCAACCCCAGCATCGATCGAAGCTCGGCCTCAACGTCCTGTTTGCTCCAACTGGGATTGCGGTTGTCGTTGATCCAGCAACTCTCCGTTAGAATCGCGGTACCATAACCGTCAACTTCGATTCCGCCTCCTTCACCGTGCAGCCGGCTGCGAATATAGGTCGTCGCCAAGGCATCGCTGACGAGCCGCGCTACGCCGCTATCCTTTTCGTGTTGCTGCTTCCCGCCCCAGCCGTTGAAATTGAAGTCAACGGCGCCCAGTTCGCCTTGCGCGTTCACGACGAAGTTCGGCCCAATGTCGCGCATCCAGATATCGTCGAGTTCGGCCTCGATGAACGACACATTGCTTGCAGCGCAATTGAACTTCGCGCTTTCCAACTCGGTTGCGCGGTATAAAACCGTCACGGGCTCAAACCGGGCTATCGTCCTGGCGAGAGCGCCAATGGCTTTCTGCACATCGGCTGTCAGGTCGCCCCAAATTGCTTCCTGCGCGCCGAAGGTCAGAAACGTTCGGCTATGATGCCGATCTTCGGCGGGCATAACCCAGTCAAGCATCATTCTTTTCCTTCATGCACGCTCATCTAACATATTGATCTGCATAAAGCAGTCCCATCTTTCGCAAGCCGACGCCTACCCCGCCCCTATTCTCATCGAAAAGGTCCAGAATCATGAGCCTACGAGAACAAGCATGGCCGGATCCCGCTTCCATCATCACGTTCGAAGATGGCGATCCCAGTGAAAATCCTTGGGTCAACGGAAAACCGAAGCGCGAAGAAATCGAGATCGAAGACTATAGCTCCCTCTGGCCTCGGCAATACGAGATCTGCAAGGCGCAGATCACAGGAGCACTCGGGAAGACGGTACTGAACATCGAACACGTCGGATCGACGGCGGTGCCCGGACTTCCCTCCAAGCCGGTGGTTGATATCGATTTGATCGTTTCTGATCCGGATATGGAAAACGAATATGTCCCTGCGCTCGAAACGCTCGGGTATATTCTGACGGTCAGAGAACGCTCATGGTATCAGCACCGCATGTTGCGGCATGAAAATCCACGGGTAAATCTACATGTATTCGGCCCCGCCTGCCCTGAACATATTCGGCATATTCTCTTTCGCGATTGGTTGCGGGAGCATCCGGCGGACAAGCAGCGATATGCCGAGGCGAAGCTGCAGGCAAAAGGCGGATCGCTCAACGCGGCCGTTTACAATGCAAGAAAGCAGGATACGGTGCGGGCAATTTATGACAAAATTTTCATGAGCCGGGGCTGGATCACCGATAGCCACACCTGACAGGGCGCGCCATGCTGAAGATGGCCGCGCCAACTCTGGCACTTTTTGTCGGGATAGGAGCATTATCGCGTCAAGAAGACACCAGACCACCAATTCAGCGTGAATGGTCTTGGCGGGAAAGCGGCACAACATTGGCTGTGGCCCGAGATGCGTTGTGTGGGCAGCGGTCACCACAGATATGATAAACGTTTTCTTGCCCGCCGCCGCTCGCCTCGGTCGCCGCTTCGGTGAGATAGCGCGCCGGTGTCGTGCCGAGCATTCGCCTGAACATGGCGATGAAGGCGCTGGGGCTTTCATATCCCAGATCAAAGGCGATATTCGTCACGGTTTCACCTTCGGCCAGCCGCTGAAGCGCGAGGCCGACATGCAATTGCTGCCGCCAGCGGCCGAACGACATGCCCGTTTCCCGCTGGAAGAGTCTCGTCAATGTGCGGTTGCTCGCGCCGACACGCGCGCCCCATTCCTCCAGGTTCAATCGAAGGGAGGGATTCTCGATCAGCGTCTCGACCAGTCTTTTCAATCTCCGGTCATCAGGCATGGGAAGACGCAGCGGCTCCACCGGCGCGTTCTCGAGTTCGTCCAAAAGCACTGACGCCAGCCGCTCCTCTCTTATATCGCCATCAGAGTAACAATGCCGTTCGTTGACGAACCGCAGGATCAGTTCGCGCAAGAGAGGCTGGACGAAGAGAATGCCGCAATCGGCGCGCCGGCTGCTGCTATCGTCCGGCTCGATATAAAGATTGCCTAGCAAGACCTGTCCCGCCGCTCGCGCAAAATGCGTCACCCCGCCCGGTATCCAGATGGCGCATTGCGGCGGTACGGTCCACACGCCCTGAGCGGCCTCGACGGTGATGAGCCCCTCGATGACATAAAGCAGTTGGTCCTTGCGGTGCTTGTGCGGCTCCGTCTCCCCAACAAAGGCAAGCTCGACTTTCAAGCCAACGACCGGCCGCGCGATGGCGTCCGGATAGGTGGAAGGAGGAAGGATTGTGCTGCTCATGGGTCATACCTCGATACCTATGCCGGCCCCAACGGGCCCTGCCCTCGGCTCCTTTGCCACCATAGCATCAACCACTCCCACAAACCGGCCATTTTTTGGCGCGAAACGGCCATACCTCAGGCGGGTCTCGGCGGTGTAAGCGGATTGGGCGGCGCCTGTTTCAGGGTGGCGGACAGGATGAGGGCGACAATCCCCACCCAGAAGACCAGATAGAATCCGTCCACATAGGACAGAACAACGGACTCGCGTGCGACAAGGACGGCGATGCCGGACACGCCGCTCGCGGCGGCACGCTGGACGACAACAGGCTGCCCGGCTTCCACGCCTGCCTTCAGCATCATGCTGTGAACATCCGTCGAAAAACGCAGCGCGACCGGAATGATGCCTCCCGCGATCCCCGGCGCAAAGATGCGCGCCAGCGGCGCATAGAAGCCGATGGCGATGCCGTGCGCCGGGTTCATGTTGACCACGATGATCGGGATGATCCCCATCAGTGTCAGGCATTCCCCCGTCGCAAAGAGAACGAGGGCAGGCACATATTGATCGGTCCGCCATTCATTGTTGATGCTCGATCCGCACCAGCCCGCAGTGAAGACGATGATGCCGAGGCCGGCTATCAGGATGAGCCGCGCATCCACGCGCCGGACAAGCCACACCGCGGCTGGGGTCATCACCAGATAGGTCGCGAAGACGATGAAGGATGCGCTGCCGGTCTGGAGCGGCTTCAATTTACCAATCGCCGCTAGGAAGCCTGGTATCAGCGTCGATGTCGGCGCCATCAGGAAGGCGTAGAGGCAGGCTATCAGCAGGGCGGTGCGGACATTGTGGTTTCCGAGCGCATTGAAATCGATGAACGCATCGTTGTTGAGGAGGATATGGGCTATGGAAATCACCAGCAGGAGGAAACCTGCGGTGAGAAAGGCCGTCACGACGCCGGAATCGAACCACCCCAGCGTTTCGCCGAGCGAGCATCCCGCAAACAGCATCGCCAGAGCGAGGCAGAATATCGTCATGCCGCCCCAGTCACTGCTGCGCAATCTGGCGTGGTCTACCGGCGTCAGCGGTATCCCTTTCCACGCCATCACCGCGATAACAGGCCCGGCAATCGCCGCGGTCCAGTAGATCCATCGCCAGTCGATCACATCGACGTAGATGCCCGACATCCCCACGCCCAAATCCGTTCCGAAGGAAGCGCGCAGGCTGTAGACCGCCATCGCCAGCAGCCAATATTGCGGCTTCAGGCTGCGTAACGCCAACGAAATCGTCAGCGGGAGATAGGTTCCCAGACACAAACCCATGATGACATGCAGTAAAACGAGCGGGCCATAGCTGTGCACAAAAGGTATTGCGAGGGCCGCCAGTGCAATTGCGAGGCTCGGCACGATGAGGACGCGCGCCGGTCCGAATATGAGCGAAAGCCAGACCGTGATCGGCATCGTCAGGAACTGCGCCGCGTTCATCGCCGTGCTCAGCCAGGCACCCTCGATGACATCCAGACCGAACTGCCCCCTGAGGTCTGCGAGCGACATCGTGAAAAGCCGCCCCTGCAGAGTGGTGAGGAATGCGCCCATGAACACAACCGCCACCGTCAAGGCAGGACTCGGCATTTGAGCCGGGCGCATGAGGCTGCTGACAGGCAGGGATTCAATGCGCGGCATTGGCGTAGGTCTCTTTCACCGCACCGAGCCGTTGGCGGGAATAGACGGCCACCTTCGCACCCTCTGTATCAATCCGGGTTTCGGCGGACATGCCGGGCCGCAGCAGGGCGATATACGCCTGCTCCGGGTCCAGTTCAATACGCACAGGGATACGCTGCACGACCTTGGTGAAATTGCCGGTCGCGTTGTCGGTTGGGATGAGCGAGGATTCATTGCCGCTCATCGGCGCGATCTCATCGACGCGCCCGCGAAAATGAAATCCGGGAAGCGCATCGACCGTGACATTTACGGGTTGGCCAGCGCGCACATTCTTGAGCTGCGTTTCCTTGTAATTGGCGATGACATAGGCGCGAGCGAGTGGCACTATGGTAACGATCTGCGTCCCCGGTGACACGAGGCTTCCGATTTGAACGCTGCGTCGTCCAAGCACGCCGTCGAAAGGCGCGATGATCCTTGTATAGCCCAGTTCCAGTCTGGCGGAAGCCAGCGAAGCCGCTGCCGCATCGCGATCCGCAATGCGCTGGGCGCGTTCTCCCGCCAGCGTATCCAGCTGCCTTTGCGCCAGCGTCAGGGCGGCGGCTGCCGCATCGCGTGAGGCTGTTGCTGCGATATGATCAGCCTTGGCATCATCGACGGACTTCTGCGAGACGATCCCATTCTGAACCAGCTGCGCCTTGCGGTCATAATCCTGCCGGGACTGCTTCAGCCGCGCCTCAGCGCTGTGAAGCGACGCCTCCGCCTGGGCAATGGCGGCGCGCTGCTGTGCTTCCTCGTTGCGCAGATTGTCGAGGACCGCCTGCGCCTTGGCAAGCGACGCTTCCGCCGCCCTTACCTTGACCGCATAATCGTCGCTCCCGATTTCCGCGATGATATCTCCAGCCTTGACCGTCTGGTAGTCCGTGACGGGAAGGCCGCGAACATAGCCGCTGACACGCGCGCTCAGCACCGCAGGCTCGGATTTGACGAAGGCGTTCTGTGTCGATTGAATGGTCCGGCTGCCCGTCCACGCGTCCCAGTTTGCAACCGTGTAGGCAACCGCGCCTAAGGCAAGGGCACAGGCCAGCCACGGTGCCAGTTGGAGCGGCCATGCGCTGCGGAAGAGTGGTGATGGCGGCGTCGATGATTGGGGAGCATTTGCTGCGGGACCTGACATAACTCAACAACTCGATTCCATTGTTCACTGCGACAGGTCTTCCCATGTCAGCCGCTTCCCCGCGCCCTCGAAAAGGACAGGAAATCGTGCAAACAGGCCAAGTTGACCGACCGCACAGGGCCAGCCTGCAAAGCCGTTGGAAATGCGCAAGTGGTCGGCGCCGATACTCCGCTGCTAAGAATTTTTTTCCGAGAGCAATCCTTTCACCAGATCCACAACGTGCTGCAATCCCGCATCCCTTGTCCGCCGTCGGTGCCATGCAAGATGCAGGGCGAAACCCGGCACAGCGATCGGTGGGGGTAAAATGATGAGACCGTCGGCAAGTTGGGCAACACGCGAGGGCAGCATTGCGATCATGTCAGAGCCGCGCAGCAGTTCAGCCACCATTCCGAATGACGGAACCACCAAACCGACACGCCGCGACCGCCCGATCCGGGCAAATTCCATATCCAGCGGGCTGCGTCCTTCACCCCTGCCTGAAACCAGAATATGTGGAAAATCCAGCCATCGGTCGAGATTGAAACCATCCACCGCCGGATGGCCCTCGCGAAGCGCAACGACATAGTGCTCGTTCAGCAGAGTATCGCGATGGATGTCGTCATCTTCACCCGGAAGGACGGAAATGGCGAGGTCGATTGTACCGTCAATCAATGCAGTCCGTGCGGCGTCTGCTCCTTTCCACGGAAGGATAACGAGATCAATGCCGGGCGCCGACCGCTGCAAAGCGCGCTGAAGCGGCGACAACACGAAGAGCGCCGGATAGTCCGCCATCGAAAGCCGCAAGGTCTGGCGAATCTCCTTGAGCGGAAGCCTCGGCGGATTGATGAGTTCAGTGATCCCGGCAAGCAGAGATTTGAGCGGAGCGCGAAGCGATTCCGCCCTGGCCGTCCGCCGCATCGTTCCACGTCCGCGCTCGAGAAGTTCATCCCCGAACAACTGGCGGCATCGCTGCAAGGCGGCTGAAGCGGCGGGCTGCGACAGTCCAACCCGGTTGGCGGCGCGGCCGACATGGGCCTCGTCCAACAGCGCATCGAGGATCACAAGGAGGTTCAGATCGATCGATCGTAAATTCATGCAGCGAATAATAGGATAGATAATATATCGATTGGAATGATTTTCTGACTTCCGGCATCGTCTCTCCAACAGAAATATTGGAGTTGGTGATGACCAAGACCCTTGTGCTTCTTTTCCATCCGGATCTAGGCCGTTCCAAAGCCAACGCCGCACTTGCCAGGAGGGCGGCAGCGCTGCCCGATGTCGAGGTGGTCGGTATGCAGGAGACCTATCCGGAAGGGGTGGACATGGTCCGTGACGGCGAGCGTGAGGCAGCGCGGTTGCTCGGAGCGGACAGGATCGTCCTGCAGTTCCCGGTTCAATGGTATTCGACGCCGCCTCTTCTGAAAGCCTGGCAGGATGCGGTGCTCACACGCATGTTCTATATCGCTTACGAGGCGGAGGGGCGTCGCCTTGAAGGTACACCGCTGATGATAGCGGCAACCGCCGGTAACACGGCCGAAGCATATCGGCGCGGCGGAGCCAACATGTTCGCGATATCAGATATATTCACGCCCCTGCGCGTCACGGCGAACCGATGCGGACTGATCTGGACCGACCCGTTCGTCCTATTCCGTGCCGACAAGCTCTCTGCCGGCGAGATCGAAACCGCCGGCAAGAACTATGCTGCCGCCCTCACGAACTGGATCGCCAATTCCGGTTCGAAGAAAGGATGAACGATGACAAAGGGACATGACACGTTGACCGACCTGCACCTCGGTACGCCTCCCTGGTTTTTCCTGTCCGCGTGGCTGCTTCCATTGGGCATTCTCAGCCAATTTCTCAGTGCCGGAGCGGCGCTGTTCATCGCAGTCTGGGACTGGCAGATGCACAAGGCAATCGGAGGGGTCTTGTCATTGCCGATAATGATCCTGTGCGCTGGCGTCTTTGCTGTGCCGCGCTTGCGTGGATTCAACTGGTGGGTTGGATTGGTTTCCACACTCTATATCGTTCAGTTCGCATTGGCGGCGGGAGCGAACCCGCTACCGCTCGCATTCCATCCATTCAACGGAACGCTCCTGCTGATGGCCAGTTTGGTTCTGCTGGTCAAAGTTGAGCGTCGCGCGAGAAAGAGCAATACGTAGCAGTGCAGGAAGAGGGCTTCACTTAGTGTCGGTCAAGCTAAAGTTCCAATCCGCGCTGCTACCCGAGCTGCCATGAAACTGATCCGCCCTGCGTTATGCGCGCCACCTTGCGACCTAGCAGGCGGTTAATGACGGGCCACCTCGGGACAAGAGTAAACTCGTGCGCCTTTCCCATGACCGCGAATTGGCCGCTCGACTGCTGCAGGCTTCCCCGCACCGCCTGCGGCGTCACATCGGGCGTCTTGGCCATCATCCAGACCGACACCAATGGCTTTGCCACGACGAACTCGACCAGTCCCGGCAATCTCAAAGACGTTCGTCTTCCCCACCAATTTCCGTTCCATCACCTGCCGAGTCAGTGCCCAGCCCGATATGTTCTTTCGTTCCGGTCTTGGCGGCTGTCAAGAAACCATGGACGATGGCGAGCAGTCGCGTCTCCCGCTGGCGATGTCGGCTTGACGCAGGGTCGAGGCGCAAAACAGCCGACCGAACCAAGGGGCATGCTGAAGCCCCGGACAGCTCGTTCCAGGCATCAAGGGCGATGATCGCCTACAGCACCGCCGCCATTATGCCGCGAGACAATACTCGTTGTATGACATTCCTTCTCGCACGGGCGTCTATGGCGTCATCGGGAAGATATGCAGTCGGCGTTGGCGCATCCGGCCTACAAGAGAAACATCCCTGACCTGCTGCCCCTATCGGACACGCGCATGATCAGCGCTTACGGCCAACCCACCGCTTTGCACCTGTTGATTTCTGGTTCGATGCTGGGGATTTAGCGTTTGATCGTAGTGCTCTGGCGCAGTGTATCGTAGTTTTGGGCTACGGCCGGATAGCACGGCGTGCTGTAGAGTGGTTGCGGGGGCTCGCAACAAACGATTCCTGCGTTTAGTTGAACGGACTATATCGAAATTCGCGGCTTAATTTGTTAACGGGGACCAAGTTCGAATTCCTAACGCGAATCCGCCAAAACACCGCCAATCGCCGTATTCTAACAGAAGAGATAAAAATCCGCCGTTTTTACGCTACAACCCGATAAATCGTGAATGTTAGGCGTCAACTTCCAATCCCATTTCAGCCATTCGACTTAACTCGGTCGCGGTCGGAAACCTGCCGTTTTTCGCGGAGTGCAGTCGACAGCGCAGCACTGACGGGAAGCCATCGTCTGTAGAACTCTCTTCGTTGAGAAAGACACAGCTTAAGCAAGCACCTCGGCGGCTACACCTGTTTGGCTGATTTGCATGATCAGCGCGCCATGGAGCAGACCAGAAATGGCGCTGATGTTCTCGGCCGCATATCGTCACCTCCTCATGGTCCGCACGTTGATTAATTGGAAATTTTCATCTCCGGATCAAAGTCGTATCGACACGAAGATTGCCCCTTGAACAGTTCTGCGGCGAAACTAAATTGTAGTTGTCTGACGCCCCCATTGGGGGTCGGAAAACCGAGCGGATGCAAAAGCGTCCTGCGGGATAACAACTTGTACCCATATTGCTTCACAAGGAGGATGTGGCTATGAGAACCACTTTCGATTTTACTCCCCTGTTCCGGTCGAGCATCGGCTTCGACCGAATGCTGAACGCGCTCGAAGCTGCGAGCCGTGTCGAGACCATC
>Ga0164243_10011439_pt1 | contig 12657 bp, 8 predicted proteins | sample OricompcompostOP_FD_108781 | JGI IMG/M metagenome (GOLD analysis project Ga0164243, IMG submission 108781) | Organic Plus compost microbial communities from Emeryville, California, USA - Original compost - Organic plus compost (OP) | ecosystem: Engineered > Solid waste > Mixed feedstock >...
GGCGGCGGCGCTGGCCTCCCTGGCCGGTTATGGCTTCGCCACCTGGCTGCCCAGTTTTCTGGTGCGCGTGCACGATGTGCCGCTGCTGCACGCCGGCCTGATGCTGGGCGTGGGCAGTTCCCTAGGCGGTCTCGCCGGCGCGGTCTGCGGCGGCTGGTTCTGCGATCGCATGGTGCGCCGCGATCGCGTCTGGCAGTTGCGCATCCCGGCGCTGGCGGTGCTGTTGTCGCTGCCGGTGCTGGCCGCGTTTCTGTTGTGGCCGCAGCAGCAGCGCTGGCAGCTCGGCGGCCTGACCCTGCCGGTGGCGGCGCTGTTCATTCCGATCAATGCCTTTCTGGTGGCGGCCTGGATCGGGCCGATCTACGCCGCGGTGCAGAACCTGGTGGCGCCGGCGCAGCGGGCGCAGGCGCTGGCGCTGCTGTCGTTGATCACCAATCTCATCGGCTGCGGCGCCGGGCCGCTGTCGATCGGCCTGCTCAGCGATTGGTTCGCGCCCGCGGGCGCCGCCTCGCTGCGTTATGCGCTGCTCGCCAGCCTGGTCATGCTGCTGGCCGGGGCGCTGTTGTTCTGGCGCGCCGGCGCGTTGTACCGGCGCGAGGCCGGCGCCGCTGCGCTCTGACGCGCGCGTCGTGGCGCGCCGTTTTGCGGATCGGGCTTCGGGTATGATGGCGGCTTGTGGGCTGAAACCGATGGGATGAGTAGTCACCAACGATGAGCAATCAATCGCAGGATGCCGCCCCGGGCGCGGCCGCGCCCAGGCGTGTCGCCACCGGCGACTGGAAAGTGGTGGGCCTGCTGCTGCCCTATCTGTGGGAGTACCGCGGCCGCGTGCTGGTGGCGCTGCTGTTCCTGGTGATCGCCAAGTTCGCCAATATCGGCGTGCCGCTGCTGATGAAGCGCATCGTCGACAGCCTCAGCCAGAACACGGCGGTGCTGGCGGTGCCGGTGGTTTTGCTGCTCGGTTACGGCGCGCTGCGGCTGTCCTCGACCCTGTTCGCCGAGCTGCGCGATATCGTGTTCGTGCGCGTCACCCAGCGCGCCATGCGCCGGGTGGCGTTGACCGTGTTCCGGCATCTGCACGCGCTCAGCCTGCGTTTTCATCTGGAGCGCCAAACCGGCGGCGTTTCGCGCGACATCGAACGCGGCACCCGCGGCATCGCCACCCTGATGAGCTTCATGCTGTTCAGCATCCTGCCGACGCTGCTGGAGATCGGCCTGGTGACGGGGCTGATGTTCATCAAGTTCGACCACTGGTTCGCGCTGATCACGCTTGGCGCGCTGACCATCTATATCAGCCTCACCGTGGTCATCACCGAGTGGCGCACGGTGCACCGCCGCGCCATGAACGACATGGATTCGAAGGCCAACACCAAGGCCATCGATTCGCTGCTCAATTATGAAACGGTGAAATATTTCGGCAACGAGGAGTACGAAGCGCGCCGCTACGACGGCAATCTGCAGCGCTTCGAGAGCGCGGCGGTGAAGAACGAAACATCGCTGGGCGCGCTCAACGCCGTGCAGAGCGCGGTGATCGCGCTGACGGTGTCGCTGCTGATGTGGCGCGCCGCCGACGGCATCGTGCGCCACACCATGACCATCGGCGATCTGGTGATGATCAACGGCCTGCTGGTGCAGCTCTACATTCCGCTCAACTTCCTCGGCGTGATGTACCGCGAAATCAAGCAGGCGCTGACCGACATGGAAAAGATGTTCAACCTGATGGCCGAACATCGCGAAGTCGAGGACCAGCCCGGCGCGCTGGCGTTGAACACCGATCGCGGCGCGGCGATCCGTTTCGAGCACGTCGATTTCGGTTACGAGGCCAGCCGCCAGATTCTGTTCGATGTCGGTTTCGAAGTGCCGGCCGGGCACACCGTGGCGGTGGTGGGCGCCAGCGGCGCCGGCAAGTCGACGCTGTCGCGGCTGCTGTTCCGGTTCTACGATGTCGATCGCGGCTGCATCCGCATCGACGGCCAGGATATCCGCGCCGTGACCCAGCCGAGCCTGCGCGCCGCGCTCGGCATCGTGCCGCAGGATACGGTGCTGTTCAACGACACGATCTATTACAACATCGCCTACGGCCGTCCGCAGGCCAGCCGCGAGGAAGTGATCGAAGCGGCGAAATCCGCGCATATCCATCACTTCATCGAATCGCTGCCGGAGGGCTACGAAACGCCGGTGGGCGAGCGCGGCCTGAAATTGTCCGGCGGCGAAAAGCAGCGGGTGGCGATCGCGCGCACGCTGTTGAAGCGGCCGGCCATCCTGATTTTCGACGAGGCCACCTCGGCGCTCGACTCCCGCACCGAACGCGCCATCCAGGCCGAGTTGCGCGCCATTTCCGCCAATCGCACCACGCTGGTGATCGCGCACCGGCTGTCGACGGTGGTCGATGCCGATCAGATTCTGGTGATGGAGCAGGGCCGTATCGTCGAGCGCGGCAACTTCCGCGAACTGATCGAGCGCGACGGCCGTTTCGCCGAGATGTGGCGCCTGCAACAGGAGGAGGACAGCGCGCGCGCGGCCGGGCAGGATGGGCGCGACCGCCGCAGCATGGGTGGATGAAAAGACGGCGGAGAAAAAAGCCGTCGGCCTGATTTTTTCCACTATGGTTTTTAACCGGGTCCAAATTTTTTTCGCAGGCGATCACATTTTTGTCATCGAACGGCCGCCTGAATAATAACGACACACACAGGAAGACAATCATGCACGATCTGGTGATTCGAGGTGGGCTGCTGGTCGACGGCAGCGGCGGGCCGGCGTTGGTCGGCGATCTGGCCATCGACGGTGATCGCATCGTCGCGGTCGGCGGCGATGTCGGCCCGGGCCGGCGCGAACTCGACGCCCGCGACCGCGTGGTCGCGCCGGGTTGGGTGGACATCCATACCCATTACGACGGGCAGGTGATGTGGGACCCGCTGCTGTCGCCCTCCAGCCGGCACGGGGTCAGCACGGTGATCATGGGCCACTGCGGCGTGGGGTTTGCGCCGGTGCGGGAGCAGCACCGCGAATTGATGGTGCGGGTGATGGAGGGGCTGGAGGATATTCCCGGCGATACCCTGCGCGCCGGGCTGCGCTGGAACTGGCAGAGCTTTCCCGAATACCTGGATGTGCTGGAGCAGATGCCGCGCGCCGTCGATGTCGGCACCCAGGTGCCGCACAGCGCGCTGCGCCTGTACGCGATGGGCGATCGCGGCGCCAAACGCGACCCGGCCAGCGCCGAGGACATCGCGCAGCTGGCGCAGGTGCTGGAGCAGAGCCTGTGCGCCGGCGCGCTGGGTTTTTCCAGTTCGCGGTCGCGCATCCACACCACCTCCGACGGCCATCACATTCCCGGCAGTTTCGCCGATGCCGATGAACTGCTGGGGATCGGCCGCGCCATGGCGCGGGCCGGCCACGGCGTGTTCGAGTTTTTCTCCGATATGGATGTGCCCGAGCGCGAGTTCGAATGGATGACGCGGCTGTCGCGCGAATGCCGTGTGCCGGTGCATTTCATCGTCGCCCAGCTCGATCGTTCGCGCAAATACCGCGAGCTGCTCGAACGCACCGCGCAGGCAGTGGCCGAGGGCGCGGATATTTCCGCGCTGGTGGCGTGCCGGCCGGTGGGCATGCTGATGACCCTGGAGAGCGAGTACCACCCGTTTTCGCACCATCCTTCGTACCTGGCGATCGCCGGCCTGCCGCTGCCGATGCGGCTGCGCATCCTGCGCGACGCGGTGTTCAAGGCCAAGCTGCTGGCGGAAACCAGCACCAACAAACACGGTTTCTGGCGCGCGCGCATGCAGCAGTTCGACGGCATGTTCCAACTCGGCGATCCGCCGGATTACGAACCGGAGCCGTCGCGTTCGATCGCCGCCATCGCCGCGCGCGAGGGCCGCGCGCCGCTGGACGTGGTCTACGACCTGCTGCTGGAGAATCACGGCGAGGAGGTCATCTACTTTCCGTTCTTCAGCTACATGGACGGCAACTTCGATGTGCTCGAGGAAATGCTCAACCATCCCGCCAGCCTGGTGAGCCTGGCCGACGGCGGCGCCCACTGCGGCATCATGTGCGACGCCGGCGCACCGACCTTCCTGCTGTCGCACTGGGTGCGCGACCGCAGCCGCGGGCCGCGCCTGCCGCTGGAGCAGGCGGTGCACAAACAGACCGCGCGCAACGCCAACGCCTACGGGCTGCGTGATCGCGGCCTGCTGGCGCCGGGTTACAAGGCCGATGTCAATGTGATCGATCTGGAGCGGTTGCAATTGGAAACGCCGTATTGGGTGCGCGATCTGCCCGCCGACGGGCGCCGCCTGGTGCAGTATGCGCGCGGTTACGCGGCCAGCGTGGTGAGCGGCGTGGTCACCGTGCTCGACGATGAACATACCGGCGCGCTGCCGGGCAAACTGGTGCGCGGGCCGCAGCGCGCGCCGGTTGGTCGTTAGCGCGGCGCTTTCAGGCAATACGGATGGTCGATTCGAGCGCGATGACGAACGTGAATTCAGAGGTTTCAGGGATGGACGTGGTGCGGATGGATGCGCTGTATCAGACCGCCTTCGACGCGATGGCCGAGGGTGTGGTGGTGGTGTCGGCCGCGGGCGTGGTGATCAGGGCCAACCCGGCCGCCGCCCAGATATTGATGCTGGCGCCGCAGCGGTTGCCGGGGCTGTCGGTTCTGCAACCGGTGGCGCGCGCGATCCGCGAGGATGGTTCGGAATTACCGGGCGCGCAGTATCCGGCCATGGTCTGTTTGAACAGCGGCAATCCCGTCAGCGGTTTCGTGATGGGGGTTTATCAAGGCGTCGACGAACTGGTCTGGATTTCGGTGAATGCGCGGCTGGTGGCCGCCGGCGCCGGCAGCGCCGTGGTGGTGGTCACCTTTTCCGATATCACCGCGCTGAAACGCACCGAGGCGCAGTTGCGCGAGAGTGAGGCGCGGTTTCGCAACATTTTGCACCACACGCCGATCGCCACCGCCATCGTCGATCTGCACGGGCGTTTCACCGAGGTCAACCGCGCGTTCTGCGCCATCGTCGGCGCGAGCGCGCAGCAATTGCAGCATCGGGATTTCCAGAGCATCACGCATCCGGGCGATCTCGAAGGCTACGACGAAGTGCGGCGCATGCTGACGGGCGAACTCGACAGTTATCAGTCCGAGCGCCGTTACCGACGCCAGGGCGGCGGCGATGTCTGGATTTTGCTGACGGTGTCGCTGCAACGCGATGAACACGGCGCGCCCCTGCATTTCATCGTGCAGATGCAGGATGTCGGCGAACGCCGCGCCGACGCCGAACGCCTCGCGCGGCTGAGCCAGCGGCTGTCGCTGGCGGTGGGTTGCGCGGATATCGGCGTCTGGGAATGGGAAATTCTGGACAATATCGTGCACGCCGACGAACGCGTTTACGCCATGCACGGCCTGGCGGCGCAGGGCGCGCCCAGTTCCATCGAGTACTGGCGCGCGTTCCTGGTGCCGGAGGATGTGCGGCGCGCGCTGGTGTTGTTCGAGCGCACGCTGACGAAGCGCCGGCGCAGCGTGGGCGAATACCGCATCCGGCGCGTGGACGGCATCGTGCGTTTCATGCAGGTGGTGGCGGACGTGGTGCTGGAAGGTGACGCGGTCAAGAGCGTGATCGGCGTCAGCCTCGACATCACCGACCGCAAGCTGGCCGAGCGCGAGGCGCGCGCGGCGCGGCGGCAATTGCGCACGCTGATCGATACCATGCCGGCCTGGGTGGCGATGATCGACCGCGACGGCCGGCTGCTGGTGGCGAACGATCAGTTTTGCGCATCCATCGGTTTGCCGATGGCGCAGGTCGAGGGCCGTTACGTGCAGGAGGTGATGCCGGCGCCGTTCCGCGCCCGCCATTCGGTGCTGATCGAACGTTGCCTGGCCGGCGAAAGCATCGAATTCATGGAGCAGGGCGAAGCCGGCGGCACGGATACGCTGGTGCATTGCCACGGCCGTTATGTGCCGTTGTACGAAGGCCAGCGCGTGGTGGGGCTGGTGATGGCGCTGACCGATGTCAGCGAACTCAAGCGCGCGCAGTTGCAATTGACCCAGCTCAATGCCGATCTGGTGAACAAGGTCGCACAGGTGCATCAGTTGCAGACGCGATTGCACGAGATGGCGGTGCGCGATGCGCTCACCGGCCTGCACAACCGTCGTTTCCTCGACGAACAACTGCCGTTCGAATTGGCGCGGGCGCGCCGCCTGCATCTGCCGTTGTGCATCGCGCTCGGCGATATCGATCATTTCAAGCGGCTCAACGATACCTACGGCCATCAGGCCGGCGACGCGGTATTGCGCGCGCTGCGCGAGCTGTTCATGCAGATGGTGCGCGACAGCGATCTGGTGTGCCGCTGGGGCGGCGAGGAAATCCTGATCGTGATGCCCGATGTGCCGGGCGAGGTGGCGCTGGCGCGCATCGAACGCCTGCGCGAAGCGTTGGCGCAGCGGGCCATCGGTTTCGGCCATCTGCAATTGCGCGTCACGATTTCCTTCGGCATCGCCGCGCATCAGGACGGAGCCAGTGCCGACGACATCATCGGCGCCGCCGATCTGGCGCTGTACGAGGCGAAGGCGGCGGGGCGCAATACCTCGCGTTTGTTCCGCGGCGCGATTCCCCGGCGCGATGCGCGCGTCGTGGCGGAGCATGAAATACATCGTGAAAGGTAGGGCGGCCGGAATCGGGTCGGGGGCAGGCCGCTTCAATGCCGGGTGTGTCGCAAAGGTGCTTTTATTGTTCCCGTCGAATTTTTTCTTGCTTCTTCCGGGGAGCGTGGGCGAAAAAACTTCGCGCCACGCTCGCTTCAGTCATCGACCAATCATCAGTACACGTCATGCATCCCGTTGTCGCTGGAGACGGCAATGCCGTGCGCTTTCAGGTCGATCGACATCGGGCCGACGCTGACACCGGTAAAGAAAGTGACGTCAGGCGAACACCACCCGCTGCGCGCAGGCCCGAGGCTTTTTCACTGCAAATACACGTCGTAGTTCATCCAGTTGTTGATGGAGCCTGCAATACCGTGCACCACCAGGTTGATCGACAGCGGGGTGACGCTGAAGGCAGGAGTTAAAGTGACATCGGCGACCACCATCAGCTGAGCGCAATCCCAATCCGGGCTGCCGGTGGTGGAGCTGCCGCTGGTGAAGGCCAGCGCCGGGGCGTCACACCAGTTGTAGATAACGCGATAACGGCCGTTGAGCGTTATCGGATCGACATAGCCGAAGGGTTCGAGGTCATCCATCTGGTGGGAGCAGCCGCTGCTCGGGTCGACCGGCAGGGTTTTCGACCAGGTGGGGCTGGAGGTGAAACTTGCGCCAAAATTGGTCCAGTCGTCCGTCGTCAGGCTGATGGATACCAGCGACCCGACGCAGCCACCGGTCTGGGTGATATCGATACTGCCGCCCAGGACCGGGGTGGGGGTCGGGGGGGTAGAACCGCTGAGCGGCAACCGGTCCCAGCCGCCGCCGATGGCCATGGGCTGGGCCAGGGACAGACTGGACGCGGCAAGGACCGCAACTGCTGCGATGGATTTCACGATACTTGAGGTTTTCATGGCTAATTCCTTTTGAAGTTGTGGGGCCACGCCGATCCACTCGTCGTGGGTTTTCCCGCGTTGGTTTATGGTTTCCCTTCGTTTTACAACCTCCCCGACCTGCGCCGGGGGCACTCCGTTGCTCGTTTTTTCCGCCTGATAACCATGGCTGCGGGCTACCCTGCGTTGTCGTACTTTTTCAAAAACGTGGAGCGGAAACCGCTCCACGCACAACAGCTCACAACAAGCTAATCAATACAGATCATAGTTCGACCAGTTGCTGGTGCTGCCGTCGATACCATGCACGACCAGGTTGATCGACAGCGGGGTGAAGGTATTGTTGACGAGGTCGACATCAGCCGTAACCATCAGCTGTGCGCAGCTCCAATCGTCGGGTGAGGCGGTGCTGCTGCCCGCGGTGAGGCTCAGGGCAGGAGTCGTGTCCGAGCCGCAGCTTGCAGCGCTTTCGCCCCAGTTGTAGATCACGCGATACGTTCCGGACAGCGTAGACGGATCAACGTAACCGAAGGGCTCCAGGTCATCCGGCATCTTGCCGCAATCACCGTGATCCTCATCGACAAACCAGGCTTTCGACCAGGTGGGGGTCGTGAACGATTTGCCGAAAGCGGCGAAGCTGTCCACGCTCAGGCTGATAGAGCGCAGGGCCGCTACACAACCGTTCGGATCCGCCGGGTTCTGGTTGATGTTGATGCTGCCGCCGGTGACTGCATTGGGCGGAATCACCCGATCCCAGCCGCCGGAGATCGGGTAGCTTTGTGCATGCACGAAACCTGCGGCGGCGAAAGCGGCAACTGCCGCCAGGGACTTCACAGTGGTGGAGATTTTCATTACTCATTCCTTTTGATGGGCGGGGTCACGCCGATCCTGTCGTCGTGGTTTGCCCGCGTTGGTTTTTTATCGTTTTCCTTTCCTTTTACAACCCCCCGGTATTCCACCGGGGGCAGTCCATTGCTCTTTATCCCCTGCCTGGAGGCAGTCGCCGTATCGCATCGGCTGCGATGGTTCTTTTGGCGATGATCGTTTTGTGGACGATCAGGGCATCATTCGATTCTGGCGCTTGAGTTGCCTCGTACAACGGCACTCGCGCCAGGATTAAACGGTTCGCGGGCCAGTCGTATCGAGCCGCTTTATAGCGCCGTGTTTTTCCAGGGGCGTGGAGCGAAAAAAACGCTTCGCTCCACGCTGACTTCACCCACAGCGCGCCATCAATACAAGTCGTAGGTCAGGCTGTTGCTCAGGGTGCCATCGATACCGCGCACCACCAGATTGATCGACAACGGAGTGAAGGTATTGTTGACGAGATCGACGTCCGCAGTGACCATCAACTCCGCACAAGTCCAATCGTTGGGAGTGCCGGTGCCTGTACCCGCGGTGAAGATCAAGGCGGGGTCTGTATCGCTGACAGGACAGGACGCATCGTTGCCCCATTTGTAGATCACACGATAGGTGCCGGACAGCGTAATCGGATCAATCGGACCGAAGGGATCGAGGTTGGACGGCATCAGGCCGCAAACCCCATTAGGCTCGTCAACGGGGAAACTCTTCGACCAGGTGGGGCCAGCCCCTGTTCCGTCGGGGGTAAAGGTTAGACCGAGGGCGCTGAAGCCTGCGGGGCTGGGGTTGCTGACGGTCAGACTGATGCCCCGAAGGGCTGCGACACAGCCGTAGGGGTCCGCCGGGTTCTGGTTGATGTCGATGTAATCACCGATGACCTGGTTGGGGATCGACTCGCGATCCCATCCGCCATTGATGGGATAGGACTGAGCGTGGACCAAACCGGCCGCAGCCAATGCGGCAACCGTTGCCAGGGGTTTCACAATGCTTGACGTTTTCATGGTTAATTCCTTTTGAAGTTGTGGGGCCACTTCGATCCGATCGATGTGGGTTTCCCGCGTTGAGTCATCTTCCCTTCCTCACTACAACTCCTCCGGTTTTCTCCGGGGGCAGTCCATTGCTCTTTATCCCGCTGCCTGACGGCAGTCGCCGCGCCCGGCATTGGCTGCGGCGATGAACGTCGTCGCGACGCTCAGGGCATCATCCGTTCATGGCGCTGGTGTGGGTGAAGCCTCGCGCCAGCGCCGGAACCGGTCGGCTGCTGGTTCATGCTCCACGTTTCCGACCATTTTTCTACGCCTTGTTTTTTCAGGAGCGTGGAGCGCAAGCCGCTTCGCTCCACGCGTTGTCATTGCCGACTTCTTATCAATACAGGTCGTAGTTCATCCAGTTGTGGTTATCGCCATCGATGCCGTGCACCACGAGGTTGACCGACAGCGGGGTGAACGTGTAGTTGTCGAAGTCGATGTACCCCATGACCATCAGCTGCGCGCAGCTCCAGTCGTTGGGTGAGGCGGTGCCGCTGCCCGCGCTGAGGCTCAAGGCGGGAGTCGTGTCCGAGCCGCAGCCTGCGCTGCTCTCGCCCCAGTTGTAGATCAGGCGGTAATTGCCGGAGAGGTTGCCCGCAATGAACGGACGGAAGGGCACGAGATCGTCAGGCATCAGGCCGCAGACCCCATTGCGCTCGTCAACGGGGAAACTTTTCGACCAGGTGGGGCCAACCCCTGCTCCGCTGGAGGCAAAGGTCAGACCGAAGGCGCTGAAACCTCCGGGGTTGTTGACGGTGAGGCCGATGCTCCGCAAGGCCGTGATACAGCCGTAGATATCCAGCGGGTTCTGGTTGATATCGAAGTAACCACCGGTGACCGGGTTCAGTTCGCGATCCCATCCACCACTGAAGGCATGGGGCTGGGCGTGCAAGGTCCCTGAGGCGGCAAACGCGACAACCGTTGCCAGGGATTTCACAATGCTTGACGTTTTCATGGCTAATTCCTTTTTTTAGTCGCGGGGTCACTTCGATCCAATCGACGTGGGTTTTCCCGCGTTGAGTTATCTTCCCTACCTCATTTGCAACACTCCGGTTTTTATCGGAGCCAGGTCCATTGCCCGATATCGCCGCCCCCGCCGCGATGACGGGCGGCGGCGATGTTCGTCAGAGGGATCGACCGCCGCCACGATCCACGTTTTCCGCTTCCCGCCGGACAGCACTCACGGCAACAGCGCCGTCAGCAGCGGCGACGTGTAGATCTGATACGGGTCCAGCGTGTTCAACGTCGCATGCGCCGTATCCCAGTTGTCGCCGGAGGGTTGCCCCGCGCGATACAGATTCGGCACGGTGGTGCCGATGATCGTGCTGTCCGCCCAGGCGGCCGAGTTGGTGTAACCCCAGCCCTTCGACCATTCCGGCCGCACCGTGGCGTAGGAGCCCGAATAATTCGAGAGCATCCATTGCTCGACTTCGCGGTAGAACTGGTTGGAGTAGGGCGTGCCGGGAATCGTGAGAATGTCGAACCACACGGCGACATCCCACTCCGGGTGATCCGGGCGCGGTCGCAGCGCCGACAGTTGCGGCGATACCGCGCCGCTGACGCCGACCACATCGCCGGGTTGATCGAGACCGGTGACGCGGATTTCCACCGGGCCGTTCATCGGGTAATTGCCGGCCGCGCGGTACGCCGCCACCTTCGCCTGAAAGAAGGTGAAGAATTCATTGATCGCGCGCTGGATGTTCGAGCGGCTGACCAGCACCGCGTAGCCGTTGGCGGTGACGCGTTCGGTGGTCGGCTTGATGTAGAGCAGCAGGTTCTTCGACCAGCCCCAGATATCGTAGGAGAAAGTGGTGACCAGGCCCGAGGCGGTGATGTTGTATTGCAGGTCGCCGAAGCTCGGCGTCAGCGAACCGTTGCCGGCAACGATCTGCGCGGCCAGGTCGAAAAAGCTCTGGGGCAGATTGTCCGAGAACGGATAGTTGTACGGCGAATTGACCTGTTTGGAGAACAGCGGTTTGTTGGGCGAAACGCTCCAGACCTTGATCCAGGGTTTGTCGGTGAACGGATACCAGATGGCTTCGACGCGGCCGGCGCTGTACACGTAGCTGGCGAAGGTGCGGCCGGACGAACCCTGCGTCGCGAACAATTCCGAAACCGGCACATTGAACCAGCTCTGGCAGCGCAGCCGCTGGTTGGCGCCGACCTGCAAGGTCACCTCGGTGATGATGGCGCGGCCGACGTGGGTGAGCAGCGCGGCGCAGGCGGCGTCGGAACGCTGGAAGGTGCGCAACACATATTGGCTGCTGGCGGTATCCCAGACCACCGCGGTGATCGACAGGACCAGGTTGCTGAGCGAGCCATAGGTTTTGCCGGACAGCGGCGTTTCGCCGTTGGCGGGCACCGCGGTGCCGTGGGCGTCGATGGCCAGCGCGCCGCCGAGCGTGATATCACCCGGCGCCGGCGTCGCGGTGACGCCGAGCCCGGCGCCTTCCAGCGCGGTCAGCAGCGCTTCCATGGTGATGCCGGTTTGCGCCGTGACTTTTTTCGGCGTCGACGAGGTGTTGATCGAAACGCCGGTCAGATGTTGGGTGGTGTCGATCAGAATCACGTTGCCGGGGCAGGCCGCGCCCGGCGGAATGGTCAGCGGCGACCAGTTGTGCATCATGCCGCGCGGCCGCGCCTTGTAGCCGTTGGCCTTGGCCCAGTTGACCACGGTCACCACGTCGGCGGGCGTTTGCGGAACGCAGGTCCAGACGTCGTCGACGTGAATTTCCCGCGACCAGTTTTCATACGCTTGCTGATATAGGCTGATGCCGGAGGGGAAACCCGACGGTGCCGCGCAGGATGCGCGCGCGTCGTTGGGGCCGAGACGAAATACGGGCAGCCAGCCCGATACCGCTCCGACCGCCGCCACCTTGGCGGCGCCTCCCAGGAACTGGCGGCGCTGCAAGCCGCTGGCCGGGGTTTCTTGGGTATTGTCGTTGTCCTGTTTGCTTCTCATGGGTGCAAGCCTCTGTGTTTGAGTGATGAAGAACAGCCGGCGTTGAGCAAAGCAGGGCGAACGGCGCAGCGCCGGAATCGGCTTGTTGTGGGGTGTCGGGTCAGAGGGTCCAGGCCGGACCGATCGAATGTTGCGCGGCACATGCTTGAAATCCTTTTCCAGTTCGAGATGCTTTTCAACGCGAACAGCGAACAGCGAACAGCGAACAGCGAACAGCGAACAGCGAACAGCGAACAGCGAACAGCGAACAGCGAACAGCGAACAGCGAACAGCTACAGCTGCGCGTAACGGCGAGAA
>Ga0164243_10011440_pt1 | contig 12657 bp, 5 predicted proteins | sample OricompcompostOP_FD_108781 | JGI IMG/M metagenome (GOLD analysis project Ga0164243, IMG submission 108781) | Organic Plus compost microbial communities from Emeryville, California, USA - Original compost - Organic plus compost (OP) | ecosystem: Engineered > Solid waste > Mixed feedstock >...
CGGCGGACTGGATGCCTGCACCGACGAGGCCGAAGGATCGGGGCTGGGCAGCATCAATACCTTTATCCAGTTCGCAACGGGTACGGTAAATGCCAACATGATTACCAAGGATGCGTGGACCACTGCGTATACCAACATCCGGCGGGTAAACATCCTGCTCAAAAACCTGCCGCAGGCGAGGTTCGGCGACGATATCAAGGTACGGGTGAAAGCCGAGGCACGTTTCTTACGGGCTTACTACTACTTTATTCTGCTTGAACATTACGGCGGCATTCCGTTGATGGGCGATAGTGTGTACCACAAAGAAGACATCGTTCCCTCCGCGCGCAATACGTTTGATGAATGTGTGGAATACATGGTGGCGGAGTGCGACGCGGCCGCGGACGATCTTCCCTGGATGCACGTGGGCGAAAATTACGGACGCATCAGCAAGGCGGCCTGCTACGGACTCAAGTCGCGCCTGCTTTTGTACGCCGCCAGTCCGCTGTTCAACGGGGAGTCCGGTGTCGGCGATGAGCGCCTGCGGGCCCTCGTCGGATACCCCGCGAGTGATCCCTCGCGGTGGGAGCGCGCCGAACAGGCGGCGGCCCAGCTGATCGAAGGTGCAGGCGGCCAGTACCGGTTGCACGTCGACAACACCACCGAACCCGGGTACGGCTTCTACCAGGTGTTCCAGCTGCGGAAAAATTCGGAATACCTGCTGGCACGGATGCAGGGATCCAACAGCGACCTCGAGGGGATTTGGAACCCGCCGACGTTCGGCGTTTCCGACCCCGGAGCACGGCCTTACCTGGAGATTGTCAACGCCTTTGGGATGAAAAACGGCATGTCCATTGACGAGCCCGGGTCGGGATATGACCCCGAACAGCCTTACAAAGACCGGGATCCCCGCCTGGCCAACACGATCACGCGGGACCAGTCGCTGGTGTTTCACCGCGATGGGCTGGCCCGACGGCCGGTGAACATCTACATCGATAAAACCGATCCCAACAACGTGACCTCGGGCCAGGATGCGATTTACAAGGGGACGCCCACCGGTTACTATACCTACAAGATGCTTCACCGCGATGTGGCGGCCGACTGGTTCAACACCTATACACCCCGGTGCTTCCCCATCATCCGGTATGCCGAAATTCTTCTGAACTACGCGGAGGCGCGCAACGAACGGCTGGCGGCGCCCGATGAAGAGGTGTACCGCGCGGTGGAGGCCATCCGCGAGCGCGCGGGCCTTTCTCCCTACCAATTGCGGACAGGGTTAAGCCAGGCCGAAATGAGGGACATCATCCGCAACGAACGGCGGAAGGAACTGGCGTTTGAAGGACATCGCTTTTTTGATGTCAGACGCTGGAAGATCGCCGAAGAGGTGGAGAACAGCCAGCTGCACGGCACGGAACCCGTGCGGACCGCCTCGGGAAAAGTGTTTAACACCATCAACGTGCGCAAGCGTGTGTTTGACCAGCGTATGTATCGCTGGCCCATTCCGCAATCGGAGGTGGCAAAATCTACTGATTTACTTCAGAATCCAGGTTACTAATCGCATAAATGATGAAAATAAACGTAATACTGCCTGTCTTCTTGCTGTTGGTCGGACTGACAGGCCTTTCGTCCTGCGAGGACAATGTTGCCAAAGTGGCCACCGTGGAGGCAGAGAAAGACATCACGGGCAACTGGAAAGTGGTGAAACTGACCCGGAATGGGGAAGACTTAAGTCAGCGGCTGGACCTCGGCGGCTTCCGGATATCCTTTCATCCGGATGGTAGCTATACGCTGGCCAACGAGCTCCCGTTTGTGGTACACGCGCCGGGTACTTATCAGCTCAATGACCCGCAGTACCCATTTGCGTTGCTCCTGACGCCGGAGGGGGGAGATGACAACGTCGCTGCCGGTTTTCAGTTTCCGGTGGTGAAAGGAAAGCGGCAGCTCAGCCTTACCTTCAGCCTCGGCTGCGGCAACAATACGTACCAATTTAATTTTGAACGCGAAAACCCAGAATTATGAAACCTGTAACCCGAACGTTAGTATACTTATACCTGGTGATCGGGCTTGGCACCACGCTGTTCCTGGTCCATTGCGGACTGACGGCGCTGACGGTAACCGTGCCCGAACGCGCAAACGTCAACGAGCGCGTTACGTTTGTGATGCACAGCGGTGCCGAACCCCGCATCGAAGAGCCCGGAACCTATACCACCCAGCTGCTTGCCGGCATCATGGTGCCGAAAAGCTGGAATGCACGGGAGAATGCGGTGTTGACTTTTACCAGTCCGAAAGGCAACGGCGTGATGCGCATGATCCCCGATTCAGAGATCGAACCGGTATCCGGCGTGAGTTGGCACCAGGCGGCAAAAAACATGTTTGGCATCGGTCCCAACCTGGTGGATGATTTCGAATGGATTGTGTACCGCAGCACCCAGGCCTACACCTTCCGCAATAACGAAGACATCAGCTTTGATGTGAATGTGGAATGTAACGTAGGGGCAGAAAACATGCTGGTACGGCTCGGATTCTACGTAGGATCTTCCATCGAAAACCTGCGGCCGGAAGATACCGACTATAAAAAGGTAGCGTTTTCGCAGGTGTTTGAAGTGACGGGTGGGGAAGGTGATCTGATCGATTTTGTCAACCCGCAGCTGGCCTCGGTGCAGCCCGTAAGAAGTCTGGACAACGATATCATTACGCTCACTTTTGACGCCGGGGTCACGCAGACGGCCCTGGAAGGACAGGAGGATATCTACCTCTCCATCCGGGGCTATGACGATGCAGGAAACCTCGTTGCTGAGATCAACGAACGTTCCGGCAAAACGCGCCTTACAGCCGTCGGGGGCAAACGGTACCGGATTGATTTCTGGCCGAGAAGCTATTTCAATGTCGATCAGAACCAGCGGATTGCCCGCTTGGAGTACTTCTATACCGATGCCACCGGCGCACAGCGCGTCGGATACGGCAATACCGAGGAGCCCTTTACGTATACATTCCGTTGTCAATAAAAAGTTAGAGTATGTTGAATCAGTATATAAAACGAAGTGTCGGCTTATTCCTGCTCGTGGCGGCAGGTCTGGCTGCCACAGCCCAAAGTGGGGCGGGGGAAGGCACGCTTCTGAAAGTAGTGGATGAATACGGGAAAGCCCTCCCGGCTGTGAAGGTGTACTCAGCAGCAAATGAGCTGCTGGGTGAAACCGATGAGGGAGGAGAAGTGGTTATCGCCGCCGCCACGGCGGACATGCAGGTTGTCCTTCAGCATCCTGCCTATTATCCGAAAACATCAGCCGTTGGCACCGGAAGGGTGGTAGCCCTGGTACCCGGTTACCTGCAGGAGGCGGCATCGGTGGAGGTTGCTCATGACAAGCGCGACCGCCGTTCGGTCATCGGCGCCGTGTCCACGGTGTACAACCGCCAGCTGACGTCTACGCCCACGCCGCTGTTTCTGAATGCACTCACCGGGCGCATGCCGGGGTTATATACCCAGGAAATCAGCGGTTTCCGGTCGGCACGTATCTCGCCGATCACCGCCAATGACCTGGCCGGATCGCTGCCCACCGATGCTACCAAATACAAAACCAGCCTGAGCGACAACTCGGAGCTGATGTTTCAGCTGCGCGGGCAGAACCCGGTGGTGATGATTGACGGCGTACAGCGTGATATTTTTTCCATTGATCCCGAAAGCATCGAATCCATCACGGTAGCCAAAGATGCGCTCTCGTCCATCCTGCTGGGCCAACGCAGCTCACGGGGTGTACTTCAGGTGACCACTAAAAAAGGCCAAGTAGGCCCGCCGCGGATATCGTTTACCGCACAGACCGGGATACAAAATGCGTTGAAACGGCCGGAGCCGCTCACCGCCTATCAATATGCCTACCTGTATAACGAAGCGTTGTTAAACAGTGGACGCATGCCGGTCTACTCACAGGCGGATTTCGATGCCTACCGCAACGGCACCTCGCCGCTCTTGTTTCCGGATGTCAACTGGTACGATGCGGTGCTGAAGAAGAACAGCCCCATCACCAAATATACCCTCGGGGTAACCGGCGGTTCGAAAAGTACCCGCTATGCCATGTCACTCAGTTACCTCGACCAGCAGGGTATGTTCGTATCGTCCGACCAGTTCGGTTACGAAACCAACCTGCGGCAGCAACGCTACCTCATCAGCAGCTCCATCGATGTGGATGTGACGGACGAGCTGACAATCGGACTGCAGTTGTATGGACGTATTCAGGACGGACGCCAACCCGGCGCCGGTGTTCCCAACATCCTCAATGCGCTCTATGCCACACCCAACAACGCGTACCCGATTTTTAACGACGACGGCAGCTATGGCGGGTCATCGGAATTTCCCACCAACCTGTACCAGCAGGTCACCGGTTCCGGCTACCAGTTGGACAATACCCGCGATGTGTTGGCAAATCTGGACTTTTCCTACCGGTTTGACCGTTGGCTGCCGGGGCTGTATGCCAAGGGAAAGTTTAACGTATCCTCTTCCTCCTCGAGTTTGGTCGACCGGAACCGCCAGCAGCCGGTTTACGATGTCCGCTACAACGAAAGCGGCGAACTGGTCTACGTGCGGTACGGAAATATCGCCGATCAACCCAACTCATTTTCGATTACATCAACGGCAAATTTCATCTATTACCAAGGCAATATCGGATACGAAACGTCTCTGGATGGCGACCATGAGCTGGGCGTAAGGCTGTTTGCTGATCAGCAGACCGCCAATTACCAGTTCGACCTGCCAGCCATCCATACCAACGCGGCGGCTACCGCCAACTATGCCTTCCGGAAAAAGTACCTCGCAGAAGTCGCTGTTAATTATTCCGGTTTTAACCGGTTCCAGCCGGGAAAAAAATTCGGACTTTTTTATGCGGCAGGAGTAGCATGGGATGTGGCACGGGAACCCTTTCTGGCCGATCAGTCCGATTGGCTGAACGAGCTGAAAATACGGGCCACCTACGGGAAAACCGGCAACACCAACGAGAGTGCACTGGGCTACTACAGTTGGAGGGCCTCTTTCGGACAGGACGGTATCAATGGATATGACGTGGGTTCGGAATATTCGTTCGTCAGCAGCCTGGTGGAAAAAGGGTTGGCCAATGTGGACGCCACCTGGGAGAAAGGCCATAAATTCAATGTCGGTTTGGACCTGTCGCTTTGGGATTCCAAGTTCCGGCTTTCCGCTGAATATTACCGGGATACCTATTACGATCTGTTGCAGCAGCGCGGGTCGACCATCGAGCTGATCGGTATCGGCTATCCCAATGAAAACATCGGCAAGAACCGCTACGAGGGGCAGGAGGTTGCGCTCACCTACCGGGACCACCTCGGTAAGTTCCATTATTTTATCGCTGCCAACGCTTCGCGCATGCGCACCGAGGTGATTTACATGAACGAGGTGTATCAGAAATACCCCTGGAACCGCCGTACGGGAATGCCGGTGGGGCAAACGTTCGGCTACCTTGCCGACGGACTGATCCGGACACAGGAAGAGGCAGATGCCGCTCCCCGGTTGGGCGGCAGTGAGGTCCATCCCGGAGATGTCAGGCTGGTGGACCTGAACAACGACGGCATTATCAATATTTACGATCAGACCGCTATCGGCAATACCAAGCCCATTGTATTCTATGGTGCTACCCTCGGTTTTAACGTGGCAGGTGTGGATTTCAGCGTCCTGCTGCAGGGCGTAGCCAACCGCACGTATCAGCAGACCGACTACGCCTTCGGAAGCGGCGGCGACCGGCAGGGATACGCCTATCTACTGGGCCGGTGGACACCGGAGACGGCGGAAACGGCCACGTATCCACGGCTGACCCTCGGGGCCGACCCGACCAATACGCCGTATCTCAACAACTCCAGCTACTGGACACGGTCGGGCGAATACCTGCGGATCCGGAACATCGATCTCGGCTATACGTTCCCGTTCGCGGTGAGCCGAAGAATCCGCGTTTCGTCCCTGCGGATCTTCGCCAATGCCCAGAACCTGTTTACCGTTACCCCGTACGGCCGGCTGGATCCGGAAATCAACGGCGATACGGCCTATCCCATTCAACGCGTATTCAATTTTGGGGTCAATATCAAGTTATAACCTGAAGTCATGAAAGAAATGAACTATAAGCATGTAAAATGGGTTGCCCTCGTCGGGCTGATGTCGGCGGTATTCGCGTGTAAAAGCGATCTGGAAGTGGAACCCATTGAACTCCAGACCATATACCAGGTGTTCGACCGGAACGACTCCGCAGGGGTGGAAGCTAACCGTTTTTTGCTGGACTGCTACCGTTTTCTTCCCACCACGGGTAATCGGGTAGGGGGCGACTTCCTGGATGCGGCCACGGACGATGCGGTGTCATCGAACCCGACGAACACATCCGTTCAGCAGTTGGCCATGGGCACCTATACGTCGGACAATTATCCGGACAATCAATGGGCGTCTTACTACCAGGGGATCCGCCGTACCAGCATCTTTATCAACCACATTGACCGGGTACCGCTCAAGGGCAAACTGGCCAATGGTACGCCCTTCAACCGTGTGTGGAAAGCGGAAGCAAGGTTTCTCCGGGCGCTCTTCTATTTTGAACTGGTGAAGCGCTACGGCGGCGTCCCGCTGTTGGGAAACAAGGTTTATCAGTTGAATGACAACATTGAGCTGCCACGCGCGGAATTCCGCGAATGTGTGGAGTTTATCGTCAGCGAGTGTGACGCCGTGAAAGACAGCTTACGCACGGATCCGTTCGACCTTGCTTTTTACGAACGGCCAACCAAGGGGGCCGCGCTGGCGCTGAAAGCGCGGGTACTGCTCTACGCAGCGAGCCCTTTGTTCAACGGAGGCAACATCGACCCCCAGAATCCCCTGACCGGCTACACGGACGGTTCGGACGACCGGTGGCTGGCGGCCGAAACGGCAGCAAGGGACGTCATAGAAATGAACCTGTTTTCACTCCAGCCCGAGTTCAGGGACGTGTTTATCACCCGTAATCCGGAACGGATCTTCTCGAAACAGGGAGGGAACAATACCAGTGTTGAAAACAACAACGGGCCGGTAGGGTATTCCACCGGCGTCAACAACGGCCGTACCAGCCCCACGCAGGAGCTGGCAGACGCCTTCGGGATGGCCAACGGGCTGCCTATTGACGATCCCGAATCGGGCTACGATGAAAACGACCCCTATGCCAACCGCGATGGGCGGTTCTATGCGACCCTCTTTTATAACGGTGCTCCCTGGTTGGGACGGCCCGTCGAGACGTTCGAAGGCGGGGCGGATAAGCCCGGTGGTACCAAGCAACAAACAAAAACCGGCTATTACCTGCGGAAGTTCATGGGAAATTTCGAAACGGCTGTCAATTACAGCAACGTGAACCACGATCATATTCTTTTCCGGTACGCCGAGGTTCTGTTGAATTTTGCCGAGGCACGGAACGAGCGGCTAGCCGCCCCGGACGGGGAGGTGTACACCGCAGTGGAACAGATCCGCGAGCGCGCCGGCCTGCAGCCCTTCCAGCTGCCGGCGGGCCTGAGTAAAGACCAGATGCGGGAGGTCATCCGTAACGAGCGCCGCAAAGAACTCGCCTTTGAAGAACACCGGTTCTATGACGTCCGGCGGTGGAAGGTTGCAGAGCAGGAGTTCAACAAAGACCTGTCGGCGATGACCATCTATCAAACCGGAACCGGGGTCATCCGGCAACGGACGCCAGTGTTGAAAATGAACTTTGAAGAGCGGATGTACCTGGCACCGATCCCCTTCAGTGAAGTGATCAAAAATCCGCAGATGACACAGAATCCGGGGTGGTAATCAATCATGAATTTATAGTGGAACTAATTATGAAGAGGTGTATATATTTACTTTTGGTTACGGTCGCGGCGCCCTTCCTGTTGGCTGCCCAGACGGTCGTCTCCGGCGTTGTTAAAAACAACGAGGGGCCCCTGGCGGGGGTAACCATTTCGGAAAAAGGCGGAAGCCAGGCAGCTCAATCCGATCAGCACGGCCGGTTCCGTATATCGATGAGCCGCGACAGGAACGTCCTTGTTTTCAGCAGCGTCGGGTATACTACCCAGGAGCGTACGGTCAGCGGCGAGGAGGAGATCGAGGTGATTCTTCAGTCCAACGTGCAGGACATCAATGAGGTGGTCGTCGTGGGCTATGGCACCACCAAGAAGCTGACCAGTACCGGTGCGCTCAGTTCGATCAAGGGTGCAGACATCCGGCAGATCCCCACTGCCAATGTGCAGAATACGCTGGCGGGCAGGCTGCCGGGAGTGGTCTCCGTCCAGCGGTCCGGCCAGCCGGGCAGGGATGCTTCCGACTTTTACATCCGCGGTGTCAGCTCGCTCAACCCGGACGGCAACCAGCCGTTGATTATTGTGGACGATATTGAATATACCTATGAGCAGCTCTCACAGATCAACGTCAACGAAATCGAGAGCATTTCGATCCTCAAGGATGCCTCCACCACGGCGGTATTCGGTATCAAAGGCGCAAACGGCGTGCTGGTGGTAAAAACCCGTCGGGGCATGGCCGGCAGGCCGAAGATCAACGTGCGCCTCGAGTCGGGCTTGCAGAGCCCGGTGACGCGCCTGAAGTTCCTCAACGCCTACGAAAGTGCGCTGTTATGGAACGAAGCCATCGCCAACACGCCGGGAGACAATACCAACCAGCCGTTCAGCGACGATGCACTGGAGCATTTCCGGTTGGGGGACGACCCCTATGCCTACCCGGACGTGAACTGGTATGAGCGCATTTTCAGGCCCGCCAGCTTTCAGCGAAACAGCAATGTGGACATCACCGGGGGCGGCGAAAGTGTCAAGTACTTTATTTCCGGAGGTACGTTTTCACAGGACGGTAACCTCTATAACTTCGAAAATAACGGCGATCAGGTCAATAACAACTACTACTACCGCCGTTTCAACCTGCGGTCCAACCTCGATGTGCAGGCTACCAAAAGCTTACAGCTGCGGCTGGATTTCAGGGCGAACTTCAACCGGATCAATGAACCGAGGGCGGGAAACATCGTGGGGGAAGTGTTCAACTTCAATAAAATCAGACCCTGGTCGGCCCCCTTCCTTAACCCCAATGGCTCCTACGCCTACGCGGGAGACACCCAGGATCTGTCGCCTACCATCAATGCGCGGTTGGCTACCGCCGGCTACCGGCTGGACCGGCGCAACGACCTGAACATCCTGGTGGGGGGAACGCAGGATCTGGAAGCGATTACCGAGGGACTTTCGTTGTCGGCCCGCGTTGCCTACGCCAGCGTTGAATCCAATGGCCGGGAGCAGGCTCGGGACAACCTGCCCGTTTACCGGTATTTCCCCGAGACCGATACATACCAGCTCAAGGGCGGTGCGCCCTATGTATTAAGCCCTTATACACTCCGGGCGTACCAGGGCGACTACAACAGCCGGGTGAATGTGCAGGCGAATTTCAACTACGTGCGGTCGTTCGGCGATCATCAGATCAATTCACTGCTCCTGTATAACCGCGAATCGTACAACACCAAAGGCGACAAACAGTCCAATTGGATTCCCCAGAATTTCCAGGGCTTCACCTTCCGTACGGGATATAACTACAACGAAAAGTACCTTATTGACGTCACCGCCGCCTATAACGGATCGGACCGCTTCCAGGCCGACCGCCGTTATGGCCTTTTTCCGGCCGTATCCGTTGGGTATAACCTGGCGAAGGAATCGTTTATGACGGAACGGTTTGATTTTGTCGATCTCCTCAAGCTCCGCGCGTCGTATGGCATTGTGGGGTCAGACAAGGTGCGCGGCGACCGCTATCTGTACCAACAGGTGTATCATACCGGCGGCGGGTACTCGTTCGGCGAAACCCACCAGGCAGTCGGTACGATTTACGAAGGTAGCCTGGGCAACAGCAACGTCACCTGGGAAAAGCAGAAATCGTTTGACGTGGGGCTGGACCTGAGCGTGCTGCAGAACAGGTTTTCGCTGGTGGTCGACTATTTCCATAACATCCGCTATGACCAGCTGGTGACTTCCCAGTCGCTCCCGTTGAACATCGGTGTCGGCGTGTCGCCCACCAACATCGCACGCGTCCGCAACCGCGGCGTGGAGTTCGAGCTGAACTACAACGATCACATCGGCGCGTTCCAATACAATGTGAAGGGCGTGTTGAGCTATTTCAAAAATAAAGTGCTGTTTCAGGATGAGCCCGCACCGGCCTTTCCCTGGCTCCAGCTGACGGGCCACCAGGTAAATCAGCCGCTGGGATACGTGTTTGACGGCTTCTATACCGAGGCGAACCTGGAACAGAGCGCCAAGCCCGCCGGCGGTTATGAAGTACAGCCGGGTGACCTGCGCTACCGCGACCTGAACGACGACGGGGTGATCGACGAGTTCGACCGGACCGCCATCGGCAAGCCGGACGTGCCGAACACCAGCTTCGGGCTCACACTCGGCGGAAGCTATAAGGGGTTCAGCTTCAATATACTCCTACAGGGAACCACCGGGTACAGCTTCAGTGTGCAGGGCAGCGGCATTGAGCCTTTCCAAAGCCAGTTTCAGCCCATCCATCAGCAGCGATGGACCCCGGAAACGGCTTCCACGGCACGCTTCCCGAGGCTGACGACCAACCCGACGACCATTAACAGTCCTTCTTCTTACCTTTCTGACTTCTGGCTGATTGATGCCACCTATTTGCGGTTGAAGACGGTGGAACTCGGTTATCAGCTGCCCGACCGTTGGCTCCCGTTCAAGATAAACAATGCCCGGCTTTATCTGAGCGGCTACAACCTGCTGACCTGGACAAACTACTCCCTGTATCAGCAGGATCCGGAAGTGACGTCCAATACGGCGGGCGATGCCTACCAAAATCAGCGTGTGGTTAACTTAGGTATTCAAATCGGACTTTAAGAGTATGAAACATTTTATTTTCAGCGTGATTCTGGGGTGCCTCTTCTTCATCGCGTGTGATAAGAAGTTTGAAACGCCCCCGCATCCGGGGCGGATGATCAAAGATTTTGTGTTGGAGAGTGGTCAGCATGGGCCGGCAACTATCTACAGTGAAAATGACGTCTATAAGGTCGTGGTGTGGGTCGATTCGGAAGCCGATCTGACTCATCTCATACCGGTGATCACCATTTCCGACCAGGCGACCATCCAACCTGCATCCGGAACGCCGATCGACGTGTCGGCCAGTGGGAAAATTACCTATACCGTCACATCGCAGTCCGGACTAAGCCGCCAGTGGGAAGTTGAATTCCGGGTGTATGAGTCGGGCATTACCGACTACGACACATACAGCATCGCTACGGCATCCGGTCTGGTGATGCAAACGGCAGGCAACCGTGAGTGGAACGAAACGTACTGGGCGAATGCGACCATGACGGTGGGAGCGCCCGATGCGGCCACGGCCGAGAACCTTCAGCGGTGGCAGGAGTGGGACCTTATCCTGCACTCCACGGAGAACGAGGTCCGCTACTATCAGCTGCGTAACCTCCAAAGCGGACTGTTTCTACAGGCTGCGGATGCCGGCGCGCCCGTGACGCAGCAACCGGAACTGAAAAACAATGCTGACCTTCAGCTGTGGCGGCTGGAGGAATCGACCGCTGCCGGGCAGTACGAGATCTCCAACAAGGCTAACGGGCTGTACCTGACCCTCAGCGGTCTCGGCGCCGGAAACCTGACGGTTGTTGCTGCCGAGAAGCAGAGCAACGAACGCCAGCGGTGGACGCTCACCCGACTGCCGAAGGACAGCTATCGCGACGGAGATGTTACCCGCTTTTTTGCGCGGACCACCGGGTCGGTAGCCTTTGATCAGGGCACCAGCATCCCCCTGTCCGATGGGCGTGTACTATGGGTCACACAGGATGCCTGGTATGAGGGAAACCTTACCCCCAATGGCCGTCTTTATGGCGACCGGTTCATTTCGTACACCAATTCCATCATCATCCAGTCGGCCTTTGACAACTGGGATCCCACGGCGCCGATGATGACGAGGCAGGGAGCGGCGCATGGCATCGGAAATATCTGTCCCATTCCGGCAGGCGCCGGCAGGAACTGGGTGGGCCCCGGCATTGAACTGGGTGATTACGTATATATCCATGGTGGTGAGGGGAATGGACTTGAAGATATCGACCAAGCCATTTACAAGCTCAAGAAAGAGTCCGGCAACGAATGGAACCAGGTGGAACGGTTGGCTATCCCGGGCATGACCGGACAGCTGGATATCGTATACAAGGATGGCATGGTGAAGTCCGGTGACGGCTACGTATACGTCTACGGCGAGCGTACCAAACCCGAAACGTTCGGGTTCAACACACTGATCTACGTGGCGCGTTTTCCGCACGATGCCCCCACGGAATGGACCTTTTGGGATGGCAGCGATTGGACCTCCGATCCTTCTACCGTGTCGGCGGCCGTGATCACGGAAGGGAACGGTACCAACAACTTCGGCTATCTGAACGGGAAATACCTCCACCTGACCATGGACCAAGGGTTTTACTGCGGCATTCCTTCCGTGAATATGTACATCTCCACCTCCGCCAGCCCGACGGGCCCCTTCACGGAACCCCGGCTGGTATATAGCTTTTCGGAATACTACAAGGGGTACAACGCGCGCGTCTACACGCCCATTATCCATACGGCATCGGCCAATGGCAAAAACGAGCTGCTGCTCACGTACAGCATCAATTTCGGTGCGTGTGATGAAAATAATGA
>Ga0164243_10011441_pt1 | contig 12656 bp, 13 predicted proteins | sample OricompcompostOP_FD_108781 | JGI IMG/M metagenome (GOLD analysis project Ga0164243, IMG submission 108781) | Organic Plus compost microbial communities from Emeryville, California, USA - Original compost - Organic plus compost (OP) | ecosystem: Engineered > Solid waste > Mixed feedstock >...
CAGGCGCACCGAACCCGATGGAGATTCGGGCGGACGGAGGCGCAGTCGCGGTGCGCGCGCGGGCCATGAGTCGAGGACGGAGGCGGGGTCGCGGTGCGTGCGCTGGCCATGAGTCGAGGACGGAGGTGAGTCGCGGTGCGCGCGCGGGCCATGAGTCGAGGACGGAGGCAGGGTCGCGGGGCGCGCGCTGGAAGTGAGTCGAGGACGGAGGTGGAGTCGCGCGCTGGCGATGAGTCGAGGACGGAGGCGGAGTCGCGGTGCGCGCGCTGGCGATGGGTCGAGGACGGAGGCGGAAGCCGCGGTGCGCGCGCTGGCCATGGGTCGTGGACCGCTACCGTCAAGGTCGCGTCCGCGACGCGTCGCCCGCGCTCGCATTACCGCGAGAACGTGCGGCGTCACGCGGCGGCGCGTGGGGGAGCGGGCGGGGGCCGACGCGACGTGCCCGCGAGCTCACGGCAGCTGGTACAGGGTGAGGCTCGTGCCGCCGCGGCCGCCGCCCTTGTTCTTCTCGAGCAGCCAGAACCGTGTGCCGGTCGACGCCGCGCCGGCCCCCTTCTTCGCGCCCCCTTGCGGCGCCGCGATCACGCCGAACGCGTGACGCACGCCCTTGGCGAGCACGCGCGCGGTACGCACGCCTTTGCCGTCGGCGGAGACGTGGAACACGTCGAGGTACTCGGGGTCTGCCTTCCTGCGCGCGACGGCCGCCGGGTTCACGGGATCGACCTTGAGCGCGAGCCACGCCGAGCCGTCGGACAGGAGCACGCTCTGCAGCGACGCGGGATCGTACGTCGCGGTCGGCTCGTCGAGCTCGAGCGCGGACGGGCGCCCGCCGCGCCAGCGCTCGACGGCGGCGTTGGCCTGGGCCATGCGCACGAAGTCGAGCGGCCCCGCGTAACCGGCGAGCGCCTGGAACCGGCGGCGCTGGTCGAACAGATCCGTGATCGGCTGCTTCGCGAGCTTGCCGGTCACGAGATCGAACGTCGCCTCGACGTCAGGCATCCGCATGTTCTCCTTGGGCGACCACTCACCGGCCTTGATGCCGTGCGCGCGGCTCCATCCGTCGCTCCAGTGGTTCACGCGGAGATCGAGCTTGGCGTTTGTTGCCTCGCCGTCGAGCTCGAACGCTCGGCCCTTCGCGACGCGACGACCGGTCTCGAGCGCGAACAGCGAGACCTCGTGGCGCGTGATCGCGCCGTCGACCGTCGCCGTGTGAACGGCGATGCGCCGCTTGCCGTCGCGCGTGATCAACGAGATGCCGTCGGCCGGCCCGAGCTGGTAGACAGCGGTCCCCGCCGGCTTCTTGCCCTTGGCCTGGAGCTCGACGAGCGCGGCGACCTGGCGGCCGTCAGCGCTCTTGCCGATCACGAACGCGCGCTGCCCGAGGAGCTCGAGCTCCAGCGGGTGGCGCGTCACGGGCGCGAGCTCGATCACCTGCTCCTGGTGCGTCGCGAGGTCGCGGACGTGGAGCTCGACCCGCTGCGCCGTGTCGGTGACCACGTACGCGAGGCGCGCGCCGTCGGTCGCGATCGCGTCGTCGATCATCCCGAACGTGGGCGCGAGCTTCGTGATCTCGGTCGCGTTCACCAGGGCGGGGATCCCCGGCTTGGTCGCCGGCGCGACCCGCGGGCCCAGCGGCGCGGGGCCCCCACTCGGAGCCGGGGCCGGAGTCGGTGCCGTCGCCGGCGTCGTCGGAGCACCGGCCGGGCTGGCAGGAGCCCGCGCGCCGGCGGCCGTCGGCGCGGACGCGGCGCCGGGGGCTGGCTGGGACGGGGCACCCGCGGCCGGCGCCGCGGCGGATCCCGGAGCGGTCCCGGGGACCGGCGCCGAGGATCCCGGCGCGCTGGGCGCACTGGGCGTGCTCGGCGCGTCGGGCGCCGGTGCTGGCTTCGGAGCCGGCCGAACGCCCTGCGCGAGCGCGGGAGCCGCGATGCTCATCGAGCATGCGAAGGAGATCACGACTGTAGCGAGACCGCGTGCCGGCACCATCGTGCTTCGATACGACGGAGCTTCCTGCCGATCAAGACCGGGCTCGCAGTACCCCCCAGCGCGTCGCCTCCAGTACACTGCCCGCTCCCATGGCGAGCACGGCGTTCACGCGCAACTACCGCGACCACAGCAACGACACCGGCTACCAGTTCGAGTTCGAGTGCGACAAGTGTGGCAACGGCTACCGCTCGAGCTTCCAGGCCAGCGCACTCGGCGTCGGCGCGAAGATCGCGAAGGGGATCGGCGCGCTGTTCGGCGGTCGCGCGTGGAGCGTCGGGCACGCCGCCGACCACATGAAGGACGGCCTGCGCGGCTCCGCGTGGGACGACGCGTTCAAGAAGGCGATCGACGAGATCAAGCCGAAGTTCCGCCAGTGCACTCGGTGTGGCAACTGGGTGTGCCCGGAGGTCTGCTGGAACGAGGCGCGCGGGCTGTGCGAGGCGTGCGCGCCGGATCTCGCCGAGGAGGCCGCCGCGCAGCAGGCCCAGGTCGCTGCGCAGCAGATCGCCGACAAGATGCGCAACGCCGATCTGGTCGGCAACATCGACGTCACCGCGCCGATGCAGGCCGGGTGTCCGCACTGCCATGCCCGCCTGGCTCCAGGCGCGAAGTTCTGCGCCGAGTGCGGCAAGCCCACCGCCGTGGCCGCCGCCGCGAAGCCCGCGTTCTGCACCGGCTGCGGCGGCAAGCTCGCCGCGGGCGCGAAGTTCTGCGGCGAGTGCGGCCAGCCGACCGGCTGACATCCCGTTCGCAGGCCTGCGCCCCGCCACGTGGCCCACGCCGAGGCCACCCCGACGTCACCGGAACCCTTCGGACGCGCGCGAGGCCCTGGCACGAGCGCGATACGAGCGCGATGCCGCGGTCGAGCCGGGCGTTCACATGGAGCCGCGAGGCCGCGTCGCCCGGGCCGACGTCCACGGTACCCGGGGCCGTGCGCGAGGTCCGTGAACCAGCCATCCGCAGGGCGCGCCCACGAAGCTCTCCTCCTCGCATGCTCTCGCGGATGCGGACCACCGCATCACAGCGACGGAGGGAACCGCGCCGCGTCGCGGATCACGGCGGTGTGCTCGCGCTCCCACGCGCGGAGCTGGGCCTCGTCGGTCTTCGCTCGTGGGTGGGCGATCGCGTAGTAGCCGCTGCCGGGGCGCCGGCCCGCGGCGCGCCAGACGATCGCGGGCAGACAGGGCAGGCCGTGCGCGCGGCACGCGGCGGTGACCTCGCCGAGCGCGGCGTGGAAGCTCGGGCTGCGGTGGTGCGTGGGCAGCTTCCGGCTGACCGCGGCGGCGAGCTCGGCGTACGTGATCGAGTGGCGGTTCGCGCGGAGGTGGCGGACGAGCTGGCGATAGATCTCGTGAGCGAGCGCAGACATCGGGCGTCCTTTCGGGGGACCACCGCGTTCACGCGGCGTCGTGCTGGAGGAGGAGCGTCGGATCGACCTCGCGATACGAGGCCGCCTCGATCAGGGAGCCGGCGTCGATCGTGTCCTGACCCACGAGGTCCGCGATCGTGCGCGCGACCTTGAGCAGGCGATCGATGCTGCGCGCCGTGTACGACGAGCGCTTCTCGACGACGTCGGCGAGCGTGCGCTCGCTGCGCGCGTCGAGCCGGCAGGTGGCGCGCAGCACCGCGCTCGGCATCTCCGCGTTGCACCGCACGCCGTACGGCGCGAGCCGGCGCCGCTGGCGATCGCGCGCCGCGACCACGCGCTCGCGGATCGCAGCCGAGCTCTCACCCGGCGCCTCGGTGCGCAGCTCGCTCACCGAGACCGGGCGCACGAACACCTGGAGGTCGATGCGGTCGAGCAGCGGACCGGACAGCCGCTGGCGGTAGCGATCGATCGCCGCCGGCCCGCAGGTGCAGTTCCGCACCCCCGAGTGCAGCCAGCCGCACGGGCACGGGTTCGCCGACGCCGCGAGCAGGAACGACGCCGGCAGCCGGAGCGTGCCGTTCACGCGCCCGATCGTCACGGTGCGGTCCTCCAGTGGCTGGCGCAGCGCCTCGATCGCCTGGCGCTGGAACTCGGGCATCTCGTCGAGGAACAGCACGCCGTTGTGAGCGAGCGAGATCTCGCCCGGCCGCGGCACCGAGCCACCACCGAGCAGCGCGGCCGTCGACACCGTGTGGTGCGGGGCGCGGAACGGCCGCTCGTCGACGAGGCCGTCCGCGAGTCCGATCGCCGAGTAGATCTTCGTCGTCTCGAGCGCCTCGTCGCGCGTCATGGGCGGCAGCACCGTCGGGATCCGGCGCGCGAGCATCGTCTTCCCCGTGCCCGGCGGCCCGGCGAGCAGCAGGTTGTGCCCGCCGGCGACCGCGATCTCGATCGCCGCGCGCGCGACATGCTGGCCCCGGACCTCGGCCATGTCGATCGCCGACCGCCGCGGCAGCCTCGCGATCGGCGCGAGCGGCAGCCGCAGCTCGCCGTTACCGAGCAACGCCTCGTGGATCTCGCGGAGGTGCTGCACGCCGTAGACCTCGATGCCGTCGACGAGGCGCGCCTCCGCGGTGCACGCATCGGGGACGACCACGCCGCGCATCCCGCGCTGCTTCGCGAGCATCGCCGACGCGAGCACGCCGTGGACCGGACGCACCGAGCCGTCGAGCCCGAGCTCGCCGAGCATCAGCAGATCCTGCACGGCGTCCGGGGGCGCGCCGTTGGCGATCAGGACCGCCGTGGCGATCGGCAGGTCGAGCGCGCTGCCGGGCTTGCGCAGATCTGCAGGCGCGAGATTGACGGTGACCTTCTTCAGCGGGAGGTCATTGCCGATCGTCTCGAGCGCGCTCCGGATCCGGACCGCGCCTTCCTTCACCGAGGTCGTCGCGAGCCCGACGACGTGATAGCCGGGCAGCCCGCGGCTGATCTCGCACTCGACATCGACGACGACCGCGTCGATGCCCTCGAGGGTGGAGGACGTGACATGTGCGACCACGCCGGCGCTTCGAGCACGTCGCGGGCCAGCCCGCTCACCTCGTGATCACGGCTACTTGGCCCCGCCCTCCGTCCGCGTTCCGGACACGCGTCCGCCCACCGGCCGGACACCGGACGCGCGCTGCAAGGTTTCTTCACAGTTCGCCTGCCGGTCGCGAAACAGGCGCCACCCATCCTGAGCCGGTGAAAGGACAACCCCCATGATCCCACTCGCGATCGGACTCGGCATTCTCGGCTTCGTGGCGATGCGTCGCGCCCGCCACTACTACGGCGCGTGCGCTGGCCACGGCTCCCCCTGGCATGGCTGGCACGGCTGGCGGCACTACCACCACCACCGTCACCACCGCCATGGTCACCGCTGGCACCGGCGCTGGATGCTGCACGCGGCGCTCGCGCGGCTCGACGCGAGCCCGGCGCAAGAGCGCGCGATCATCGCCGAGCTCGACAAGGTCGAGGAGCAGGTCCACGCCGCCGGCGGCACGCTGCGCGAGGCGCGTGGTGATCTCGCCGCCACCGTCCGCGGCTCGACGCTCGACGACGCGGCGCTCGGCGCGGCGCTCGGTCGGCTCGACAGCGCGTTCGGCGACATCCGGGCCACCGCGATCGAGGCCCTGCGCGCGATCCACGCGATCCTCGACGACAAGCAGCGCGAGCGGCTCGCGGACCTGCTCGACGGGCGCGGCCCGGTGTGGCACGGTGGCCCGTACCGCTGAGAGAATGCTGCCGTGCGAGTCCTGCTGATCGACGACGACGCGCGCCTCGCGGAGCTCCTCGAGGGCTATCTCACACCGCAGGGCGTGACGCTCGTGCACGCCGGGGGCGGCCAGGCCGGCCTCGCCGCGCTCGCGTCGGGCGGGTTCGACGCCGTGTTCCTCGACGTGATGATGCCAGGCCTCGACGGGCTCGCGGTGCTGCGCAAGCTGCGCGATGCCGGCCATCGCGTCCCCGTGCTGATGCTGACCGCGCGCGGCGACGAGGCGGATCGCGTGGTCGGCCTCGAGCTCGGCGCCGACGACTACATCCCCAAGCCGTTCTCGCCGCGCGAGCTGCTCGCCCGGCTGCGCGCCGTGATGCGGCGGGCGCAACCCGACGCCGTCGCCGAGAAGCTGTCGTCGGCGGGCATCTCCGTCGACACCGGCGCGCGCGAGGCCTGGGTCGACGGCAAGCCCGTCGAGCTCACCGGCCTCGAGATCGATCTCCTGATCGCCCTGTTGCGCCGCGCCGGACGCGTCGTGCCCCGCGGCGTGCTGCTCGAGCTCGCCGGTCGCGGCGACGTCACCGTCGGCGAGCGCGCCGTCGACGTCCACATCTCGCGCTTGCGCAAGAAGCTCGGCGACGATCCGCCGACGCGCATCCGCACCGTGCGCGGCGTCGGCTACGTGCTCGCGCGCGCCGCGGAGGACGCGTGACCGAGCCCGCCGCGGCGCAGCCCGCTACCACGTCGCGGATCCGCGCGATCATGAGCGCGGTCACCCGCACCGGACCGTGGCAGGTGCCGCCACGGCTCGACGTTCGCGTGTTCTGGGGCCACGCCCAGCTCGACCTCCGCGAGGCGATCGTCGAGGCCGAGACGACGATCTCGGTGCACGTCACGATGGGCAACCTCGAGGTGTTCGTCCCCCCGAACATGTGGGTCGAGGTCGAGGTCGCCACGGTCGCCGGCAACATCACCGAGGCGCGCCGCCGCCGGGGCGATCGCACCGGCCCGCGCGTGCGGATCGTCGGCGCGGTCAAGATGGGCAACTGCGAGGTGCTCGCGCTGCGCCCCGGCGAGTCGCCGACGTCGAGCGAGCGCGGCGCCCACCGCCATCATCATCACCACCATCATCCGCTTCATCGCCATCATCCGTACCGCGACGCCGTCACGCCGCAGCCCGACGAGCCGCCTCCCGCGGACCCGGGCTGCACGTCGGCGCGCGAGCTGTGGGCGCGCGATCGCCACGACGCGAGCCGGTGGCAGGCGTGGTGGCTGCTCGCGCGCATGCGGCGCCGGATCTTCCTCGCGCTCGCGATCGTGTTCACGGCGGGTGCGCTGATCGGCTGGCGCCTCAGCAGCACGCCGCGCTGGTGGTGGATCGCGATCGCGGCGCTGCTGTTGTTCATCCACGCCGGCGCGCTGGCGTGGCGCCTCACCCGGCCGCTGATCGCCACGATCCAGGCCGCGCGCGACATCGGCGACGGCAAGCTCGACACGCGGATCGATCCGCGCCAGCACGGCGGCGAGGTCCGCCTGCTCGCGACCGCGATCAACGACATGGCCGAGAAGATCGAGAAGCAGCTCGAGGATCAGCGCCAGCTGCTCGCGGCCGTGTCCCACGAGCTGCGCACTCCGCTCGGGCACATGCGCGTCCTGATCGAGACCGCGCGCGATCAGGGCAACGGCAAGGCGCTCGCCGAGCTCGAGAAGGAGGTCCTGGTCCTCGACGATCTCGTCGGTCGCCTGCTCGCGTCCTCGCGCCTCGAGTTCGGCACGCTGGAGCGGCGCCCCCTCGATCTCGGCGAGCTCGTCACCGATCTCGCGACCTCCGCCGGCGTCGAGCCCGACGCGATCGAGGCGACCGGCGACGTGCGCGCCGCGATCGATCCCACGCTCGTCCACCGCGCGATCGCCAACCTCCTCGACAACGCGCGAGTCCACGGCGGCGGCGCGGTCGCCGTGCGCATCGAGCGCCGCGCTCACCTCGTCGCGGTCGAGGTCGACGACGCCGGCCCCGGCGTTCCGCCCGATCGCCGCGCCGACGCCTTCCGCGCGTTCGTCCCCTCCACCGGCGGCGGCCTCGGCCTCGGCCTCGCGCTCGTGTCCCGGATCGCCGTCGCGCACGGCGGCGGCGCGTGGATCGAGGACCGCCCCGGCGGCGGCGCTCGCGTCGGCTTCTCCGTCGACGCCAGCTGAGCTGGGGACGGAGTCGCCTTTGACTCCTTTTCGGACACTCCGGACACGCGCGGGCGCGGGGTACGCGCTCGTCACTTTCCTCGCAACTCTCGCGACGTGCTGCCGACAAGGAGGGCATGCGTCTCGCTCGCCGCACTCTTCCCGGGGCCCTTCATCACGTCATCTGTCGGTTCGTCGACGGCCGCTGGTATCTCCGTGACGATGAGGAGCGGGCCACGTACCTGCGCATGCTCGGCGCAGCCCTGTCACGAACGGACTGGCGCTGCGTCGCGTATTGCCTGATGAGCAGTCACATCCACCTCGCGATGGTGGCAGGGCGCAAGCCGCTCTCGTCGTGGGCTCGTCGCGCGAACTCGCCGTTCGCTCGGTTTCTCAACGCGCGTCACGAGCGCTTCGGTTCGGTGTTCGCGGATCGCCCAGACACCTGGGTGATCCGTCCCGAGCTCGAGCCCCGGCTGCTCGCGTACATTCACAACAATCCCGTGCGCGCCGGGGTGGTGCCCGACGCGAAGGCCAGCAGCTGGTCGAGCCACCGCGCGTATCTCGGCCTCGTCGTCGGGCCGGACTGGCTCGATATCGAGGACGGCCTGCGACGTGCGCGCGTGAGGGATCCGGCGAGCTTCGCGCAGCTCGTTCGAAGCGAGGTCGACGCGCGATTCGAGTACCCGGATCTGGAACCCGTGCAGCGCGAGGTCAGAACGCGTGGCGCGCTGGAGCTCGGTACGCCGACGATCGGCGACTCCTCGGAGGTGCCTGTCGTCGCCCGCACCTACACGCATGTTCGCGCTCATCCCCTGGTGCTGGTCGTCGAGCTCGCGGCCGCGCTCCACGTCGACGTGGGCCAGCTTCGCCAACGGTGGTCGCGAGGCGCGAGCGTGCGCGGCAAGGTCCTCGCAGTGCACGTCGCCCGGACGGCGGGGGTGTCGCTGACCGATGTCGGGCGGGTGCTCGGGATCTCTCGTCAGTACTGCTCGCGGCTGGCGAACGAGGAGCTCGACGCCGGCGAGCGTCGGGTGCACGACGAGGTCTGCGAGCGGCTTGCCCGGCGATGGGCGTCCGGGTCGTCCGAAAAGGAGACAAAGGCGACTCCGTCCCCCGTTCTTCCGCTGCGTCGGGCGGGTTAGCGCGCGGGGCGTTCTGCCGTCTGCGTGCGGCGGCTTGTCCGAGCTGTCCGAAAAGGAGACAAAAGCGACTCCGTCCCTCGCTCAGTCGGGCAGGGCGACGGGGCCGTTGGCGCGGAAGTAGAGCAGGGGCCGCACCTCGAACGCGCCCGCCGAGCCGCTCGCGGCGGCGAGGTCCTTGGCGATGGCGATCGCCTCCTCGCGGCTCGCGGCCTCGATCACGTAGAAGCCGAGGAGCTGCTCCTTGGTCTCGGCGAACGGGCCGTCGGTGATCGCGGCGTTCTTGCCCTTGCGCAGGGTGAACGCGGCGGCCGTGGGCTGGAGACGCGCGACCGGCCCGAGCCGGTTCTGCGCCGCGAGCCGCTCTTGCACGGCGCCGAGGCTCGCCATCACCTCGGCGTCCTTCTCCTTCGTCCAGGCGGTGATCTCGGCTTCGTTGTCGTAACAGAGGATCGCATAGAGCATGGCGGGTCTCCTTCGAGGTCGGTGAGTATGCCTTCCGGGCGGAGCGGGTGCATCGTCTCTCTGTCGCGTGATATCCAGGACGCGTGATCGGCGACGCCGAGGTCGAGCAGCTCGTTCACGATGGGTTCGTGCGGATCGAGGGGGCGTTCCCCCGCGAGCTCGCCGACGCCGCACGGACGATCCTGTGGCGCGACACGGGGTGCGATCCCGAGGATCCCGCGACGTGGACGCGGCCGGTGATCCGGCTCGGGATGTACACGCAGGAGCCGTTCGTGCGCGCGGCGAACACGCCCGTGCTGCACGCCGCGTTCGATCGCCTCGTCGGCGCCGGCCGGTGGTGGCCGTGCATGGCGATGGGGACGTTCCCGGTGCGGTTCCCCTCGCCCGCGGACCCGGGCGACGCGGGCTGGCACATCGACATGAGCTTCGGGGACGACCCCTCCGATCCGTTCGCGTGGCGCGCCAACGTCGACTCCAGAGGGCGCGCCCTCCTGATGCTGTTCCTGTTCTCCGACGTCGACGAGGACGACGCACCGACGCGGATCCGTATCGGCTCCCACCTCGACATCGCGCGGAGGCTGGCGCCCGCCGGGGCCGAGGGCCTGACCTTGCGCGAGCTGGCGGCGGACGGCTTCGCCGAGAGCGCGCACCGGCCGGTGACCACCGCCACGGGGCCGGCAGGCACCGTCTACCTGTGCCACCCGTTCCTGGTCCACGCCGCCCAGCTCCACCGCGGCACCCGGCCCCGTTTCCTCGCCCAGCCGCCGTTGCTCCCGCGCACGCCGGCCCCCGAGCCGACATCGGCGGTCGCGCGGGCGATCCAGATGGCGCTGGCGGAGCGTGACTCCACCGGCTGAGGCGGCGTCGCGGGCCCGCCGGCCGGGGAGGCGTCGCTCGAGCGTGAAAAAACGCGAGCTGCTACAACCGGTGTCCACCGCGGCGCCGGACCGGGGCTCTTACCGGCAGCGTGTTGGTTCGAGGACCCATGTCACTCTCCACCGGCGCCCGTGTCGACGTGGCCTCCCGAGCAGACGCTCGCAGCCGGCTCCTGGCCGAGCTCGCGGCGCAGCCGGCGCGCAAGGCCTATGGCATCGCGTTTGACCTGCTGCGCAACCGCGCCGAGGCCGAGGAGGCCGTGCAGGAGGCGCTGGTACGTGCGTGTGAATCGATCGGCGACCTGCGGGACCCGGACGCCGCGCCCGCCTGGTTCCTGCGCATCGTGACGACACTTTGCCTGCGCACCCTGCGCCGGCGCCGGCTCAAGCGGCGCCTGTTCGGGTGGTGGCCCGGTCGCGACGACGACACCGACGCCGCGCCGACCACCGCGGACACCGGGCTCGACGACATCGCGGGCCGGGTCCACGCGACCGAGGCCACCGAGCCGCGCGAGGCGCTCGCGGACCAGCAGGTGCTCGGCGCCTTGCTCGGGCGGCTCGACGATCTGTCGCCGCAGCAGCGCACCGCGCTCGTGCTCCGCTACGGGCACGACCTCCCGGTCCCCGAGATCGCCGCGATGCTCGGCGTGGAGCTGGCGACCGCCAAGACGCACCTCGTGCGCGGCCTCGCGAGGCTGCGCGACCTCATGGAGGAGCACCGATGACTTCGACTTGTGATGTTGTCGCCGAGCGCGTCGCGCTCGGAGAGCCGCTCGGCGAGCTCTCCGACCACGCGGCCCGGTGCGCACGCTGCCGCCGCGTGACCGAGCTCCCCGGCAAGCTCGGCGCGACCCACCACGCGGTCGACCCGGGGCTCGGTTTCACCGCGCGGATGACCGCCGGTGCGCAGCATCGGCTCGTCGTGCGTCGTCGGCGCCGGCTCGCCGCGGGCCTCGCCGCGACCGTCGCGGCCGGCGTGGCCGGGGTGTTCCTCATGACCCGCACGCCCGACGCGCCGCGGTCGACCGTGGCGGCCGACACGCGCCCCGCGCCCACGCCGACGGCGAGTGACGCAGATACGCGCCCGGCGCCCGCGCCCGCCGACGATCCCTGGAACCCGACCGATCCCCGAGAAGACGCCGAGCTGAGGATGCTCGTCGATCTCGCCGATGTCGACCGCTCGCTGCGCGTGTCCGCGCGCTGGCGTCGCATCGAGAAGCCCGTTTCCCGTTACCGCATGCTGATCAAGGGAGTCACGCCATGACCCGGATGAAGACGTTCTTGTCGATCTCGCTGCCGTCGTTGCTCGCCGGTGGCCTCGTCTTTGGCACCGCCTTCGGCCACGCGGCCGCGGGGGATGACGGCGAGGCGAGGGGCCCCCTGATCGCGCAGGCCGACACGTGGGCACCGCCCGCACCGCCCGCGCCGCCCGCCGCGCCCACGCCGCCTCCGCGCTGGGCCAAGCCGCCGAAGCCGCCGAAGCCGCCGCGGCCGCCGAAGTTCAAGGACATGGGCTTCTCGTTCTCGATCGACGACGGCGTCGTTCGTCTCGACGGCATCGAGGCGCTCGTGACGAGCCAGCTCGAGGCCGCGCGCCAGCAGATCAAGCACAACCCGGCGATCCCTCCGCACCTGCGCGACAAGATCCTCGCGCGCCTCGACAAGGTGAGCGCGACGGTCGAAAAGCGCCTCGCTCGCGTCAAGGTCACCGACCTCGAGAACCTCGGCGAGGAGATGGAGCGGTTGGGCGAGGAGATCGAGGAGGCGATGGAGGGCTTCGAGGACGAGATCGAGGCGGAGATGGAGAAGCTCAGCGGGCAGCTCGGCAAGGACTTCGCGAAGCTCGGCGGGTTCCGCTTCGACCACGACGACGACGACGACGATGATGATGACGACGACGATCGTCACCGTCACCGCCGCGCCGACCGTCATCGTCCGCACGGTCACGGCTACGACGTCGACTTCGAGGTCGACGTGTCGGCCGATGAGGACGATCTGCGCGACGCGATGTCCCAGCTCCAGGATCTCGCGCTCCAGCCGGCGCAGCGCGCGGCGATCGCGCGCGTGCGTGCCGAGTCCGAGCGTTCGATCGTGACCGCGAAGCGGCAGCTCGAGCAGCTGTCGGCCCGGCTCGAGCGCGCGCTCGCGAACCCGGCGACCAGCGACGCCGAGATCGCGAGCTACGTCGATCAGATCAGCGCGCACGAGGCGGCGATCCGGAAGGCCCGGATCCTGGCGTGGGTGCAGGTGCGGCGCGTCCTCGACGACTCGCAGCGCGTCAAGATCGAGCGCACGATGCACCGGACCTCGCGCTAGCCGGCGCTAGCCGGGGCGCAGGGACAGCTCCGCGCGCGGAGCGGCGCCGGTCACGCTGGCCTTCTCCCCGGTCG
>Ga0164243_10011442_pt1 | contig 12656 bp, 11 predicted proteins | sample OricompcompostOP_FD_108781 | JGI IMG/M metagenome (GOLD analysis project Ga0164243, IMG submission 108781) | Organic Plus compost microbial communities from Emeryville, California, USA - Original compost - Organic plus compost (OP) | ecosystem: Engineered > Solid waste > Mixed feedstock >...
CCAGCATCTGAACCATGCCCAGCATATCGCGTTCGGCCGCCAGTTCGGCGACGTCACGCCGGGCCATCCCTATGAAGGCGATGGCGCGCCCACCGGATTTCCGGAAATTCATACGGTCTCTCCTGATGCGTACCGCAAGCGCTATGGCGAGCATTATCGCAAACAGGAAGGCAGCAATGGTCCGGGCTGGCATGCCGATGTTACGCCATTGATCAATCCGCCCGCCTACTCCATTCTGCGCGCAGAGACCGTACCGGATTTCAGCGGTGATACCCATTTTACCAATGTCGCCGCAGCCTATCGCGGCCTGTCCCGACCGGTTCGGGACCTGATTGATCATTTGCGTGCCGAGCACCGGTTCGGCTCCAGCCAGAGTGCTGAACGCAGCAATGAAAAAATCGGCGAATGGGTACGCAATAAACCCCTGGCCTCGATTCATCCGGTCGTGCGCCTGCACCCGGACACCGGTGAGAAAGTCCTGTATGTCAATCCATCGTTTACGCGGCAGATTGTCGGCGTGTCTCCAAGAGAAAGCCGTCATATTCTGGACCTGCTGTTCGAGCATCTGGCCAACCCGGTTTACACCGATCGCTTCCGCTGGGAACCGGGTTCCATCGCGTTCTGGGATAACCGCGCGGTACTGCATCTGGCGCCGCGGGATTTCGAGCACCTGGACGTGCAGCGTATCTTGCATCGCATTACCCTGGTCGGTGATATTCCGATCGGGCCTGACGGCTTGCGCTCGACATCCATCGAGGGCGAGCCTTTTGTGGCGGCGTAAACGGTTTGCACTGTTGGAGACCGTGATGCCTCCTGGCGGTGGCATCACTGCCGCGCCTTTCTCAATCAAGTCAAAGTGAGCCCTATGGTTTCCCCGTCCTCAGGCATCGTATCGTCGTTGCCCGATTTTCCAAATGAATTGTTGCATCGTTCTGAACGCGCACCGGCCTACATATCGAGCCCGTCCGTGCCGGCGGAGCTGGTGGATCCAACGGTCATCGCGCAAGTGCGCCGGCGCCAGAGCCGCCTGCCGCGCTCGGTTCAGCGTTTGCTGGGCCCCGTGTTATTGCTGGCTGGCTGGCAGTTGCTCAGCACCTTGCAGATTTTTGACTCGCGCACCACGCCAGCGCCGTGGACGGTCGTTCACACTGCCTGGGCGCTGCTGGCCTCGGGCGAGTTGCAGACCCATTTGTGGGCGTCGCTGCAGCGGGTGCTGGCCGGCCTGGCGCTGGGCCTGGGGATCGGACTGACCGGCGCCATTGCCAGCGGCCTGTCGCGCGCCGGAGAAAACATCGTGGACGCCAATATGGAAATTCTGCGCGCCGTGCCCAATTTTGCGCTGCTACCGGTGTTGATCGCCTGGTTCGGTATCGGCGAAGATTCGAAAATTATTCTGATCTCGCTGGGTGTGCTGGTGGCCATTTACATCAACACCTACAGCGCCATTCGCAATGTCGATGCCTCGCTGATTGAAGCGGCCACAACATTTGGCGTCAAGCGCCGTGAGTTAATCACGACTGTCATTCTGCCGGGTGCGTTGCCCGGCTTCCTGGTCGGGCTGCGGATTGCTCTGACCAGCGCCTGGCTGGCCCTGATTTTTGCCGAAACCATTAACGCGCCGCTCGGACTGGGACGCATGATGTCTGATGCGCGTGAGTATTTCAGGATCGATATTATTTTCGTGTTGCTGGCCAGCTATGCGATTCTGGGGCTGTTGTCTCTGAGTCTGGTCAGATTTCTGGAATCAAGACTGCTGCAGTGGCGGAGGGTTTTTGATGGCCAATAACGATGCGGTACGGGTGCATGCGCTCAATAAGGTATTCGGCAATCACGCGGTTCTGAACGGCTTGTCCCTGTCAATCGGACAGGGCGAGTTCGTTGCGCTGCTGGGTCGCAGCGGCTCGGGTAAAAGTACGTTTCTGCGTGTGCTGGGGGCACTGGATGGTCAGGTCACCGGGCAGATTCGGGTACCGGCCCGGCGTGCGATTGTGTTCCAGGAGCCCAGACTGTTTCCCTGGCAGCGGGTCATGCGAAACGTGACGGTCGGTCTGCCCCGGACCCGATCCACCCGTGAACGGGCGCTGGGCGCCCTGGGCGAAGTGGGGCTGGATCGGCATGCGCAGGCCTGGCCGCGCACGCTGTCCGGTGGCGAAGCGCAACGAGCTGCCCTGGCCCGGGCGCTGGTGCGGGAACCGCAACTGCTATTGCTTGACGAGCCTTTTGGTGCGCTGGATGCGCTGACGCGGCTGCGCATGCATGTGCTGCTGCGCAATTTGTACGAGCGGCACCGGCCCGCCGTGTTGCTGGTGACGCATGACGTAGACGAAGCTATCCTGTTGGCCGATCGCGTACTGGTGCTTACCGATGGCCGCATCTCTTTTGACGAACCGGTATCGATCGATGATCCGGTACGACGCAACAGCCCCCGCTTTGATGCGCTGCGCGCGTCGCTGTTGCAGGAGCTGGGCGTTGCCCAGCAGGCCTGAGGAATTGGTTATTCTTTTGTCGATTTTTGTAGAGGTAATTATGCCGTTTGTGTTATCTGGCTCCAGGGGCCGCTTCGTCTCACATGTCGTAGACGCGCTGGTGCGCCGCCGGTTGAAATTTGTTGTGCCGGCGATCATGCTGACGTGTTTTTCCGCCACCGCCACCGCCGCTGCTGCCTCGGGTGAGCAGGCCACACTGAATAAAAAACTGCACGATGCCGTGCCCGCCGGTGTGCGGCTGATTGTCGCGGAACAAAGTGATCAGTTTTCGATTCCCTGGAAACTGTCTGCGCTGGGCGAGAACGCGCCTTACGATGTGACATTTGCCAATTTCAATGGTGGTCCTGCCGTGCTCGAAGCACTGGTATCGGGCGCGGTCGATGTGGGCTTTATCGGCGAGGCGCCGCTACCCATTGCCCTGGCTTCGGGCGTGCAGGACCTCAAAGTGATTGCGGCCATCGCCAATCCGGGCAGTCCTGGCAATATTTTCCTGGTCGCGCAACCTGATAGCGGAATTCGCAAGGCACAGGATCTGGCAGGCAAAACCATTGCCTATCCGCCGGGTACAGGCAGGCACATGATTTTGAGCGGCATTCTGCATTCAGCCGGTCTGGATATCCGTAAAGATATCAAGAGCGTCACCCTGGCCGGTTCGGAAGTTGCTCCGACCTTTGCTTCGCGTTCAGTGGATGCGGCCATTGTGCTGGGCCAGCAACTGTTCAGACTGGGCAGCCCGCCCATCGTGGAAGACGGGACGGGGCATAACTGGGGACTGAATGTGCTCGTAACCCGGCAATCGGTACTGGACGATCCGGCCAAAGCCCGTGCGCTGGCTGATCTGACCCGGCGCGCGGTTCAGGTCCTGAACTGGCAGCAGCGCCATGCAGAACAATGGATCCGGGCCAGCTATGTCAGGCAGCAGGGGCTGACGTACGAACAGGGCAAGTATTTGTTCGATAAATCGGGGCTGGGCACCTACTATCCCATACAAAGTGAGTTGAAACAGATCTACCAGCAAATTGCTGATGGTCTGTACGAAACCGGTGCATTGCAGAAAAAAGTAACGGTGGCCCCGTTTCTGGATACGCGTTTCAATGACATTGTGGCCGCACAGAATCGACTGGATGGCATTGTTCCAAAGCCGCTGGAGAATGATCGTCATGCCGTGATCCATTCACAGGGAGCAACGCCCGCTGCAACTACATCCGCTTCTGCAGCCGGTACGGCGCCGGCGATTGTGACCACCGGTGCGGCCGTTGCGGTTCCCTGAAATCAGTGCACATCAAAAAACAGTAAAGACGGAGTCGATATGTCATATGTAATTGAAAAAACAGAATCGGATAGCGCGGTCAGCGCAAGGACGGTCGGGTCCGGGCTGACCGTAACGCCTCTGACTGCCCATATAGGCGCGCAGATCGATGGCGTGGACCTGCGCTTTGATCTCACGGCCAGGCAGGTAGCGGCCATTCGTGCCGCGCTTTTGCAGTGGAAGGTGGTTTTCTTTCGGAATCAGTATCTCAGCCATGAACAGCAGGTGGGTTTCAGCCGGCAATTCGGACAGCTGACGGTGGGCCATCCGGTTTTCGGTTATGTGGAGGGTCACCCCGAAATTTACTCGGTCGGACGCAACCGCAAGGCCAACCGGTTTGCCGGCCCGCGTCTGGTACGCCCGTGGACGGGCTGGCATACGGATGTCACTGCCGCTGTCAATCCGCCATTCGCCTCTATTTTGCGTGGAGTGACGATTCCGCCCTACGCCGGAGATACGCAATGGACCAATCTTGTCACGGCGTATCGGGGATTGTCGCCGGCGCTCAGGGCATTTGTCGATACGCTGACAGGCGAGCATCGATTTACACCGCCGGAGGGAGCGCTGGCTAAATCGGATTTTGTGGATGATGTCAAAAAAAGGCCGCTGGTCAGTCATCACCCGCTGGTGCGGGTGCATCCCGAAACCGGCGAACGGGCGCTGTATGTCAGCCCCTCGTTTCTGAAGCACATTGTGGGGCTGGCGCCGCGCGAAAGCGAGCAGTTGCTGCAATTGTTATTTGAACACGTGATTCGTCCGGAATATACGGTCAGATTCAAATGGGAGCCCGGCTCAATTGCTTTCTGGGACAACCGCTCCACCGCCCATTTGCCGCCGGTCGATATTTTCGATACCGAGTTCGATCGGCAGCTTTATCGCACCACGCTGGTTGGCGATGTGCCGGTTGGGGTCGACGGACGGGAGTCTGTGGCCGTGGAAGGCGAGCCGGTATTGGCGCACATTGCCGATTGAAGAAAAGGCCGCGTGTTGCGGCCTCTGAACGCGGCCTTGTCGTGGCGTTGTGAGCGGCCGCTGATTTGTTTATCCACCGTTCCGGTATCTCGTCTCCTCGTGCCGGAACGGTGGCTTTTCGTTGTTGGCGAGCCCTAAGCCTGCGCCGGCAAATCAAATACCAGCACCTCGGCATTACGGCCGTTTTCCAGCCGCACACTTATTTCATCCGTGATCTTCAGGGCATCACCCGCCTGCAGCGCCAGTCCGTTGGCCGTCACGCTGCCGGTAGCTACATGCACGTAGCCAATCCGTCCCGCGTCCAGCGCATGTTCAAGCGGCGCATCTTCATCAAGAATGCTGGCGTAGATACGCGCATTCTGGTGAATCAACACGGACCCGTCGGTGCCGTCAGCCGAGGCGATAAGACGCAGGCGACCTTTTTTTTCCTCGCGGGTGAAGTGTTTTTCTTCATAGCCCGGAGGCAGGCCCTCTCTGCAAGGTTCTATCCAGATCTGCAAAAAGTGCACGCCGTCTTCGGACGAACCGTTATATTCACTGTGCATGACACCAGTGCCGGCACTCATGCGCTGTACATCACCGTAGCCAATGACAGAGCCGTTGCCCATGCTGTCAGAGTGCGCAAGTTTGCCTTCCAGCACATATGAAATAATCTCCATATCGCGATGGCCATGCCTGCCGAAACCACGCCCGGGTGCTACCCGATCTTCGTTAATGACAAGCAAGGGTCCAAAGCCCGTATGGGCGGGATCATGATAGCCGCCAAAGGAAAAGGAATGACGAGAGCTGAGCCAGCCATGCTCGGCTACGCCGCGCTCTTCGTTTTTTCTGATTTTCAGCATTTTGCGTATGTCCTGGTAAAAAGTTAAAGCGATTCGCAGCGGCGCCTGATCGGGCTGCAAGCCCGGGTGCAGTCATCTGCACGCCGTCTGTCGTTGTATCGCTGATATAAATATTGTATGGGGTATAGTACGAATTCTGTAGAGCGAAATTCGGAATAGTTATTCCTTAAACTGGAACAATCACGACCACCATGTCACTCAATGCAAACGATCTGATCCTTTTTGCGCAAGTTATGGATGCGGGCAGTTTTTCTGCGGCAGCCGAGCGCACGGGTTTGCCCAAATCAACCCTGTCGCGACGGATCAGCGGGCTGGAAACCGAACTGGGGGAAAGACTCATTACGCGCAGCACGCGCAGGCTGATGATCACCGAGTTTGGTAAGGAGGTTCTGGAGCATGCTCAGCGACTGGTCGATGAAACGGAATGCACGGCTGCCTTTGCGCGAGACAGGCAGGCGACGCCTCAGGGCACACTGCGCATTTCGTTGCCGTCCGATTTTTTTGAGCAGGTCATTGCCGATTTCGTACAGCACTTCTCGATATTGCACCCCAAGGTCAGGCTGGAGATGGATCTGTCGGCCAGACGGGTTGATCTGCTGGCCGAGAGGTTCGATGTGGCCATCCGCGTGGCCTCCACATTGCCCGACGACAATACCCTGGTCGCCCGTCGTCTGGCGGCTATCGTCACATCTCTTTATGCCAGCCCTGCCTACGTCAGCCAATATGGAGAACCGGCCGATCCGTCTGATCTGAAAAATCATCACGGCTTGATGCTGATGAATAGCGTGGGCGAAAGCCGGCCCTGGCGACTGACGCGAGGCAACGATTTCTGGGAAGGTTACCCGGCCCGTGCTTTCAGTTCGAACTCATTGGGATTGCATCGGGCTATTGTGCTCAAGGGCATGGGCATCGGCGGGTTGCCGCAGCCCATGGTGGCATCCGCCGTGAAAGAGGGTTTGCTGGTTCCGATTTTGCCGGAATGGCATTCACGCGAGGCCATTGTCTGGTGTGTGACACCGGGCCGTCGTCTGCTCTCGCCTGCGACGCGCGCATTTATTGAGGTATTCAGCGAGGTCATGCAAAAGAGCGAGGCGTTCAAACATACGCGGTAGCCTTGCTTAACAGGTATTATCAATATCCCAATTGAAAAAACCACATCCGCAATGGATGTGGTTTGATGATACTCGTGATATCCAGGCAGGGACACGCCGCGCCCCGTATTCAATGCTTAGTTCAGATAGTCCTGCTCATCAGGATTGGCGGCGCGATAGGCGGCCAGCTCGTTCATCACATCGGCGTGGCTTTTGGTGCTACGCACAATGATTTTTGGATAGCTCGCATCGGTGGTGTTGCTTTGATCGGCCACAATATCCTGCTGGACAGGGCTGACAAAATGAGTAATGTCCGGATAGGCGGTGTCGGAAAACTCATACGCATCGGATGCATGGGCAGCACCGGCAACAAAAGCGGCGCCAAAAAGAAGGGAAGCAAGTACGTTTTTCATGATTGTGTAACTCCATAAATGATCGGTTGAAATCTGCGAAGGGTGTTCGGGTTTGAAACACGTCGCTGGTTTCAGTGAATTCATTATGGACTTCTAAAATCGATAGAAAAATACTTATTACAGAATTATTAATTCCATATATGGAACAATCAGCTATTTTTAAGGAAGATATATTTTAGCTATTTCCATATTTGATACAAACTATCGGCATGGACCAGAATATACAGGATTTGACGTCGTTTTACCACCGACAACTTGATCTCAGACCAAGGGATATCCCGATGTATTGAGTGCTTGACAGGTCAAAATATTGGATAGCATACTACGATCTAACTTATCAGATGTCCTACAATATTGTACCTGTCGGGATTGTGATGAAATTTGGTGTAATACTCATTTTCCGTATTTATATGCATAAGATGTCATACAACGATGGCGAGGTGCTATGCGGCTAATTTATGACCTGCCCACTTGGGAGTCGTGCCATGAATGAACATCGGGTTGAGCGCCTGGGCAATATGCTCTGCGCAGTAGGAGAAAGCCCCGTATGGCAGGGTTCTGAGCAGGCGCTTTACTGGACGGATATCCCGGCAAAAAAGCTCTGGCGCTATGAAATGGAGAGCGGTAACGCAAGTCAATGGGATCTGCCGGAAATGGCCGGCTGTATCGCAATGCAGCACAATGGCGGTTGGCTGGCGGCGATGGAAACGGGTATTTTTTCTTTGCCGAGATTGACGGCAGGGCAGACTCCTGCAGTGCAACGTATGTCAACCGTGATGCATGCGCGCGCCGGGATGCGCTTTAACGACGGCCGCTGTGACCGACAGGGGCGTTTCTGGGCCGGCACCATGTTGATGGACATGGCTGAAGGCGCAAGCGCCGGTCAACTGTATCGCTATACGGCCGGAAAACTCAGCGTTCCGCTTGCCGATTCCCTGGTTGTGCCCAATGGCATGGCGTTCAGTCCAGACGGGCGCACGATGTATTTATCCGACTCGCATCCTTCGCGCAAAACAGTGTGGCGGTACGACTACGATCCCGATACGGGCATTCCTGCCAACCGTCGCACGTTCATCGAGGCCTTGCCGGCGGGGCGACCGGATGGTGCAGCCGTGGATCAGGATGGCTGCTACTGGATTTGCGGTAACGAGGCCGGCACGATCTACCGATATACGCCCGACGGCAGGCTGGATCGCAGCCTGTTTGTGCCCGTCCCGCGCATCGCCATGTGTGCGTTTGGCGGACGAAACCTTGATACGCTTTTTGTGACATCCATCCGTGGGGCAGACGCCGGGCCCGATGCGCTGGATGGCGCGATCTTTGCCCTGCTGCCAGGTACGCGCGGACTGGAGGAACCCGCCTGCCGCGGTTAACCAGAGCGGTCAGTTGTACCCATGGCGGTTTCGGCTGCGGCGTATTCTTTGCCGCCAGCAGGTTTTATCACGCTTTTATTACCAACAACAATACCTATCCTTATTGGAGGAAGACAATGCAACCCATCCCCCGCTGTTTCGGTCAGATTGTGACCGTCACCGTCCTTGCCCTTGCAGGCATGGCTACCGCTCAGGCGCTTGAACTGCGCTCGGCCGACATTCATCCCAAGGATTATCCCACTGTGAAAGCGGTGGAGTATATGGGCGATGTGCTCAAGAAAAAAAGCGACGGTCGCATTACCGTCAAGGTGTTTTCGGGCAGTGCCCTGGGCAGCGAGGACGACTCAATTGAACAGGTCAAACTGGGCGCCCTGGCCATGGCGCGGGTCAGCAGTGCCGCCATGCATAACATTTGTGAAACCACGCGCGTACCCTCGCTGCCGTTTCTGTTCCGTTCGGTCGAGCATCAGCACAAGGTGCTCGACAGCGATATTGGCAAGCAGATCCTGAAGTCCTGCGAAGACGCCGGTTTTGTGGGCCTGGCGTGGTATGACAGCGGCGCGCGCTCCATGTACACCAAAAACAAACCGGTCAAAAGCGTGGCTGATGTAAAGGGCATGAAAATTCGCGTGCAGCAGTCGGATTTATCTGTCGCGATGGTGGAGGCCATTGGGGCCAATGCAACACCCATGCCCATGGGCGAAGTTTATACTGCGCTCAAGACCGGTCTGGTGGACGCTGCAGAAAACAATTTCCCCAGTTATGACAGCGGGCATCATTTCGAAGTGGCAAAGTATTTCTCACTGACCGAACACACTATGACACCCGAAATATTGGTGTTCTCCAAACGGCAGTGGGACAAGCTGCCCGAAGCAGACCAGAAGCTGATCCGCGAAGCGGCACAGGAATCAGTTCCTTATATGCGCAAGTTATGGGCAGAGCGTGAGCTGAAATCACGTGCCGTGGTCGAGAAGGGCGGCGCGCAAGTGATCGAGCCCGACAAGGCTTCGTTCCAGGCGGTAATGAAGCCGGTGTACGACCGCTTTGTAACCACGCCTGAAATGAAAGATCTGGTTGCCCGCATCCAGGCGGTGAAATAGGAATGACGATGACAGCGCAACTGATCGAATCCAAAACGGTCAACGATGTTCAGGCGGAGAGGCCCGGTTGTGGCAGCGCCTCTCCGCTTGATCTCTTTACCTGCACCTGCGCACGGCTTGCCCGTGTGTGCATGATGCTCAGTGTCATTGGTCTGGTTTGTCTGATCGCAGCGGTCGCGTTCCAGGTCTTTGGGCGTCACGTACTGAATAACACCCCGACCTGGGCGGAAAGTCTGTCGCTACTTCTGGTGCTGTTCGTGACCATGATGGGTGCCGCCGTCGGCGTGCGAGATGCCGGCCATATCGGCTTTGAATCCCTGGCTGATTTGCTGTCGCCGCGGGCCAAACGACGCCTGTGTCTCTTTGTTCATGCATTGGTGCTTTTGTTCGGCGCATTGATGGCGTGGTATTGCGGGGAACTGGCCGTCTCGGTGCATGCCGTCAAAATTCCCAATCTGGGCCTGTCCGAAGCATGGAAATATGTGCCGGCCCTGCTCTCGGGCGTGCTGATTGTGCTGTTTTCCGTTGAACATATCATCGCCACGTATCGTAACCAAAAGGTGGTGCCCGCATGGCTTTGACACTTTTATCCTTGTCGTTCATGGGGTTCCTGGTTATCGGCGTGCCCGTGGCCTTTGCCATCGGACTGGCCTCTATCGCCACGATCGCCTTTGAAGACCTGCCCATTGCCGTTGCGTTTCAGCAGATGACATCCGGCATGAACGCGTTTTCGTTCCTGGCCATCCCGTTTTTCATCTTCACCGGAGAACTCATGCTGTATGGCGGCATCGCCGATCGCATCGTCAATTTTGCCAAATCCATGGTAGGGCATGTGCGCGGTGGCCTGGGTATGTCAAATGTGGTTGCCTGCACGCTTTTTGGCGGGGTTTCAGGGTCGCCGGTCGCCGATGTATCCGCCATGGGGTCGGTCATGATTCCCATGATGAAGCGCGAGGGCTATCACGCTGATTACGCCGTCAACGTCACCACGCATGCGGCGCTGGTCGGCGCCCTCATGCCGACCAGTCACAATATCATTATTTATACCCTGGCTGCGGGCGGCAAGGTGTCCATTGCAGCGTTGATTGCCGCAGGCATTGTACCGGCCGTGATCCTGACTCTGTGCAATCTGCTGGCCGCCTACCTGGTGGCGCGCAAGCGCGGCTACCCCGCCGGCACCTTTCCTGGCTGGCAGATCGTGTTCAGTTCCATGGTGGCAGCCATACCGGGCATGTTTGTGATCGTGCTGATTATTGCCGGCATCCTGAGTGGTGTGTTCACGGCCACCGAGTCGGCCGCCATCGCCGTGCTCTATTCGCTGCTGCTGACTGGTCTCGTCTATCGTTCCCTGACCATGCAACAGTTTGTCCGCGCCGCGGCCAAAGCGGTGAAAACAACGGGCGTCGTGCTGTTGCTGATCGGCATTTCGGCTACGTTCGGCTATCTGATCGGCTTTTATGGCGTGGCTGAAAAAACCGGTGAACTGATGGCCTCCATTTCCACCAGTCCCTGGGCGATTTTTCTGATGGTGAACCTGTCGCTGTTTGTGCTAGGGACCTTCCTGGACATGGCGGCTACCATTCTGATCTGCACGCCGATCTTCCTGCCGATTTGCATGCAGTATGGCATGGGACCGGTGCAGTTCGGTATTGTCATGCTGCTCAACTGTGCCCTGGGCCTGAACACCCCGCCAGTAGGGACCACGCAATTTGTGGGCTGCGCCATCGGGCAGGTTTCGGTCGGCACCGTTATGCGTACCATCTGGCCATTCTATGGTGCATTGATTCTAGCCCTGGCGCTGGTGACTTACGTGCCGGCGTTTTCACTGTGGCTGCCGGAGCTCTTGATGAAATAAAGGCAGAAGCAAAGAGACGGGCGGGGCTGGCGCCCGCCCGTCTCTTTTTTTAAAGCCGCTTCCATGGCACAGATATCAGGTACGCCGCTCAAGTTGAGCATCGTGCCGCCCATCTGACGGTCGTATGGACCCGTTAGCGTTTATGGCCCGATGAAATACCCAGTGCAAACGCTGGCGTCGCCCGGCTTTTGTATTGATAATCGGCCGGTTTGTCAACGATTTCGCGAACAGCCCGGTTTGGATCGATCATCAATGCCGCGATGGCGCCCACCAGCAGCAGGCCACCGGATATCAGAAACGGCAATGTATAACTGCCCGTGGTCTGGATCAGGAAACCGAAAACCACAGGTGAAATTGCCCCAGCCAGCCCGAAACCTGAATTCATCATCCCGCCGGCCGTGCCCGCGTATTTTCCGGCAATATCCATGGGCAGGCTCCAAAGAACAGGGTTGGTCAATTCCAGAAAGAAAAAGCACGCGGAAATAAGCACAATGGCAATCAGCGGATCGCGGATGAATATCATCGGCATGATACACAGAAATGCCAGGAACAGGCCAAGCGACAACACCGACACGCGGGCAAAACGCAGGCGCTTGGTGCGGATGTACAGCTTGTCCGAAATCACGCCGCCGAGCGTATCGCCAATGACACCTGCCAGAAGGGGCAGGGTGGTAAATAGTGCCATTGCCTTCAGGTCAAATCCCCGGTCGTCCTTAAGATACGAGGGAAGCCAGGTTAAAAAGACCCACAACGACCAGCCGTAGCAAAAATCCACAAATGTCACCAGCCACATTTTGCTGATCATGTCTTTCCAGGGTGTTTTGCCGGATGCCTTGTTCTTGCGGGCCGGCTCGCCGATCTCCTCGATTTCGGCAGGCGTGATGGTTTTGTGCTGATGGGGGGTGTCCGTGAATAACAGCAGGTAAGCCAGACTCCAGATCAGACTGATGACGCCCAGCACGATGAATGCTTCGCGCCAGCCTGCGTAGTAGACAATAGCCAGCACGATGGGTGGCGTAATGGCACCACCCAGCCGGGAAAAGCTATGCGTAATACCCTGGGCAAAGCCACGTGATGATTTGGGCATCCACGAGGTCATTGCGCGTGTTGCCGTCGGGAAGGCGCCTCCTTCGCCCACACCAAGCAGTACCCGCATAATCACAAGCGTGATCAAGCCGCCGATAAATCCGGTCAGCAATGTCGCCAGTCCCCAGA
>Ga0164243_10011443_pt1 | contig 12655 bp, 11 predicted proteins | sample OricompcompostOP_FD_108781 | JGI IMG/M metagenome (GOLD analysis project Ga0164243, IMG submission 108781) | Organic Plus compost microbial communities from Emeryville, California, USA - Original compost - Organic plus compost (OP) | ecosystem: Engineered > Solid waste > Mixed feedstock >...
GCGCCGTTCGCGGCCGCCGCCGCGGCGCCCGGGGCCGTCGCCCCCTGCGCCGCCAGCATCGCCTCGAGGTTGGCGGCGAAGCGGTCGATCAGGCCGGCGGCGACCTCCTGCATCGCGCCCTGCCCGAGCTGGGCGATCTTGCCGGTGACCGCGACGTCGCTGTCGAGCGCGACCTGCGTCCCCTCCGGCGCGTCGGCGACCGCGACGGCGACGACCGCCTGCGTGCTGCCCTGGCCGCGCACGTCGCGCACGCGCGCCCGCAGCCGCAGCCGCCGCGCCGCCGCGTCCTGCTCGGCGAGCGCGAGCTGGCCGCGGTATCTCATCGAGATCGGGCCGACCTTCACCTTCAGCCCGACCAGCCGGGCGCCGTCCTCGCCGGCCGCCTCCAGCTCGGCGCCGGGGACGCAGGGCACGACCCGCTCCAGGTCGGCGAAGGCGGCGAAGACCTGCTCGGCCGGCGCCCGCACCGTGAACTCGTTGGCGAACTGCACTAGAACAGCACCTCCCGCACGCGGCGGCGCATCGCGTTGAACTCGTCGGAGGCGCGGTCGCGCGGGCGCGGCAGCTCGACCGGGATGACCTCCCGGATGCCGCCCGGATCGGTCTGCATCACGACGATCCGGTCGCCGAGCACGATCGCCTCCTCGATCGAGTGGGTCACGAACACCGCCGTCTTCTTCGTCTGCTGCCAGATCCGCAGCAGCTCGTCCTGGAGCAGGATCCGGCGCTGCTCGTCGAGCGCGCCGAACGGCTCGTCGAGCAGCAGGATCTTCGGGTCGTTGGCGAGCGCCCGCGCGAGCGCGACGCGCTGCTTGAGGCCGCCCGACAGCTGCGCCGGGTAGTGGTCGACGACGTGGCTGAGACCGGTCAGCTCGAGCATCTCGGCGACGATCCGGTCCTGCTCGCCCTTCGGGACGCCGCGCTCGCGCAGGCCGTAGCGGACGTTGCCGTCGACCCGCAGCCACGGGAACAGCGCGTACTCCTGGAAGACGACGCCCTTCTCGGGCGAGGGGCCCTCGACCGCGGCGCCGTCGACCGCGACCGTCCCCGTCGTCGGCTGCTGGAAGCCGGCGATCAGGCTCAGCAGCGTCGACTTGCCGCAGCCGGAGGGGCCGAGCAGGGTGATGAACTCGTCGCGGCCGATCTCCAGCTCGACGCCGTCGAGCGCGACGAACTCGCCGCGGCCGTGCGGCGCCGGGAAGCGCATCCCGACGCCCCGGCAGGAGATCATCCCGGTGCCGGGCTCCAGCCCGGCGCCGATCGTCTGGGTGCTGCTCGCGCTACCGGACATCGGGCGTCCACTTCACGAGGCGGTTGGAGGCGCGCACGAGGATCTGGTCGGAGACGTAGCCGAGCAGGCCGACCGAGAACATCGCCGCGACGATGATGTCGGGGCGGGTGAAGTAGTAGGCCTGCCAGAGGCTGAAGCCGAGGCCCGACTTGACCGCGACCATCTCGGAGACGATCACGAGCACCCACGCCAGCGCCAGCCCGACCCGCAGCCCGGTGACGAGCGCCGGCACCGTCGACGGCAGCACGACCCGCCGCACCACGTTCGACGGCGAGGTGCCGAGCATCCGCGCCGCCTGCACGAGGATCGTCGGCGTGCCCTGCGCGCCGGCGGCGGCGTTGAGGCAGATCGGGAAGAAGGCGCCGAGCGCGATCAGCATCACCGACGAGGCGCCGCTGATCCCGAACAGCACGACGGCGAACGGCACCCACGCCGTCACCGGGATCGGCCGCAGGACGTCGATCAGCGGCTGGAACAGCAGCCGCGGCAGCCGGAACCAGCCGATCAGCAGCCCCATCACGGTGCCCGACACGGCGGCGATCGCGAAGCCCAGCAGCACGCGCTGGAGGCTGGCGACGACGTTGGTCCACCAGGTCCCGTCGTAGAGCGAGGCGCCAGCCGCGCCGCCGCCGAAGATCCACGCATACCAGGTCTTGACGACCGTGTGCGGCGCGGGGATCAGGCCGGCGTCGAGCAGGCCGCGGTCGACCGCCAGCTCCCAGATGCCGAGCGCGAGCAGCGGCATCACGAAGTACTGCCACGGCGGCACCCGCAGGCGCCAGCGCCGGCGGCCGGCCCGATCCGACGGCGCCGTCGCGATCGCGGCGTTGGTGGTGACGCTCACGAGCCCCCTCCTTCCGTTCTGCCCTCGCCGAGCTGCGCCGCCGACTCGCCCGTCGCCTTCTCCAGGAACGAGTAGTCGAACAGGCCGTCCATCTGGTCGGTCACGTCGTCGACCAGCCCGGCGTCGGCGAAGATCTTCACGATCGTCTTGGCCGAGTCGCGGTAGAGCCGCTCGTCGAGGTCGGCCTTGTCGAAGGCGACTCTCGCGACGTCGGGGTCGACGCCGGTCTTGTCGACCGCCGCCTTCAGCCAGGCGTCGCGGTCTCTGGAGAGCGCCTCGGTCCGCTCGACGAGGCAGTCGACGACCGCCTGGACCGTTCTCGGCGAGGAGCCGATCAGCCTGTCGGAAGCGTACATCGCCGAGGTCGCGTTGCCGGTCGCCCCCTCCTGCAGCGTGATCGGCGAGTAGTCGCCGATGCCCTGCACCTTCGCCTGCGCGTTGTTGGTCTCCCACGCGACCATCACGTCGATCGCGCCCGACTTGAGCGCGGCGAGCATCGCCGGGCCGGCGCCGGGGAAGCTGACGAACTCGATCTCGTCGAGGTCGACGCCGTTGGCCTTCGCGTCGGCGCGGAACAGCATGTCGACGAAGCTGTTGGGCGGGATCCCGACCTTCTTGCCCTCGTAGTCTCTCCACGTTCTGATCTCGACGCCGGGGCGGATCGAGATGTGCTCGCCGCGCGTCGAGACGCCGGCGACCAGCTTGAAGGCGTCGAAGCCGGTCCCGATCATCTGCGCGAGGTTCTGGTAGCCCATCACCGCGATGTCGACGTCGCCGCTCTGGAAGGCGCGCTGGACGTCGGCGAACTGCTGGAAGTTGTTGAGCTTCAGCGTCACGCCCTTCGGCTTCAGGCACTCCTCCATCGTCCAGACGTTCGCCGAGGCGATGTCGTAGAGGAAGCCCATGGAGACGGTCTTGGAGCCGTCGCCGCCGCCGGAGCCGCCGTCGCCGCCGCCGGAGCTGCCGCAGGCGGCGACCCCGATCGACAGCGCCAGGCCCGCGACGACCATCGCAGCGCATCTCGCCCGCCGGACGGTCCGTCCGGCGAGGCCCTTCGATGAGTTCCTCATGCGCGATCTCTCCTCGCTCGTGCGCGACGCCGCTCCGGCGCCGTGCGTTCGCTTGCGTTCCCACCGCCCGCCGCGACCGCCGCTGTCCAGAAGGAGGCGAGCGCGCCGTGCGCAGACCATCTGCGCCAGGCGGCGTCGGGCGGGTCCTCGCTGCGAGCGGCGCGCCACACTCGCTCCATCCGCAGCGGCGTCTCCGAGACGGCGCGGCCCAGCGCGTCGCCGACCGCGTTCGCGATCGCGGCGGGCGGGCCGATCGCGCCCGACTCCCCCATCCCCTTCGCGCCGAACGGCGTCAGCGGGGAGGGCGTCTCGAGGTGGATCACCTCGATCGCGGGCACGTCCGTCGAGGACGGCATCAGGTAGTCCATGAACGTCGCCGTCAGCGGCTGGCCGTCGGGGGAGTAGACGCACTCCTCCAGCAGCGCGGTCCCGATCCCCTGCGCGACGCCGCCGTGGACCTGCCCGTCCACGATCATCGGGTTGAGCATCGTCCCGCAGTCCTCGACGACGACGTAGCGCTCGATCTCGACGCCGCCGGTCGCCGGGTCGACCGCGAGCGCGACGCCGTGGCAGGCGTTCGAGAAGGCGCCGTGGCCGGGCCCGTCGACGACGCCGGTCGCGTGCAGCGCCGGCGTCATGCCGGGCGGCAGCATCCCGACGCGGCGGTTGGCCCAGTAGGCGAGCGTCGCGATCGCGATCGCGCGCTCCGCGCTCCCGCGCACGCGCGCCGCGCCGTCGGCGAGCTCGATCTCGCCGGGGTCGGCGTCGAGGTGGTGGGCGGCGATCGCGACCAGCTTCGCGCCGATCTCCGCCGCCGCCTCCCGCACGGCCCCGCCGCCGAGCGCCGCCCCGCGGCTGCCCCAGGTGCCGACCGTGTACGGGCTCGTGGCGGTGTCGCCGTGGATCACGCGCACGCGCGCGAGCGGCAGCCCGAGCGCGTCGGCGGCGACCTGCGCGAGCGTCGTCTCCATCCCCTGCCCGTGCGACTGCTGCCCGGTCGCGACCGTCACGTCGCCGTGCGGGTCCATCGCGACCGTCGCCGAGACGTAGCCGGTCTCGATCGGCGTGCGGCGCGTGTGGAAGTCGTGGGTGCCGTGCGACGCCTGCTCGTTGTAGAGCGCGAAGCCGACGCCGCGCAGGCGGCCGTCGCCGCCGCGCCCGCGCCGCTCCCGCTCGCCCGCGAGCGCGTCGGCGCAGCGCTCGATCGACTCGGCGTAGGAGCCGGGGTCGTACTCGAGCCCGGTCGGGGTCGTGTGCGGGAAGCTGCGCACGACGTTGCGGCGCCGCACGTCGAGCGGGTCGAGGCCGAGCTCGCGCGCGACGTCGTCGACGATCCGCTCCATCGCGAAGACCGCCGCCGGCCGGCCGACGCCGCGGTAGGTGCCGAGCGGGCACTTGTTGGTCGCGACCGCCATGTCCTCGACCTCGTAGGCGTCGAAGGCGTACGGCCCCGGCAGCACCTTCGCCGCCATGCCGCTGTCGCTGCCGGCCGTCCACGGGTAGACCGAGTAGGCGCCGGCGTCGACCAGCAGCTGCACCCGCAGCGCGTGGATGCGGCCGTCGTCGTCGACGTGCGCCTCCACCAGCTGCAGCGAGTCGCGCGCGTGGATGCTCGCGACGAGGTGCTCGGAGCGGTCCTCGACCCACTTCACCGGCACGCCCAGCCTGAGCGCGAGCGCCGCGACCATCAGCTCCTCCGGGAAGACCTGGCCCTTGACGCCGAAGCCGCCGCCGACGTCGGGCGCGACGACGCGGACCGAGTGCTCGGGGATCGCGAGCCGGTCGGCGACGGCGGTGCGCAGCAGGTGCGGGACCTGCGTGGAGGACCACAGCGTGAGGCTGCGGCGCGACGGGTCGGGCTGCGCCAGCGCGCCGCGGTTCTCGAGCGGCACGCCGGCCTGGCGGTTGAGCCGGTAGGCGCGCCGCACGACGCGCGTCGCGCGCCCGCGCGCGCCGTCGAGGTCGCCGAAGGCCCGCCGCCGGCGCATGTAGAGGTTGTCGCGCCAGCCGTCGTGGACGCGCGGGGCGTCGGCCCGCAGCGCCTGCTCGAGCGCGATCACCGGCCCGCCCTCCTGCTCCTCGCACTCGACGACGACCGACTCGGCGGCGTCCTCGGCGACGTAGGGGTCGGGGTGGAGCACGACGGCGACCGGCTCGCCGGCGTAGCGGACGACGTCGCGGGCGAGGATCGGCTGCGTCGAGCGCTGCCACGACTCATGCTCGATCTCGGCGACCAGCCCGTCGGGCACGTCGGCGCCGGTCGCCAGCAGCGCGCCGGCCGGCGGCGGCGCGTCGGGGTCGAACGCGATCGAGGCGATCCGCCCGCGCGCGAGCTGGCTGCGGACGACGCGCGCGTGCAGCGTCCCCGGCGGGGTCAGGTCGTCGAGGTAGCGGCCGCGGCCGGTCGTCAGCCGCGCGTCCTCGACGCGGCCGACCCGCCGGCCGACCAGCGGCGCGCCGCGACCGGCCGCCTCCGCCGCGGCGGCCCCGTCGGCGGGGGGCGCGGCGGCCCCGGCCGCGGCGGCCGCGCGGGCGGCGGCGGTCGCCTCGGCTCCGGCGCTCATCGCCCCTCCTCCCCGACGGCCGCCGGCGCGCCGCCCTGCTCGCGGCCGGCGGCGATCGCCCGCCTCGCGGCGGCGACGATGTTGACGTAGCCGGTGCAGCGGCAGACGTTGCCCGACAGCGCCGCGCGGATCTCCTGCTCGCTCGGCTCGCCGCCGCGCGCGGCCAGCTCGGCGACGGTCAGCACCAGCCCCGGCGTGCAGAAGCCGCACTGGAGCGCGTGCTCCTCGGCGAACGCCCGCTGCACCGGGTGGGGGTCGTCGGGGCCGCCGAGCCCCTCGACCGTCTGCAGCTCGGCGCCCTCGGCGACCGGCGCCAGCATCAGGCAGGAGCGGACCGCCCGGCCGTCGAGCAGCACCGTGCAGGCGCCGCAGACGCCGTGCTCGCAGCCGAGGTGGACGCCGTAGCAGCCCAGCTCGTGGCGGAGCACGTCGGCGAGCAGCCGGCGCGGCTCGACGTCGACGCGACGGGTCTCTCCGTTGACGCGCAGTTCGATCTCCATCAGCTCTCCTCCAGCGCCTGCGCGACGGCGCGCGCGATCATCACGCGCGCCAGCTCCGCGCGGAACTCCCCCGACGCATGCACGTCCGCGCGCGCGTCGAGCTGCGGGCAGGCCTCCGCGGCCGCCTCCGCCAGCGCCCCGTCGGCGGCCGCCCCGACCAGCGCCCGCTCGACCTGCTCCAGCCGCACCGGCGTCGCCAGCGGACCGCCGAGCGCGACCGACGCCGCCGTCACGCGGCCGTCGGCGACCGTCAGCCGGCAGGCCGCGGCCGCGAAGGCGAAGTCGCCCTCGCGCTGCGCGATCTCGGCGAAGCCGCAGCGCTCGCCGGCCGCCGCGCGCGGGACGCGGATCGCGACGACCAGCTCCTCGGGCGCGACCGTCGTCGTGTACGGGCCGGCGAACAGCTCGCCGGCCGCGATCGTGCGGCGGCCGCGCGCCGAGGCGACCTCGACGGTCGCCTCCAGCGCCAGCGCCGCGATCGCCAGCTCCGCGGTCGGGTCGGCGTGGACGAGGCTGCCGCCGAGCGTGCCGCGGTTGCGGATCGCCGGGTGGCCGACGTGCGCCGCCGCGCGCGCCAGCAGCGGCGCCGCCGCGGCGATCCGCGGCTCCTCGGCGACGGTGCGGTGGCGCACCAGCGCGCCGAGCGTCAGCGACCGCTCGTCGAGCTCGACGCCGGCGAGCGGCAGCCGGTTGACGTCGACGAGCACCTCGGGCCGCGCGAGGCGCAGGTTGAGCATCGGCGTCAGGCTCTGGCCGCCGGCGAGCGGCTTCGCCTCGTCGCCGTGCGCGGCCAGCACCTCGAGCGCCAGCTCGAGCGACTCGGGGCGCACGTACTCCACCGGCGCCGGCTTCACGGCACGTCCCCTCCCGGCTCGTCGGGCAGCTCCAGCAGCGCGCGGACGGCCGCCAGCGTCGCCAGGTTGCTGGTCACGACCGGCACGCCGAGCCGGCGCTCGATCTCCTCGGCCGCGTCGGCGGCGCGCAGGTTCGTGCACGAGACCAGGACCGCGTCGCAGGAGCCGGGCGCGACCGACGCGGCCGCGAAGGCGGCGATCTCCTCCGGCTCGATCTCGGCGATCGCGAAGTTCTCGTCGATCCCCATCCCGACGCTGGAGGCGACCGCGAAGCCGCGCTCGCGCAGCGAGGCGGCGATCGCCGCCGTCAGCTCCTCGACGTAGGGGGTGACGACCGCGACGCGGCGGGCGCCGCGGCGGCGCAGGTCCCACGCGACCGCCTGGTTGGTGCTGACGACCGGCGCCCCCGAGCGGCGCGCCAGATCCTCCTGCAGCGCCCGCTCGCCGGCGTCGCCGAGCAGCGCGCCGGCGCTCGTGCAGACGAACGCGAGCACGTCGACGCGGGCGGTGCCGAGGTCGCGCGCGGCCCGCGGCGCGTGCTCGGCGAGCATCCGCCGCTCGGCCTCGGCCGTCGTCGCCTCCAGCGTCATGCGCGCGACGTGGTAGTCGAGCGACGGCCCCGCGCGCCGGGCGAGGTCGTGCTCGACCGCCGTGTTGGAGGAGGGCACGATCGCGCCGAGCCGCTTCACCGCCGTCGCCGCCGGAGCGCTCACGCCGGACACGTCACGACGAGCACCGTCGCGTCCCGGTCGGATTCGTTGCGGGTCCCGTGCGGGTCACCGGCGTGGAACAGCACGGCGTCGCCGGCGCCGAGCGTGAACGGGCCGTCGCCGCGGTCGAAGACGTACTCGCCGTCGAGCACGACGAACAGCTGGTGGAGCGCGTCGTGGCTGTGCGTCTCGCCGCCGCCGCCGGGCGGGCAGACCGACAGCTGCGCTCTGTAGCGGCCGCCGGTGTCGGCCTCGGCGATCGCGTCGAAGACGCGCAGGCCGCCGAAGTGGCCGGGCGGCTCGACGCCGTCGGCCTCGCTGCTGCGGAATACCTTCACTGCTCGCGCTCCTCTACTTCGACGTGTGGTCCATGTACGGGCTCAGCTCGGAGGCGATCCGCGCGTGCACGACCGACGGCAGCCCGCTCGCGACGCACCGCTCGAGCGCGCCGGCGACCTCCTCCGGCCTGTCGGCGACCTCGCCGTGGCCGCCGATCGCGCGTGCGAAGGCGGCCCAGTCGCGGCGCGGCAGGTCCATCTCGACCTCGACGCCGTACGCCCGCCGCTGCGGCAGCGCGATCGCGCCCCACGACTGGTCGTCGGCGACGACGACGATCAGCGGCGCGCCGTAGCGGGCCGCCGACTCCAGCTCGACGCCGTGGTAGCCGAAGCCGCCGTCGCCGACGAAGACGACGACCGGCCGCTGCGGCGCCGCCAGTTTGGCGGCGACGCCGAAGGAGACCTCGGCGCCGAGCGGCCCGTACTGGCCGGCGCGCAGGTAGGCGCCCTCCGCCGGCACCTCGATCGCGCCGTCGGCCCAGAAGTCGACGTTGCCGTGCGAGGTCACCCACAGCGTCTCGGGCGGCATCGCCGCGACGACCTCCTCGATCAGCCGCACCGGGTGCATCGCGCCGGCGCGCGGGGCGCGGGCGAGCGCGCCGACGCGCTCCCGCTCCCGCCGCCAGGCGCCGATCGCCTCCGCGATCCAGCGCTCGTCGCGCTGCGGCGGCGCGGCCTCGCGCAGCAGCTGCTCCAGCAGCGGCCGGGCGGCGGCGACGATCCCGAGGTCGACCGGGCGCTCGCGGCCGATCGTGGCCGCGTCGAGGTGGACCTGCACGACGGTCGCCGTCGGCGCGACGCCGGCGCCGAAGTCGAGGTCGAAGTCCCAGTTGTGGCCGAGCAGGACGACGCAGTCGGCCTCGGCGAGCGCCTGCCGCAGCCCGGGGTTGAGCGGCGTGCAGCCGGGGCCGAGGCTGAGCGGGTGGCGCTCGTCGACGGCGCCGCGCGCCAGCCGCAGCTGCGCGAACGGCAGCCGCAGCCGCTCGACCGCCTCCCCCAGCGCCGCGGCGGCGCCGGTGTGGAAGACGTCGTCGCCGGCGATCAGCAGCGGGCGGCGGGCGCGGGCGAGCGCGTCGCGCAGCGCCGCGACCGCGGCCGGGTCGGCCGGCGGATGGGCGAAGCGCACGGCGCCGGCGGCCGCGTCGGCGGCGTCGGCCGGCGCGCGGTCGGCGATCACGTCGGCGGGGATCTCGAGGTAGACCGGCCCCGGCCGGCCGGAGGTCATCCGCCGCCACGCCTCGTCGACGTACTCGGGGATCCGTCCGACCTCGGCGACCTGCGTCGCCCACTTCGTCACCGGCCGCATCGCCGCGACGCCGTCGATCGTCAGCGCCGCCTCGCGGTCGCGCATCGCCACCGGCGCCTGGCCGCCGACGATCAGCAGCGGGGTCGACGCGCGCAGCGCAGTCGCGGCCGGCGTGACGGCGTTGGTCACGCCCGGCCCGAGCGTCACGACGGCGACGCCGGGGACGCCGGTCGTGCGGTAGGTCGCGTCGGCCATGTAGCCGGCCGCGCCCTCGTGGCGCACGTGGCAGAGCGCCACCGGGCTGCGCGCCGTCGCGTGGTAGATCGAGTTGATCGGCCCGCCGGAGACGGAGAAGATCCGCTCGACGCCGCGGGCGGCGAGCGCGGCGACGAGCAGGTCGCCGCCCTCCAGCGGACGGGCAGGCGCGTCAGTAGGTGCGAGCTTTTCCACCGTCAATTGGGATCACCGTTCCTGTGATGAACGAGCAGCGGTCAGAGGCGAGCAGCGCGACGACGGAGGCGAGGTCCTCGGGGCGGCCGGCGCGCCCGAGCGGCACCTCGTCGAGCCAGATGCGCTCGGCGGCGGCGCGGTCGACGCCCATGCGCGCGGCGGTGTCGTCGATCAGCTCGGTCATGCGGTCGGTGTCGAACGGCCCCGGCGCGACGACGTTGACGAGGATGTCGTCGGCGCCGACCTCGATCGAGACCGTCTTGGCGATGCCGACCAGCGCCAGGCGCGTCGCGTTGGAGAGGACCATCTCCGGCTGCGCCGTCTTGACGCCGGTCGTCGCGATGTAGACGATCCGTCCGCCGCGGGCGGCGCGCATCGGGCCCAGCACGGCGCGCGTGAGCGTCACCATCGCGCGCACGTTGAGGTCGAGCGCGTCGGCCCACTGCGCGTCGGTCAGCGCCTCGAACGGGCCGGGCGCCGGCCCGGGGGCGTTGGCGACCAGCACGCGGATCCCGCCCCAGCGCTCGACGACCTCCTCGACGCCGTCGCGGATCGAGTCGCCGTCGGCGAGGTCGAGCGCGAGCGGCAGCGCGCTGCCGCCGGCCGCCTCGACCGCGGCGCAGACCTCGCGCGCCTGCGGGCTGTCGGGGTCGCGCACCGCGACCGCGACGCGCATCCCCTCCCGCGCCAGCTCCAGCGCGCAGGCCCGCCCGAGCCCGCGGCTGGCCGCGGTCACGAGCGCGACCCTGCCGGCGAGGTCAAGCTCCACCGTCGCCTCCGGCGAGCGCCGGCTCCAGCGGCGCGCCGTTGCGCTGCTCGGCGCGCGCGAGCAGGCCGGCCGCGTAGGCGCGCTCCTCGGCGCTCGGCGCGGCGCGCTCGCGGTCGAGTCCGAGCACGGCGGCCGGGTTGTCGACCAGCATGCGGCGCACGTCCTCGGCCGGCAGCCCTCTCTCGTAGAGCGTCTGCGCCAGCACGCGCAGCCCCTCGGGCGCGGCCGGGTTGTGGCGCTGGCCGGAGTCGGAGACGAGCAGGCAGCGCGAGGCGCCGATCCGTCTGACCGCCTCGACGACCAGCGCGGAGGACTGGTACTGCCACGCCGCCGACATCCCGCAGTACTCGAACTCGGGCATCGCGCCGAGCGCCGCCAGCTCCGCCAGCTCGTCGAGCGCGAGCCCGGGGACCTTGAAGAAGGGGTGGGTGATGATCATCTTCTCGACGCCGGCCTTCAGCGCGTGCGGCACGAGCTGCTTGATCTCGCGCGGCGAGAGGTGGGCGGTCGCGAGCGCGGCGCCGTGCTCGACCACCAGCTCGACGATCTCGTCGACCTGCGGGACCAGCCTCCCGTCGGCGTCGAGGATCGAGATGCCCTCCTGCGAGACGCGGCCGCCCGACTGCGCGTCGTAGCGGCCGGTGCCGCCGTGTCTCTCGGCGTGGTACGCCGAGTCGATCGTCGGCATCCAGACGATCTTGCCGCCGAGCCGCAGCGCCGCGTCGACCGCGGCCGGGTTGAGGCCGCCGACGTAGGTGTTGAGGACGATCCCGCCGTAGACCTCGACCTGCGGGACGAGGCGGCGGGTGAGGTAGGCGCGCGAGACGGTGCTCTCGATGTGCGACTTGAGCACCAGCGCCCGCATCCCCTCGGCCGCGGCCAGCTGCGCCACCTCGAGGTCGTCGGTCAGCCGCGGGAACAGGTCCGGGTAGGTGTGGAAGTGCAGGTCGATCGCGCCCTCGAGCGAGATCAGGTCGCCCCCATGGCCCGTGTGCGTCATCGCGACACCTTCCGAAAGTGGAATCTCAGCAACATGTTGCGAACATACCCAGATGAACACCACGGAGTCAACCGCAGATATGCGACCGCTTCGGCGGCGGCTCGCGGCGCGGGCGCGGACGGTCCCGGCGAGGCGGGAGCGGCGGCGCGCAGCGGCGGCCGGGGGCGGCCGGTCAGCGCGCGGACGCGGCCGTCCGGCGCGGGCGGCGCGGGCCGCGCCCGCGCATGCCGACGGCCCCGGCGACTAATATGTCGTCGGTATTCATCCTCTGAACGGAATGGCGGACGTGCCGGACGACCGAGTGGCGGAGCCGGAGCCGGGCGCACGGCTCGACGGCCGCAAGACACGCAGACAGCGGGGCGAGAGCCTCGTCGAGTACGTGCGCAACGCCGTCCTGCAGGACATCATCGAAGGGCGGCTGAAGCCCGGCTCGATGGTGCGGCTGCCAGACCTCGCCAAGCGCTGCGGCGTCTCGCGGACGCCGGCGCGCGAGGCGCTGTCGCTGCTCGCGCGCGAGGGGCTGGTGATGTCGATCCCCTACAAGGGCTACCTGATCCGCCCGATCGAGCCCAGCGACGTCCACGACGTCTTCTTCATCCGCACCGTGCTCGAGTCGGCCGCCGCCGAGCTCGCCGCCGAGAAGCTCAGCGCCGCCGACCTGCAGCGGCTGCGCGACCTCGTCGAGCACCACGGGCCCGAGCGCTCGGAGGAGACGATGACGGTCGCCTACGACGAGCACTCGCACGAGTTCCACCGCGTGATCGTCGCGGCGGCCGGCAGCCCGCGGCTGCTGTCGAGCTTCGAGGGCGTCTACAACGACGTGCGGCGGATGCAGTACGCCGGCATCGGCTCGCCGCGCCCCGACCTGATCCACGAGGAGCACCGCCAGATCCTCGACGCGCTCAGCCGCGGCGACGCGGCCGAGTCGCGCGCGCTGATGATCGACCACCTCACCGCGGTCCGCTCGCGCGCGCTCCACGCCTGGGTCGGCCTCGAGCAGCGCGATCCGCCGGCGCGCA
>Ga0164243_10011444_pt1 | contig 12654 bp, 14 predicted proteins | sample OricompcompostOP_FD_108781 | JGI IMG/M metagenome (GOLD analysis project Ga0164243, IMG submission 108781) | Organic Plus compost microbial communities from Emeryville, California, USA - Original compost - Organic plus compost (OP) | ecosystem: Engineered > Solid waste > Mixed feedstock >...
CGCGGCGACCGGGTCCTGCTCGCCGTCGAGCACCCCGCCGATCTCCTGCAGCCCCATGCCGAGCTCCCGCAGCAGCAGGATCCGCTGCAGCCGCACCAGCCCGTCCTGGTCGTAGTAGCGCTGCCCGCCGCCACCGGTGCGGGTCGCCGGCAGCAGCCCGATCTCGCCGTAGTAGCGCAGCGTCCGGCTTGTCGTGCCGGTCAGCCGCGCCAGCTCCCCGATCGCCCACTGCCCCATCGCGCACCTCCTGACCTGCTGACTCGCACGCTAGGCGCTGACGTGACGTCAAGCTCAAGGGTTGCGCGCAGCTGATCAGCCGCGGCTTAGGGTTGGACCGGTACGCACCAGGCGGGGAGGGACCGATGACCGCGGAGTTCACCGTGCAGACGCTGCGCGACGTGCTCAGCTTGGAAACGATCGACGACGACCTGTTCCGCAGCACCTGCGCACCGCCCGGGGCTCCCCGCCTGTTCGGCGGCCAGGTCGCCGCGCAGGCCCTGGTCGCGGCCACGAACACGGTGCCGGAGGAGTCCCGGGTGCACTCGCTGCACTCCTACTTCCTGCGGCCCGGCGCCACCGGCTACCCGGTGGTGTTCCGCAACGAGCGGCTGCACGACGGCTCGACGTTCCGGCGCCGCCGGGTCACCGCGATCCAGCACGGCAAGCCGATCCTGTCGCTGGACTGCTCGTTCACCACCGACCGCACCGCGCTGGAGTACCGCCAGCCGATGCCGCAGGTGCACCCGCCGGAGGCGTGCCCGGCGGTGGACTGGGACGACCGCGGCACCGGCTTCAACGCCTGGCAGCCGTTCGAGTTCCGCACCGCGCTGCCGGTCGAGGGCGAGCCGCCGGCCGCGCCGCAGGCCGCCGACGTGTGGGTGCGGCTGCGCGAGGACGAGGGCCCGGGCCGGGTGGCGACGGCGATGCTGACGTACTTCAGCGACCTGACGCTGGTGGCCGCGACGCTGGCCCCGACCGGGCGCACCGACATCGGCGGGCTGACCTCGCTGGACCACGTGATGTGGTTCCACGAGCCGGCGCGGTTCGACGACTGGCTGCTGTACGCCAAGACCTCCCCGGCGGTGGGCCCGCTGCGCGGCCTGGCGCAGGGCCGGCTGTTCACCCGCTCCGGTGCGCTGCTGGCCTCGGTCGCCCAGGAAGGGCTGATCCACTCCGCGAAGTAGGCCGCCGGGCGATCCTGCGGCTTTCCGGGAATCCGCGACCTAGTCTGTCGGGGATGGACGATCGCATGTGCCGCCGAGCCGGGTACCTGCTGTGGGCTGCGGCCGGGCTCGCGCTGGCCGGGGTGCTGGCGCTGGAGGCCTACGAGGTGGTGGTGATGGGTTCGCTGTCCTGCGAGCTCTCCCCCGGCTCCTCGGTCTACGGCGAGGCGAGCTGGACCTGGGCCGCGCCGGGCCGGACCTGCACCTACGCCCTGCCCGGCGGGTTGTCGCACGTGGACGACCCGCCGCCGGCGCGGTTGATGGTGCTGGCCCTGCTGATCGCCTGGCCGCTGATCGACTGGCCGCCGCGGTCGCGGTACCGCCACTGAAGGGCCCGGGACCGCTCACCACACCACGGGCAGCCGGGCGATGCCGTTGCCGATCTGCTCCTCCCCTCCGGCGCCGGCGGGCATGCCGACCTGCTTCAGCGGGACCGCCAGCCGGAGCTCCGGCATCCGCTGCAGCAGCTGCGCGTAGACCTCGCGCAGCTCGATGCGCGCCAGCGGAGCCCCGATGCAGTGCGACAGCCCGTGGCTGAACGCCAGGTGCGGGTTGGGGCTGCGCCCAACGTCGAACGTCTCCGGGTCGGTGAACACCCGGTCGTCGAACGACGGCGCGTAGTGGTCGCACAGCACCAGGTCACCGGCCTTGATCGTCACGCCGGCGATGTCGATGTCGGCGCTGGCGTAGCGCGGCTGGAACGACTCGTCGACCTTGCCCAGCCGCAGCACCTCCTCCACCGCGGTGTCCAGCAGGGACGGATCGGCCACCACGCGTTCGCGCTGCCGCGGGTGGGAGGCGAACAGCGCGATGCCGGCGCTGAGGTTGCTCGGGGTGACCAGGTAGGAGAAGCTCACCGTGGAGATCAACTCGCTGACCGCCCCGTCGTCGAGCTCCGCCTCGCACAGCGCCGAGATCAGGTCGTCGCCGGGATCGGCGCGCTTGGCCGCGACCAGCTCCCGCAGGTAGGCGAACAGCTCCTGCGCCCCCACCGCGATCTTCTCGGTCTCGTCCAGCCGCCCGGCCCCGGCCAGCATCGCCATGAACGTGGCCTGGTCGGCGATGCCCATCAGGTCGCACAGCACCTGGAACGACAGCGGCAGCGACAGCTCGGCGTGCAGGTCGGCCGGCGGCTCGTCGGCGGTGATCCGGTCCAGGTGGTCGCGGACGTGCTGCGCGATGCGCTCGCTGAGGTCGCCCATCCGCTTCGCGGAGAAGTGCGGGGTCAGCGCCGCGCGGGTGCGCACGTGGATGTCGTGGGCGACCTCGGGGTCGTCGCTGCGCACCAGCTGGTCCAGCAGCGGGGTGTCCAGGTAGCGCGGCCGGTTGTCCGGGTCCGGGTGGGAGCGGCCGATGCGGCGGTCCTTGAGCAGCTCCTTGAGCTCGGCCAGCCGGGTCACCAGCCAGGCCTCGTCGCCGGTGCGGGTGCGCACCTTCACCACGGCGCCGCGCTCGCGCATCCGCCGCATCATCGGGCTGAGCGTGCCGACGACCGACCCTTCGGAGCGCAGGAGGGGCGGTTCTTCGACGGTGGTCATCGTTCCTCCGGTCCGGAGTCGTTCGGCGTCGTCGGCGACGCTAGGCCCGCGCCCCTGGGGAAAAACCCAGCCTTGCCGAGACGGTGATCACGCCCGCGGTTGACCGGGCCGCGCCCCGGCACATAAGTTACTCGCCAGTAATCGACGTTCTCGCGAGGAGTCCGCCCGAATGACCTCGACGCTGCGGCTGTGGCGCAAGCTGTCCGCCCGCCCGCTGGGCACCCGGCTGTTCTCGTGGGCGATCTGCCTGCGCGCGCCGTACTTCCGCACCATCCGCCCGCACATCACCGAGATGCGCCCCGGCTACTGCGAAGTGCGCGCGCCGAAGCGCCGCCGGGTGCACAACCACATCGGCACGTTCCACGCGATCGCGGCCTGCAACCTCGCCGAGGTCGCCGCCGGGATGCTCATGGAGGCCTCGCTGCCGACCTCGCACCGGTGGATCCCGATGGGCATGACCGTGCGCTACGTCGCCAAGGCCAAGACGGACCTGCGCGGGGTGGCCGAGCTGGAGCTGCCGGAGCTCACCGCGGAGCCGACCGAGTGGGTCGTGCCGGTGCGCATCCTGGACACCGCCGGCGAGGTCGTCGTCTCCGCCGACATCACCATGCGCGTCTCGGAGCACAAGAAGACCAAGGCCGCGGCCTGATCCCGGACTGACCACAGTGGACCCCGAGTGGATTCCACCGATCCATTTGTCCCATGAGGATCCGACTTCGTGCGGCTCGCGCTCGCCGGGACTCGGGACGGGGACACCGGAGCCGCGTCCGGAGCGCTCCTCACGGTGATCCAGGCGTCGAACGCGGCAGGCGTCGCTGCGGTCGGGGCGCTGTTCGCCGCGCTGCTGGACGGCGGTCGGCCATATCCGGCGGCGTTCGCGACCTCGCTGGCCGTCCTGTGCGCCACATTCGGCGCGGCGTCGGGCGTTCTGATGACCTTCCGCCGCGAGTGAGGGGCCCGGCCCGCAGCAGGGACCGGGCCGCCTGGTCAGGCGCCGAGGTCGGCGATGGCGTCGATCTCGACGCGGAATTCGGGGTCGATGAAGGCGCCGACCTCGACCAGGGTCGCGGCGGGCCGGGGCTCGGGGATCTCGGCGAGGATCGCCTCCCGCACCGCGGCGAGGTCGGAGATCTCGCGCAGGTAGTAGGTCAGCTTCACCACCGAATCCCACTCCCGCTGGTGCTCGGCGAGCTCCGCGCGGATCTTGCCGAGCACCAGCCGGGTCTGATCCCCGGGATCGCCGGGCACCCGTCCGTCCGAATCGGACGGTGTCTGGCCGGAGACGAACAGGAACGGGCCGGTGCCGATGCGGCTGCTGCTGTAGGTGGCCATGCGAGCAGCCAACCACATCGACCGCCGATGCCGGGCGCACGACGCGAAAAGGGCCTCCGCTCCGGGAGTTCCGGAGCGGAGGCCCTTCGGCGCGCTCAGTGCGCGACGACCGCGTCGGCCGGGGCCGCGGCGATCTCCTCCTCGGTCGCGCTGGACTTGCGGATGACGACCGCCAGCACGGCGCTGATCAGGTGCAGCACCGCGTAGATCCACAGCACCCCGCTGATGCCGAGGATGCCGATGAACGCGGTGCCGATCGCCGGCCCCACCGCCTGCGAAGCACCGGCGCCGAGCGTGTAGGTCGCCATGACCTGCCCGGTCCGGGTCGGCGCGTGCTGGGTCATCATCGGGGGCAGCGGGACGTAGCCGGCCACGCCGATCCCGTACAGCGCGCAGGCCACGGCCATCAGCGCGTAGTTGTGCCCGAACACCGCGGGCACGTAGTACAGCGACACCGCGGTGACCGCGCAGAGCACACCGCCGAACCAGACGATCACCTTGTGCCCGGCGAACTTGTCGCCGAGCCAGCCGATGCCGACCACGCCGGCCAGGTTCGAGCCCATCATGATCATCAGCAGCGTGGACCACTCCTCGGAGTTGTAGCCCACCTCCGAGATCAGGTACAGCGGCACGAACACCCAGATGCCGAACTGCGAGGTCGTGTTGATCAGCCGGGTGATCGCGCCCATGCCGACCTTCGGCTTCTCGAACATGATCGTGACGCTGCCGACGAGCGCGCCGACCAGGCTGGGGCGCTTGTCGGCCGGGACCAGCGGCTCGTAGCCGGAGCGGTCCTTGAGCAGCGTGAACACGATTGCCGCACCGGCCAGGATCAGCACCAGCGACACCCACAGCGTGGGGTAGTAGCCGATCGTCGGCTTCAGCACCGAGACCACGCCGGAGCCCAGCACCGGGTAGCCCATCGTGAACGAGAACCAGTACCAGCCGAGCGCCTTGCTGATCTGCTGCTTCGGCGCGCCCGCCATCACCCAGACCAGGAAGCCGTAGGCGAACAGCGGGTAGCCGAGGCCGCGGATGCCGTAGGTGCCCAGGATCAGCGCGTAGCTGCCGGTCGGCACCGCCACCGCGAGCATGATCGCGTGGCACACGGCCCAGATCGCGGCACCGATCATCATGACCTTGCGCGCGCCCCACCGGTCGGACAGCCCGCCGGCGAGGAAGGCGCCGACCGCGGCCGCGATGCCGTAGGTCGTGAAGATGACGCCGACGGTGGACTCGGACCAGCCGTAGAGGGTCTTGAAGTAGGTGGAGAGGTAGCTCGTCTCCACCCCGTCGCCGATCATGAACAGCAGCATCCCGGCGTAACCCCAGATCAGGTTCGACGGGATGCCGATGCGGTCGAAGAACGACGCCGCTGGGGCGGCGGGTGGCTCGTGGGCGGTTGACACCACGTTGTGGAACCTCCTGACGGGCTTCGGTGCCCGGGTTTCGGCGCCCCGGGCCGCCTGTGCCACGTTGCCGGCGGTCCGGGCTCCTCGTTGCTCCGGCACCGCCGGTGTGGCGGCGCTCGGCCGGCCGCTCGGGAGCCTTGGACCGGGCGGCCGGACTTGGTGCCGGACAACCTGCACCACGGTCTGAGATCTTTGCAAGATCTTCACGCAAAGTGTGGGATATTTCTGGTGGTTCCACTAGCGACGAGGAGGTCGCGATGCCGCGCAGGAGCTCCGCAGCGGAGGTCGAACGCCGCCGCCAGGAGGCGTTGCGCCTGGTCACGGAGGAGGGCGAGATCCGCATCGACATGCTCGCCGCCATGCTCGGCATCAGCCTCATGACCGCGCACCGCGACCTCGACGACCTGCAGGCCCGCAACCTGCTGCAGAAGAAGCGGGGCACCGCGGCGGCCTTCACCCCCGTCGAGCGGGAGGCCGACCTGCGGCTGCGCGAGCACGACAACCTCGACTTCAAGCGCGCGGCGGCGGGCCCGCTGCAGGAGGTGGTCTCGCCCGGGGACACGGTGCTGCTGGACTGCGGCAGCACGCTGTTCCCGTTCGCCGCCGCGCTCGGCTCGGTGCCGCGACTGCGCGTGGTGACCACCTCGCTGCGCGTGAGCTACCTGCTGTCCGAGTCCAGTGTGGACGTGACGCTGCTCGGCGAGCGGTTCTTCCCCGAGTTCGAGTCCTGCGCCGGGCCGGAGGTGCTGCGCCAGCTGGACCGCTTCCGCATCGACGTGGCGTTCCTGACCGCCACCTGCGTGCAGGACGGCGGGCTGTCGCACCCGGTGCGCGACTACGCCGAGAACAAGGAGGGGTTCCTGAAGGTGGCGGCGCGCACCGTGCTCGCGGTGGACCACACGAAGTTCGGCCGCACGGCCACCTACGCCTACGGCCGGATCTCCGACTACGACCTGCTCGTCACCGACGCCGCCGCTCCCGCCGACGAGCTGCGGCAGGCCCGATCAGCGCGGGTGCAGGTCCGGGAACTCGTCGTGGACTGAGAGCTGCTGCGCGTGGTGCCGTCGCTTTCCGCGGCAGAACAGCGGTCGGACGCCGGGGAGCTGCGCGGAGTCCGACGAGCAGGGCGGGCCTCAGCCCAGGGCGGAGGCGACGTCGGAGACCCACTGCCACGGGTCCGAGCCGCCGGCCGGCCGGGCGTTGAAGTACTCCCAGCCCGTGACCCCGCCGAACGAGCTGTGCTCCTCGCCCAGCTGCCGCAGCGTGTTCTGCAACGTCGGCACGTCGACGTAGCCGGAACCGCCGTTGGCCGGATTCGTCAGCGCCCCCACCGAGATCTTCTCCGCCGGGATCACACCCCGGTTCACGATCGCGTCGAAGTCCGAAGTGGACGAAGGCTCGCCGAACCCGTTGTAGAACTGGGCGTTGAACCAGGAGATGTCCGAACCCTTGTCCCGGTACAGGTCCTCGTAGCTGAACCCGGAGAGGTTCCCGCCGCCGGACAGCGCGCTGGCCACCGGGGCGAGCGTGATCGTGAACTCCGGGCCGTAGTCGGCGCGCAGCTGCCCGATCAGCCGCTCCATGCCCTGCAGCGACATGGTCTCCTCGACGTCCAGGTCCACCCCGTCGAGGTGGTAGGTGTCGATGACGTTCTTCAGCGCCGGGTAGTACTTGTCGAACTCGGTGTCCAGCTTCTGGAAGCTGCCCTGCGCGGCGCCGCCGACCATCGCCTCCACGCGCACGCCCTTGCCCTGCATGTCGGCCAGGTCCTGCCACATCTGCGAGAACTTCGGGTCGTTCGGGGCGTCGTCGTTGAGCCGCACGTCCGTCGGCGAGTTCAGGTGCAGCGCCCCGACGATCACGTCGCTGACCGGGGCGCCGTGGTCGGTGATCGCCTTCGGCGACACGTACCGGTCGCCGTCGTACTGCGTCTGGTAGTAGACAGCGGTGTGCTGCCCGGCGGCGGCCTGCGCCGGGGCGACCACGAAGGCCAGCACCGCCGTCGCGACCACCGCGGCCACCGCCGCGATCAGCGCCCTCATCCGCCCGTGTCGGGAACTCATCCGCCGCCCTCTTCCGCCGTCCGCGGCCTCGGGACGGCCGCGCTTCCGCACGCATGACAGCGGGGCCGACCGGTGCCGGTCAACGGGCGCGGACGTCTTGCCCCGCAAGAACGCAGTTCAGCGGCGGATACTCGTTTTTCCCGCTGCAGGGACCAGCGCATGTCCTTTGTGGACTCCGCGATCCGGCGCTTGCGCACCGGCCCTGCCGGGGAGGATGCTGCGCCGGAGCCGTTCGTGCCCGAAGTGGCCCTGAGCAGCACTACTCACCGCAGAACTACCCGCGCTGACCAGCATTTCCGCGCTGTCGACCGCGCGCGGCGGGCCGGTTGAATGAGTCGTGGGCCGCGGCGGAGCACCGGTCGTCTCCCCCGTCCCGCCGGTTCCGCCGCGGTCCCGCGAATTCCCGCCCTGACCGAGGACGCACCATGGAGATCCAGCGCACCGAAGTGATCGAGCAGACCCGCGACACCCGGGACCACCTGTCCCGCTTCGCGCACGACCTCGCCACGGCCGACACCACCGACGCCAACGACTGCACGAGCCTCGCCGCCCGCCTCCGCCGCCTGGCCCGCCTCATCGACCGCTACGCCGCCCACCGACCGGCAGGCACCCCGCACCCCTCCGACCCACCTCGCGCGACCAGCCCATCCCGCAGCGGCCGCAAACCCCGCTCCCCCGACCCGGACACCACCCACATCTGGATCTTCCCCGGCTACCGGCCCTGACAACGGCCCCAGCACCAGCACAATTAGCGTCGCGGTGGCCCAGAGGCGCGCCGGAGCCCTCCACGCCGCGGGATCGAGCGCCCCGATGCCGGGGCGCGGAGGGCGGAGCTGGAGGTGGGTTCCTCGGAAAGCAGCTACCCTCGCTGCCTACCCGTCGAACGCCGCCGCCGGGAGGCCCTTGCCGGCGTTGCGGGCGATGAACAGCGCCCCGGAGTCGGGGTGGGTGGTGAGGTCGACGGCTTGGCGGGAGGTGGTGATGTAGAGGTCGGTGCAGGAGGGGCCGCCGAAGGTGCAGGCGGTGACTCGGGGCACGGGCAGGGTGATGATGTCCAGCAGGGTGCCTTCCGGGGAGTAGCGGTGGACGGCGCCGCCGCCCCACAGCGCGACCCAGATGCAGCCTTCGGCATCGACGGTGAGGCCGTCGGGCGAGCCGAGTTCGGGGTCGATGCGGGCGATGTGGCGGCGTTGGGCGAGTTCTCCTGCTGCGTAGGCGAAAGCGTCGACGCACTGGGTGGGTGTGTCCACGAAGTACGCGGTGGTGCCGTCCGGGCTCCAGGCCAGCCCGTTGGAGATGGTGAGCCCGGACAGCACGGCGGTCGCTCTGCGGTTGTGGTCGAGGCGGTAGAGCCGTCCGCGGCCGGGTGCCTCGTCGTAGGCCATGGATCCGCAGTAGAACCGGCCTTGCGGATCGCAGCCCCCGTCGTTCATCCGCACCGAGGTGTCCGTCCACAGTTCACCGAGCGGCCGCAGCGAGGTGAGCGAGTCATCGGCGAGGGCGAATCCGCGTTCCAGCGCCAGCACCGCTCCCCCGCCGCGCCGGGGCCGCAGCGCGGCGACGACCGAGCCGACGTGCACCCGGTCGACGCTGCCGTCGCGGCGCAGCGTCAGCACGTCCCCGGCGAGCAGGTCGACCCAGCGCAGGCCGGGCCATCCGCCGTGCCACACGGGTCCTTCGCCGTGCTGGGCGCACGGGTCGGTGATCTGCTCCGCGCGGCTCACCGCGCCCTCACCGGCTCGGTCACGACCGTCCCCTTCGCAGCAGTCATGGTTTGAGCAGGATCTTGACCACGTCGTCGCGGCCGGATTCCAACGTGTCCAATGCGGACTGCGCGTCGTCGAGCGCGTATTCGTGCGTGACGATGAGCCCGGGGTCGAGCCGTCCGATGCCGAACATGCGCACCGCGTGCGTCCACGCGCGCGACGGGGCGCCGAAGACGGTGTGCACGGTCAGCTGGGTCGCGACCAGGTGCACGGTGGGGATCGCGTCCTCGGCGTCCCCGGGCACTCCGGTGAGCGCGAGCCGCCCGCCGCGGCGGGCGAGCCGGGCGGCGAGGTCGGCGGTGCCGCGGGCGCCGGCGGCTTCCAGCACGGTGTCGAAGCGGCCGATGCGCTGCAGCGCCTCCCGGGGCGTGATGACGGTGGTGGCGCCGCATTCGACGGCGAGTTCGGCGCGCGCCGAGCTGGGTTCGACGACCACGACCTCCGCGGGCGCCATCGCGGCCAGCAGCTGGGTGCCGAGCAGCCCGATGCTGCCGCCGCCGACGACCGCGACCCGCTCGCCGGAGACGGATCCGAGCCGCAGGCAGGCTTCGGCCACGCACGCCGAGGGTTCCAGCGCGGCGGCCGAGCGCAGGTCCGCGTCCGCCGGCAGCACGTGCAGCAGGCGGGCGGGCACGACGAGCTCGTCGGACCAGGCTCCGGGCCGGGTGAAGCCGGTTTCGTCGTAGCCGGACTCGCACAGGTTGTTCTCCCCGCGCCGGCAGGAGGAGCAGCGCTGGCAGCCGCGGAAACCCTCGGCCACCACGCGCTGCCCCACCAATCCGGTGTCCACATCGGACCCGACGGCGGTGACGGTGCCGGACCACTCGTGGCCCGGCACCACCGGGTAGGTCACCAGCCCGGCGGGCCGCCCGCCGGTGAACACCTCCCGGTCCGAGCCGCAGATCCCGCTGTAGGCCACGCGGATCAGCGCTTCGCCCGGGCCGGGGGAGGCCGGTGCCACCGCCTCGACGCGCAGCGCGCCGGGGCGGTCGATCGTGACGGCCCGCTGGTTCACTCGGCACCGCCCCGCAACGGCCGCAGCCGCATCCACAGCAGGAACAACGCCCCGCAGGCCAGCATCGCGATCCCGGTCCACAGGTTGATGTTCACGCCCTGCGCCTTGGCGATGTCGGCGTCCCCGGCGAACACGCCGGCCCCGCCGATGAGCAGCCCGTAGAACACGAACAGCCCGCCGATCACGGTGCGCACGTCGAACAGCCGCGCCGCGGTGCCGGAGCGCCGTTCGAGTTCGGCGACCTCATCTCTTTCCACCATGTTCCCTCCCCGGGATCAGAACGAAAACGGCACGTAGCAGGCGGCGGCGAGCACGATCGCGCCCCAGCCGAGCAGCGCCGGGCGCCGGTACCAGGCCTCGTCGCCGGGCGCGACTTCGCCGGTGTCGCGGGCGGCCGCGCGGGTGTAGACGAGGCCTTCCAGTTCGGCGGCGGTCTTGGGCTGCCCGGCCAGCGCGATCGGCACGCTCACCGCGACGTCGACGGCGAACGCGATGATCGAGGAGATCATGTTGGCGCCCTGGTCGGTGCTGATCGGGACCACCCCGGCCTGGTAGGCGGCGTAGAACGCGACCGGGGCGATCGTACCGAGCAGCAGGCCCCAGAACCCGGCCTTCGCGGTCATCCGCTTCCAGAACAGCGCGAGGATGAACGTCGCGAACAGCGGCACGTTGAAGAACGAGAACAGCGTCTGCAGGTAGTTCATGATGTTGCTGAACGAGGCGGCGATGAACGCCGTGCCCATCCCGGCCAGCACGCCGACCGCGGTGACCACGCGCCCCACGCGCAGGTAGTGCTCGTCGGGCATCCCGGGTTTGAGGTAGGGCCGCCAGATGTCGGTGGTGAACACGGTGTTGAAGCTGGAGACGTTGGCGGCCATGCCGGCCATGAACGAGGCCATCAGCCCGGTCACGGCCAGCCCCAGCACCCCGTTCGGCAGCAGGTCGCGCATCAGCAGCGGGATGGCGTCGTTGTAGTCGTTGCCGCCGGTCTTGCCGATCTGCGGGTAGATCAGCAGCGCGATGATGCCGGGCAGCACCACGATCAGCGGGATGAACATCTTCGGGAACGCCGCGATCAGCGGGGTGCGGCGGGCGGCGGAGAGGTTCTTCGCCGACAGGGACCGCTGCACCTCGGCGAAGTTCGTCGTCCAATACCCGAAGGAGACCGCGAACCCGAGCCCGACGGTGATGGTCAGCCAGTTCGCGCCGAGCGGGTTCTCCTGCCCGATGCCGGTGCCGCCCCAGGCGGTGAGGAACTGCGGCCCGGGCCCGGCGTTGACCTTCGCCAGCAGCCCGTCGATGCCGCCGATGCGCAGCATCCCGAGCACGGTCAGCGGCACGAGCGCGGCGACGATGACGAAGAACTGCAGCACTTCGTTGTAGATGGCCGAGGACAGCCCGCCGATGACGATGTAGGCGAGCACGAACAGCCCGGCGGTCAGGATCGACACCGGCAGCGGCCAGCCGAGCAGCGCGCGCAGCACGATCGCCAGCGCGTACAGGTTCACCCCGGCGATCAGCACCGAGGCCACGGCGAACAGCGCGGCGCTGAGCACGTGCGAGGAGGGGCTGAACCGGCGCAGCAGGAATTCGGGAACGCTGCGCACCTTGGTGTTGTAGTAGAACGGCATCATCACCAGGCCGAGGAACACCATCGCCGGGATCGCGCCGATCAGGTACCAGTGGATGGTGTAGGCGCCGTACTGGGCGCCGTTGGCGGCCATGCCGAGGATCTCGGTCGCGCCGAGGTTCGCCGACACGAACGCCAGCCCGGTGACCCACGCCGGCAGCGAGCGCCCGGACAGGAAGAAGTCGAGGCTGTTGCGCACGCTGCGCTTGGCGGCGAACGCGATCCCGAGCACCACGGCGAAGTAGCTGATCAGGATCAGGTTGTCCAGCCAGTTCATGTCCAGCCGCAGGCTGTCGGCGAGGTGCGCGGCCCCGGGTCTGGATAAGAGCGTCGTTGCGTCTGCCATGCGGATTCCTTCGTCGTCGTTGGCGAAGTCGGCCCGGCGCGGTCGCGTCGGGAGTCGGCTCGTCCGAAGTGGACTGAGGTCGGTACAGGTCCGGAGTGGACCGCGGTCAGATCGTCCGAAGTGGAGGGTCGCCGGTTCGCCGGCGCCGCGGCCCGGTGCTGTCGCGCACGATGAGCTCGGCGGGCACGCTGGCGCGCGGTTCGGGACGGCCGCCCTCCATCCGCAGCAGCACGCGGTCGAAGGCGCTGCGGCCGAGGGCGATGAAGTCCTGCCGGACGGTGGTCAGCGGTGGCGCGTAGTAGGCGGCTTCGGGCACGTCGTCGAACCCG
>Ga0164243_10011445_pt1 | contig 12653 bp, 8 predicted proteins | sample OricompcompostOP_FD_108781 | JGI IMG/M metagenome (GOLD analysis project Ga0164243, IMG submission 108781) | Organic Plus compost microbial communities from Emeryville, California, USA - Original compost - Organic plus compost (OP) | ecosystem: Engineered > Solid waste > Mixed feedstock >...
AAGCGCTCCGCCTGGGCCCGCATGTTGTCCATAAGCTCCGGGCCCATGATGCCGTCCTGGAATCCGGGGAAGTTCTCTACCTCGGTGGTGTTCATCAGCGCACCGCCGGCGGTGACAGCGCCCTCGAACACGAGGGGCTTCAGCGACGCACGGGCGGTGTAGAGCGCCGCCGTGTAGCCGGCGGGCCCCGAGCCGATGATGATCACGTTACGGACGTCGCTCACGGCTGAATTCCTCGTCTCTGGTCTGGCGTCATTCGACCGGTGGGAGCTTCTTTCGGAACTCTCACCCCACCCAACGGATCCTAAGGGGCCCGCATTCCCGCCGTGCCCGGGCACACGCGGAAGGCGCTCCGGCGGGCACGCCGGGGCCACACACCGTACGGGATACCACGCAGAGCCAAGACCACGCGTCCGCGGTCAGCGCGCGTAGGAATGCTTCAGCAGCACCTTCGCGGTGGTGGACGGAGAGGTGTTCTCCACGCAGGTCGCGTCGACGACATAGGCGGTTACCCGCGTGGCGTCGGAGGCGTCGGGCAGTACGACCAGCAGAGCGGTCCTGCCCTGGTACACACCCTGCTCGGTGGCCAGCGCGGCGTCGTTGCGGCCGATGCCCTCCTGGACGCACTTCGGGACCTCGGGCTTCGTCAGCACCCTGGGGTTCGCACCGGAGGAGTCCGACTCCGTGCCGAAGGTATGGGGGGAGCGGGCTCCCTTGTTCTGCTCCGGGCTGCGTGCGAGGAGATCGTCGACCTTCTTCTCCAGCCTGCCCGCGGAGAAGGTGTCTGCGGCGGTCGTCGTCCGCTGCCCGTCGTCCGGGCCCCCGCCACCGTTCAGCGACGACAGCACCACGGAGCCGAGACCGAGAGCGGCCACGGCGAATGCCGCCCCCAGGACGGCCCGGCGGCTCCTGCCACGCAGGCGCGGCTTGCGGCCCGGCCCTGTGGCCGAGGAGCGGGGGCGGCCCGCGGGACGGTCGGAGGAGGGCGCCGATGTTTCACGTGAAACATGGAGCGGTTCCCCGTCGGCCGCCGCTGCCGGGGCGGTGACGTTCTCGTCGTCGCCGTCGGTCACGGGGGCCGTGGCGTGCAGCAGGGCCTCGGCGGCCAGCGCCGCGTCGATGCGCCCCGCGACGTCCGCCGGCATGCGCGGCGGACCGGGAACCGTGCCGAGCAGTCCCCGGATCTCCTCCAGGGAGGCGTGGACGTCGGCGCAGAGCTCGCACCGGTCCAGATGCCTGCGGACGTCGTCCCTGCGGTCCGCCGGGAGGAGACCTTCGGTGAGGTCGGAGATCTCCGCGACGTCCGGGTGTTCCGCCTTGTCGGTCGTCGACGTCACGCTCGCCCACCTCCGCCCTTCACTGCAGCCGGGTCGTTCGATCCTGTGTCGGGTGGGTCCGGTCGCCGTGGACCCGCTGCGGGTGGGACGGATGTCCCCCCTTTCCGGTTCCGTCCGCCGCCTCTGTGGTCCTCCTCACCGGTGCCTCCCGGGCGCAGGTGGGTGAGCAGGGGCAGGAGTTTCGCGCGGCCGCGGGCACACCGGCTCTTGACCGTTCCGGTGGGCACGTCGAGGATGCGGGCCGCCTCGGCGACCGGGTAGCCCTGCATGTCCACCAGGACGAGCGCGGCCCGCTGGTCGGGAGGGAGGGTGCCCATCGCCTCGATGAGCTGCCGGTGCAGATCGTTGCGCTCCGCGGGCGCCGAGGCCGACTCGTGCGGCTCGAGCAGCTGCTCCAGACGCTCGGTGTCGTCGACCGGCGCGGTCTTCCGGGAGGCGGCCTTGCGGGCGCGGTCCAGGCAGGCGTTCACCGTGATGCGGTGCAGCCATGTCGTGACGGCCGAATGGCCGCGGAAGGTGTGGGCGGCCCGGTAGGCGGAGACGAGTGCGTCCTGGACGGCGTCAGCGGCTTCCTCGCGGTCCCCCAGCGTCCGGAGGGCCACGGCCCAAAGCCGGTCGCGGTGCCGCCGCACGATCTCGCCGAAGGCGTCGGCGTCGCCCTCGACGTGCCGGGTGAGCAGTTCCTGGTCGCTCACTCCGTCGTATGCGGCGCCGTCCGCCATCGGATCCCCTCCCTCGACGCAGCCGGCCTCAGCTGGTCACCTTGATGTCCGCGACCCGGCCACGCCACTGGCCGTCGTCGGCCTGCATGGGCAGCTCGGTCAGCCAGACCAGGAGGTAGCGGGTCTTCACCGTGTCCTTGGGCGCGAGGGAGACCGTGGTGCCCGACCCCTCGGCGACCTTGTCGTACGAGTCGAAGGAGGTCGGCCGGGACTCCGCGTCCCCGGGCGCCGCACGCAGTTCGACGGACGTGCTGCCGATGAAGGTGACGTCGACCTTGCCGACCTCCTGGGCCTTGCCGAGGTCGACGACGACTCCCACACCCGGCTTCAGCCGGCCGAAGTCGGAGCTCGCGTAGTAGCTGGTCTGCCAGTAGCTCTGCGGATCGCCGTCCAGGATCTTGGGCAGGTTCTCCGGGTACTCGGAGCCGTCCGCGCCGAACGGGTCGAAGTCGTGCAGCTCCGAGATGGCGATCGGCTTTCCGCGCACCGGCTTGGGTGCGTTCTTGTCGTCGCCGTCCGTCGTCTGGGTGTTGGTGGTGTCGTCGCCCTTGCCACCCTGGTCCATGAGCGCGTCCGCGAGCTGCCAACTGCCCAGGCCCAGCGCAGCGATCAGCAGCGCCGACACGGCCCACTTCAGCGCCTTGCCGGTGCGGCTCTGCAGCGGAGGAGGCGGCACCGGTGTCGGCTGGGTGACGCGGGGAGAGGCGGCGGGGCGACCGTAGGAGCCCTGCTGGTACGTGGTGCGCTGGTAGTCCGGCGGGGCGGTGAAAGCGGGCTCCGGAGGACGGATGCGGGGCATCTCGCCGATCGCCTTCACCAGCTCCTCGGGAGTGGTGCACGGCGACTCGTGGCGGGAAGCGGTGGCGCCGTCGTTGGCGAGGGCGCGCATGGCCAGTTCGGACAGACCGCGGTGGACGCCGGCCCGGACCTGGTCGGGCGGGATCAGACCGATGTCCTTCGGCAGACCTGACATCCCGTAGGCGTCGTTCTCGTACGGCCAGCGCTGGGTCAGCGCCGCGTACAGCAGGGCGCCGATCGACTCGGTGTCCGTGCGCTGCGGGGTGTCCGAGGCGGCCCCGCGCAGCGCGGCGTTGACGGCGAGACCGCGGATGCGCCACTGGCCGGTCGAGGTGCGCAGAACGGCGTTGGGGTTGAGGCGGAGATGGGCGAGGCCCTCACGGTGGGCCGCCGCCATGGCGCTCGAGACCTGACTGACCATCTGGTAGGCGTCGTACACCTCCAGTGGACCGGAGGCGAGGAGGGTGGTCAGCTCGGTGGCGTCGGGCAGCCATTCGTGGACGACGTAGACGAGGTCGTTCTCCTCGACGGCGTCGAGGACCTGGACGAAACGCGGGTCGCCCAGCAGGGCCGAGGAGCGGGCCGCCGCCAGCACGGACCGGGCGCGCGAGTGGTCCGCGGGCAGGACGTGCACGCCGACGGCACGGCGGAGCTTCTCGTCCACGGCACGCCAACTGCTGAACCCGTCCAGACGGGTGACGCACTCCTCAAGGCGGTAGCGTCTGGCCAGCTTGTGGCCGCTGTGCAGCTCCGGCGGCGAGGTCGTCGCGGGACCCTCGGTCCCGGTGCTCTCCTGTGCCTCGTCGTTGTCCGTGTCCCGCTCCCGGTTCTTGGCCACCCCGTCGGCCGTGGACTGGTCCGCCTCCGCGGTCAGCGACTGCTCGCCGCTGTTGTCTGCCACGTCGACGGCAGCTGTGCTCCGTTCCGCCACCGTCGTTCCCTGCCTCCCCATCCGTTGCGCGTCGGCCGGCGTCCGTCGCGCGCAGTCCGACGCCGAACCCAATTGTGCCCACAGTCCGCCGCTATGCACGACACGCGGGGGCCGATGATGGTTGTGCGCCTACCCCCCGCCTCAGCGTCCCAGGCGTCCCCGGACCATACCGACCAGCGAGTTGACCTCCTCGATGCGCATCCGGCGCGCGGCGACGTAGAAGACGCCCAGGAGGACGGCCCCGCCGCCGAGCAGCGCGGCGAACGAACCGAGGACCTCCTGGCCCAGCACGTTGCTGATGCCGTAGCAGGCCGCGCCGCTGAGCAGGGCGGCCGGGACGGAGGCGATGCACAGGCGGGCGTAGGTCCGCAGCACCCGGGCGCCGTCCAGGTCGCCGCCCAGCCGCTTGCGCAGCCGGCGCCAGGCGACGCCGACCCCGAGGGCGTAGGCGACGCCGTACGAGGCGGCCATGCCGACGACGGCCCAGCGGGCCGGCAGCACCAGGAAGCAGAGGCCGGAGGCGACCGCGTTCGCGGCGGCCACGATGACCGTGTTGTAGAAGGGGGTCCGGGTGTCCTCGTAGGCGTAGAAGGCGCGCAGGACCACGTACTGCACGGAGTAGGGGATCAGGCCGAGGCCGAACGCCATCAGCATGTAGCCCATGTTGGTGGCCTCGCTGGTGCCTGAGGACCCGAAGATCAGGGTGCACATCGGGATGCCGAGCGCGAGGAAGCCGAAGGCGATCGGCACGATCGCGACGGCCGTGGTCCGCAGGCCCTGGGAGATGTCGTCGCGGACGGCTCCCGCGTCGTCCTCCGCCGCCGAGCGGGAGATGCGCGGCAGCAGCGCGGCCATCAGGGACACGGTGATGATGGCCTGCGGCAGACCCCAGATCAGCTGGGCGTTGGCGTAGGCGGCGAAACCGGTGCCCTCGACGTCCGAGTCCAGGCCCGCGGCGGTGGACAGCTGGGTGACGACCAGCGCGCCCGCCTGGTTGGCGAGGACGAACAGGATGGTCCACTTGGCGAGCATCGCCGCCTTGCCGAGGCCGTGGCCCTTCCAGTCGAAGCGCAGCCGCATGCGGAAGCCGGTCTCCCGCAGGTACGGGATCATCGCGAGCGCCTGCACCACGAGACCCAGCAGCACGCCGATGCCGAGGAGCCGCAGACCCTCCGGCGGGATGTTCGAGACCTGCATCTTCGAGTCCGCGGCGGTGCCGTAGACCCAGATGAACGTGCCGAGCGTGACGATGATGACGATGTTGTTCAGGACCGGGGTCCACATCATCGCGCCGAACCGGCCGCGCGCATTGAGGATCTGACCCATCACCACATGCACGCCCATGAAGAAGATCGAGGGCAGGAAGTACCGGGTGAAGGTCACGGCGACGTCGTTGGCCGCGGGGTCCGAGGCGACGGGGTTCGACAGCGCGCGCACCAGCAGCGGGGCGGCCAGCCAGGCGGCCGCGGTGAGTACCGCCAGGGCCACCATCACCAGCGTCAGCAGCCGGTTGGCGTAGGACTCGCCGCCGTCGTCGTCGTCCTTCATGGCGCGCACGAGCTGCGGCACGAACACCGAGTTGAGGCCGCCGCCGACGGTGAGGATGTAGATCATCGTCGGCAGCTGGTAGGCGACCTGGAAGGAGTCGCCGAGCAGGCCGAGGCCCAGGGCCGACACGATCAGCGCGGAGCGGATGAAGCCCGTGAGCCGGGACACCATCGTGCCCGCCGCCATCACGGCGCTGGACTTCAGCAGGCCGCCGGCGCGGCCGCCCTTCTTCGGCGCGGGTGCGGAAGCGGGTTCCGGGGCCGAGGACTCCGCCGCGGGGGGCGGAGTGGCGCCCGCGTAGTGGCCGGGCGTCGGGGACGCGGGTCCGGGCACCGGGGCGGCGGCGTACTGGGGCGGGCCACCCGCCGGCTGTCCGGGGTGTGTGCCCCCCTGGGGACGGACCTGGCCGCCGTTCCGGTCGGGGAAGGCGCCGCTCTGCTGCTGGTCGCGGAAGAGATGCGCGAAGGCGTCCGGCTCGTGGCGCTGCTCCCCCGCCTCGCCGACGAGGTCGTCCACGCCGACGTACTGGGTGGTGCGCGGGTCGTCCCCGTACGGCAGGTGCTGCGTGGGGCCGTCCGGCTCCGGGGCCGGCGTCCGGGCCCACACACGCGGGTCGGGCGCGTACGGAGACTGCGGCGGCTGCCCGTAGAGGGGCTGCTGCGGCTGCTGCGCGCCGGGCGGGGGCGGCGGGTGCGCCGACCGGTCGTAGAGCGCCTCGGCGACCGGGTCCTGGGCGTCGATGTCCTGCGCCCGGTAGGGATCCTGGGCGTAGGCGTCCTGGACGTACGGGTCGGCGGGTGGCTGTGATGCCTGGTCGTGCCCGGGCGGCGGACCCCCGGCGGGGTCCGACTCGGGATGGCCCGAGTTGGCCGCGGCGTCGCCGCGGTCACCGTCGTACGGCGCGTTCATGGTTACCCCACCTCATCGTCCCTGGCCCACCGGCCACGACCTTCTCAACGGTCCACTCTCTCACCCGTGCCGGACGGGTCGGCGCTTTCCGGAGCGGTGTCCGGGGCCGGGTCACTCGGCTGCTCCGGGGTGTCCTCCCGGGTGTCCGACGAGGACTCCTCGGTGGGACGCCTCCCGGAGGCTTCGGGGTTCTCCGCGTCGTCGGCGTCGGCGTCGGCGTCCGCCTCGTCCGCCGCGTCCTCCTGCTCCCGCTCCTCGGCCTGCCGGGCCGCGGCGCGCTTGCGCTGGGTGTACATCCGGAAGCCGGCCAGGACGAGCAGCAGCACACCGCCGCCGATGACCAGCATCACCGTCGCGGTGATCTCGGTGACCTTCACGTCGAACGTGACGGGCTGACCGTAGGGCCGGCCGTCCTGCGTGTACAGCTGGGCTACCACGGTGGCCCGGCCGTTGGCGTTGGCGTTCGTGGTGAACTTCACCGACTGGCTGTGGCCGCCGGAGACGGCGACGGGCTGCTCCTCGTAGGCGTTGCCGTCGATCTGCAGGCGGGTCGGGTTGGTGGACGTGAGCCGGAGCACCAGGTGCTCGACGCCCTGCACCAGGTTGTTCTGGACGGTCACGGGGATCGTCGCGCTGCGGCCGGAGAGCTTGGTCTCCGACTTCTCGATCAGCCGCACCTGGCCGCTCAGCGTGTCCAGGTACGTCTCGACGCCGCTGCGGTAGATCGCCGCCTCGGCCGGCCGTCCGCGCCACGACGCCGCCATGCCCCGGTTGAGGCCGCGACCGAAGGGCGTCACCACGCGGGACTGGTCGGAGAGGATCACCTTGAAGCGGTCGAGCTTGTCCTGCGTCCTGGCGATCTGCTCGAAGGCCGACCGCGGGAGCTCCTGCTTGCGCAGCGACTTCGGGTACGCGGACGCCGGGGGCACCTCGGTGCCGGCGGCCGGGTCCGGCTTGGACTTCGCGGCCGCCGTGAGGTCCTGCGGCTGCGACCAGGTGCTGTCCTGGAGGGCGCCGACGGCCTCGGCCATCGTCTGGGCCTGGGCGGCGGACGGGGTGCGCTGCGGGGCGACCACGACGCTGCGCGGGCGGTCCGTCTGCTGGGCGAGGGTGAGGCTCTGGGCCAGGAAGCGCTGCACCGCCTGGGTGGAGGCGGAGGCCCGGGTCATGTCGCCCTCGAACACGGTGGACAGCCGCGCGTCCGCGACCACGGCCGTGGTGCCGCCGCCGATGGGGCGGGGCGCGGTGGGCGTGTAGGTGAGGTCGCTGCCGGTCTCGAAAGTGTCGCCGCGGACGATCAGCTTGTCGGCCCCGGCCGAGGTGGAGACCTTGACGATGGAGGGGTCGACGGCGCCCTCGACGGGCCAGGCGAAGTCCGTGCTGGGCTTGATGTGCAGGATCGACTCGACGGTGTCGGAGGCGACGTCGGTGGCCTCCTTGAGGTGGCGCAGCGAGCCGGTGACCGACGTGCCGTGGTGGGCGAGGGACGCGAGGTCGGGGTCGCCGAACGGCAGCGCGACGACCTCCTTGTCCGCCACCGCCTTCTGCACCTCGGTGAGCCACCGCTTGGCGACCTCCTGGTGGCCGCCGACGGCGTTCTTGTCGTCCGCGTTCCCGCCGGGGATCTCGTAGCGGGTGGTCATCGCCTCGACGGAGGCGAGCAGGTCGGGGTCGATCACCCAGGTGACGTCGAGGTCCTTGCCGAGGGCCACCATCCGGTCCAGACGGCCGCCCGGGGAGATCTCCGCGGCGAGTTCGTCGTCGTGGAAGACAGGTGTCTGCTCCTCGTCGGAGCCGGTCTCCGCCGTCATGTGGACGGTGGAGATCAGCGGCCACATGACGGTCGTCTTCGTCTTGGTGTCCAGCTGGTCCGGCTGCCACGGCAGGAACGTGTGGCGGACGCCGAGCGTCTGCTCCCAGGGCTGGTCGGAGGTCTCGCCGGTGAGGGTGACGGACAGGTCGTAGACGCCGTCCTTGCCCAGGTCCAGTTCGTCGGCCGGCACGGAGATCGTGTAGGGCTGCGAGACGCCGGGGGTGAGCTTGGAGAACTTCTCGGTGTACTTGTCGTCGATCTCCGCCCCGAGGGGGCTGTCGACGTCGCCGGAGTTCTTGGCGACCGTGTCGATGCTCGAGCGAGTGTCCAGCAGCGAGCCCACCCGCAGGCCGACGGAGGCGTCGGTGACGGTCTTCTTGCCCTTGTTGGTGACCGTCCCGGAGACAGTGACGGTGTCGTTCTCTGAGGGGGCGCTCGGTGTGAGCGAGTCCACGGAGACGGCCACGGAACCGTCGTCGGAGGCGGCCTGTGGCGCGGCCTGCGTCGCGGCCTCCGCGGGGGGCCCCGCCGGCAACTGGAGGAGCCCGGCCAGGAGAGGCGTCCCGGCGAGCACGGCGCCGGTGCGCCGCAACCAGCGGCGGGCAGGTGAGGGACTGGTCCCCTGGAAGTCTGCCGCCTCGGCCACGCGCTCGCCCGTCCCTTGTCGTCGTCAGTGGTCGTCGGAATGTGCGTCCAGGCATGGTAACGAGGTGCGAGGAGGGGAAGTGCCGTGGACCGGTGCCCAAGATCGAGCGACGCACGCCTTGTCCATGATCGCCACAGGTGTCCGTCTCCGCCTCTCTTTCCGGGCGCCCGGGGCCGTGCGGGCCACGTACCCTCTTCTGTTGTGCCGAACGCCAACGAAGCAACCAGTGCCCTGAGCCAGGTGCAGGACCGCGCCGTGAGTGAACTGCTGCGGGTCGCCCCTGTCGCCGACGACCTAGCCCGCCGTTTCCAGGAGGCGGGGTTCTCACTCGCGCTGGTCGGCGGCTCGGTGCGGGACGCGCTGCTCGGCCGCCTCGGCAACGACCTGGACTTCACGACCGACGCCCGCCCACAGGACGTCCTGAAGATCATGCGGCCCTGGGCGGACGCCGTCTGGGACGTCGGTATCGCCTTCGGGACGGTCGGCGCCCAGAAGGAGGCGCGGGTCGGGGACACCGACCGGAGCTTCCAGATCGAGGTGACCACCTACCGGTCCGAGGCGTACGACCGTACGTCGCGCAAGCCGGAGGTGTCCTACGGCGACTCCATCGAGGAGGATCTCGTCCGCCGTGACTTCACCGTCAACGCGATGGCTGTCGCCCTCCCTGAGAAGAGGTTCATCGATCCTCACGGCGGTCTGAAGGATCTCGCCGAGCGGGTGCTGCGTACGCCGGGGACGCCCGAGGAGTCCTTCTCCGACGACCCGCTGCGGATGATGCGGGCCGCGCGCTTCGCCGCCCAGCTCGACTTCGAGGTGGCCCCCGAGGTCGTCGCGGCGATGAAGGACATGGCGGGGCGTATCGAGATCGTGTCCGCCGAGCGGATCCGGGACGAGCTGAACAAGCTGATCCTGTCCCCGCACCCCCGCAAGGGTCTCAGCCTGCTCGTGGACACCGGGATCGCGTCCTACGTGCTGCCGGAGCTGCCGGCCCTGCACCTGGAGCGTGACGAGCACCACCGGCACAAGGATGTCTACGAGCACACCCTGATCGTGCTGGAGCAGGCGATGGCCCTGGAGGAGGACGGTCCCGACCTGACCCTCCGCCTCGCCGCCCTGCTGCACGACATCGGCAAGCCCCGGACCCGCCGCTTCGAGAAGGACGGCCGCGTCTCGTTCCACCACCACGAGGTGGTCGGGGCCAAGATGGCCAAGAAGCGCCTGACCGCGCTGAAGTACCCCAATGACCTGGTGAAGGACGTCTCCCGACTGGTCGAGCTGCACCTGCGGTTCCACGGTTACGGCACCGGAGAGTGGACGGACTCCGCCGTCCGTCGTTACGTCCGGGACGCGGGACCGCTGCTCAGCCGGCTGCACAAGCTGACCCGCTCGGACTGCACCACGCGGAACCGGCGCAAGGCCGCCGCGCTCTCCCGCGCGTACGACCAGCTGGAGGAGCGGATCGCCCAGCTGCAGGAGAAGGAGGAGCTGGACTCCATCCGCCCGGACCTCGACGGCAACCAGATCATGGAGATCCTGGGCATCAAGCCGGGCCCGGAGGTCGGGAAGGCGTACAAGCACCTGCTGGAGCTCCGGCTGGAGAACGGCCCGATGGAGCACGACGAAGCGGTGAAGGCCCTCAAGGAGTGGTGGGCCGCACAGCAGGGCTGACAACGGAAGCGGGGTCATGTTTCACGTGAAACATGACCCCGCACACGCGTCGGGGGCGGTGTTTCACGTGAAACACCGCCCCCGAACCGTTCTTACTTGTCCTTCAGGCAGAGCAGGAAGCTCTTGCTGCCGTTGGTCTCCGTGTAGACGTACTCAAAGTCCTTGGCCTCGGCCTCGCACTTGCTCTGGGCCGTGAGCTCGGAGAAGTCACCCTCGATCTTGGCCAGCACCTTGTACTGCGCCGTCGCGTCACCGCAGTCCACGACCTCGAGGTCCGGGTCGTTGTCGTCCGTGCTGCCGCGGTGCATGCAGTCGCCCACGGCGGCCGTGTTGGCGTCGTCACGGCTCGCGATGTACCCACCGATGGCCACCACCGCGAAGATCACGACGATCACGACGTTCTTGATCGTCTTGAAGCTGATCTTGCGACCCTGCGGCTGCGGGGGAACCGGGGCTCCCGGCGGCGGGAAGCCGGGCTGACCGGCCTGCTGCGGGAAGGGGGCCTGGCCCTGGGGCTGGCCGTAGGGCTGCTGCTGGCCCTGAGCGAACGGGTTGCCCTGGGGCGGCGGAGTGGTCACTTGGGGGTCCCCCTAGTACTTAGGTACGTGACGCGAAAGACGCGTTGATAAGACGCACGTAAGCTACCGGCCCACACTGACAACTCTGTAGCGAGATATGACTCTGTGGCGCTGATGTGACACTTACTGGCGCTCAAACCGGGCCATAGCCACCGCTACTGCTGCGTAGATAACGGCAATTGTTACCACCAGCGTGACTGAACGGCCGTCAGACGGGAGCACCAGGGCGGCCACGGCCGCGGCACCGACGAACGCCACGTTGAACAGCACGTCGTAGACCGAGAAGATCCGGCCGCGGAAGTCGTCGTCCACGGAGGCCTGGACGATGGTGTCGGTGGAGATCTTCGCGCCCTGGGTGGACAGGCCGAGGACGAACGCCCCCGCCAGCAACGGGCCGGAGGCGAACGGCAGGCCGAGCGCCGGCTCCAGCACGGCGGCCGCCGCGGCGCATGTCACGATCCAGCGGCCGGGCCCCATCCGCCCCGCGGCCCACGGTGTGAGCACCGCAGCGGCGAAGAAGCCGGCGCCGGACGCCCCCAGCGCCAGTCCCAGCAGGGCAAGTCCCTCGTCCGTGGTCGAGGACAGGTGGTACCGGCAGAGCATCAGCAGCATGACGAGCATCCCGCCGTAGCAGAAGCGCATCAGGAACATGCCCGTGAGCGCCCAGGCCGCGTCCCTGCGTGCGGGCGCCAGGAGATGACGTACGCCCGCCACCAGATCGGCGACCGTGCCGGAGAGTGCCGTGGACAGCCGGGGGTGCTCCAACGCACGCTCCGGGCCGAGCAGTTCCTTGGCGATGCACAGGGCCGACAGGGCCGCGCACAGGTAGAGGACGGCGCCCACGAGCACCACCGCCGCGTCCGAGTCCGCGACGACCAGCCGGACCACGAAGGCCAGGCCGCCGCCCGCGGTCGCGGCGAGCGTCCCGGCGGTCGGGGAGAGGGAGTTGGCGATGACGAGCCGCTCGGTGTCCACCACGCGGGGCAGCGCGGCGGACAGCCCGGCGAGGACGAAGCGGTTGACGCCCGTGACGCACAGCGCGGCCACGAACAGCAGCCAGTCGGGGACCCGGACGAGAATCAGCAGGGCGGTCACCGACGCCATCAGGGCGCGCAGCAGATTGCCGTAGAGGAAGACCTGACGGCGGCGCCAGCGGTCCAGCAGCACGCCGGCGAAGGGGCCGACCGCGGAGTAGGGCAGGAGCAGCACGGCCATGGCCGAGGCGATGCCCGCGGCGGAGGTCTGCCGCTCGGGGGAGAAGACGACGTAGGCGGCGAGCGCGACCTGGAAGACGCCGTCGGCGCCCTGGGACAGCAAGCGGACGGCGAGCAGGCGCCGGAAGCCTTGGAAGCGCAGCAGAACGCGCAGGTCACGGACGACGGCCATGGGGCACAGCCTCACATACGACGGGGGTCTCCGGGTCATACGACCCGGAGACCCCCGACTGCCCGCGGTGGTCGCGCTTAGCGCTCGACCTCGCCCTTGATGAACTTCTCGACGTTCTCACGGGCCTGGTCGTCGAAGTACTGCACCGGCGGCGACTTCATGAAGTACGAAGAGGCCGACAGGATGGGGCCGCCGATGCCCCGGTCCTTGGCGATCTTCGCGGCGCGCAGGGCGTCGATGATGACACCGGCGGAGTTCGGGGAGTCCCAGACCTCGAGCTTGTACTCCAGGTTCAGCGGGACGTCACCGAAGGCGCG
>Ga0164243_10011446_pt1 | contig 12651 bp, 9 predicted proteins | sample OricompcompostOP_FD_108781 | JGI IMG/M metagenome (GOLD analysis project Ga0164243, IMG submission 108781) | Organic Plus compost microbial communities from Emeryville, California, USA - Original compost - Organic plus compost (OP) | ecosystem: Engineered > Solid waste > Mixed feedstock >...
ACCTGCGTCCCGGCCTTCTTCTTATCGAATGAAAAGTTTTATCACCACTTCTTCTTGAATACATCGTCAAACGTGATGGAGAAGTAGTACAACCCTCTGATGGTCGGGCCTCCCACGTACTGGAAGTAAGCGCTGTTAAACAGGTTGGAAGCGCCCAGCTTGAACGCTGTCTTCAGCTTCGGCACCCGGTAGGTAACCTGCGCATCCACGGTGCTGTAGGCAGGCACATCGCCGTTGCCGAACAGGTTTTGCCAGTAGAAGGTGTTCTGCCAGTGCCAAACGATGTTGAAACCCAGGTTAGGCAGCACATTCCTGTTACCAAAGCTCACATTCGCAAACCAGTCAGGCGTATTGAAACCCGGGATCAGCGCGTCGTCCTTGGTTTTGTCCTGCGCCAGCTTGTTATAGTTGGCGTTGGCGCTCACGGTAAATGACTTGTAGATATCATAAGTAACCGCTACTGCAAAGCCATAGTTATTCACGGTGGATTTACTGTTGGTCCATACCCGGTAGCGACTTTGCAAACTTTTATCCAGCATCTGGTTCAGTACGGATGCATCGGGGTTATTCACATTACCGCTGGTAGGTACCACTGCTTCTACCTGCCCGATAAAATGTTTATAGGTAGAGAAGTAACCGTCCACATCGATAAACAATTTGTTGTCGAGTAATACCGCTTTGTAGCCGCCTTCGAAGGAATGGATCTCCTCTGGCACAATCGGATCGAGGTTCGCTATTTTGAGTACGCCGGCGTTTTTGGCAGCGGCAGCCTCTTTGCTGATATGTTCCGCGTTGATGGTTTTATTTACCGCCACGCCAAAAGCATCCACAGAGCTGGTGAGGTAAGAGTTCTTGAAGTAGCCGAGGCCCTGCTCAATAAATGCGAGTCCGCCTACACGCCTTACCTGCCCGTTATTCACGAAGCTGTAGGCTTCAAACAGGGACGGGAAGCGGAATCCGTTCTGCCAGCTGAGGCGGAAGTTATGCTTGTCTTTAATGCTATACACTGCCGCAATACGCGGGTTGATCTTACCCTCAAACTGCTCGTTCTTATCATAGCGCAGGGAAGCGGTAAGCTTCAAAGCATCATTGAAGAAGGATTTGGCGCCTTGTACAAATCCGCCGTACTTGCCGTACCAGATATGTTTTCCGCCGGGTTGATTACGTTTATCCAGCGGCTGGGAGAAGTCCACGAAGTTGTTACCATCCGGGATGATCTCGTAGGTTCTGTAATCCGCGCCTACCAGCACATCCATGAAATGCACGTATTTACGCAGGTTCCAGGTGCCTTCCGTGTGGTAGAAACGACTCATTTGCAGCAGTGCGGCGCCTCCGGTGGTGTTCTCCGGGTTTTTGGAAGTAGGATAAATATCCCAGTCGTTCACGCTTTTAATTTTGGCCACCTGTGCATCAAATGCAGCGGTGCCGGGCGTAAACCGGCCCTGGTCGGCGGCAGCGCGGGCTGCCTGGTGCGCCGCTACGAGGTCCGCCCCGTTGGTAAGCGCAGTGTTCAGCGCGGCGGTATAATCAGCCTGCCATTTTTTATCCGTCTTGAAAGATTTTTCGAGGTTATCAGCCAGCGGGTTCATGTTGTAGGAATCGCCGGTGTTTTCGATGGATACGTACGAGCGCAGTGTGAAGTCAGGATGTACCAGCTCAATTTTGTGATTCTGCACGCTCACGTTTTTGAGGCCGATGCGGTTACCGCGCTGGAAGAAGCCATCCATCAGGCCATAGCGGTAAGCGTACGATAACTCAATTTTATGCGGCAGGCGGAAGTTGAGGCTACCGTCTACCTTGGTGTTTCTTACTTTATAGTCGCCGGCCAGGTCCTTTTCCCAATAACCCGTGCGGCGTACGTTGTAGGCGCGGCCGTCCTTGTCAATGATCTGGATATTGGAGTTATCCCCGTATTTATTCCAGCCATCATTCGCAATGTTATTAGGTCCGCTCAGCTGCGGGAAGTCAGGATTGGCTTTGGTTTGCGGGTTGAAGTCGGAGTGGTTGTCCGCATACCAGTCCGTACCTTCCATGTAGCTGAAGTTGATCTTCCAGGCAAACCATGGCGCATAGGATTGCGCATAACGTATAGCCGTTTCCGTGATTGGCTTCGGACTGCTGCCATTGCCGTCGAAGTGGTTGAAAGCGATTTTCTGGTACACGCTCACGCCCTGGTAATTGAAGGGGTTTTTGGTGGTGAGGTTGGACATACCGTTGATCGCGTTCATGCCATACAGGGCGGAAGACGCGCCCGGCGTTACTTCCACGCTGGAAATGTCCAGCTCCGTAGGCCCGATGGCGTTACCCAAAGGAACGCCGAGCGTAGCGGCCTGGTTATCCACGCCATCTACCAGCTGCATAAAACGGAAGTTGTTCGGTACATTGAAGCCGCGGGTGTTAAATACTTTGAATGTAAGGCCGGCAGTGGTCATCTGTACGCCTTTCAGGTTGCCGAGGGCGTCGTAAAAGGTGGAAGACGGGGTTTCTTTCAGGGCGCGGATGTCCAGCTTTTCAATCGTCACCGGGGAGCGCAGCAGCTTTTCCTGCTGCCTGCTGGCGGATACCACTACTTCATTTACGAGGAGGCTTTGGGTGTACAGCTGTATCGCCAGTTTGCTGTTGCTGTTTTTTACTTCAAATTCCTGCGGCTGGTAGCCAATCAGGCGGATCACCAGCTTGTAAGGGAATTTGGCGTTGGTAGTCAGACTGAAATGCCCGGTAGAATCTGTGGAGGTACCAAAAGAAGTACCTTTTATCTGGATGGAAGCGCCGGGCAGCCCGCCGCCTCTGTCGTCCGCAATTTTTCCTTCGATGACGTACGAGCCGTTCAGCTGGGCCTGCGCAAAGAAGGGACTGAATACCAGTATAGCAAACAGGTATTTAACCAATGGTAAAAACTTATGCATAAAAGTGCGTGTGAAAAATTAGATTATTGATTGAATAAAAGGGGGGCGTGTCGTTGCCGGAGATCAACATCGACCTGTTATATACCGCATTTTATTTTTGAAAGCCATATAGTCTATAGAATTGGTAGACAAATGTAGCGCGGCTTTTTTTTATTTCAAAGCGAAATAGGAAAATATTTCTTAATAGGTTGGAAATCAATGAGGAAATTATGCTCCTCCAGGGGATCTTTTGACCACAGCAGCGCTTCAGGCGCTACATTCTTTCCAGTATCCGCAGCAGCTCCTCCTCCGTCTGCCTGTCATTATTATACACCACTTTCCCGTTCGGGTCAATCAAATACACCATCGGTATATAAAACACGCCATAAGCGCCGGGAATAGTCTTCGGATCATAAATATGCGTCCAGTTCATGCCTTTGGCCTTCACCGTCTGCTGGGCGGCAGCCTTGCTTCTGTCCAGGCTGATGCCGATCATCGCCAGCTTATTTTCAGGGTAAGTCCTTCTTATCTTTTTCAGCAGCGGCACCTTTTCCATGCAGGGATGGCACCAGGAGGCCCAGAAGTCCAGTAATACATATTTGCCTTTATAATCGGTCAGCTGTATGCTTTTCCCGTTCAGGTCAGTGCCCTGGAAATCAGGCGCTTTCTGGGCATAGGCGATACGCAGGCTACAGCAAAGGGTTAGCAGTAAGCAGATTTTTCTCATTCGTCGATATGATTTTGCACCGAAAATAAAAAACCCGGAGGAATTTAATCCCTCCGGGTCTCTTTTATTATAAAAGTGGCGTATTACGCTACATGATCATTGGTAACAGTATTACCCGTTTCTTTTGGCTGCTTTGCATGCGTATGCGCCGCAAAGAATCGCTTCTGGAACAACAGGATCGTCACCACCCCAACGGAAATGGCCGCATCAGCGACGTTGAACACAGGGCGGAAGAACACGAAATAATCGCCTCCTTTAAACGGCACCCAACTGGGCAGGTAGCCCTCGTACAGCGGGAAGTAGAGCATATCTACCACCCGGCCATGGAGGAAACTGCCGTAGCCGCCGCCTTCCGGCATAAACCTGGCCACTTCGTACCCCACGCTGTCGTTAAAGATCAACCCGTAGAACATACTGTCGATCAGGTTACCGGCAGCACCGGCCAGGATCAGCGCACCGCAGATCAGCAGGCCTTTGTGGTACTTCTCCTTGACCAGCTTGTTGAGGTAATAAAAGCCGAATACAACGGCCACCAGGCGGAATAATGTCAGGAAAATCTTCCCGAAGTCGCCACCAAATTTAAGTCCATACGCCATCCCTTCATTTTCAATGAAATGTATGCGGAACCAGTTAGGGAATATGATATATTCCTGCTGCATGAACATATGTGTCTTGATCCAAAACTTCAAAGACTGGTCAACAACCAGGATGAGTAAGACAATAAGCAGAATGTGACGATACTTCAATTGACATTAAAATTTTATCAAAAATAATGGTTTATTTCAAAGTCGGAAATCAAACCTCTTGCAAGTTCTCTATTCCTGGAAATATACTCTTTTTACCCGTTGTGAAATTCCTGTTAATATTTCATAGGGAATGGTGTCCGCCCATTTCGCAAGCTCCTGTACCGGCAGGTCCTGGCCGAATACAATCACTTCATCGCCTTCAGCAGCGTCCGGGATATGGGTCACATCCAGCATACACATATCCATGGCCACCACGCCGATTACCGGCGCCAGTTTGCCCCTGATCAGCATTTTCCCGTTGCCGTTCCCCATACGGCGACTATAACCGTCCGCATAACCAATTCGCACCGTGGCAGTTACAGCCGGTTTGGCGGCTTCCCAGCGGCGGCCATAACCCACGGTCTCCCCGGGTTCCAGCTCTTTGAGCTGGGCAATGGTCGTTTTCAGGGTGCTGACGTTCCGCAGCTGGTCCTGTATATCCATCGCGCTGTCGATGCCATACATCCCAATTCCCAGTCGCACCATATCCAGCTGCAGGTCAGGGTGGCGGGTGATAGCGGCGCTGTTGGCGATATGACGGATCACAAAATACCCCAACGCCTTTTGCAGTTCGTGGCTCATCTCGTAAAAGAGACGGCCCTGCTGCTGCGTAAACGCATCCTGTGAAGGGTCTTCGCTGGCTGCCAGGTGGGAGAATACGGATTGCACCCTGAAAGTGGAACTGGCCGTCAGCACGCTGATCAGCTCAGGCAGGTCCTTTTTCACGAATCCCAGGCGGTGCATACCGGTATCCAGCTTAATGTGTACGGGAAACTCCGTTTTGCCGGCAGCAATTACCTCTTCCTGGAACTGCATTAATGTGCCCATGGAATAAATCTCCGGTTCCAGGTTCCAGTGCAGGATCGCGTCAAAGCTGGCCGGTTCGGGGTTCATCACCATGATAGGCATGGTAATGCCGGATCTGCGCAGCTCTACCCCTTCGTCCGCATAGGCCACGGCCAGGTAATCGATGCCGTGGAACTGCAGCAGGTTGGCAATTTCAAAACTGCCGCTGCCGTAGGAAAACGCTTTCACCATGGCCATCACCTTGGTATTTGGCTTCAGCAGCGACTGGTAATGCTTCACGTTATGTGAAATGGCGCTGAGGTTGATTTCCAGGATGGTCTGATGGGCCTTTTGCTCCAGCAGTTTGCCGATACGCTCAAATTCGAACACACGGGCGCCTTTTACCAGTATGGTTTCGTACTGGAAATCGTCCCCGTTGAATTGTTGCGTAAACTCGTCGGTAGTGTTATAGAACCATGATTTCAGGCCCTCTACCTGTTGGAATATTTTCTTTTCGCGGGAAATATTTTTACCGATGGCGATCAGCTTATTGATCCCGTTCTGGCGCAGCAGCCCCGCTACTTCCTCATACAGGGAAGCGTCGCTCTTGCCGCTTTGCAGGATATCGCTGAGGATAACGGTGCGCACCTGGTGCTGCTGTTGCTGCTGCAGGAAGTCCAGCGCAATGGTGAGCGAGCCCAGGTCCAGGTTATAGGCATCGTTGATGATGGAGCAATTGTTGATCCCCTGCTTCAATTCCAGGCGCATGGCGATGTTGCTCAGCAGGTCCATCCGCTGTTGGATCACCTCCTGTTCCTTGCCCAGGTAGAGCATCAGCGCCCAGCAGTGTATGGCGTTTTCCACGGAGCCCTCATCCGTAAACGGAATGCGGATTTCCAGGTGTTCGCCTTTATACAGCGCTTCGATGCGGGTATGATGATCGTGCTTATCCGTACTGGTAATGCGCAGGTCGGCATCCGTTTTCCTCGACCAGGAAAACAGTTCAGGGCCTTCTTCCAGCTGGTTGTGGTAAGACAGTACGCACTCGTTCAGTACCAGGTAATCCTTACTGTAAATGAGTACGTCACTCTTCATAAAGAGGACGAGCTTCTCATTTATTTTTTGGCGTATGTTCAGAAACCCTTCGCTGTGCGCTTCGCCGATATTGGTGAAAATGCCAATGGTAGGGCGTATGATCTTTTCCAGGTTCACCATTTCCCCTGGCTGGGAAATGCCGGCCTCGAAAATAGCCAGCTGGTGTTCCGGCTGCATCTGCCAGACAGATAGCGGTACTCCGATTTGTGAGTTGTAGCTTTTCGGACTGCGTACAATGTTGTAGTCCTTTTCCAGCAACTGGAACAGCCATTCTTTGACGATGGTCTTCCCGTTGCTGCCGGTGATACCAATCACCGGGATGTGAAACTGCTGACGATGCCACGCTACCAGCGTATGCAACGCGTGGAGCGTGTCTTTAACCAGGATAAAGTTGGCTTTGGGATATTTCTCCAATGGCACAGGCTCACTGATGATAAAGTTGCTGACACCCTTCTTGTAAAGCTCTTCAATATACTGGTGGGCGTTTCTCCTGGCGCTCACCAGCGGAATAAAGACGGATGTTTCCGGAAATATCAGCTTACGGCTATCCAGCAATAGATGATCGATCTCTGAAAATCCTGTTTCCTGCAACAACTCTCCTTTCAGGACTTTGTTGATACTCGCTGCGTTATACACGTTTTTATCAGTTTGAATAATCACTTGGCGGCTGCAAAAACGTTTTCTGGCAGCTGCCTTTTACTTCACTTGTCCTTTCGGTAATTCTTTCTTGTCATGGTAAAGGGAATAAAGAATAGAACCCCCAAGGCATACTACAATCACGATCAGTGATACGTACACGGGTATATGAATAAAATACTCTGCGAGCATTTTAAGACCAATAAATACTAATACAATTGCAATGCCCTGCGGCAGATAATCAAACTTATCCACTGCGCCCCGCAGCAGGAAAAATAATGACCTCAAACCCAGTACCGCAAAAATATTGGAGGTAAACACCACCATCGGGTCCTGCGAAATGGCAAATACAGCCGGGATGGAATCCAGCGCAAACACGATATCCGTAAATGCCAGCATCACCACTACCACAGATAACGTGGTCAGGTAGGTCTTACCACTACGCTTTATTAAAAATTTACCCTGCGGATCTTCTGTAGTCCACCGCATGTACTTGCTGATGAATCGCAACGCCATGTTGTCCTGCGGGTTAAATTCATCTTCCTCTTTGGCGGTAAACATCTTCACGCCGGTGTAGATAAGGAACAGCCCGAAGATGTAGAGAATCCACTCAAATTTGTGGATCAATACCACACCGAGGCTGATAAATATAGCACGGAAAACGATAGCCATCAAAATCCCTATCAGCAAAACCCGGGCATAACTTTCCTCTTTTATTTTAAAATATCCGAATATTAAAATGAAAACGAATATATTATCAATCGATAGCGACCACTCCATCAAATAGGCGCTCAGGTAAGCAAGCGCCGGATCGTGGCCGTCCTCATACCACATAAAACCAAAGAACAACAGGGACAGGCTCACCCAGAAGCAAGTCTGGATCAGCGCCTTTTTGATGGTCATCTGTTCATTTTTCTTGCTAAGCAGGCCAAGGTCAAAAATAAGGGCTACAGTAACCACAATGCCGAATATCAGGTATGTCCACTGCGTGGGTGTCATGTGACAGGTGTTTAAATTTGTGAACAGCAAATATAATCAAGTTACGCCTGATCTATTCTGCGAACTTGCGTTGTCTTACAAACAGGAAAACCATCGCGAATAATAATACCATGCCAACGGGTACTATAAAGCAGATAGCCTGCCATTTTGTTTTTTCCTTTTTTACCTTCTCCGCATCGAGGAGGCGCAATGTTATTTCTTTGTTACGGCTTTCCATAATGCCGTGCTTGCCGGTCAAAAACTCCAGGCAGTTGAGCATAAACTCCTTATTGGCAAAGGCGTAACCGGGATTGTATTCGTTGATACCCATTTGCAGCGGCCCTTCTTTCCGGGATACGGCGTTGGCGATCAGGTCGCCGTCGCTCACCACGATCATCGCATTGGCCGTATCCGTTTGCGCTTTGTACGGCGTGCGGCTCGCTACTTCCATTTCAGCCGCCAGCCTGGGATCGATGCGGTTGCGGAACAGGGAAGTGAAATGCCCTTCCAGCAATACGGCCGTAGCCAGGTGCTGCTGCCGGTAGTCCCTCGGGTTCGGTTGCGTTTTCAGCATCTCCCAGCTGATCTCCGCCGGCACGCGGATGGTGCGCGTGGTGCGGCTGCTGGTCAGCAATATCGTTTTTTTCAATCCTTCCGTACGGACGGTATCCATGGAACTCACAAAGTGGCTCAGCACGAGGTCCAGGTTTTTTACGATCGGATGCGCGCCGGTAGGCGTCAGCAGCGGAAAGAGGGGGAATGGCAGTTGTATGATCTGAGGCCGGTTGCCTACATTGCCCACTACCATGGGCACAGCGTCCGACTGCAGGTCCTGCACGAGGTCCTGGTTAATACGCACGCCATAACGGAAAAGCAGGTCCTCCAAATTCAGCCCCCTGTCAAATGCCAGGAAGGAAGGCTTCTGCTGCAAACTGTCCAGCGTAGCGTTGGTTTCATCAATGAACCAGATCACCTTGCCGCCGTTCATCACATACTGGTCTATCTTGAATTTATCCGCATCGCTGAAAGTCTCTGCCGGCTTGGCAAAGAGGATCACGTCAAAATCCTTCGGTATATAAGCGGTCCCCTGCAGGGTAAGCGTATCCAGGCTGTAATTGCTTTGCAGCGTAGTGAGGGCATCGTACACTTCCGCCCCCAGGGATTCCCCGTGGCCGAGCATGTACCCGATCAGCGGCTTTTCTTTTTCCTGGAGCTTGCTGATGGCGCTGGCAAACTGGTATTCCAGCAGGGATTCCGAAGCGTTCATGCTCTGCATGGGATCCTGGCCACCCTGGCTTTTCAGCAGGTTTACGCCGATGGTATCGCCTTTATGGTACACCAGCGCTCCCGGGAAGATCAGCTTTTCCTGGTAGCTGTCGTTCGCATCTCCCTGGACCTTCATATTATAAGGCATGATGCCTTTTTCCGTGAGCTTGCCTAAAAATCTCATCCTGGCGGAGTCGCTGAGCCCCTGGCCGGGATTGACGAAAGTGAAGCGCAGGTTTTGTTTCCCGTATTCCCGGAACTCTTCCAGCAGCTCCTGGGTGGCCTGCGCCAGCTGTTTGAAGGTAGCGGGGTAGTCGCCTTTGAGGTACACCTCAATTTCCACCGGGCTATCCAGGTGGCGCAGCAGTTGAATGGTGCTTTTGGAAAGGGTGTACCTTTTTTCCGCGGTGAGGTCCCACCGGCCGTGCAGATAAGCGGCGCCTATGTTTACGGCAATCAGCAGCAGTACTACAGCCAGTGCGCGCTGAAAATATTTTTTTCGTATAGTCGTAGCCATGAGTCCTTATCCGTTTTGCCAGATTTTGCGTTGCAGAGAAAGTTTGGTCAGGTAGAGCATCAGCCCGGCAACACTACAGAAGTAGATCACATCGCGACTATCAATCACGCCGCGGCTGATGGAGAGGTAATGGAATTTGATGCCTGCCATTTGCAGGTAATAGTCGGCACTGCCCTGGAAAGCAGGGATTTTACTCAGCGCATCAAACCCGTTGTAAAAGATGAAGCAGGTGAAAACCGCTACCAGGAAGGCTACCATGGCGTTCGCTGTGATGCTGGACGACCAGATGCCGATCGCCGTAAAGGTAGCACCAAGCAGCAGCAGCCCGGTATAGGAGCCGATCATGCCGCCATTGTCCAGCAGGGCCGGGTTTACACTCAGTTGCCGGATGGCGAAGTAATAGATGATGGTTGGCAGCAGGGAAATGACCACGATCAGCAGGCTGCTTAAAAATTTTCCCATCACCACATCCCAGCCGCTGAGCGGTTTGGTGCTGAGCAGCTCCATGGTGCCGGTTTTAAACTCATCCGCAAAGCTGCGCATGGTGATGGCCGGGATCAGGAGCAGGTATAGCAGCGGCGCCAGGTCAAAAAGCGGGTCCAGGTTGGCATAGCCTGTATCCAGCAGGCTGGTGTCCGGAAATACGAACAGGAACAATCCATTGGCCAGTAAAAACAGTATGATGGCCACATAGCCGGTAATACCGCTGAAAAACTGGTTAATCTCTTTCTTAAAGATGGCTTGCATGAATAGTAGTTAGTAAAGATGCAAATATATATTTATTAGATAATGCTATTCAGGGATTTATTATTGTGCAAGTCCGGATTTATATGCTTCCCACTGGGGGCTGATCTTACGCATTTCCAACACGGCATGGGTAATGGTATCGATGGCAAAATCGATTTCTTCCCGGGTAGTAAACCTGCCAACGCCCATCCGCAGGGCGTTACGGGCCAGGGTGTCGTCCAGCCCCATGGCTTTCAGTACGTAGCTGGGCTCCATGGAGGCGGAGGTGCATGCGGATCCGGAGCTAAGGGCTATCTGTTTACTAAACGACATAATGAGGGTCTGACCTTCTAAATAGTTGAGGGAAATATTGGTTGTATGGGGCAGTCGGTGCACGTTACTGCCATTACGGCGACTCGCTTCGAGCCGGAGCAAACTGGTTTCTAAATGGTCGCGCAGGCCTCCGAGACGTAAGGCCTCGGATGCCATCTCTTCCCCGCATAGTTCACAGGCCTTTCCAAATCCGGCGATACCGGGCACATTCAGGGTGCCGGAGCGCATGCCCCTTTCATGGCCGCCACCGTCTATCTGGGCGGTGAGCCTTACGCGGGGGCCCTTGCGGCGTACATATAAGGCGCCCACCCCTTTGGGGCCGTACAGCTTATGGGCGCTGCAAGCCAGCAGGTCAATCCCATCCTCCAGTACATTCACCGGTATTTTCCCAACCGCCTGCGTGGCATCGCAAAAGAAGAGGATATTCCGCTCCTTGGCCAGCTCCCCGATGGCTTTTACCGGTTGTATCACCCCCGTTTCGTTGTTGGCGTACATGATGGCAATGAGGATGGTCTGCGGGGTAATGGCCGCCGCTATATCTTCCACGGCTACCAGGCCTTCTTCGTTTACCGGCAGCCAGGTTACCTGGCAACCCTTTTGTTCCAGGCGCCTGCAGGTATCTATGACGGCTTTGTGCTCCGTCACCGCGGTAATAATATGGTTGCCGGTAGTGGCATAGGTTTCCGCAACGCCCTTGATGGCCAGGTTAACGGCCTCCGTAGCGCCGGAAGTGAATACGATTTCCTGCTTTACAGCGCCTATCAGGGCGGCTACCTGCTCCCGGGCATAGTCCACCGCTTCCTCCGCCACCCAGCCAAAGGAATGGCTCCTGCTGGCCGCATTGCCATACTGCGTGGTAAAGTAAGGTAACATGGTTTCCAGCACCCGCGGATCGCAGGCGGTGGTGGCGTTATTGTCCAGGTAAATTGGTAATGGCTGCATCAAACAAAAATACGACATTCGGCATAGTAAAAATAATGCATATGCTCAAGGTCGAACACATTGGAATCGCTGTAAAGTCGCTGGAAACAAGCATTCCCGTTTATGAAAAACTTCTCAATACCCCCTGCTACAAACAGGAAGCCGTAGCCAGCGAAAATGTGATAACCGGCTTTTTTCAAACCGGGGAGAATAAAATCGAACTGCTGGAAGCTACTGCTGCAGAGAGCGCTATTGCCAGGTTTCTCGACAAAAAAGGGGAAGGCATCCATCATATCGCTTTTGAGGTGGCAGATATCTACGCCGAGATGGAAAGGCTCCGTTCGGAGGGTTTTGTTTTACTGAACGAAACGCCGAAAAAAGGGGCGGATAATAAGCTGATATGCTTTGTGCATCCTAAAAATACACATGGAGTTTTAATTGAAATTTGCCAGGAAATTCGCTAAAAAACCCATCTTGATTTAGTTAGATATTTCGATTTTTAATAATTAGATTTTTTTTTATTTTTTTTCCATTTTAGCAATCCAAACTTATTTATGGTTCGTATGTAAATATGTAGCCGCCAAAAAACACTTTGTTAGCGACAACCAAAAAAATTTTTAAAACTCTGAACAAAAGTATTTTCTATCACGTTATCTATATATACACAAACACAAAAAAGACAATCATAACTAAAAATATTGGAGCTTAAACCAGCTCAGCTGTAAAGCTCTTAACGATTACTCTAAAGTTGGCATAGGTTATGAACACCTGCGGGTTTTTTAGCTTGCAGGTCTTTTTTTTTATATAGGTCCTATGTTTTTTTTCAGGTAGAAGGGAAAGTGCATCAGTGGTAGCCGGCGTGTAGATAGCAAGCGTCCTGAGGGTTTATGCCATTGCAGTACCTATGTGGATGGTTAGGCATACCGCAGCAGGGCTTACGTTTAATAAACGTGAACTTATTGCAACTAATTGTTTAAATCTTTACAAAAATATTAA
>Ga0164243_10011447_pt1 | contig 12650 bp, 8 predicted proteins | sample OricompcompostOP_FD_108781 | JGI IMG/M metagenome (GOLD analysis project Ga0164243, IMG submission 108781) | Organic Plus compost microbial communities from Emeryville, California, USA - Original compost - Organic plus compost (OP) | ecosystem: Engineered > Solid waste > Mixed feedstock >...
GTCCTGGATGTAGGGCAGGACGATGCGCTCGAACTCGGGCTGGACGAGCAGGAATTCGGCGTTGAGCGTCTCTCCCTGGGCGTTTTTGAGCTGCCTGCCGTCGAGCTTCCAGCCAGCCTCCTTAAGGAGCTGGGAGGCCTCGCGCATGTGCTTGCGGAAGTCGTCGGGGCTGTTGTTCACCGGGTTCTTCCACTCGGTGGTGAACACCTCCGGGGGCACCTCGTCCTTGACCTCGTTGAGGATGGAAAGTTCGCAGCCACGCGGCAGCCCCTTGGCAGCAAGCTCCGAGTTGTCGAAGTAGCTGCCGACGCGGACGTAGGAATTATAGAAGAGTTTTTTGTTGGCTTCCTCGAAGTTGAAGGCGAGGGCGAAGGCCTTGCGCACGCGCGGGTCGTCGAACTGCTTGCGGCGCTGGTTGAAGACGAACGACTGCATCGGGGCGACGCGCTTGACGGGGATCGCTTCCTTCTTCACCGAGCCTTTTTCGATGGCGGGGAAGTTGTAGGCAGTGGCCCAGCGGTTGGCGACGCTCTCGGACCAGTAGTCGATCTTGCCCGACTTGAACTGCTCGAAGCCCGGCGTGCGATCGAGGAAGTAGGTGAAGTTCATCTCGTCGAAATTGTATTGGCCCTTCTGGACCGGCAGGTCCTTGGCCCAGTAGTCCTTGACGCGCTCGTAGGTGATGGTGCGGCCGGGGTCGAAGCTCTTGATGCGGTAGGCGCCCGATCCGAGCGGCACTTCGAGGCTCGATTTGGTGATGTCGCGCGGCTCACCATCGGCGCCCTTCGCATCCCACCACTTCTTGGGCAGCACGGTGAGCTGGCCGACGATCTGGGGAAGCTCGCGGTTGTTCTTGGTGTCGAAGGTGAAGGTCACTTCGTTGGGACCGGTCTTCTCGGCCTTGACGACGTTCTTGTAATAGAACGCCATGCGCGGGTGGGCCTTCTTCAAGGCTTCAAGCGAGAAGATCACATCCTCGGGCGTGATCGGCGAGCCGTCGTTGAAGCGCGCTTTCGGATTGAGGCCGAAGGTGACCGAGGAATAATCGGCGGGGTAGGACACCCACTCGCAGATGAGGCAGTATTCGGTCGATGGCTCGTCGGGGCTGCCGGTCATCAGGGAGTCGTAGATGAGGCCGAGGCCGGCGGCGGGATCGCCCTTGACGCTGAAGGCGTTGAGGCTGTCGAACGAGCCTTCGGCGAAGCCGCGCAGCGTGCCGCCCTTCGGCGCATTGGGATTGACCCAATCGAAATGATCAAACCCGGGTTTGAACTTCGGCTCGCCGATCAGCGACAAGGCGTGCAACTGCTTCCCCGCTTCGGATGGTGGCGTATCTTTCGCAGCAGGGCATGCCGCTTCCGGATCGAACGTCGATGCCGTCGATAACTGCGGATCGGTTGCCGGCGGAGAGGGCGGCTCCTGCGCGAGGGCGGGGCCGGCGGCGAAGCAGATCAGGGCTGCAAGGCATGCGGCGGGGACGTCGAGACGCAAGCGCATCAGGCGTTTTCCCTTTTATTGGTCTTGGGATTGGAGAAGGTGTGGCTCTGGGGCGAGTGGAGTTCGAACGGCATCGCGCTCCGCAAGTGACCTTCTGGACATGACAACGCCCCGAGCCTCGCAAAATACGGGCCGCGGGGCGAGTTAACTTGCTGTCATTTTGGCTCCGGGCAGCCGGAGCGGCGTTATTTCAGGGTGTTAAGGTAGGCGAGCAGGTTGCTCAGGTCGCCTGTATCGGGCACGCCCGGGAACAGCATCTTGGTGCCGGGGACGAATTCCTTGGGCTTGTGGACGAAATGGGCGAGGTCTTCGAGCGTCCAATCGCCGCCCTTGGCCTTCATGGCGTCCGAATAGTTAAAGCCCTCGTGGCTCGCTTTGGGACGGCCGACCACGCCCCAGAGGTTGGGGCCGACCTTGTTGGGGCCGCCCTGATCGCCCGAATGGCAGGCGGCGCACTTGCTGAAAATCTTCTTGCCGGCTGCGACATCGCCGGAAGCGGCTGCGTCAGCCACGGCCTTGGCGTCGAATGCAGGCGCGGCCGGTTCGGCTGGGGCGGCGTCGCCTTTTCCTGCCGGTGCAGCAGCTTCAGGGAGCGGGAGAACGTAGCCGGGCTTTTCGGGTGCCCGGTCATGGGCGGCAATTTCGAGCGCCGTGCGGAAGCCAACAATGACCAGCAGGGAGCACAGAATGGCCCCGGCAATCTTCGACAGCTCGAAGGAATCAAGCATTCGACGGCTCCGCACCTTAGTTACGTTCGGTCCCCGCCGAACAATCCGGGGACTATAGAAATTCCGCATCGGCTTGCAACCGAGCGCGGCGACGTTCTATGTGCGTGCGCCCGGGACCAATTGCCTCGGTTCCACCATTCCCAAGGTGTCTCACGTGTCTAACGTCCTGATCGTCATTCCCGCCCGTATGCAGGCGACGCGGCTACCGGGCAAGCCGATGGTGGATATCGCCGGGGCGCCGATGATCGTGCAGGTGTGGCGGCGGGCGCTGGCGGCGGATGCCGGCCGGGTGGTGGTTGCAACCGATTCTGCAGACGTGATGGCGGCCGTGAGCGCCGCGGGCGGCGAGGCGGTGATGACGCGGGCCGACCATGCGTCGGGCTCGGATCGCATTTTCGAGGCGATCAACAGCGTCGATCCGGGCGGGGCGGCGGATGTGATCGTCAACCTGCAGGGCGATCTGCCCACGCTGGAGCCGCATCTGGTGGCGGCCTGCGCGGCGCCGCTGGCGGGGGCGGGGCCCGACCTTGCGACGCTGGCCGCCGAGATCAGCGTCGAGGAAGAGAAGACCAATCCCAACGTGGTGAAGGTCGTTGGCTCGCCGCTCGATGTGGCGGGACGGATGCGGGCGCTCTACTTCACGCGGGCAACCGCGCCCTACGGCGATGGCCCGCTCTATCATCACATCGGCATCTACGCCTATCGGCGCGCGGCGCTGGCGCGGTTCGTGTCGCTGCCGCCTTCGCCGCTGGAGAAGCGCGAGAAGCTGGAGCAACTGCGCGCGCTGGAAGCTGGCATGCGCATCGACGTGACTGTCGTCGATACGGTGCCGCTGGGCGTCGACACACCGCACGATCTCGAGCGCGCGCGGGCATTGCTGGGGTAGGCTGGCGCCACTATGGCCGCTTAGGGGGCAGCGGCGGACACCTGCCACGGCCTTGCATCGACGTGCGCCGTTTCGATGCAACTCCAAGTCGGCAGCCGGCGCATGCTCCGCAACTGAGAATCATGTAAGAAGATCACGTTTCGATAGACGATTTTCCGGACAGCCGCTGCCGTGACGGTGTCCAATGAAGCGCCGCTATTGCAAAGCTGGCGCGCTACCCAAATCAGTCCTGCTCGAGTGAGATCCAGTATTCATCCCGCAGTGCGGGGCGTAACGATCTGGTACTCTATTGCGAGACCTGCATGCTTCACGCACGCGCCAGAAACGGCGGATTGCGCGGATGGGTGGGATGATCTGCGCCCGCTTGCTGCAATTCTCCACGCTTGCGGTCATGGTCCTCATGGCTGCTTCGCAGGCCGCCGTCGCGCAGTGCGTGCCATCGCCGATTGCGGCGTCCGGCACTGTCGTTTGTAGCGGCAACATCAATACGACGCTCACCAACACCGTCAGTCCGCTTTCCAGCGTCACGGTGCAGATTCTCGCCGGCACCAACTTCAACGCCAACCCCTCGATCGTTCTGTCGTCCATCGACAGCCTGAACGTCGTGAACAGCGGCGGGAATCTCAACGCTGTTAGCTTCTCCGATATTGGCGCGCTCACCTTCGAGCACACCGGCAATCTCAACGGCACGGTCACGGTCGACGGGCCTGGCAATCACACAATCATCAATCACAGCAACATCAACGGCGTGGTCACGTTCGATGGGGCGGGCGACGCCAGCAACGACGTCCTCATCAATCAGGGAACGCTCAACAACGGCTTGGTGAAGAACAGTGACGGCTCGCTGTTCGTTCTCAACACGGCAGGTCGCTTCATCAACAACGGCATCGATGTGAACGGCACCGGCCCAACCTCGATCGACAATGCCGGCACTTTGCAAGGCGGCAGTGGTGTCATGCTTGGGGCCGGCAATGACACGATCATCAATCGAGCCACCGGCACTATCAACGGTAACGTCGACCAAGCCGGCGGCTACGATACGTTCATCATGCAGGGCGGCCGGGTGAACGGCGCCATCGCGCAGGGAGCGGGCGAAGACCAGATGAGCATCCTCGCCGGCGAGATCACAGGCACGGTCAGCGCCGGCGCCGACAACGACAACCTGCTATGGTCGGGCGGCCTCGTTGGTGGCATCGACATGGGGAGTGGTACCGACAAAGCTACGCTCCGCAGCCTATCGCAGTCCAATCTCCGCAATATCGAGATCGATGGCGGCCCCGGGGCCAACGACACGCTGACCTTCGAGACTACGCAGGCCGACAACCCTGCGCGGCTCGATAACTGGGAGCTCATCGCGTTGGGCTCGCGCTCATCGCTCACCATGAACAGCGACTTGACGCTCGGCGATGCGGGCACGGGCACCGGGGCGCTGACAATTGACGCAACGAGCACGCTGTTTGCCGGTGATGGCCATCACGCGATTGTTCCCTTCAACCCTGCAAACCTGGCAACAGTCGTTAACGCCGGCACCATCGATCTCACGAACGGGCCGCCGTCCACATCCGACAGTCTGCGCATCGAAGGCAACTATGTCGGCCTGGGAGGAATGCTCAATCTCAACTCCGTGCTCAACAGCGACGGCTCGCCCTCCGACCGCCTCATCATCGACGGCGGCAACGCAAGCGGCTCGACGGGCATCTACGACATGAACCTGAACGGCCCGGGCAATGTCACTCAGGCCAACGGCATCATGGTCGTGGACGCGATCAATGGCGCAACAGCTAACGCGCGCAGCTTCTACCTCGCAAATCCCGGTGGTTATGCGGCGGCAGGCCCCTACGCCTATACGCTCTATCGCGGCAGCGTCGCTGCGGGCGATGCGGACGATTGGTACCTGCGCTCCACCATCGATTGCGTCGCCGATCCTTCGAACCTCGCCTGCCGCATCCCGCCCCCAGGTCCGCAAGGGCCGCCTGGTACGGCGCCCAACATCCGGCCCGATGTCTCGCTCTACGCGGCGGTGCCGCCGATGGTGATCATCTACGGGCGCCAGATCCTCGACACGCTGCATGAGCGCATGGGCCAGCAGGCGGCGCCCGGCTCGATCGCGGAAGGTTCCCCTTACGCCTGGGGCCGCGTCATCGGCACCCATGGTGAGCATGATGGTGATTGGCGCGGCATCCTCGGCGATGGCCCGCGGTTCAGTTATGACATGTTCGCGGTGCAGGCCGGCCTCGACGCCTACCGCAACGTTGACACGACGGGACAGCGCGACCGTGTCGGCTTCTACATAGCGGTGGGCGACAGCAGCGGTAACGTCCGCCACTACGACCAGAGCGACGCCGGCCACAACAGCTTCCAGGCCTTCACCTTTGGCGCATACTGGACCTATTACACGCCTGGCGACGCCTACCTCGATGCCGTCCTGCAGGGCATCTGGTACGACGCGGTGGCGACGTCCATGCGCGTCCCGAACCTGTCGACCGGAGGTCCCGGTCTTGGCGCTTCGCTCGAAGGCGGCGTGCCCGTCATCGAGTACCGGCGATTCATCGTCGAGCCCCAGGCGCAGCTCGTCTTCCAGGCCGTCAGTCTGAAGGACGGCACCGATACCGCGGCCAACGTCAAGTTCAGGGACCTCGATTCGCTGCTCGCTCGCGGCGGCATACGCTTCGCATACACTTGGCCGCAGCTCAGCGCTGCCGGCCCGCTCACCCTCTGGGTGCGCCCGAACCTCTGGTACGAGCTGCTGGGGAAAACCAAGACGGCGTTGTCCTCCGCCAACGGCGATATTCCCTTCCTGGCTGAGCTCGAGGGCTCGTCCGTCGAGATCAATACCGGCCTCACAGCGCCGCTGACGGAAAGCACGACCATTTACGCCAATGCCAGCTATCTGATCGGCATCAGCCAGAACGCCGGTGGCCGCGAATATGACGGCAAGCTCGGCATCAAGGTGGCGTGGTAGCTGCCCGTCATACGGTCGAGGCACCGTCCGCTAAGGGGCTTCGCGGCAACGTCGGCGAGGTTGGTGCCGCTTATTTGCGGAAGGCGTTGAGGCGCTGGCGGGTGGGCTCGTCGGTGGGGTCGATGCGCAGGGCGTTGCGGTAGTCGGCGGCGGCGCGGAACTTGTCACCCTCAGCCTCGTAGAGCTGTCCGCGGCGCGCATAGGCTGATGCCGTTTCGGGATCGTGATCGATAGCCTTGGTGAGGTCGGCGATGGCGCCGTCGGAGTCGCCGGCATCGGCGCGGGCCATGCCGCGCAGGTAGACGAACGATGGATCGGAAGGATCGATGCGCATCGCTTCATCGAAGTCGGCGACGCAGCGCTCGATGTCGCCCGTGCGGCAGTAGGCTTCCCCGCGCTGGGCAAATGCGATGGCGTTGGCCGGGGCGAGGGCGACCGCTTCGGTGCAGTCTGCGATGGCGCGATCGAACGCCTTGCTTTGGAGGTGCGCCAGGCAGCGGTTGGCATAGGCGGTGGCGAGCTTGTCCTTGCCGAGCTTGCCGGTGTCGATGACGGCAGTGCAGCCGATAATCGTTTCAGTGTCGGTGCGCTCCTGGTCGGAGAAGCACCAGTCCTCGTTCTGTCCGCTTCGCGCGACGTTGGGATTGAAGGCGGCGAGCGTCGCGATGAGCGCGCCAAGCGCCAATGTGCGGGTCAAGGCGCGGCCTATGTCTGCCATGGTGATGGACCTCGATGGGGCGGTGCGGCGACGTCCGCGCGGGCCAACTCTAGCACCAGTTGAAGCGCTGGCACCGGCGGCACTGAAAAATGCCAGCGGCGAGCTTACTGGCTCTCGGGTCGTCCCATGGCCTGCTCAAAGGTGATCTCGGCATCAGGGTCGGGCTTGGTCGTCACAATCAGATAGACGAGATTGACGACGGCCGAGACCAGCAGCAACCGAAACAGCAAGATCAACGTCAAGAAGCCGTAAGCCGATGGGTTAGCCTGCAACGGGGTGAGCCTCACGCTGTATGTGCTGGGCGCTTCGAGCAGCAGAAAATCGAAGGGAACATTGAGCCAGAACAAGAAGTTCTGGACGATGGACCGCGCGCTCTCATCGCCGGCCTTCACGGCGAAAAGGGCTGCGGGCGAGAAGAGGTGGCCATAGCCGACGGTCATCGCCGCGGCGAATCCGATCATGATCACGAGAGACGACAGATAGATGCCGATGAGCGCCACCTTGACGGCTGTCGGCAGGGATGACACGTGCCGGCGGCGTTGAATATCGGTGGCATCAGGGCGCGGCGGATAGAGCTGGGCGATGTAGTTGACGATGCGTGTCACCTGCTCCTTTTTCGGCTGCTTGAAGATGGCGCGCACCAATGAGAGCGTCAGCAGGACGGGCGCCACGGTGAGACCGGCGGCGGCGATCAGCGGGAGCTCACGCAAGCCGGCAAAGCCCAACTGCAGCAGCGCGGCGATGCCCAATCCGAGCACGCCCCAGAACAGACATACCGCGAAGAGCAGGTAGCCGATGGCGATGCCCAGCCCGAGGATACCCATGCGTAGATGCGCGAAGAGGAGCCCGGCACGATCGCGTGCTTTCGTCTCAGCCGGTGTGGCAGAAGTCTGCTCATCCGCCCCGGAGGCTTTCGTATCTGCGGACGCGTCGAGTTCGGTCTGTCGATCGAAGACCTTGCTCGCGTATGGCAGCTCGCTCAGCAAGATCAGCGCCGGGGATTGATCTTCGGGCTGAAGTGCCGCCCTGCCGCTGAAGATATAATCCGCAGCCGCCATGTTCTGGGTGAGGGTATGAAAGGCCAGATTCTGCAGGCCCTGATCGTGCGGATAGAGGCAGGCAGTCTGGCAGACGAGCTCCACCTTCAGCATGCCAAGAATGATCAGCGCGGCTGCCTGCTCGTAGATCGACACATCCTCGCGGTTCACCCGGTCCATGAGCTGCTGCACCTGCAGCGTCCATGGTTCCACGTCCTTTGGACCGCGGCTCCACTCGCGTTCAAATGAGTCGATGAGCCGTTCACGTTCCTCGAAGAAGGCAAAGTCGACGGCGCCGTTGCCGACTTGGAAGTGCGTGCCGCGTACCTGGCCGGCGATGTGCGCGACGGCTTCGCTGGCACGCTGCTGCGTGACGTTTCGCACGCGCTCAGTTGCCCCACCCTGCAGACCCGCACGCAATCTTTTCCCAAGCGATCCGACCACAACTCCCCCTGTTCAGGTTGAGGCTCCCAAGTCGGGACATCAGCCCTTGGCCGACTGTTGCCGACCACGCCCAGCAAGTTCGTTATCGAAACAAGGCGACAAGCAATAGACACCTACGCATATTCTGCCGGGCGCGGGCCGGCTCGCCGCGTCAGGCCGGGCCGATGGCTGCTGCGGCAGCTTGCGGTCAGCCGCCACTAGGGGCATAGAACGGCCTCCAGTCCACACGGGGCCGCCTCACACCCAGAGCCCCAATTCCCAGGCAAATGCGATGACCAATCCAGCAAGGCCCGCCGCGGAGCGTATCGTCTATCAGGGCGAGCCGGGTGCGAACTCGCACCTTGCCTGCCGCGAGGCGTTTCCGGACATGGAGGCGGTGGCCTGCGCGACGTTCGAGGATGCGCTGCAGGCGGTGAAGAACGGCGATGCGCGCCTTGCCATGATCCCGATCGAGAATTCGGTGGCGGGACGCGTTGCGGACATCCATCACCTGCTGCCGGATGCCGATCTCTATATCGTCGGGGAGCACTTCCTACGCGTGCGGCATCAGTTGCTGGCTGCGCCGGGGGCGTCGCTGGAAACGGTGAAGCGCGTGCTGAGCCATACGCAGGCGCTGGGCCAGTGCCGCCGCAAGCTGATCGAGATGGGGCTGAAGCCGGTTCCGGAGGCGGACACGGCGGGTTCGGCGCGGATCGTGTCGGAGGCGAAGGATCCGACGCTGGCGGCGATTGCGTCCTCGCTTGCGGCGGAGATCTATGGCCTCGAAACGCTCGCGAGCGACATCGAGGACGAGGTGCACAACACGACGCGGTTCGTGGTGCTTTCGGCCGAGGCCGACGATGCAGAGCCCGACGAAGGGCCGGTGATCACCACGTTCATCTTCCGTGTGCGCAACGTGCCGGCGGCGCTCTACAAGGCGCTGGGCGGGTTTGCGACCAACGGCGTCAACATGACTAAGCTGGAGAGCTACCAGCTCGAAGGCACGTTCAACGCGACGATGTTCTATGCGGACATCGAGGGCCATCCGGCGGAGCGGCTGGTGCGACTTGCGCTGGAAGAGCTGTCGTTCTTCTCATCGGAAAAGCGCGTGCTCGGCACATATCCGGCGAGCCCTTACCGGGCCGAGGCCGCGCGGCTGGCGGCTGAAGGTTTGATCCCCATCCGGCGGCGCTGAGGGCAGGTGTTGCATGCAGCTTGCGGGCAAGGTTGCGATCGTTACCGGGGCCGCATCGGGTTTCGGGCGCGGGATTGCCGAGCGGTTCGTGCTGGAAGGCGCGCGCGTCGTTGCGGCGGACATCAACGGTGAGGGCGTGCGCGCGTTGAGCGCCGGTTTCGGCGACAAGATGCATCCGATGCAGGTGGACGTCTCGCGTAAGGCTGACGTCGACGCCATGGTGCGGGCGGCAACGGAGGCTTTCGGCGGGCTCGACATCGTGGTCAACAATGCCGGTATCACACATCGCAATCAGCCGATGATGGATGTGGGTGAGGCGGAGTTCGACCGCATCTATGCCGTCAACGTGAAGTCGATCTATCTGTCGACGATTGCCGCGGTGCCGAAGCTGGAGGCGCGCGGCGGCGGGTCGATCATCAATGTCGCGTCGACGGCCGGTGTGCGTCCGCGGCCGGGTCTTACCTGGTACAACGGGTCGAAGGGTGCGGTGATCACGCTGACGAAGTCGATGGCGGCGGAGCTGGCGCCGAAGAACATTCGCGTCAATGCGATCAATCCGGTGATGGGCGAGACCGGGATGCTGACGCAGTTCATGGGGATGGAGGACACGCCGCAGAACCGGGCGAAGTTCCTCGCGACCATCCCGCTCGGGCGGCTGTCGCAGCCGCACGACATCGCCAACGCGGCGCTGTTTCTGGCGGCGCCGGACTCATCGTTCATCACGGGTGTCGCAATGGAAGTCGACGGCGGCCGCTGCGTCTAGTGGTAACGGAAGAAGTGATCCGCGCTGGCTGCAAGCGCGTGTACCGCAACGGCGGAAGCGCGATTTGAAGCTGGCGCAGGCCCCGACCTTCGTCGGGGTGACGTTGAGCGTGCGGCGGCCGGAGATCTGTTCGGCACTCCTTAAGGCGTTGTCGTGCCGGTGGCGGTGGGGGGCGCGGCGGGCGTGGGCGAGGGGGCCGGGCCTGCCATCGGTTCAGAGGATGGTGCCACGATCGGCTTCACGGCGTCCTTGACCGCTTCCTTTGCGCCCTCGACGGCGTCCTTGGCCTCGGCGATCGGGCCTTCGGGGAGCGTCTCCCAATACTTCTTGTCGCTCATGCCAGCGTAAGGCATGGCGCGGAAGACCTTGCCACTGGGGTCGCGTTTGCTGGGATCGCCGGAGGGACTGCCAGTGATGACGGTCTGAATGTCGTTGAGAATGGTTTTGTCGTCGACATAGTCGGCGTGCGTGTAGGTGAAGAACTTCCAGAAGTCGTATTCGGGCGGCGTCTTGTCGATGACGTAGACGTTGCTGGCGTTGACGTGCAGCGGATCGCCCCACGGCGTGTGGCCGCCGGCGCGATCGTTGAAGCCGCGCAGGAACGACGACAGCCAGAGCACCCAATCGCCGCCGGAGGTATAGATCGTCACGCGCTGGGCGAGCTTGGACCAGGTGAGGATCTTGGTGTTGAAGACGGCGGCGGAGACGTCGGGGGCGGCGAACACGACCTGTCCCAGACGCAGCATGCCTTCGTCGTGACGACGATTGTCCAGAATTTCGCGGATCGAGCCCATCACGCGCATGAGCTGCTGGGAGCCCATCGAGTGAGCGACGATGTCGAGCGTGCGCACGTTGTTGTCGCGCAGGATCGCGGCCAGGAACGCCTGCAGCGCGCCTTCGGCCTCCTCGGCGTTGTCGGCGTCCTGCAGGTAGCGCAGCGACATGCGTACGCTGGGCCAACTGAACATATAGACGCGGCCCTTGTAGTCGGCGCCACCGGCAATACGGGCGGCCGCCTGCATCGCCTCCTGGAAGGAGTTGTTGTAGCCGTGGATGACGAGGAGTGCGTGGGTGGCATCCTCGGACGCCGATGTGTCGATGATGCGGATATAGTTCTCGGCGCTGCGGTCGATCGGGTCGGCGAGCAGCTTGACGCGGGCATTGGCGGCGCGTGCGGCTGCGCGCCAGGCGCCACGGTAGGTGTTGTCACCGCGGGAGATGGATACGCGCGGGTTCACCTGGACGCAGCCGAAGGTGATCTTGTCGCTGGGGGCGTTGTCGAACATGGTGCTCATGTCGCCATCGCGATCGACCATCGCCCGAGTGGTGGCGAAGACGATGCGGACGCCGCCGCGGCGGGCACGACGGGCCGAGCCGAAGACGCAGTTCTGCGTGGTCAGCTCGCGCCAGCCGTTCTGGTCGTAGAAGTCAGAGGCTACGATATTGAACACGGCGCGGGCGATGAGCGCCCAGGCGATCTCGTTCTCGTTGGGGGGAACGGCGCCGGCAACCCCGCCGGTGAAGAGCTTGGTGACCGCCTTCTTCGACTTCTCCAGGCGTGCGGCGGCGAGGATTTCCGGGGGCGGGACAAAATTGGCCGGCGGGCGCATGTCGAAGCGCAGATAGATGCCGCGCTGTCCGCCCTGATACTCGAAGTTGAGGTTGTGGAAATAGTAGCGCGAGCCCCAGCGGTTGCCGGCGCCCTCGGCGATCATCTCGGAGCCCGAGTTGTGGACGAACGACAGGGTCAGGGCGCTGTAGGACTGGTAGCCGCGGGCGAAGGAGCTGTTGGAGGATTCACGGCCCGAGACGCGAAACACGTCGATGCCGACGCGGCTGACGGCGGGGTTATCATATTCCTGCCAGCTCAAGTTCGAGGGTTTTGCCTCGGGCGGCAGGAGCCCGGCCGGGAAGGTCATCTTCAGGTTGTTGACCGGATTGACCACCTGCTTGAAGCCGATGGCCGCGTAGACGGCATCGTTATTGTGCTTGAGGGTGTCGCACTCGGCCTCGGTGAGGAGGTCTTTGTCGGCTCCGGGAAGGGCGTTTGCGGCGCGGAAGTCGGCGACGGCGGTGCGCAGCATCTTTTCATTGGCGCGGCCGATCTCGGCGGCAAGGACGCCCGACAAAATGAGGTGGCGCTGCAGCTCCTTGTCGCGAAGCTGGATGTCGAGGTCATCGCCGGCCGGGCAGGCGGCCATTGCGGGCATCATGGCGGCTAGTCCCGCCAGCGCGCAGACGGATGCCAATAGCGACGCAAAATGCCTCATGTGCAATCGGTCCCCCCGGAATGAGTGCGCAGCCAACCTATGGTTCGAGCCCGCGGAGTGTCAAATTCGCGCTAATTCGATGCGCGTCCCCTTCTTGCCGGCAACCTAGAGCGGAAAAATGACACTCTGTAAGAAGGGTATGGGGCCTTAAGAAGGGTGCGGGCTTCCAAA
>Ga0164243_10011449_pt1 | contig 12648 bp, 6 predicted proteins | sample OricompcompostOP_FD_108781 | JGI IMG/M metagenome (GOLD analysis project Ga0164243, IMG submission 108781) | Organic Plus compost microbial communities from Emeryville, California, USA - Original compost - Organic plus compost (OP) | ecosystem: Engineered > Solid waste > Mixed feedstock >...
CGACGAGAGCGTCTGCATCGGACCGCCGCCGGCGTCCGACAGCTACCTCAACATTCCGCGCCTCCTGGCGGCCTGCGAGATCACCGGCGCCGACGCCGTGCACCCGGGTTACGGCTTCCTGTCGGAGAACGCGCGGTTCGCGGAGATACTCGAAGAGCACAACATCACCTTCATAGGGCCGACCTCCGAGCACATTCGCATCATGGGTGACAAGATCGCCGCCAAGGAGACGGCGAAGCGGCTTGGAATTCCGGTGGTGCCGGGCTCGGATGGGGCGGTGACCAGCGAAGCTCAGGCGATGAAGGTCGCCCAAGACATGGGCTTCCCGGTGCTGATCAAGGCGGCGGCGGGCGGCGGCGGTCGCGGCATGAAGGTCGCAATGAACGCCCAGGAGCTGCCGCTGGCGCTGTCGACGGCGCGCTCGGAAGCCAAGGCCGCGTTCGGCGACGATTCGGTCTACATCGAGAAGTATCTGACCAAGCCGCGCCACATCGAGATTCAGGTGTTCGGCGACGGCCAGGGCAATGCCATCCATCTCGGCGAGCGCGACTGCTCGCTGCAGCGGCGCCACCAGAAGGTGTGGGAGGAGGCGCCCTCCCCGGCGCTCAATGCGGAAGCGCGCGCGCGCATCGGCAATGTCGTCGCCAGCGCCATGCGCGAGCTCAAGTACCGCGGCGCCGGAACGGTCGAGTTCCTCTACGAGGACGGCGAGTTCTACTTCATCGAGATGAACACGCGCCTGCAGGTCGAGCATCCGGTGACGGAGGCGATCACGGGCATCGATTTGGTGCTCGAGCAGATCCGCGTGGCCTCGGGCTCGCAGCTGACGCTCAGCCAGGAGGACGTCACCTTCGCCGGGCACGCCATCGAGTGCCGCATCAACGCCGAGAACCCGCGCACCTTCCGGCCGTCGCCGGGACAGATCACCTACTGGCATCCGCCGGGCGGGCTGGGTGTGCGCGTCGACTCCGGCGTCTACCAGGGCTACCGGATCCCGCCTTACTACGACAGCCTCATCGGCAAGCTGATCGTGCACGGCAAGACGCGCAACGAGTGCCTGATGCGCCTCAAACGCGCTCTTTCCGAGTTCGTGATCGACGGCATCGAGACCACCATCCCGCTGTTCAACGAGTTGATTCGCCAGCCGGATATCGCCAATGGGCTGTACGACATCCATTGGCTCGAAAAATTTCTCGGAAAGCCCTAATCTTTTGGTTTGCTGACGGCGACACTAGCTTCGTGTCGTCGGGTAACCAAAAGGAGGTCGCCGGGCGGTGGCTTCGCACAACGACATCTCGATCGAGATCACACCCCAAGTTCTGCTCAAGGCCTATAGCTGTGGCATCTTCCCGATGGCGGAGAGCGCCAGCGATCCAGCCTTGTACTGGATCGAGCCGCAGCAGCGCGGGATCCTGCCGCTCGACGACGCGCATGTGCCGAAGCGGCTGGCGCGGACGGTGCGGTCAGCTCCGGTGGAAGTCCGGGTGGATGACGAGTTCGAGGGCATCATCGACGGCTGCGCGGCCTCGCGCCCCGGCCGGCGCTCGACCTGGATCAACTCGCGCATCCGCTCGCTCTACCGGGAGCTCTACGACTTGCGGTACTGCCACACGATCGGTGTGTGGCGCGAGGACAAGCTGGTCGGCGGGCTCTATGGGCTGGCGCTGGGCGGGGCGTTCTTCGGCGAGAGCATGTTCTCGGTCGAGCGGGACGCTTCCAAGATCGCACTGGTGCATCTCGTGGCGCGGCTGATCGCCGGCGGGTTCACTCTGCTCGACACGCAGTTCGTGACCGAACACCTGCGCCAGTTCGGCACCATCGAGGTCGACCGCAACACGTTCCAGCATCTGCTCGAGGCGGCGCTCAACGAGCCGGCGGACTTCTTCGCGCTGCCGAGGATCGTCGACGGGGAGACGGCGCTCTCGATCATCAGCCGCAGCGCTGACCGGGCCTGAAGTCCCAAGAAAATTATTCCAAAAAAACGGGCCGGTCGTGAGACCGGCCCGTTCGTATCTCAGAAGCGAGCTGGGCTCGTCAGCCCTCGCTGTCGCTGCCCAGGAGCTTGCGCTGCCACCAGCCCTTGCGAGTGGGTTTGTCGCCTTCCTCCGGCACCATGTCGATCTCTGTCTCGGTCGCCCGGTCGGGGCCGACCACGACACGCTGCAGGCGCGGGGTGGCGGGGACGGCAGGAGCTGAGCGACGCGATGGAGCGTCGGGCTGGGCCGGCTGAGCCTCGGCGGCGGGCTCGGCCTCCGTCTCGGCTGCGGGGGCGGGCTCGGCGGCCTTAGCGGCCGGCGCAGCTTCCTCACGCTTCGCTTTGGTCTCGTGCGCGCGGCTCTCCTCAGACCCTTCTTCGGCCTCGCCGCGCGCTTCGGCCTCGGGGGCCTCGGCCGGCTCGGTCGAGATCTCGATCACCGTCGGCTGCGGGCCAAAGCCCGGAATGTCGCCGCCTTCGTCGCCATGCTCCTCGCCGCCGGCCTCGAGCCCGCGGTTGCGCTCGCGATTGCGGCGGCCACCGCGACGGCCGCGTCGGCGGCGGCGCGACGGGCGCTCGGACGGGGTCTCGCCGGAAGCGGATGCCGCGGCGGCAAGCTGGGCGACGTCGCCGGCGGAAGCCTCGTCGTCATCGCCGTCGTCGCCCTCGGCATGCGCGTGGACGTCGTCATCGTGACGATCGTCGTGCTCGTGATCATGGTCGTGGGCGTGCGCATGGCGGTCATCCTGCCGTTCGCCGTTGCGACGACCCCGGCGGCGGCGGCGTCGACGGCGGCGGCCGTTCTCATCCTCGCCAGCGGCGCCGTTCTCCTCGGCACCGACTTCTTCGACGGCTTCGGCGGGGGCTTCCGTATCCTCCTCGCTGTCGTCGAAGCTCCAGTCCATCTTGATGGCGGTGCGCTCGCTGCGGCGCGGGGCCGGAGCCTGCGCGGGGGCTGCGCCCTTCTCGATCGTGAAGTTGGCGCCCTGCATCTTGTCGGAGGCCTGCACCATGATCGGGAAGCCGTGGCGGGCCTCCATGTCGATGATGAACTCGCGCTTGTTGTTGAGGATGTAGAGCGCGACCTCGGCAGTGGTGTTGGCGATGAGCGAGCCGCGCTGCTTGTTCATGACGGCATCCTCGAGACCGCGCAGGACAGCCAGCGCGATCGATTCCGTCGAGCGGATGATGCCGGTGCCTTGGCAGTGCGGGCACTGGGAAGTCGAGCCCTCGAGCACGCCGGTGCGCAGGCGCTGGCGCGACATCTCGAGAAGACCGAACGGGCTGATGCGGCCGACCTGGATGCGGGCGCGATCCAAGCGGAGCGCCTCCTTGAGGCGACGCTCGACGGCGCGATTGTTCCGCTTCTCCTCCATATCGATGAAGTCGATCACGATGAGACCGGCGAGGTCGCGCAGCTTCAGGTGGCGGGCGATCTCGTCGGCCGCCTCGAGGTTGGTGTGGAGGGCGGTTTCCTCGATCGAGAACTCGCGCGTCGAGCGGCCCGAGTTGACGTCGACGGCGACCAGCGCCTCGGTCTGGTTGATGACCAGGTAGCCGCCCGAACGCAGCGTGACGAACGGGCTGAACATGGCGTTCAGCTGGCGCTCGATGCCGAAGCGGGTGAAGAGCGGCTCGGGCTCCTTGTAGAGCGTGACGTTCTTGGCATGGCTCGGCATGAGCATGCGCATGAAGCTCTTGGCCTCGCGATGCGCATCGTCGCCGGCGACGATGACCTCGTCGATCTCCTTGTTATAGAGATCGCGGATAGAGCGCTTGATGAGATCGCCTTCCTCGTAGACGAGGCTCGGGGCGGTGGACTGCAGGGTGAGCTCGCGAACGCTCTCCCAGAGCCGCAGCAGATACTCGAAGTCGCGGCGGATCTCCTGCTTGGTGCGCGCCGCACCCGCCGTGCGGATGATGAGGCCCATGCCCTCCGGAACCTCGAGCTCGGCGGCGATGGCCTTCAAACGCTTGCGGTCCTGCGGGTTGGTGATCTTGCGGGAGATGCCGCCGCCGCGCGCCGTGTTCGGCATCAGGACGGTGTAGCGGCCGGCCAGCGACAGATAGGTGGTGAGCGCCGCGCCCTTGTTGCCGCGCTCCTCCTTGACGACCTGGATCAGCAGTACCTGGCGGCGCTTGATGACTTCCTGGATCTTGTATGAGCGGCGCGAGCGGCGCGGACGGGACGGCAGCTCCTCGAGCGCGTCCTCGCTGTCGCCGACGTGCTCGACGGCATCGGCCTCGCTCGACGCGCTCGCAGCCTGGGGCTCGTCATCGTCGGCCGGAGCCTCGGCTTCGTCGACGTCACCGGGGGTACGCTCATCGGCGTCGGCGGATTCCTCGGCGGCGACGACCGTGCCCGGCTCTTCGGAGATGACTTCGTCGCGCACCATGTCGGCGGCGATCGACTTGGGACCGTTGCCCTCGCCGGTTTCAGAATCCTCGTCGGCTTCCGAGGCTTCGCCCGCGTCCGCGCCTACAGCATCGTCGGCTTCAGCGCCGGCGGCCTCGACGTCGGAGTTGTCGTCATCATCCCAGTCGTCGTCCGCGGGACGCGGGGCGGAGGCGTGCACGTCCTCGGGCTCGCCGTCCTGGTCGTCATCGTCATGGACGTCATCGGGGGACTGGTCGTCGTCCTGCGAGCGGCCTTCGCCGCGGGCGTTGCGGCCCTCGCCGGAGCCGCCCTGACGGCGGGCGCGGCGCGCGGCCATGCGCTCGGCGCGGGCGTCGGCCTCGGCCTCTTCTTCCGCCTCGATTGCCGCTTCCTCCTCGAGGAGGGCGATGCGGTCGGCGATGGGGATCTGATAGTAGTCCGGGTGGATCTCGTTGAATGCGAGGAAGCCGTGGCGATTGCCGCCGTAGTCGACGAATGCAGCCTGAAGGGCCGGCTCAACGCGCGTTACCTTGGCGAGGTAAATGTTGCCGCGCAGTTGTTTGCGAGCCGCTGATTCGTAGTCGAACTCCTCTACACGACCTCCGCGGAGGACCACGACCCGGGTCTCTTCCGGGTGCGTGGCATCGATAAGCATCTTGTTTTCTGACATCGAACATGTTCCTGGGCGCGTCCGCCTAGCGGACGGGCCGTCATGGATGAATGGCCAGCGACGATCGATCGCTCGGAGGCGACGCGCGCTGTGGCGATCAGTGGGCTGTGGTTAGGGGTGGAAAGACCGTCGCGCGTCCAAGCGTTACCGGCGCCTAGCCGGCGCGCGCCGAAAAGCGCCGGACGGCGCTTCGGGGCGATCAGATTGGACGGGCGTGCATTTGGCATTGCGTAGCTGTGATTTTCGCTTCGTAGCTGGTGTTTCGCTTCGGAACCGGCTTCAGCGCCACGAACTGCGAGGCCGGGTTCATAAAAACGGATCCCCTTCAACAAAGGGGGGAGGATGGCGATGCTCGGGTACGCCCAACGGAAGAAATTAGTCCGCGAAGCCAGTCGCCTACGTCTGTGGGCAAGCCTCGCAAGGAGCCATCCTCTCGGCTGGGGCGCCGGCGATCGTCCGTTGAGAACCTGCAGGCCTGAATAAAGGCGCGAAAATGGCGCCGGCCTTCGTTGAGCAGTCCTACGGGCCGATACGGCGGGCGCACCTCGGAAGATGCCACCAGCGGTTGTTGAAATGCGCGGCTAATCGCTCAATCCAGCACTATCCGCGTACGGATCAGCTGCAAGCGCTTGCGCCGTAGTTGCGGCCCGAGCCGCATCCCATCCCGCATTCCGAACGACCATTGAAATCTTTAAGACGTGCTGGCGAATCGCGCAAGGCCTCGCACGGAACTTGGCGGTCGCCCCTTGGTCGTACGGGACGCTAGAATGTGGTACGGCGGCAAATAATCCGTTAATGCAAAGCGTGTTCAAGCGCATCGGGGCGCAGGCTGCGGGGGCAGCCTGTAAAATTCCGGTGATCTGTTTACTGTACCGGCTGTCGTCTTGGGGGCCCTTTGCGCCGCTCAAGGCTGCCGGAAGGGCGTGACGGAGCGGTGCCAACCGGGGGGCGGACTTTGTCGATCACGAGGCGCAACCGGCCTAATCTCAGGGGTGCGCTGCTGGCGGTTGCGCTGGCAACGATCGGGGCTGGGCTGAGTGCAGCTCTCAATGCTGTTCCGGCCGCGGCAAGCACGATCGCGACCGACGCCAAGCTCGAGGGCGACCGCAAGGAGACGGTGTTCAGCCTGACGATGACAGCGGGCGTGCCGGCCGAGGTCTTTACCCTCGCCAATCCCTACCGCGTCATTATCGACATGCCAGACGTGAGCTTTCGCCTGCCGGCCTCCGCCGGGCAGACGGAAACCGGCCTCGTCAAGGCCTATCGCTATGGCCTGTTCGGCCCGCGCAAGTCGCGGATCGTCATGGACACGGTTTTGCCGGTCGCGATCGCGCACGCGGAAATGGTTAACGTGCCCGACGGGAAGGGCGTACAACTCAACCTCCTGCTGAGGGCGATCGACGCAGCGGCGTTCGGCACGGGAACCGGGGCGACGAGGCCGCAGGCCAAGCCGGCGCAGCCCGCGGAAGAGGACGCCGCGGCGCCGGCACGGGAGCCCAACCCGAAGCCGGTGATCGTGCTCGATCCGGGGCACGGCGGCATCGATCCGGGCGCGCTGGGGGTCGGCGACGTCTACGAGAAAACTGTGGTGCTCGAGGTCGCCAAGCAGCTGCAGGCAGAGCTCAAGAAGCGCGGCCGTTATGTGAGCCACATGACGCGCAGCGACGATGTGTTCGTCGCGCTCGACGACCGCCTGAAGTTCTCGGCGGAGAAGAAGGCCGACCTGTTCATCTCCCTGCACGCCGACGCGCTGGCCGACACTGATTCCGCCAAGAGCGTGCGCGGCGCCACCGTCTACACGCTGTCGGAGCGCGCTTCCGACGCCATGGCGCGGCGCATGGCGGACAAGGAGAACAGCGCCGACGCGGTGGCGGGGCTGGCGCCGACCGAGCCGGCAGAGACGCACGAGGTTCGCGGCATCCTCGCGGACCTACTAAAGCGCGAGACGGCGAACTTCTCGTCGGACTTTTCCGCAACCCTCGTCGGCAAGATGCGGCGGAACGTCAATCTATCCCGCGCGCCGGAGCGCTCGGCCGCCTTCCGGGTGCTGCAGCAGACGCGCACGCCCTCGGTGCTGATCGAGCTCGGCTATCTCAGCAATCCGGACGACCAGAAGCTGATGACCTCGCAGAAGTGGCGCGAGGCGGTGGCGACCTCGATCGCCGATGCGGTCGACGCCTACTTCGCGCGGCGCTGAAAGCCATCCGCCTCAACAAGCGGTGAACAACTGCCCGGGACGCGGCACTATAGCGCTACGCGACCTACGCGGACTTGCGGCGCGACCCGATTTTTGTCACAGGATTGTTCGATAGCGTCGCGTTCATCGCGTGCAACGAATTTCTAAGTCGCAGCGCGGCGACGACGTGATGCCACATTGGGTGGTAATCTCGTCGCCAGCCAATGCAAATTTGCCGGCTGCGTGAAGCGCGCAGATCCGATCAGTACTTACAGGTCCAGGAGCTAATGCGAGCGCCGACCATACCCCCTCCCGCGCCGCGCCGGAAGGTCAAGAAGCGACGTGGGCGCAGCATGCTGCTGAGCTTGCTGGGCTTCTCGTTCGCTGCGTTCGTGGTCGTGTTCCTGGTCGCCTCGGCGGGCGCCGGCTATGTGCTCATGCGCATTTCGGAAGATCTGCCCAACTACCAGAAGCTCGCCGAATACGAGCCGCCGGTGATGACGCGCATCCACGCGCATGACGGCTCGCTGATCGCCGAGTACGCGCGCGAGCGGCGCATCTTCGTGCCGATCAACACCATTCCGAAGCAGGTGATCGCGGCCTTCCTGTCGGCCGAGGACAGTCGCTTCTACGAGCACGGCGGCATCGACGTGCAGGGTGTGGCGCGCGCGGTGTTCAAGGTCATCGAATCCAAGATCCAGGGCCGCGCGTCGCGCGTGCAGGGTGCTTCGACCATCACACAGCAGGTCGCCAAGAACTTCCTTCTGACCAGCGACCGGACGATGGAGCGCAAGCTCAAGGAAGCGATCCTCGCCATCCGCATCGAGCGCACGTTCTCGAAGGACAAGATCCTCGAGCTCTACCTCAACGAGATCTATCTCGGCATCGGCTCCTACGGCGTTGCGGCGGCGGGCCTCAACTACTTCTCGAAGGAATTGAAGGACCTCACCATCGAGGAGGCGGCGTATCTGGCGGCCCTGCCGAAGGCGCCCAACAACTACCACCCGTTCCGCAACACTGAGCGGGCGATCGAGCGGCGCAACTGGATCATCGGCCAGATGGCCGACAACGGCTACATCACGCAGGAGCAGGCGAAGGAGGCGCAGGCGAAGCCGCTGGGCGTCAACATTCGCTCATTCGGCGCGCACATCTTCGCGGCCGACTTCTTCGCGGAAGAGGTGCGGCGCGCGCTGCTCGCCCAGTACGGCGAGGAGAAGCTCTACAGCGGCGGCCTGTCGGTGCGCACGACGCTCGATCCGACGCTGCAGAAGTATGCTCGCCGCGCGCTGATGGAGGGCCTCGTCAGCTTCGACAAGCGCAAGGGCTGGCGCGGCCCGCACGCCAAGATCGACATCGCCGGCGATTGGGGCGATGCGCTCAACAAGGTCGATACGCCGGAGGACTTGGCGCCTTGGCGGGTCGGCGTCGTGCTCGACGCGCAGGCGACGAAGGCGATCGTGGGCCTCAGGCCCGAGAAGCAGCAGGACGGAACGCTGGCCGACAAGCGCGAGGCCGTCGAGTTGATGTTCGACGAGGTCAAGTGGGCGAAGTCGAATGGCAAGGCGCCAAAGGCGATCACGGACGTGCTGGCGCCGGGAGACGTGGTGTTCGTGGCGCCGAAGGATCCTGAGAAGATCACCGGCGCGTGGTCGCTGATGCAGATCCCGGAAGTCGGCGGCGGCATCATCGCCATGGACCCGCATACGGGCCGCGTGCTGGCGGCTGTGGGCGGCTTCTCGTTTGACCTCAGCCAGTTCGACCGCGCCATCCAGGCCAAGCGGCAGCCGGGCTCGTCATTCAAGCCGTTCGTCTACGCGGCGGCGATCGACAACGGCTACAAGCCGACCAGCATCGTGCTCGACGCGCCGATCGAGATCGAGCAGGGGCCGGGCCAGGACATCTGGCGGCCGGAGAACTACGAGCAGGACAAGTCCTTCGGCCCGTCGACGCTGCGCATCGGCATCGAAAAGTCGCGCAACCAGATGACGGTGCGGCTGGCACAGGACATGGGCATGCCGATCATCACCGAATACGCGCAGCGTTTCGGCATCTACGATTCACTCTTGCCGGTGCTGTCGATGTCTCTGGGCGCGGGCGAGACTACGCTCCTGCGCATGACTACCGCCTACAGCATCATGGCCAACGGCGGCAAGAAGGTCTACCCGACGCTGATCGACCGCATCCAGGATCGCTGGGGCAAGACGGTCTGGCGGCATGACGCGCGCCCGTGCAATGCCTGCAGCGCCGAGGTCTGGATGAACCAGGAGGAGCCGGAGATCCCGGATGACCGGCGCCAGGTCGTCGATCCGCACACGGCTTACCAGATGACCTCGATCATGGAGGGTGTCGTGCAGCGCGGTACGGCGACGAGCCTCAAGCGGCTCGGCACGCCGATTGCCGGCAAGACGGGTACCTCGAACGAGGAGAAGGACGCCTGGTTCGTCGGCTATTCGCCCGACCTGGTCGTTGGCGTGTTCATCGGCTACGACACGCCGAGGCCGATGGGCAAGGGCATGACGGGCGGCACGGTGGCGGCGCCGATCTTCGGCGACTTCATGGAGCTGGCGCTGCATGACAAGCCGGCGACGCCGTTCCGGATTCCCTCGGGTATCAAGCTTGTGCACGTCAACCTCAAGACGGGCCTCAGGGCGGAGCCCGGCGACGAGCAGGCGATCGTCGAAGCCTTCAAGCCGAACGAGGAGCCGGATGACGCCCTCTCGATCGTCGGCTTCTCGGATCCGCAGGGCGGCGGGGCCTACATGGGCGAGCACCAGGGCAGCGGCTACGGCGGTCCGCCGCCGGGCGGGCTATCGAGCGGGCGCGGTGGCTTCTGGTGACGACGCGTTAAGCCTTCCGCGAACGGGTCGCGTTTACACGCGCGAACCCGGTGACTATATCGAGCCCCAGATCAGAACATAGAAATCCAACTCTCCGCGAGGCCGCGATGCGCGCTGAACCGCAAAAGCACGTTGATTCCATTAAAGAAGCGCTCACGTTGCTACGGAGGCATCTTTGACTGGGATACAGCAAAGGACCGTCTCGACGAAATGAACCGACGCGCCGAGGATCCGTCCCTCTGGGGTGATCCGAAGCGCGCGCAGAAGGTGATGCGCGAGCGCCAGTCGCTGGAGCGCGCGATCAACTCCTACGAGACACTGGAGCGGGATCTCGATGACTGCATCACGCTGATCGAGCTCGGCGAGATGGAGGGCGACCAGGCGACGGTCGCAGAAGGCGAGGCGGCGCTCAAGAAGCTCGACGAGGAAGCGCAGCGGCGCAGCGTGGCGGCGCTGCTCTCGGGCGAGGCGGACCGCAACGACACCTATCTCGAAGTCCACGCCGGCGCCGGCGGCACCGAAAGCCAGGACTGGGCCGAGATGCTGACGCGCATGTACATGCGCTGGGCGGAGCGCGCCGGCTACAAGGTGACGCTGATCGAGGAGAGCCCGGGCGAAGAAGCGGGCATCAAGTCGGCGACGCTCGAGATCAAGGGCGAAGACGCCTACGGCTGGCTCAAGACGGAATCGGGCGTGCACCGGCTGGTGCGCATCTCGCCGTACGACTCCAACGCGCGCCGGCATACGAGCTTTGCATCCGTCTGGGTCTATCCGGTGGTTGATGAGGACATCGACATCGAGATCAACGAGAGCGACTGCCGGGTGGATACCTACCGCTCGTCGGGCGCTGGCGGCCAGCACGTCAACACCACCGACTCGGCGGTGCGCATCACGCACATCCCGACCGGCATCGCCGTCGCCAGTCAGCAGGAGCGCAGCCAGATCAAGAACCGGGCGATCGCCTGGGCGATGCTGAAGTCGCGGCTGTACGAGCTCGAGCTCAAGAAGCGCGAGGAGAAGGCCAACGCCGAGGCCGCCTCGAAGACCGAGATCGGCTGGGGCCACCAGATCCGCTCGTACGTCCTGCAGCCCTATCAGATGGTCAAGGACCTGCGCACGGGCGTGCAGAGCTCGAACCCGAGCGCGGTGCTCGACGGTGAGATCGACCCGTTCATCGAGGCGGCGCTGGCGCAGCGGATCAAGGGCGGCGGACCGGTCGAAGTCGAGGACGTCGACTAGGCCACTAACCTTGGTGCCTTTACCGCGCTTGCCGGGCCCAACGGCGACCGCTAGCCTTCCTGCCAGCATGGCGTGGTAGGCGCGGGAGCTCGCAGATGGACCGGCCGCTGATCGACCCTGAGTTCCTGAAGCAGGCTGGCGCCCGCTCCGAGCGCTTCGAGGCTGGCGACAGGATCTTCCTGCAGGGAGACAAGGGCGACTGCATGTATGTGGTCCGCTCAGGCCGGGTGAACATCCAGGCCGCCGGCATGGTGCTCGAAACTGTCGAGACTCCGGGCGTGTTCGGCGAGATGGCACTGATCGACGGTTCGGAGCGCAGCGCTACGGCCATTGCGGCCGAGGTCACCGAGGTCTTGCCCATTAACCGCGACGAGTTCAGCGATCTCGTCCGGCGCGAGCCCGAGTTCGCCCTGCGGCTCATGCGACTGATGGCCGACCGCATTCGCCGCACCAATGAAAGTTTGTAAACGCCTTGTCCTGGACGGTGTCAGCCGCGGCGGAACGGTGTAAGCAGGCTGCAACGGGCCGGTTCCGCGGAGCCTTGCCCGCCCTTGCAGCCTCAGTCCCTTCCACCAGCCAGCCCGCCCCGCAGAGCCACTCTCCTTCGATGACCTCAGTTCCCCGCCAGCTCCAACTTATCCTCACGTCCGGCTCGGAGGACTACGAGCTTTTGGATTCCGGTGATGGGCGCAAGCTCGAGCGCTTCGGCAGCGTCGTCGTCGACCGGCCCGAGCGGCAAGCGCTGTGGAAGCCGGCGCTCAGCCCTCAGCAGTGGCGCCGCGCTCATGCGGTGTTCTCGGCCTCCGGGGAGGACGAGGAAAAGGGGCGCTGGCGCGTCGACATGCCGGTGCCCGAAGTCTGGCCTGTCGAGGTCATGGGCGCGCGCATGATGTGCCGGCTGCAGGGGCTATGGCACCTCGGGCTCTTTCCGGAGCAGCTGCCGCATTGGCAATGGATGGTCGAGCGCATCGCGGAAGCAAAGAAGCGCGGCGAGGAGCGTCCGCGCGTGCTCAACCTGTTCGGCTACACGGGTGCGGCTTCGCTCATAGCAGCGGCGCAGGGGGCGGAGGTGACGCACGTCGATGCGTCCAAGAAAGCGATCGCCTGGGCCAAGGAGAACCAATCCGCCTCTAAGCTCGACGCGGCGAAGATCCGCTGGATGCTAGATGACGCAGCGAAGTTCGTGGCGCGCGAGGTCCGGCGCGGCAACACCTATCACGTCATCCTCATCGATCCGCCGAAGTTTGGCCGCGGGCCCAAGAACGAGACATGGGATCTGTTCGAGAGCCTTCCGGGCTTCCTCGCCGACTGCGGTCAGCTGCTGGCGCCCAAGAACTCGGCGTTCATCCTGACGGTCTATGCGATCCGTGCTTC
>Ga0164243_10011450_pt1 | contig 12647 bp, 11 predicted proteins | sample OricompcompostOP_FD_108781 | JGI IMG/M metagenome (GOLD analysis project Ga0164243, IMG submission 108781) | Organic Plus compost microbial communities from Emeryville, California, USA - Original compost - Organic plus compost (OP) | ecosystem: Engineered > Solid waste > Mixed feedstock >...
CGGCCCCGTGGACACGGCCCAGGCGTCGCCGGACTCGCCGGCCCCGCCGTACGGGACGTTCACCCCGGCCCAGTGCAGCGGCGCGTCGGGCGGGGGCGCGGGCGGGCCGATGCGGGCGTAGACGACGGTGCCCTCGGGGGCGGCGTAGCAGTCGAAGACGGTGGCGTGGCGGCGTACGCCGGACAGGCCGACGCCGAGGCCGGAGCCGGTGTACGGGGGCGGCGTGGCGGCGGCGCGGGCGACGGCCCAGGGGGGTACGCCGCCGGGGCGCATGCCGGGGCCGTGGTCGACGGCGAGCAGGTCGATGCCGTCGGCCGCCCGGCGGTAGAGCACGTAGCCGCCCCGGGTGGTGTGCCGCAGGATGTTGGTGGCGAGCTCGGTCGCGGCGAGTTCGGCGGCGCCGGGGCGCAGGCCGGGCAGCAGGCGGGCGAGGGCGGCGACCGCGCGGCGCAGCGCGCCGACGTCCTCCTCGACCCGTACCTCGTGGCGGTGATGCGCCGCCTCGGCCATCAGCGCGTCCACGGCGCCGACCACCGCCCTTCGCTCGGGGCCGCGCTCAGCGCGCCCATTTGACGATCACCACGGTGGTACCCGAACCGGGGGCGGAGGTGATCGTCATCTCGTCCGAGAGGCGCCGCGCGCCGGGCAGGCCGAGGCCGAGGCTGCGGTTGGTGCTGAAGCCGTCGGTGAGCGCCTGCTCGATGTCCGGGATGCCGGGGCCCTCGTCGGTGAAAGTGGCGCGCACGCCCTTGCGGCCCCGGGCGCGCACCTCCTCGATGCGCACCGTGCCGCGGGAGCCGGTCGCGTACGTGAGGATGTTGCGGGCGAGCTCGCTCCCCGCCGTGATGATCTTGGTCTGGTCGACGAGGCCGAGGCCGATGCGCTGCGCCGCCGCGCGCAGCATCTGGCGCACCAGGATCATGTCGGCCTCGGCCGAGATCGTGATGACGACGGCCTCGGCGTCAGTCAGCTCGGTCGCCATGATCCCGCAACCGGCGTAGCAGCGCCATGCCCTGCTCGGCGTTGAGCGCGGTGTGCAGATGCCCCATCGGCACGCCCAGTTCCACGAGCGTGATCGCGACCGCCGGCTGGATGCCGACGATCACCGCGTGCGAGCCGAGCAGCCGGATCATGCCGACGACCCGGGTGAGCACCCGGGCGATGAACGAGTCGACGATCGTCAGGCCGCTGACGTCGATGAGCGTTCCGGTGGCCCCGGTGCGGGCGACCTCGTTGGCGAGCCGGTCCTCGATGCGCAGCACGGTGGCGTCGTCGAGCTCGCCCTGCAGGCTGATCAGCAGCGTGTCCCCGATCCGCATGATCGGGAAGACCTCGGCGGTCATGCCGGCCACTCGCCCATCACGGTCCGGGCCGCCTCCTGCGACGAGCCCGCCCGGTCGGCCACGATGCGCAGCGCGAGCTGGAGCGCGTCGCGCAGCTTGTTGCGGCTGCGCAGCCGGCCGATGTCGATGCCCAGGTGGACCATCGCCTGGGCGGTCTCCGGCCGTACGCCGCTGAGGATGCTGGCCGCGCCCATCAGGGTGGCGGCCTGCACGGTCTTGAGCAGGTGCTGGGCGACCTGGGTGTCGATGGTGGGCACGCCGCTGATGTCCAGGATGATCACCTCGGCCTGGTTCTCGGCGATCTTCTCCAGCAGGCTCTCGGTGAGCCGGGCGGCGCGCAGCGAGTCGAGGGTGCCGATGATCGGCAGCGCGAGCACCTTGTCCCACACCTGGATGACCGGGGTGGACAGCTCCAGGATCTCGTCGCGCTGGCGTTGCAGCCGCAGCTCCTGCTCGCGGCGTTCGGTGATGTCGCGGATCGCGGCCGAGACCAGGGTGCCGCGGTCGCTCTCCAGCGGGCCGAGGCTGATCTCGACCGGGAACTCGCTGCCGTCGCGGCGTCTGCCGTACAGCTCCAGGCCGGTGCCCATGGGGCGGGTCTGCGGGGAGGCGATGAAGCCGCCGCGGTACGCGCCGTGCCGGGCCCGGAAGCGCTCCGGCACGAGCACCTCGACCGGCTGGCCGATCAGCTCGTCGCGGTCGTAGCCGAACATCAGCTCGGTCTGCCGGTTCACCAGCATGATCCGGCCGTCGGACTCGACGATCACGACCGCGTCGGGGGCCGACTCCAGCAGGCCGCGGAACATCGCCTCGGCCCGGCGGCTCTCGGTGACGTCCCTGATCGCGGCGGCGTACCCGGTCGCCGTGCCGTCGTCGTCGTGGATCAGGGCGATGACGGTGGCGGCGCGGAAACGTTCGCCGTCCTTGCGGACCCGCCAGCCCTCGGTCTCGGCGCGGCCGGTCTCCCGGGCGGCGGCGAGGTCGCTCGCGGGCAGCCCGGCGGCGGCGTCCTCCTCGGTGTAGAAGGTCGCGAACGGGCGGCCGACGATCTCGCCAGCCGGGTGGCCGAGCAGGCGTTCCGCGCCGCGGCTCCAGTCGGCGACCGCGCCGTCGAGGTCCAGTTTGATCAGCGCGTAGCCGGCGATCGCGTCGAGCATCGCCTCCAGCTCACGCAGGCGGGTCCCCGGATCCCGCTCCCCGACCGGCGATGCCGTCATGCCCAGGCCTCCTGTTCCGCCCGGCGTCACGGTCCCGGTTCCGCCGGGACCGTTGAACATCTTTTTGCCTGGCGCTGGGATCGTACCCAAGCGGCCCCCTCCGCGGGGATGGGCCGGGCGCGGCTGCTCAGGTCCGTTTGGCCCCGGTGCCGGCGCGGCCGGGCCGCCGGCCGTTTCCGCGCCGCCCGTTCCCGGCGCGCCGCCGGGGCGCGGTTTCGAGCGGCACGGGCTCGTACCGGGCGGGGTCGGAGCAGTAGTCGCGTACCGCGTCGGCGAACCTGGCCGCGTGGTAGCCGTCGGTGTAGCGGTGGTCGAACGTCGCGGTGAGCGTCATCATCGGGCGTACCACCACCTCTCCGGCGACGGCCACGGGCCGCTGGTGCACGGCGCCGACGAGCACCAGCACCGGCACCCGGTAGTACGGCGCGAGCGGCGAGTACGCGTGCCGCACGCCCCACATGCCCACCGAGGTGACCATCGCGCCGCCGAACGCCTGGCGCGGCATGCCGAAGCGGCTCAGGTCGAGGTTGAGGTCCGAGGTGAGCCAGGACGCGAACCTGAGCGCGAGCCGCAGCGGCAGCACCGGCAGCCGGATGAGCAGCGCCTTGCCCTTGGCCAGCTCGGTCTCCTCGCCCGCGTGGATCGCCGTGCAGCGCGCCCGGACCTCCTCGGCGACCTCCAGGGCCGTCTTGCGGTCCACGTCCGTCACCTTCACGCCGGACAGCTCCCTGCCGCCGTCCACGTTCACGATGAAGAAGACGTCCACGCTCTCCCGCTCGGCCACCCGCCCGCCGGGCGCGGCCCGCACGCGCAGCTCCGGCACGACCGTCATGCCGTGCGCCACGGCCCGGCCGACCAGATGCGTCATCGTCAGCCGCGTGCCCGTCGCCTCGCGGACCCGCTCGATGTAGCTCAGCGCCGCGGCGGCGTCGACGTCCATCTCGCCGTAGAACTGCGGATCGCTCGGGGCCGACCAGGCCGCGGCGGCCAGCTTGCGCCAGGTCGACAACTGACCGGTCATGGGCCACCTCCTTCATTGCCGCAGGTAGTTCGGTGGGCATACCCCGTGGGCGGCGCGGTACGCGGCCCGGGGAAGGAGACGCGGGGTGGCCGAGCCGGCTCTCGCGGAGAAGAGCCGGCTCGGCGCGGGCGGGGCGGTCAGGCGAAGAACACCCGCAGGTCCGCGACCACGTCCTCGGGGACCTGCAGCGCGGCGTAGTGGCCGCCACGTGGGAACTCGGACCAGTGCCGGACGCCCGCGTTGTCGCGTTCGGCGAGCGAGCGGATGGTCTGGAAGAGGAAGCCCTCCGGGTCGAGGACCGCGAGCTCGCGGCCGATCACGGCGCCGGCGTCGCTGCCGTGGATGCCGTACGCGGAGTAGCCGAGGCGGCGCGTCAGCTCGTCGTACGCACGGGTGACCCGGGCCATCGTCCGGCCCGGTGCCGGTGACCGGGGTGGACCAGCCGAAGCCGGGCGTCGACCGGACGACGAGGTGGAAAGCGTCCTCGGGGCGGCCGTGGGGCCGGGGCCGGGGTGGTCAGCCGAAGGCGCGGCGCAGGGCCGGGACGCGGCGGACCACCAGGATGTCGAGGAGCAGGAAGGCGATCATGGTGATGCCGGCGAGGGGGAAGAGCACGCCGAGTACGGCCATGATGGCGATCACGCCGAGGGCGGTGCGGCGGTCGGCCGGGCGGGCGGGGGCGCCGACGCGGCCGGTGGGGCGGCGCTTCCACCACATCCAGGCACCGGTGACGATCAAGGTGATCAGGGCCAGGCAGGCGGCGAGCATGACGATCAGGTTGAGCGTGCCGTACCGGCGGCCCTCGTGCAGCGCGATGCCCTGCTCGACGGCCTTGGCCATGAGGCCGTACTCCTCCCAGCCGTACGAGACGAGCACCCGGCCGCTGTACTGGTCGATGTGCACCGTACGGCCCAGCGCCGGGTCGATCCGGGACTCGCTGACGACGGTGTAGACGCCCTTGGGGCCGTCCGGGAGCATGACCTTGATCGCGCAGTCGGGCGGGGCGCACGTGCCGACGGCGGCGCGTCCGGCGGCGACCGCCTGCTCGACCGGGAGCGCGCCCGGCTGGAGGGAGCCGGAGGCGGCGGTGTGCGCGCCGTGGCCGCCGTCCTGGGACTCGGGCACCGGCAGGTGCTCGGCGGCCCACGGCACCTTGGCGTCCGGGTTGCCGGTGAGCTCGCCGGACAGCTTCGGCGGGACGGTGGACTCGCGGGCGAACGCGCCGGGGTCGGGCATCGTGGATCCGGTGGCGGTCTGCACCTTCTGCAGGTTCTCGCCCCAGACGCCGGACCAGGGCAGGCCGGTGATGATGAGGAAGACGACGACCGCGCCGGAGGTCACGCCGACGAGCGCGTGCACGCGGCGCAGCCGGGACCGCGACACCCGGCCGCCGCGGCCGGCCCGAGCCCCGGCCCCGGCTCCGGTACGGCGCTGCCGTCTGCGCGCCGGGCCGCGCCACCACAGGTAGACGCCGGTCGCGGTGAGGATGAGCGCCCAGCAGGCCGCCGTCTCCACGATCCGGTCGCCCACCGTCCCGGCGAGCAGCTCGCCGTGCACGGTGCGCACGATGCGCATGAACGTCGCCGAGTCGTCGATCGTGCCCAGCACCTCGGCGGTGCCCGGGTGCACGTACACCGAGACGCCCTCCGCCCACGGGCCCGACTCGGCGCCCTCCAGGATGACCCGGGTGGTGCGGTCGGGGGCGGCGGGCGGGATCACCGACTTCACCGGCACGCCCGGGCGGGTGGCCTGCGCGGCGGCGATCTGCTCGGAGAGCGGGCGGGGCGAGGTCACGGGGGTGGACAGGGTCTGCACGTCGCTGTAGGCCCACGCCTCGTACGAGTCCTTGAACAGGTAGATCGAGCCGGTGACGGCGAGGACGAGCACGATGGGGGCGACCAGCAGACCGGCGTAGAAGTGCCAGCGCCAGACGGCGCGGTAGCGCTGGGAGCCGGTGTCGCGTGCGGGTGGCTTCTCGGTGGCGGGGTTGTCGAGGGTCTCGACGGTGGTCGTCATGCGGGGCTCCGTTTCCGGCGGTGTGCGCGCTGGGCGCGCGGGGGGTGGTGTCACGCCGGTGATCCGCGGGCACGGCGCTGCCGGGCAGCACAAACCGGACACTAATCGCGAATACGCGATCGCGTTCCGTTACGATCGTGTGCCCGCTCCGGGCCGCGCATCGCTCGAACGGCCTGCGAAGGCCAGGACGAGTCGTACGGCGGGATCAGAGCGTGACGGGGTGACGCCGTGCGCCGATGGGGCACGGCCACGGTCGGCTACGGCCTGCGCGACGCCCCGGAGCGGGAGCGGCGGCTCCCACCCGGGCGGAGTCGGCGGCGAGGCCGGGCGCGATCAGGAAACGGGATGCCCGAGGGGCGGGCCGCGTCGTGAGACGGTCGCGGCGAGGAGGTTCACCGTGGCCGTACCCGAGCGTCCGGGGACGGGGGGCCGGACGCATTCGGGTACGGCCACGGGAGTCAAGGTCGGCGCGAGGCGGGCCCACAGGCCCGCCGCCGAGGTGGCGAGCAGGTGCAGCAGGGTGGCGAGGGCGCATTCCTCGCGGTGCAGCCACCACGCCGATACGACGGCGGTCATCGTGTGCAGCAGCAGCATCGCGGCGTCCTGCCAGAGGCCGCCGCCGTGCTGGTGCGCCGACGATTCGAGCGCCGCCGGCATGTGGTGCGTCTCGTACGGCCCGGCCACGGCCAGACCGAAAATCCGGTGCATGCCGTACTGGGCGGCGAAACACGCGACGAGCAGCGAGCCGAAACCCCGCTGCCGCCCGGCGAGCGCGTACGCCCCGGCGGCGGTCAGCGCGACCGTCGCGGCGAGCACGCCGGGCGCCACGACGGCGCCTCCCCCGGCGAGCATGTGCACGGCCAGCGACACGGCCACGCACACCACCGCGAACAGCCCGGCCCGCAACATCCGGAACACCGGCCGCCCCACCCGCGCGGCGGCCCGCGCCTCCGTGCGCCGCGGGGGCGTACGGACGCGTGCTGCCGGGGCGAGACCGTCCACGAATGGGGGTACGGCCGCCGCCCCGGCAGGGTTCAGGATCGATCAAACAATTCCTCGCCGGATCTCAGCCCTTCAGGCAGGCGCCGGATCCGTGGGCGCGGAGCCTCGCTGCCGACGCACGAGTGGCCGATGACCCGCTTGGCGGAGACCGGGCTGCCGCCGACGGGAATGTCAGCCCCTCAAGCAGGCGCCGGGCCCGTGGGCGCGGAGCCTCGCGAGGGCGCAGGTGCCGACACGCGGGTAGTAGGGGCCCATGACCCGCTTCGCGGAGGCCGGGTTGTCGTCGTCCGGGACGTTCTGGATGGCCTGGGCGAAGCCCGGGGCGGCGACCATGTTCCGCAGCAGCAGCGCGTGGTCGACGTTGGGCCGGTCGAGCGAGAACGGCAGGAACGTCACGCCCGGCACGCTCTCGATCCTGCTCCGCTGCGCCTCGGTGCCCAGCACGTACGTGTACTCGCCCTTGGCGTTGAGCAGGGTCTGGTCGTCGGTGCGGCAGCCGTAGTCGACCTCGTCGCCGACGCGGTTCACGACCACGGGGCGCTGCAGCAGGATCAGGTTGCTGCACATCGACCAGTACCGCACGTCCGTGCCGGGGGCGGGCCACGGCGAGGGGTGCGAGCCCGCCGAGTGGCGCGGGGCCTTGCCGCGGATGACGACGACCTGGTCGGAGTCCCGCGGCGGCGGGGTCACCCTGGCCAGCAGGTACGCGGCGTCGGCGTTGGGGAACAGGGCGTTGCCGTCCTTCTCCTCAGGCCGGGCGAAGCCAGGCTGCTCCGCCGCCCGGACGGCCGCCGCCGCGCGCTCCCGGGTGAGCCGGGACGCGTCCCGGCCGGGCGCGCATCGCGGCACCGGCACCGACACGCCGTCGCGCTCGAAGGTCACCTCGGGCAGCGGCACCCGGCCGAAGTCGCCGCCGGCCGGCAGGTAGACGCGCAGCACGATGTAGTTCTCGGTGCCCTCGGGGGCGTCCTCCGGCGCGATGGGGAGCGTGTTGACCTGCTCGGGCGACACGTCCTCGCGCAACGTCAGCGTGAACCGGCCGCCGGGTTCGGCCTTCTGCCGCCAGGGGTTCACGCTGCCCTCGTCCGGCTCGATGAGGTGATCGGCGCGCCACGACGGCACGTCATCGCGGGTGAACGGCCCCTTGTTCTCCCGGTACACGTTGAACGAGGCGTACCGGCTGTCCGGGTAGCGGCCGGACAGTTTGATGCGCAGTCCGTTCTGCACGGTGAAGGGCAGCACCCAGTACGTCGCTGCGGTGTCGGGGTAGAAGGCGTTCAGCGTGTCCGCGTTGATCACGATGCCCCACGCGCAGTCGGGCGTCACCGGCGGCGTCGCCGTGCGCGCCGCGGTCGCGGGGGTGGCGGCGGCGATCGGCGCGCAGGCCAGCGCGCCGACGCCGAGCGCCGTGGCCATGCGCCGGAGCCACCCGGCGCGGCGCGGCCTCGTTGTGGTCATGGCTGTGGTCATGCGGTTTCGCACCTTTCGATCGGTTGCCGGGCCGTGGCGGGCCCGGACGCGGATGGTCAGCGGGTACGGGCCACCTCGGCGGCGACCGCGCGGAAGACGGCCAGGGCCTCCTCCTGGTCGGGCCGCCCGCGCGGCGGCGAGATGACGGACTTGGCGATCACCACGCCGTGTTCGCGGGACACGTACACGTGCTGGCCGCCGAGCCCGGCCGCCATGAAGTCGCGCTCGCCGTCGCCGCCCAGCCACCAGTGCAGGCCGTACCGGGGGTTGGCCGCGGAGCTCGGGCTCGTCGACCGCCGCACCCAGGAGGCCGGTACGACCTGCCTGCCGTGGGCCTTGCCGTCGCGCAGGTAGAGCAGGCCGAAGCGGGCGAAGTCGCGGGACGTGGCGTGGAAGCAGCAGTAGCCGAGGCCGTCGCCGGAGGAGTCGTTGCCGACGAACGCGGTGGACTCCATCCCGGCGGGCTTCCAGATGCGCTCCTGGACGTACCGGTGGTACGGCATGCCGGTGGTGCGCGTGATGAGCCGGGCGAGCACGAAGGAGTTGACGCTCGTGTACTCGAACCGGCTGCCCGGCGTCCAGCCGCGCCGCTGCCGGGCCGCGAAGTTCCGCAGCGGCCGCCCGCGCTCGGCGAGCGCCTGCATGCGCGGGGCGTCCCTGGCCTCGCTCCACGCGATCCCCGACGACATGCGCAGCAGGTTCCGGATGCTCACGCCGTCGAAGCCGGAGCCCTTCAGCTCGGGCAGATAGCGGGTGACCGGGTCGTCGATCGACCGGATGCGGCGCTCCTTCAGCGCGACGCCGATCGCGGCCGAGGTGAAGGACTTCGCCACCGACCAGGACTGGAACCGGGTGGTGCGGCTCGCCCCGGAGTAGCGCTCGAACACCACGTCCTGCCCGTCGAGGACGACGAAGCCGTTCGTGCGGGTGGCCTTGAGGTACTCGTCGAGGGTGCGTTCGACGCCCGCGTAGGTGTAGGTCACCGACAGTTTCCTCGGCGCGTCGCGCAACACGACCGGCTTGCCCGACGGCCGCATCACATCGAGGCCGGTCCGGGCGGACGCCGCCGCATCGGCGGTGGCATCGGTGGAGATCGCCCCTATAGCGGTTGTCCCCGCCGACGCCGAGCCCGTTGCGGCGTCAGCCGGGATCGCAGTGCCGATCACCGCGAGCGCGGCGGCGAGCGCGCCCGCCGTCGCGGCTGCCCGGCGTGGTCGGCGGCGGGCGGTGTTGCTGTGAGGCATGTTCCCTCCCTGAGCGTCGCGGGCGGATCACCCGCGTGTGGCCCAGGGATGGTGGCCTAGTTTCTTGGCATATCTCTGGCAGTGGCGCGGGGCTCGATCACGGGCGGGAGCCGGTCAGCCATTCGCCCGGCCGGGTCCGCCGGCCTTCGCGTCGTCCCCGCTCGGGCGCGGGCCGCTCCGGTGGGCCGCCCGCGCGCGGCAGCCGTACCTCGAAGCGGGCTCCGACGCCGTCTTCGGGATCGGTCACGGTGGCCTCGCCGCCGTGCAGCACGGCCTGCTGCCGTACGAGCGTCAGCCCGAGCCCGGACCCGGGGCTGCTCGCCCTGCGGTGGAACCGGTCGAACACCCGCTCCCGCTCGGCGGCGGGGACGCCGCTCCCCCGATCCCGTACGGCCAGCACGACCGTCGGCCGGTCGCCGTTCCCGCCGTCGGGTTCGGCGGTCAGCGTCACCGTGACGTCGGCGCGGCCGGACGGGTCCGTCCCGTGCGCGGCGGCGTTGTCCAGCAGGTTGTCCACGATGACGCGAAGGCCCTCCGCCCAGCCGCGCACCCGCGCCTCCCCCGCCGGCGGGAACGTGATCGCGGCGTGCGGGTGGCGGCGGCGCGCGTCCCGGGTCGCGTCCTCGACGAGGGCGGCGAGGTCGATGTCGGTGAAGGTCGCGGCGTCCACGAGTTCGCCGCGGGCGAGGGCGCGCAGCAGGGTGATGAGGCGTTGCGCGCGGGCGTGCTCGCCGTCCAGTTCGGCGACGACCTCGGCCCGGTCGTCCGCCGGAAGGCCCGGATGGCGCAGCAGGTCGATGTTGGCGCCCATGCTCGTCAGCGGAGTGCGCAGCTCGTGCGCGACGGTGGCGGCGAAGGCGCGGGCGGTCTCCAGGGCCGCGCCGGTGCGGGCGACGGCGGCGTCGCGGCGGTCCAGCAGGTCGTTGAGCAGGGCGGCGAGTTCGTCGATCTCGGTGACGCGGGAGGAGGTGCCGAGCCGGGCGGCGCCGGGCTCGGCGCGGTCGATCTTCTGGGCCTGGCGGCGCAGCACGGTCAGCGGGCGTACGGCGAGCCGTCCGAGCACGAGGCCCGCCCCGGCCCCGGCCACCGCCGCGATCAGCGTGATGAACCCGACGCCCCGGCGCAGCCGGGTGAGCTGCCGTTCGACCCGCTCGCCCGGCTCGAACACCCAGAGCCGGGCGAGGTTCCCCGCGGGCCCCAGGTCGGCGGCCGCGTACCGCCAGCCGCGTTCCCCTTCGGCGTGGTCGGCGGGCCCGGTCGCGCCGCCGCCGGGCAGCCGGGCCGGGGCGTCGCCGATGACGAGCGGGTCGGCGTCGGGCACCTCCACCACCACGCCGCCGGGCCCGTCCGCGCCGAGCGCGGCCCCGGCCAGCCGCTGGGCGAGGAAGTCGGGCCGCGTCCCCGGCCTGGCCCGCTGGGTCCACGCGTACGTGCCGGCGATCGGGGCCAGCGCGCTCAGCCGCGCCGTGAGCAGCCGGTCGCGTTCGGCCCGCAGCTCCATGCCGACGAGGCCCACCACGAGCGCCCCGGCGAGCAGCACCAGCAGCGGCACGCTCACCGCCAGGGCCACGGTGAACCGGGTGGACAGCCTCACGCGGGCCCGGCCCGCAGGACGAATCCGACACCGCGCACGGTGTGCACCAGCCGCGGCTCGCCCCCGGCCTCCAGCTTGCGCCGCAGGTAGCCGATGAAGGTGTCGACGGCGTTGCCGGTCACCTCGAAGTCGTATCCCCAGACGCGCTCCAGCAGCACCTGCCGGGTGAGCACGATGCCGGCGTTGTACGCGAGCGTCTCCAGCAGGTCGAACTCGCGCCGGGTCAGCTCGACGCGCCGCCCGTTCACGGTCACCTCCCGCGCGGCCGGGTCCACGGTCAGCGGCCCCACGCGCAGGATCTCCCCCGCCGCCGAGCCGTCCCCCGCGGCCGTACGGCTCGCCCGCCGCACCAGCGCCCGCAGCCGCAGCACGAGCTCCGTCAGGTCGTAGGGCTTGGTCACGTAGTCGTCGGCCCCCGCCGCCAGCCCGGCCACGCGGTCCGCGACCTCGTCCATCGCGGAGAGCATGAGCACGGGCACCTCCGCCCCCTGCTCGCGCAGCCGCGTACACACCTCGATGCCGGACATTCCCGGCATGGAAACGTCGAGGACGATCGCGTCCGGCCGCTCCCCCGCCGCGATCTCCAACGCCTCCGGCCCGGACCCGGCCGTGTGCACGCCGAAGCCCTCCAACCGCAGCCCCCGGCGCAGCGAGCGCAGAATCGCGGGATCGTCGTCGACCGCGAGAATCCGATACCCGCCCATCACCCCACCCCACGGAGAGCGTCGCCCACAGAGCACGGCGAAATGTCACCACGGGGGCACCCACGCGGGCGCGGCCGCGCATCGCCGACAAAGCTTGGCGAAATGTGCCTCGGAACGACGGCGGCGCCCCGGACTCTCCTTGATCCATCAGGCCCGCGCATCACAGCCGCCCTTCCCGGTCACATCGGCCCCCTTCGCCTACCGAAGAAGCGGCCGTACGCCACCTCGCCCAAGGAGCCCAAGGAAAGGTCACCGGCATCCCCCGTGCGTCATCGCGTCACGCAGGTACGGCCCGCCGCACCGCGGCCCGGGACGCCACCCGTCGCGGGCGGCCGTCGAGGTCGCGCCGGAAACCAGGCCGTGGGGAGCCCCGCACCCCCCGTAATCGGATGGTAGAGGGATAAATACGGATGCGCGCCGAAATTCCGGCTAGCCGCCGACCTGGCGAAGCGACGGGCCGTGGCGGCCCAGGTTGACATGCCGAGGGCCGCCCCCGGCGAGCCATCGGCGGAGCCGGGCTCTGTCGGCGGGGACGGCCCTCGGCGAGGCGTCCGGGTGTGCGGCCGGGTCAGATGGCCGGGAGGAGGCCGAGGGAGACCGCGCCGATGATGAGGAGGCCGAGGAGGACGCGGTAGATGACGAACGGCGTGAAGCGGTGGGTGCTCACGTACTTGAGGAACCAGGCGATGGCGGCGTAGCCGACGCCGAAGGCGACGACGGTGGCGAGGATGGTGGGGCCCCAGGCGGGGGTCTCGTCGCCGCCGATCTCACGGAGTTCGAAGAGGCCGGACATGAGGACGGCGGGGATGGCGAGGAGGAAGGAGTAGCGCGCGGCCTCCTCGCGGCGGTAGCCGAGCAGCAGGCCGCCGCTGATCGTGCCGCCGGAGCGGGAGACGCCGGGGATGAGGGCGAGCGACTGGGCGATGCCGTAGCCGAGGGCGTGCGGCAGGTTGAGGTCCTTGCTGAGCGTGAACTCGTTGCGGGCCATGCGGTCGGCGACGGCGAGGAGCAGGCCGAACACGATGAGGCTGGCGCC
>Ga0164243_10011451_pt1 | contig 12647 bp, 13 predicted proteins | sample OricompcompostOP_FD_108781 | JGI IMG/M metagenome (GOLD analysis project Ga0164243, IMG submission 108781) | Organic Plus compost microbial communities from Emeryville, California, USA - Original compost - Organic plus compost (OP) | ecosystem: Engineered > Solid waste > Mixed feedstock >...
AGCTCATTCTGTCTACGGGTGTACGACTCATTAGACGCGCCAAACAGTCCTGAGACATGGTGACCACCAAAGTTTTTGTCATAATCCAAAAGCAGCTGAAAGTTTAACAACGAAGCTTTTTCGTTAAAGTCTTCCGTATTGCGGTCGGAATTTACGTAGACCTGTGGTTGAGCGGCGTCTGGATTGGCATACAACGGCACTTGGATCCTCCGGATAAAACGATGGTCCGCGTAAATATCAGCGCCGAAAATACCGCGTAGTTTTAATCCGTCCATGAGCTTCGCTTCCAGGTTGAGATTGATATTGAAATAATCGTTATCATGCTTAATGTAACCACCTTCGTTGAGTTCTGCTAATGGATTCTGATCCGTCAGTGCATTATTGACCAGATATTTTCCGTTGTCGGCCTGCATACGGTAGTAATAGTACGAAGGCAAACGGGAAGCGTTGATAATAGCACTTCCTGCGGTATTACTCATATTGTTATTACGTGTATAGGCCAAAATAGAAGTCAGCTTGAAGCGGCCGATCTCAGTACTGAGGTTGGTCCGAAGATTGTATCGTTTGATCCCAAAATTCTGTCCGACAAAGTTGCTCGGTTGGTTATAAAACCCTCCGGAAAATAGGTAAGAACTCTTTTCCCCGCCACCGGTAACACTGATGTTATATTTTTGTTGGAAAGAATTTTTCATGATTTCCGGCAAGTTCCATTTTTCGATATCCTGATGTGCATATAAATCAGCAATTGCTGCAGGAGAAAACTGTGGGTCCATGCCTGAATTGGTCAGGGCGAGGTTGCGCAAGGTTGCATTTTCATAGCCAGCAACGGGGGAAAACAAAATATTGGGTTGTTGGACACCCCATTGCGTGCCAACTGCAACCGTAGGTTTCTGGTTTTGTCGTCCTCTTTTTGTGGTGACCAGAATGACGCCATTCGCCGAACGTGAGCCATATATTGCTGTAGAACCGGCATCTTTAAGTACCGACACGGTTTCGATATCATCTGGATTGATCTTGTTGAGTGTACCGCCTTCTGTAATAATCCCATCAATCACTACTAAAGGCGCATTGCTGTTGACCGTCGATATCCCCCGGATATTGATATTCATCGAATTATCATTCGGATCCATGCTCTTCTGCTGAATGGTCAGGCTCGGGGATGCGCCTTGCAGCGCCTGTGTCACGTTGCCTACGGGGCGATCCTGAAATGTCTTTGAACCGATCTGGTCAACTGCTCCCACAATTCTCTGGCGGGTCGTCGTACCATATCCGATCACGATAACTTCTTCCAACTGGCTATTGCTATGCTTCATGACCAACTGTAGCTGCTCTAGCTGCGTCGCAGACATAGATGCCAATTGTACCGTCAACTGTTCGTATCCGACGGAAGAAAGGACAAGTGTCGACTTTGGAGAAAGGTTGCGGATCATAAACGTTCCATCGGCAACGGTCGATGTTCCAGCTTGCTGATTTCCTTTAACCCGGACAGAGACATTTGCTAACGGCTCTCCACGTTCGTTGGTCACTCGGCCTTTGATCACTGCCTGCCCCGAAACAGGCGCATCGGAGGCCGATGCAGAAGCCGGCCCGGCAACAGGACGGTCACGGATAACGACGGTCTTGTTGTCCATCTGATATGACAGCGGCTGATCCGTGAAAATCTGCGCCAGTACGTCGGACAGCCCCCGGTCCTTGACCTTTATACTGACCGGCTTTGCATTTGCCATTTGCCGTTCTGTATAAAGGAAGTTGTACCCTGTCTGCGACTTGAGTTCCTTAAAAATTCTTTTAAGGCTCATATTGGTATATTCCAATGTTACCTTCTGTGCAAAGGTCGTAGCGCTAACCTGCATAAAAGTAACCAAGATAATTATGGTCGTCAATCGCATAATAAGCCATAGTTTACGGAATAGCAGATATGCTATCTCCTTATTTCTGATATAATTTTGATACATTTGCAAGGTTTGATACGCAGTATGTTCCAGTCGTCCAAACAAAAACATACTGCAGATTGGATAGTAAATTCAATTGTCCCAAACAGCAACTGGGTCCTCCGCGGCCCGGTTGCTTCTGATTACCCCTATGGTAAAGCTTATTCGTTTCGTATATTTATGCTCATGATCTGTTTTTTAGGTTATTATTGTAAAGATTATCGATCAACTATTAAGGCAGTACATACAATGTCTTCCCGTCGATACGAAAATGGACTCCGCCCGTTTTTTCCAGCAGACTTAACACCTGCTTTACATCATCAAATCTGGATATCCCTCCGCCAAACTTTTCTGTTGTTTTTTTGCCCTCAAAGATGACCTCGACATTATACCAGCGTGCTATCTTGCGCATGACACTCTCAATATCATCCCCATCGAACATAAATTCGTGATTGGTCCAGGCAATTATAGGTGCTGTGTCCACTGTCTGTAATTTCAATCTGCCGTTGGATGTCAGGCTCGACTGCTGTCCAGGGTGTAATTGTAGCTTTTGGCTTGCTGAAGTCACTTCCACAAGTCCTTCGACGAGGGTGGTTCGTACTGACGGCTCATCTGTATAGCTATTCACGTTAAAATGCGTTCCCAATACCTGAATATGCTGGCCCGCGGACCTGACGACAAAAGGGCGTTTGGCGTCTTTGGCCACCTCAAAGTAGGCCTCCCCGGTCAACTCGACCTCCCGCGTTCCTTGCAGTGCAAAACTTGCCGGATATTTTAAAGCTGAGGCGGCATTGAGCCAGACCTGTGTACCGTCAGGGAGTTTAATTCTGTAGGTTTCGCCTTTTGTTGTCGATAATACATGATGGCCGGTAACGGCTTCACTATTTTGCCCAATTTCGTAGATTAATTGTCCGTCAGAGCTCTTAGAAATCCTGATACCCATTTCGTCCGCGATCGGTCCATTGGAAGCTCCCTGCAATTGAATCTGCTGACCGTCGGAAAGCGTCAAGGTTGCAGATTGCTTTCCAGGTAATATAGACTCTTCTATTGATGCCTGCATCGGGACATTATCAGCGCGATCAACAAACCACCAGCTTAGTATCAATATTCCTGCGACAGCAGCCGCAACGGCGCCAGCATTTTTCCAGAATGTCAACGTTCTCATCTTAGGCTTATTAATCCTGTGATGTAATTGCTCCCAAGTGTTGTCCAGGACAAGTAATAAGTCCGTATTCCGAAGTAATTCTTGGTCGACAGGATCATCCAACGCTTCTTGAATGAGCTCCTGTATTAACACACCATCTGCCCCGGATTTAAGGTATGACAGAAAAGCACGGGCATCCTCTTCACTGAGCTCCCCCCGCATATACTGCCTTAAAGTATATTGAAGTAGTTCCTTTTCCACAATTGGTTATCTTCTTTTTAGCTATTACACTTCAAATGCGGAGATCATCTGCTCGTGCTGAGAATTTTATTTATTTTTTTTTAGCTTAAAAAAGATAACACTGTTTAATGATGCTGGAGGAGTATAAAGGAGGCGATTAATAGTGCAGACTGGTCTAGTTTAGCATGTTTCTCTTTGATGTACTTTGTAGCTTTTACAATATGGTCATTGATTGTCGAAGTCGATATGCGCAACAGCGTACTCACTTCGGCGTAGCTTTTGCCTTCAATCTTACATAACCTGTAGATCAATCTCCGTTGAGGAGGAAGCTGCTCAATCGTCTGAGACAACCAGTGCTCATCCTGCTTTTCATCCAATTGTTCTTCGACATGGCTGTAGAGCTGTGTGCCGTGAAGGCTAAGATAGGCTTGCACCTGTTTTTCCAGCTTGGTTTTACGAATGAAATTATATACACTGAATCTGGCAATCTGAAAAAGATAAGCGCGAAAAGATTGCTCAGGATCAATAAGCTTCCGCTTGTCCCAGACTTTGACAAAGACCTCCTGTAGAAGTTCGGTAGCATCCTGTTCGGATTTGACCATCTTCCGAATGTTAAGATAAATCCGGCCACTATATAAAGTATAAATCTGGCGAAAGGCCGTTTGGCAGCCCGAACGCAAGGCCAAAAGGATTTCCTTCTCTTCGATATGGTCATATTTCGGTTTATACATTGTCACATAGGTGAAAACATAAAAATAGAAAGCCAATTTTTGGTCTTTCTTCAAATAGCGATAACAAAGCGGCCAGGATCATCCCTTTCGATGAAAAAACGCTATCGTTTTGTCGTATTTGGTTATCTTCTGATCAGCTTCTGCTACATCCGGGATGTATGCTCCTTGAAACGAAGACGCAGGCACGGCTGCTCAAAAACAATCGTCCCCAAAGTTCTGATGCTCAATTACTGAAGATGATGAAACAAATATATAAAAACTAAAACGGTTTTGCTGATATCAAAAAAAATTTACTGGTATAGAACATCCAACAAGACACAAGCGATACAACAGGTGTGTCACGACATGGAGTTGGGCACGAAGCTATAGACGGATACACATATCACCAAAAAAAGAGGCATCCGATATTGGGATGCCCTTTATCATAGAATAGATATGGCTCGAAAAATCATTACGCTGATTGCTACATGATGATATTGAAACACCTTATCCCGTGTTCAGGGAATAAAATGAAATAGTTTGTCGTGGGTTGATATATTCATAATCGCGTATCTTAATGCTCCGCCCCTGTGATTTTAAGTTCGTCCAGGTCAAGTTGCAATTCAGCTTTACGGATCGCCTCGTCACTATAGTGCTTTTCTTTGCGTAGCCGGAATAGTTCTTTGCGGTGCTGCTGATAAATGGTTAACAAAACGGTATGGTAGCATTCTATCTCCTGCTGTTCAGTTTCCACACATTCCAGGGACTGCAGGCGCGCTTCTGTGTTACGAACCCTTCCTTCGAGGCTAGATTTATAAAATCCGACCAGTTCGTTCTCTTTGAGTGAGTCGGCAAACCTTTCGTCCAATAGCTTCAATGCGACATTATCCAGCCGCAGCTGGATAGCGGCTTGCTGTTCTTCTTCTGGAATGATAACATCAGTCTCTTTCAGCCGGATCAGCTTGATAACAAAGGGCAGTGTGAGGCCCTGCACGACCAGCGTTACAAAGATGACAACGAAGGTAATGAAGATAATCAGATTGCGCTGTGGGAATGCTATACCATCGGACATCAGCATCGGGATGGACAGGGCAGTTGCCAACGACACTACGCCGCGCATCCCCGCCCAGCTGATTACCAAAGGGCCTTTCCAGCCAGGAGATGGATCTTGCCGTGCTTTTGCGTTCAGCCAACGTGGCACATGCGCCGCAGGATACACCCATAAAAAGCGTAATGCGATGACGATGGCACTAATTGCCAAACCGTAGGTAACGCCGTCGACTAGGGAATATGCTCCCAGACCTGCGATTATCTCTGGCAGTTCCAGACCGATCAGCACAAACACGAGCGCATTCATCACAAAAATCATCGTCGTCCATACGCCCAGCATATTCATGCGGGTACTTCCGGTTTTAAACACTTCGTGTGCACGGTAAGACATAAATAAACCCCCACTCACAACTGCCATGACACCGGAATAGTGAAATTGCTCTGCTGCCAGAAACAGTATATAGGGGGTCATTACTGTCAAAGCTGCATCGATGGCAGGCGTAGTGGGTAAAAACCGATGAGTGATATACAGGATATGTGCTCCGGCAAGGCCAATAGCTATCCCCATTCCGGCCACCAGAAAGAACTGTGCCGTCGCCTCATGCATGGAAAAGGTTCCGGTCAAAACGGCGGCCAGCGCGAACTTGAAAACGATGAGTGAGGAAGCGTCGTTGACCAGGCTCTCCCCCTCAAGAATAGTCATCACTCTTTTCGGCACACTCATACCCTTTAGCACCGTCGCTGCAGCAACAGCATCCGGAGGAGAAACAATACCACCCAGTAAGAACCCCAACGCCAGTGTAAATCCGGGAATGAAGGATGAGGAAGCATAAGCGACGACAACCGATGTAAAAAAGACCAGACCGAAAGCCAGTAAAGCAATCGGCCGCTTCCATTTCCAGAAATCATTCCACGACGTATACCAGGCCGCTTCATATAAAAGGGGCGGCAAGAATATTAAAAATATCAGTTCAGGATCAAGATGCAGCAACGGGATCCCTGGGATGAAACTGATGCCCAAACCCGCAAGCACTAAAAATATGGGATATGCTATTTTTATACGCTGCGCAAGCATGACCAGGAGAAACACGGCAAACAATAGGCTGAGAATGAGAAGCAAATTGTGGTGCATAATCAATTGTGTTTAATACTAAGTCGTATGGATTCATAAAGCCGCAGCTGATTTGTGCGGACCGGTGAGATCACCCAGGTAGACTAATATTTTGCCTGCCCGATATCCAGGCGTTCGAATTTCCCCTCCTTGCCAAGCTGAAATTTAAAGAAAGTCCTGAAATCCCCCCAGCTCTCGGTGTGAAAATTTCCATAGATATCCAATCCGTTGTTTTCGACTTTGTCTATACTTGTGAAGCGTTCATGCCCACAGGCGGTCTTTACAAAATTTGCAAAATCGCGTGGATGGCCATCGTCGGTTAACCGGGCGTTAGCCACAAAGAAAGATAAGAAGCTTGTGCTGTCTCCCTGTTGCCAGGCCTCAATAGCTTGTCTGGCCTGTTCGTTTGTAATTTTTGATAAATCCATTGTCTGCTCGGTTTTATGAATTGATGTATTTGATGCGCTACGCTGCGGTTTCTGCCCACAGGCAACCAACGACAAGATCATGGCCAGCAATGTAACCAGACATTTATAGGGCATTAGAATAGGTTTTTTAAGGGATGTTGTAGATAAATAATAATCAGATTCAACAGTAAAAAAGGGATCTCTATCGCCACACCCTTGATATCCTTATCCAAGAGATGGAAGCATATAATCAACAGAATGCCGGCAGCCATTAAAAAATTGCCCCATATGAAGGTCTTCGGAAATAGGATCAACAGCGCCGCCAAAATGGTGATAAGTCCATTTACCATTAGGCCAGTCTTGGTAAAACCCCATTTTCCAAACATGGCATCATTTCCGTCTTGCCCGAAACCATCGCATATCCCTGTTTTAAGCCCATAAAAACAGCCACAAGGATCAAAATAGAATTGATAATTTTCAACATCGTTATTTCTATTAATTCGTTACAAGCCAAAGCGCATTGTAGTTTGATGACTAAAAAAAGAGGCAAATAATCAATTATTTGCCTCCAATATTTCTCCTTCTATCTTGTGGTATAACCACCGTTCGCGAAAATAGTCTGACCTGTCACCCACCATCCGTCAGTAACCAAAAATTCAACTAGCGGAGCGATATCCTTGATATCGGTTAGTCCTCCAAGAGCAGACGCCTGCTTATGGTAAGCTACCGCGTCGTCCGTTTCCTGTCCGTAGAAGAAAGGTGTGTCCATAGGTCCGGGAGCTACCGCTGTCACCGAGATACCACGGCCGCCGAACTCCTTCGACGCCGCTCTCGTAAAATGTTCAACCGGAGCTTTGGCGCCAGCATAGGTTGAATAATATCCTGTATAGGCTGCAAGCAAGGAGGTAACGATGGTATTGATTTTTCCATTATCATTCAAACGCTTACCCGCTTCCTGGATAAAGAAATAGGCTACTTTGGCGTTTATATCGCTCATACTATCGTATTCTTCCTCGGTCGTGTCAGCAAAAGGCTTTTTCAAGACCTTACCTACTGTATTGATCGCAATATCAACTCCACCGAATTTTTCAATCGCAGCATCAAAAAGTTTGCTGATGTTTTTCACGTCAGTAAGATCAGCCTGATATAAAAATGCCTCTCCTCCTGCACTGTTAATATCCGCCAAAGTTTTTTCAGCGTCCGCCTTTGTGCTGTCACTATTGTAGTGAACAACGATCTTTGCTCCTTTGGCCGCAAGATTACGGCTCAATAGACCACCTAAGTTTTTTGCTCCACCTGCAATTAAAACTACTTTTCCTTTCAAATCATTTCGTGCCATTTTTCTCTTTATTTAAATGTTTTACAATTGTTTTTACAAAGTTGCTCATCCGAACGCTGACTTTTATGGTGAACTTTTCGGAATTTTACCTATGTATATTATGTTATACGCTATGCCCGACAATCATGATTTCGAGAGATAGCCCCTACGCCCTGACGACTTAGGTTATCTCTCCGCCCGGACATAACCTTTGCAAAATCAAAGGGGCTGACCCGAACCGCAGGCGTTGGAGCAACAGAACTATAAAAAGTTACTTTTTAAGCCGACTACCTCGTTTTTATCACTGTTTTAATATAGTTCCGGTAACTATGGTTTATATAAATTCTAGCTTCATCATCTTCTAAAATCAAGATACATGATATACAGCGCGTTAAATAAAGATAACAATATGTATAAGAAGGTTCTTTCCTGCTCACCAGAAAAAAGATTGTTGTGGAGGGATAACTACACTATTTATGCTTTCATTGCACAAACTTATGGACTACTTTGTCCCACTTTCAATTTCATCTGAGAGAGCTTGCCATAAAAAGAGAAAACAAGGTGACAAACACTCAGATCCCGCGTTAAAATAGTTTCGTATATTTCGCTCGAAAAATTACACAATCTGAGGAATATTCTTTAGATTTACTATACAAGTTGACCTGTAATTATTAACGATTTTATGAAAGTAGAAGTATCGCCAAACTTTAAAAAGCACGCGCGCAAAACTATTCTATCCATCTTTGTTTTTGCATTCACTTATATTTTATTGCTCGTCCTGGCCATCGGTTTAACGATCGGCTTCACCTTGTTTGGTCTATTTATCTTCGCATCCAAACCGATGTTCCTAACAGGCGTGTTATGTTTGGGCCTGATTGCCTCCGGACTTACCATTTTATTCTTTTTGCTTAAATTTGTATTTGCCCAAACCAAGACCGACACCAGTCATCTTACAGCGATAACTGCCCAAGATGAACCCCGGCTGTTTGCCCTTATTGATGAAATCGTCAACGAAGTGGATACCAGTTTCCCGAAGAAAGTTTTCCTGTCGCATGATGTCAACGCATCCGTTTTCTACGATTCAACCTTCTGGAGCATGTTTCTTCCGATAAGAAAAAACCTTCAGATCGGAATGGGGCTAATCAACGTGGTAACACAACAAGAGCTAAAAGCGATACTGGCACACGAATTTGGCCATTTTTCCCAGCGAAGTATGAAACTAATGAGCTATGTCTATCATGTCAACCAGATCATCTATAATATGCTGTACAAAAATGAGGCCCTTGATAACACATTCTAAAAATGGGGAAATGTCAGTGGCTATTCGGCTATTTTCATAGGTATATCTGTTTTCATTATCCAGCAGATCCAAAATATCCTCAAGTATTTGTATGAATATATCAATCTAAATTATTTGGCCCTATCGAGGGAAATGGAGTTCCATGCGGATGAAATCGCAGCGCATGTTGCGGGATCAAAAGCCTTAGCGGACTCTCTGTTGCGGCTGGGATTTGCAAATCATGCACTGGAATATGTACTCAATTTTTATGAAGGTAAAATTCCTGAACAGGTTCGGAGCAATAACATTTATCCTGAGCAGAGCTTCGTTATGTTACTCCTCGGACAAAAAAATAGGTATCAGTTGGAAAATGATCTCCCGCAGATCCAGCTGGCAAACTTAAAAAAATATGATAAGTCGAAGTTGAATCTTGACAACCAGTGGGCTTCACATCCTACTGATGAAGACCGTATCAAAGCACTACAACAAATAAATATTGTAAAGAACGAAACCAACAATGCACCTGCAATGGCCTTACTGACCAACGATGGTGCTATCGCCCAACAGATTTCGGAAAAGCTATTTTCAGGCGTTCAGTATGAACAAGCACCCAGCATTCTGGAAATTGAATCTTTTAAAGCACAATTCACAGACCGATTCAATAAATATACATTTGACCTCAAATTTAATGATTTCTACGATTTCAATAATCCCGTATTGAAAAACGAGTTACCGGGACCGCCAATACAAGAGGGTCTGTCGTTCGAAATCTTATATGCAGATAGCCGGGCCGAACTGATTTATGAGCTCAATAGCCTTAAAAATGACAAATACGTTGTCGAAGCAATAAGCAATGGCGAGGTCAAATTAAAAACGTTTGATTATGACGGAAAAAAATACCGGCATACAGAAGCATATGACCTGCTGCAAAAAATCGAAGGGGACATAGTAGCGACCGAACGGTTAATAGATGGATATAACCATCAAATCCACCATTACTTCACCCAGCTGTCGGACAGTATGAACCGACGGGAAGAATATGACCGGAAATATTATGATTACGCGGCTTTCCATAAAACCTTTGACGAATATCATAGCCTCTATGATGAAATGTCAAAAAATTCTGAGTTCATTTTTAAGACCACACCGTTTGCTGAAATTGAAGCCAAACTGAGTGATCTTAAAAAAAGGGAGCCCAGATTCAAAAACAAACTTCGTAAACTACTCGAACTACCCAGCGCTACGCAGGACATGGATGAAACAGTATTATCTTCGCTGAACACGTATATTCACAATGATCTGGTGTATTTCAATACCAACCAGTACAAAGAGGAAAATCTTGCCATTATGGTAAGCGCTATTTCAGAATATAAAAAGATATTGGACAATAACTATTTCAAGAAGAAAAAAAACTATCTGGATTTTCTGCTGGAACTTGAACAAAACAAAAAATAATCTTATGTCTGCGGCCCATCCGAAAGTAGCCATCAACAAAAAGGAGTGACGACCGACACTTGACAGGTAGAGTCTGACCACGGTAACAATAAAATGCTTACATTTGATTTTCGTAACTTACTTAGTCATGAGCGAAACATTGGAGACCTTACAGGATTATTATCGGCGACTCAGCCATCTACATACAAACGGCAGTGATCTGCTCGATGTGGAACTGGGAAAATCACATTTCAACATATCACCGCGTAAATACTGTGATTTCAAAACGCCCTATAACCGAAGGGATTTCTACAAGATCAGCCTTATCTTGGGAAAAGGCAGGTTTAAGTATGGACAACACGAACTTTACATCGATCGTCCGGCGCTATTTCTGCCCGCATTAAACATCCCTTACTCCTGGGTGTGCGATAGCAATAGACAAGAGGGTTATTTCTGTCTTTTCAACCAGGAATTTTTCTCGGGCAGCCAAACTTTTGAACCGTTCAAGAAAACCTCATTGTTCAAGGAGTGGAGCAAACCGATTATTTTTTTGAATGATGAGCAACTGCATTTGATCACCACGCTGTTTGACAATATGTTCCGGCTCAACAACTCCAATTATCACCTTCGCTGCGGGGCTATAAAGAGCAACCTCGCGGCGGTATTACATCTCGCATTAGAATGGCGGGTAGAAGATATCCATATACAGGACCAATCGGGCAGCGCAAGAATGTATCGTCTGTTTGACGAATTGCTCCATAAACAGTTTCCCTTAGATTCGCCTGCATACCCCCTCGAACTGCGTACCGCAGCTGACTTCGCCGCGCGGCTCAACGTGCACGTCAATCATCTTAACGCCTCTGTCAAAGCAGTCACTAACCTGACCACCACACAGATTATTAAAAGAAAAATTTTTGAAGAAGCAAAAAACCTGCTCAAATATACGGATTGGAACGTCGCAGAAATTGGTTATACCCTAGGGTTTGACGAACCGGCACATTTCAATAATTTTTTTAAGAAAAATGCTGAAGTCTCCCCGCTGAAGTTCCGCCAGCAGAACAAGTGATCTTTGATTTTAACAATTATGTATCAATGCCTCTGTCGGGCTTTGTCACCGACATCTATCTCCCCTCTTTTCCGGCCATGGCCAATAGCTTGGCCAGTCTATTTGCGCAAAACCTATATATTATGATCGGCTTTGCCTTTTTCATCCATATTATTTCAGGTGTTTTATTTACCAGTTTTTTTACCAGCAGCATGCTTTTCTTTCCACAACATACAGGTACTGCAGGCGGCGCTTTACTCACATGGATCATTATCCATATGTGGCGACGGCAGGATACGCATTTAAAGAAAAAAATATAGGCACTATTCGATCCGCTCACACACATACCCCCACTCTAACATTTTCCTTATAACACGATGGGTCTCAATAGCTGACTGTGACGATTCAATCCTTAAGATATGCTCTTCATCCTCAAGATCAAAATTAATCTTATACGACGAGAATAATTGGAGTAGCGTGTCAACAATCTGCTGAGCCTCCTTATTCTTATAGACATTCGTTTTAAAAATTTCTACCTTTTTCATTGTACTTATTTAGATATCGAAGTCAAATCTTTATACCGGTCCTCTAATCCAGTAAGTTATTTTGGATCCGCGCATTTCTTTGAAATGAACGGACAGGGAAAAGTTTCCCCTTTGGATACTCGCGATGTTCGCCCAAAGCATTTGCTGTGACGGACTTTCTATCCTGCCCGGCGGGTGGATTGGTAGCTATAGCTGCTGCACCAACCACCAATAGGATTATTAACGCATTAAATAAATGTACCATATGTTTAGAATTATTCCATGTCGAATTTCTAAAAAGTATAAGGCCGATGCCATGATTTTTCGGTAAATAGCATATTTACGTCGGTAAACCGTAGATTTTCCATTATTAATTAAATGCTGTTACTACCCTGCCCGCCATGAAAGACTCGTTCAGGCTACTTATTGATTAAACTCAAGCTTGAGGACGGGG
>Ga0164243_10011452_pt1 | contig 12647 bp, 16 predicted proteins | sample OricompcompostOP_FD_108781 | JGI IMG/M metagenome (GOLD analysis project Ga0164243, IMG submission 108781) | Organic Plus compost microbial communities from Emeryville, California, USA - Original compost - Organic plus compost (OP) | ecosystem: Engineered > Solid waste > Mixed feedstock >...
GGCAGGTTGGCGCGGGAGGCGGCCACCCTCAGCGCGGATTCGGCCTCGGCGCGGGCCCGCTCGTCGGCGGCCTGGGCGCGCTGCGCCTGGTGGGCGATGTCGGCGGGCGCCGCCGGAACCTCGGTCACCGCGTAGGCGGTCTGCGAGGCGGACGTCTCGTGTTCCTCGGCATCGGCGGGCTCCGGGTCGCCGGACTCGGCGGCGGCCATCGCCTCGGCGCGGGCGGCGACCTGGCGGCCGATGGCGGCGAGCTGATCGAGGTAGTCGGTCGGGGCTCCCGCGGCCTTCGCCTCCTGCCACAGGGTGCGCACCGTAGCGGCGTCCTTGGCGGCCTGCGCCTCGGCGAGGTAGTCGCGGTGCTCGGCTTGCGGCGGCCGGTTCGGCGTCGACTGCACCACCGTCACGGACTGCTCGACGGGCGGCGCGTCGGCCCGCTCGACGGTGACCGGGTTCCCCTCCTGGTCGACGACGGCCCCCAGCTCCTCGGGCGTGTAAATGGCGCCGTGCAGAACCTCGGGGCAGGCGATACGTACGGCCTCGGCGATGGCACGGGCCCGGAGCATGGCGCGCGGGTACTTCTCCCACGACGTGGGCCGGTTCTTGTCGTCGCGGGCGTACGGGCGGCCGTTTCGCAGCTCGCACAGTCCGGCGGTCACGGCGTCGTCCAACGTCCACTCGACCACGGTTTCGTCGTCCGGGTCGTCGGCCCGCTGGATGCGTACAACGCACTGGTGGCGCTCGGACTTGATGCGGACGCGGTGGCCAGCGCTACGGGCGCGACCAAGCATCAGGTCCGCGGACTGGGTGGGCTTGCCCTTGATCACGTGAATGGTGGTGATGGTGGTGACGACGTCCAGCCCGAGGGCGCGGCCGTACTCCATCGCCCACAGCACGGATGCGGGCTGCTTCCGGTACTGGTCCGGCAGAAGCGGGGTGTTGGCCAGGGACTCGCAGAACTGCCACGCCTCGTACGGGCTCATCTGGGACAGGGACAGGGCGCCGCCGTGCGCGACGGGCGCGGGCGCGGTGCGGGTGGTGGGCAGGGTGGTCACGGTCACGGGCGCGGTTCCTTCGCGGTGGTGCGGATGTGGGCGGCGAGTCGGGTCATGCGAGTGGCGAGGCTCACGGCCTCGTCCGGCAGCAGCAGCGGGTCCATCTGGTGGTCGGCGGGCAGCGCGTCGAGCAGGGCTTCCCGGGTGCCGTCGGCCTCGGCGGCGCGCATCTGCCGGACGTGGTCCGGGGTGTCGTCGCTGCACACGGCGTGGTCGAGGCGCAGGACCATGGCGGCGTGCGCGCGCAGGAGGGCGGCGAGCGTGGCCGGGTCGTCGACGTACGCCACGGCGAGGTCGTCCAGCAGGGGCGCGGTGATCTGGTCGCGGATCGGCAGGCGCACGGCGTGGCCGTCGGCGGTGAGCGTCGGGCGGATCACTGGTCGGCCCCCTCGACGAGCGCGGCCGGCGCGGTCGGCTCGTCCACGGCGAGGACACCGGTCCGGGCGTCGTACACGCGGGGCCGGGTCCAGTCGGCGGACGGGAACGCGCGCTGCAACAGGCCGTAGGCGGCGTGGTGCTGGTCGCGGTCGGCGTCGACGGGGCCGTTCGCGGAGTCGAGGACCACCCACGTGCGGCGGCGGCCGTCGCGGGTGACGGGGACGGTACGCACGCGGACGGTGCCGGGCGCGATCTGGTCGAGCTGCGCGGCCACGACCCGGATGAACTCGGTGCGCTGCCGGGCGCGGCGGGCGCCGGCGATGGCCTGGGCCGCGCGCGGGGCGCGGGTACGCTGGGGGGTGTTCACGATCAGTTCCCTTCGGGGGTTGGTCGGTGGGGCCGTCCGGGTCGCGTCCGGGCGGCCCTTTTGCGTGGTCAGGCCGCGGCGCGGTCGGTGAGGCGGTCGCGCTCGGCGCGCCGAGCGATGGCGCGGCGCACGATCAGCTCGTGCTCGGGGGAGAGGCGGCCGACGGCGCGGTCGCGGGCGATTCGGTCGAGCGCGCGGTCGAAAACGGCGCGGGCCTCGGCGAATGCCTGCTCGCGGGGGATGACGCCGCTCATGCCTGCGCCTCGGCGGTCTGCGGGGCGTCCAGGGGCTTAACCAGGGCGGTGGCCGGAACGCCGTAGGCGCGCTCGACGGCGGCGGCGGTGGTCGCGGCGGGGGTGCCGTGCCCGTTCCACAGGCGCCAGGCGGCCATCCGGCCCACGCCGAGGCGGCGTGCGACGGCGGCGGGGGTCTTGTCCCCGGTGCCCATGGCGGCGCGGCGAAGCAAGGTTCGGTCGTACTGCATGACAGCTCGTTTCCTCGATCGGTTCGTATCGATCTCGGTAGGAACATAGCACGTATCGACCGCGCGCGGAATTAGCCATGGGTGTGAAGGCGGTGTGAAGTGCTGTTACTTGCGGTACGACCCGTTCCGGGCCACAACTGTTCGATTCCGTGAGTTCGAACAGGCCCCTTCTAGCAGGCTAGATGTGTTGGCCACGCATTGCGCGTTCGAATGACCACCCGTTAGGGTCGGTGCACGCCGAGCCTGCTACGGCTTGCGGAGGGGGTGGAGAATATGTCAAAGGCGGACGTTCCCCAGGTGGAACGTATCCCGTGCGCGATACAGTGCGCGCATGAACAACGGCTCGCACCGACCTACCAGCGACGACGAGACTTTCGGGCAGTGGCTCGCCCGGGAACTGACCGCGCGCGGATACGACCTAAGAGAGCGAGGCGGAGGGCGAAGGCAGTTCGCTGAACGCGCCGGCCTCGGCCCAGCCATCATCTCCCGCGTCCTACGCGATGCAGCCGTACCCGACATCAAGACGTGCGGAAAGATCGCGAAGGCCCTCGGCGTCAAAACGACAACCGTCCTCGTGCGCGCCGGCCATATCCCGGCCGACGAACTGCCCACCAGCGGCAGCCCCACAGCCATCAGCCAGCGCGATGCCCTCGCCGCGCTCGGCGTCCACACCGAAGAGGACCGAACCGCGGTCCTCGCGCTCATCCGGGCTCTGCACGCACGTCGGGAGCCCTAACGCAAGAGAGGTACCAGTGCCCAAGATCGCCGCCATCATCGCCAACGCCGCCGCCGGACTGCTCCAGCTCATAGGCGTCACGATCATGCTCACCACCCGCGCGACCGGCGAAACGGGCACCGCCAACACCACCGGCCTCGCGCTCACCACGATCGGATTTGTGGCCGGTGCAGCCACCACCGGCCCCGCCGTCCGCGCCCTCTACGTCTGGTCCCGCGACCGCGGATACCGCCTCTACCACGAACACATGGCGCAGGACGCGGCCATCCCGCCCGAAGCCTCGGTAGTCCACCTGACCCGCACCGGTACCCATTGACCGACTGCACCGCACCACCGAGGCCCCGGCAGCAGGCCACCGCGCCGGGGTCGACCTGTACCCGCAGAAAGGAGCCCACATGCTGCCACGACAACGGCCACCCGCCGCGACCATCCCAGCACCGCGCCGCGGCGACAGCCTCTCCACGTTCGACGGCCTCACCCCGTACATCGGCTACGTCAGGGTGTCGACCTGGAAAGAGGAGAAGATCAGCCCCGAGCTGCAACGGGAATCGATCCTGCGATGGGCCCGCGACGTCGGCGCCCGCATCATCGACTGGGTGGAAGACCTCGACGAGTCCGGCCGGCACTTCAAACGGAAGATCACCGGGTGCATCGAGCGTGTCGAGGCTGGCGAGGCCCGAGGCGTAGCCGTCTGGCGCTACAGCCGATTCGGCCGCGACCGCACCGGTAACGCGCTCTGGCTCGCCCGGCTGGAGAAGGCCGGCGGCCAGTTGGAGAGCGCCACCGAGCGAATCGACGCGACCACCGCCGTGGGCCGGTTCCAGCGCGGCATGATCTTGGAATTCGGAGCCTTCGAGAGCGACCGCGCGGGCGAGCAGTGGCGCGAGACCCACGAGCACCGCAAGTACAAGCAGGGGTTGCCCGCGCAGGGCCGCAAGCGCGCCGGGTACATCTGGCACCGCCGCCGCGTCCCCGACCCGGCCTCACCCGAAGGGTTCCGCCTCCAGAAGGAGTGGTACGAGATCGATCCCGAGTACGGGCCGGTCATCGCCGACCAGTACCGGCAGTACGTCGCAGGCAACGGCTTCAACGTTCTGTGCGGCCGACTCAACGCGGCAGGCTGGCGCACCACACAAGGCGGTCTCTGGTCTACCGAAACCCTCAGCCGGTACATGGACTCAGGCTTCCCCGCCGGCCTGCTCCGAGTCCACGACCCCGAATGCCGCTGCGGCAAGACCGACGGCACCTGTAAAAGGCACGTCCACATCCAAGGCACCCATGACGAACTGATCGACTGGGACCTGTGGGAGGCGTACCAGCGGCGCCGCAAGGAGGTCCGCGAGACCGTACCGCGGTCCCGGGTCGCGCTCTACCAGCTCACCGGCCTTGTGAAACACGCCGCCTGCCGTAAGGGCACCAGCCTGAACGCGTCCGAGGGCAAACCGGGGTTCGCCTACCGGTGCAGCCTGCGGGCCAAGGCCGGGCGGCTCGCGTGTGAGGGCGTGTACGTCCTGCGCGAGCGCGTCGAGGCCGAAGTGCGCGCGTGGCTTGCCCGCGAGGCCGCCGCCGGGATCGACGCCGCCCCGCCCACCCCCGTCGAGGACGCACACGACCGCGTCGCCCGCGAGCAGGCCGACATCGCCCGAGCCCGCGTCCGCGCACAGGCCGACGTCGACAAGCAGCGCCAGGCCCTCGCCCGCCTCCGCGCCGACTACAACGCCAACCCCGACGACTACGGGCCCGGCGAGTACGAGGACGCCGTCAAGGAGATCCGCAAGAAGCGCGAGGAAGCCGAGAAGACGCTAGCCGCGCTACCCGCCGAGGTAGAGCCGCTGCCGGACCGCGCCGAGTACATGCCGCTCATCCTCGACGTCCTCGACACATGGGACGCCATGACGCCGGCCGAACAGAACGGCATCCTGCGCAAGCTGCTGCGGCGCGTGGCCCTGGTCCGGCACGGCGCCGGATCGGACAACTGCGAGATCCAGTTCCATCCCGTCTGGGAACCGGACCCCTGGCGCGACGACCCCGTGACAGCAGCGCCCGAGGTGCGCACACTCGTCGCACACGACGACGAGCGCCAGGAGGCCACGGGTGTACAGCACGATGCAGGACGTCCCGCTCACGATCAGCCGCATTCTGGAGCACGGGCGAACGGTCCACGGCCGGTCGCGGGTGACGACTTGGACGGAGACGGGGCCGCGACGCCGGTCCTTTTCTGAGGTTGGCGACCGCGCCGCGCAGCTCGCCAACGCCCTGCGCGACGAACTCGGAGTGACCCCGGCGAGTGTTTTGGGGACACTGATGTGGAACAACGAGGGTAAAACACTCGTGCGCTGACCTGCGCAAACACTGCGGCCCCGCAGGTACTACCTGCGGGGCCCTGTGCTGGCGCTTACGGCTCGCAACCGGACGCCAGCACTCCGTCAGTGAACCACGCCCGCCGCGATCGCTCAATATACGGTTTACCGTAACGACAAACGATCATGGATACGCAAGCGTGGGTGGGTGCACGACCACCCCGCCGAGCTGATCGCTTACCGGCGACGCGTCGGCGATCGTCTGCGCGAAGCACGCCACCGCGCCGGTCTCACACAACAGGCACTCGCCGAACGCGCCGGCCTCGACAAACAGGCCGTCTCCAAGATCGAGAACGCCCACCACTCGCCGAGGTTGGACACCCTCTGGCACATCGCCCTCGCCCTCGGCGTCACCGTCGGCACCCTCACCGACGACTGAACCCCGCCAGACATGGCAAGGCCCCACCCATCCGCCACGGGGCGAGCAGACGGGCGGGGCCGCATCGGGGGTCAGGCGCCGAACTCGCCCGACTTCACCGCGCCGAGGAACGCGCCCCAGGCAGCGGGCTCGACTACCGCCGCGCCGCGCTCACGGTCCTTGGTGTCCCGGAAGTGGGCGGCGGTGGCGGTCCGGGCAACCTCGACGCAGGCGCCGTTGCCGGTCGAGTAGGTGCTCACTGCCCACGGCAGGGTCATGCTGTCCATGCGTGTCCTTTCTGAGGGTTGGTGCGTGATGGGTGGCCGTCCGAGCCCCAGGAGACGGCCCGCCCGCCGCGACGCGGCGGGAGTCTTATTGCTGGGGCCAGCGGTAGCCCTCAACGTCGGTCGGAGACTGGCGGCCGGTGTAGTAGTCGACGTGGTCGCCGTCGCTGTGCGGGCCGGGCGGCCGGGTGCACAAGCCGGGACCGTCGGGCCGCTCCGCCCAGCAGTACCCAGCCGCCCGGCCGGCCGCCAACTCCTCGGGCGTCATCGCCGTCCCTCCCGAATCAGCCGATACAGGAGCCGCCCCACCTCGCAGCGGCCGGCCTCGTCAACGCACTGCTCGCACATCGGGGCGTGCTCGAACAGGGCTCGGTGCGCGTGCTCGGCGGCGCACTGCGGGCAGGCGCGCGGCCACCAACGGCCGATCGTGGCGTCCGTGTGCTCGCCGAGGTCGACCGCCGTGGCAACGCGCAGCCGCTCACTGCCCCAGACACAGACGGCGCCGCGCACCTGGTCCTCGATGAGCTGGCGCGGGTCGGGAAGGCGGAGAACAGCCGCCACCTCGGGCGGTACCTCGTGCAGGGGCGGTAAATCTCCCGCCGTAGGAGTGGGGACGATACGGTGCGTCATGTCGACTCCTTCGCAGTCGGCCACGCCCCCGGGCCGGTCGCACGGCCGCGGGGGTACTTGCTCGGCAGCGTACTGCTATACATCGCTATGCGCAGCCATACGCAGCATTCCAGGTCCGCACGCGGCCGTGCTGAGCCACATGCTCGGATGCATGGACAGAGACCGGAGCAGCCGGATCGATCCCGGGCGGCCCGTGTACGTCTACGTACAGGTGGCCGACGACATCGCCGAGCAGATCAAGGCCGGCACCCTTGCGCCCGGTGCGATGCTGCCAGCGGAACGAGACCTCGCAGAGATATACGGCGTCGCTTACCTGACCGCCCGGCGCGCGGTGCGAGAACTCCGAGACCGCGGCCTGGTCGTCACGCTCCCGGCCCGCGGCACGTTCGTTGCGGAACAACCGGCGGACGGCGACCAGGCGTAGAAACGCAGAAACCGCCCCCCGCGCGGCCGTGTGGCCGTACGGGGGGCGTGGGGTCAGTGGGCCGTCTGCCAGAGGGAGACGGCGAGGGCACCGATGCCGGTGAGAGCGGCGATCGACGGCAGCGGCCAGCGGTGCCGTTCGAGGGCGTCGAGGCGCTGTTCGTGGTCGGCGATGGCGCGGTCTGTCTGGTCGCCGCGCTGTACGAGCAGGGCAAGACTGCCGTCGACGCGGGCAAAGCCGGTCTCCATCGTGCCGCGTAGCTTCTCCAGCTCGACGGCGACCGCTGCCGGGTCGGACGGGGTCGGGATCGTCACTGCGCGGGGCCTCCGTCGTCGTCGACCAGGCCCAGGCCGAACCGGTCCAGCAGGGATTCGACGGCGGGCAGCGCCATGACGCGGGCGAGACCGCCCGCGACGGCGAGGGCGCCGGCCACCCACGGCAGGGACTCGGGCACGCCGGACGCGTGCACGATCTCAGGCAGGGCAACGGCAGTGCCGACGGCGGCCTGTATGACGGTGCGCACGGTGCGCCGGGACGCGGAACTCATGGGGGTACCTCTCGGGTGAGCTGGTGGGGGGTGGAAGGGGCCCGCCCGGCACCGTGCCGGGCGGGCGCAGATCACTTCGTGATCTTGAGCTTCTGGCCGGCGTAGATCCGGTCGGGGTCCTTGATGCCGTTGGCCTTGGCGAGCTTGGCGACGGTCGTGCCGTACCTGCTGGCGATGCCCGACAGGGTGTCGCCGCTCCTGACGGTGTACGTCGTCACCTTCGGCGCGGTCTTGGCCGGGGCGGTGCTGGTCGAGGTGCTGCCCTTGGTCGAGGTGCTGCCCTTGTTCGCCCACGCGCGCAGCGCGGCGCGGTCGGCGAACGCGCCAACGTTCGTGTCCTGCGGCTTGTCCGTGTGCTGGTGGAACAGCCACGCGGCCTTGATGCGCGGCTTGCCGGCGGTCACGTAGTCCGCGATCCACAGGCCGTCGCCCGCGTTCGACGTGATGTCCCTGTGCAACCAGTAGTACTGGTTGCAGTACAGGCCGACACGGTGCGTGCTGCCACGCAGACGCGCGACCTCCGCCAGGAAACGGTCCTTGTCGGCGCAGGACACGCCCGGGTCTTCCCAGTCGGCCCACAGCGGGTCGCCCTCGACGGAGCACGCCTGCTCGACGAAGTAGCGGGCCTGTGCCGCCATGTCGCCGGGCCGCAGGAAGTGGTAGAAGCCGACGACCAGGCCGGCGGCGCGCGCGTGCGCGGCCTGCGCGGCCATCTTCGGGTTGACGTAGCTCGTGCCCTCGGTCGCCTTGACGAACACGAAGTCGAGGTCGGCGGTGTCGAAGCTGCTCGACTGGTGGGACGAAACGTCGATGCCCTTGACGGTCATGTGGTGGTGTCTCCAGACATGAGAAAACGCCCGGCGCGGTGCGCTCGGGCGTGCGGTTGGGAATGTGTCAGGCGGGGATACGACCAGGGGCGTTCATGATCTCGAAGTCATCGAGCCGGATGGAGGTGACTGCGCCGTCCTGCCCGGTCATGCCCCAGTTGCCGCCGGTCGACAGGTAGACCCGGAAAGGTCGGACCTGTCCGATGCCAGCCGCGCCCCAGTTCCTCTCGTACTCCGGGACGTAGGCGCTGCTGAACGTGAAGAACGTGTATCCACTGGTACCGACCCCGCTCAAGTTCACGATGCCCTTGAACTGGCGCACGACCTCATCCCGGATGAACAGGTCGCGGGCCATGGGCTGTGCCGCGCCGTCGCTGGCACCGGACTGGTAGGAGCCCAGCGTGGTCAGCGGAACCCACGGCGTGGCGGCCTGTAGGCGGCTCGCGGTGATGATCATGCCGGGCTGCCACAGGGTCATAAGAGTGGTCCCCCTTTCACAGGGCGATGATCGCCGGATCGGCGAGACGGACGTCTGTACCGGCCGCCTGGGGCTTGGTCACGCCGTTGACGGACCGGACCACGGCGAACCGCTGCATGGCGGCCGGGCACTGCAAGTTGTCGAACTGGACGGTGATCGGCGCGTTGGTGAGCGCGGGACCGAGCAGGGTGCGCAGCGCGATCCCGCCGGGCCCGGTCAGGTCCCCATCGGTGCCGGTGATCGTCCACGCGGCAGGCTCGGCGGACGCTGCCGGCCACAACTTGGCCCGCAGCGTCGTCCCGGTGACGGACAGGCGCAGCCGGTACCACGTACCGGCCGTGAGCGTGAGACCCGGAACGACCGCAGACCCGATCTGCGACTCGGCGCCGGTCCGCTTCCGCAGGGTCACGGTCATCGCGCCGCCCGGGGCCACCTGCACCCGCACGAAGTAGAAGCGCGAGGCATCCGACCACCGCGCGCACGCGAACACGTACGCCGAATCGCCCACGGGGACCGCGGACAGCGACCAGTCGACCGTCACGTCCACATCGGCGACGTTTTCGGCGAGCACCGTGTGCCGTAGCACGTTGGCCGTCGAGCAGACGTGCCGGCCGGTGCCACCCGACACTGCGTAGTCGGATGCCACGCCCCCGACGGTGGTCCACGCCTGCCCCGAGTCGGCCGTGCCCCAGCCGCCCGCCACCGTGCGGGCGAACTGGTCGGCGAACAGGGGCGTGATCCCGTTGACCGTGATCCGCTCCCCGCCCGCCATCACGTCGAACGGGAACTCCACCGGGAACTGAGCCGAGGTGATCCACGGCAGGCCCGTGGTCGTGGTGACCGCGAGACTGGACGCCGTGGCGGACGCGTCCGCGGCGAGCTGGCTGCCGTCGGTGTCCGCGCGGGGCACCGGCCCCTGGGCGAATGTGAGGTCGTCGATCCAGACGGCGTCCTCACCGACGGCGCCGCTGTTGTCCTTGGCGTACCGGAACGTGACCCGCTTCGCGCCGGTCACGTTGACCTCGGCCCGGGTCCAGTAGGTGTATCCGGACGCTCGCATCACCTCCACGCCGTCGACCAGGACCATCAGCCGGTCGCCCTCGTATCCCGGGCCGGGCGGCTCGCTGTTGGTGAAGTACCAGAACGTGAGCGACGTCGAGCCGGGGGGCACGGCCACGATGCAGTCGCTCGTCTGGTTGTTGCCGATCGCGCCCGACTTCAGCGACCGGGTGCCGCTGTTGTAGTGGGCCTGGCTGAGGACCCAGGGCAGAGCCCCGCCGCTGGCCATCGTGACCGCGAAGTCGTCGTCCTCGAAGTCCTCGCTGATCACGGTCGTGCCGACCGTCCACGGCCCGGCCGGCGAGCAGTTCAGCGTGAGCGTCCAGGCGCGCGGTAGCAGGGTCTCGGAGAGGCTGTCGACCAGCAGTTCAGCCGTGCCGCTACCGGTGAACTGGCGCGGCAGGTTGATGATGCGGACCTTGTCGCCCTCGCGGAGGTCGAGCACCTGGGGGATCAGCTCCGGGCAGCGGTGCAGCAGCAGCGTGACCGATGGGTAGCGGGCCTCGTCCCACGTCGACAGGTGCAGCAGCCAGTGCGCCATGGGCTCGGTCTGTGCGTCCCGGGCGAGGTTGAGCGTGACGGAGTCGGCGACCAGGCCGATGCCGTTCGGCGGGTCCTGAGTGGACAGCGCGCCCTCGGTCAGCTCGGCCGTGCCACTGGAGCCGCCCTCCCGGGTCACCTCCCACACGTTCCGTACCGAGTCGTCCTCGACAGGCTCGAACGGCTCGGCAAGCTGCCCTTTGGCGTAGTCGAGGATCAATTTCGGTGCCTGGGTGTACAGGCTCGTACGGGTCCGGTACATCAGCTCACGCCGGTCTGCGGACTCGCCGAGGATGCCACCGTCGGCGGCGGCGCACTCGCGCAGCAGGTCGAGCAGCGCGGCCGGACGCTGCGGCCCTACCGGCGCGGTGTCGGCGATGCTGCCGATGATCCGCAGCGGCACACCTTCCTCGACGGACAGGCGCCGCATCCGCGCGGCGGCGGCCTCCCCTGTGAAACCGTCATCGCTGCCGTTGTAGATGGTCACGCCCGGGGCCGACTGCGGAAGGGCCGTCCCCCCGACGTCGAACACCCCCAGATGCCCAATCGCCATGCCCTGAAAATCCGCTCCCCAGGAACCGCGGACGCTGGTCACTCGGCCCGGGACGCCGGTATATCCGGCCGTGCGCACGTACCACCACGCGTCGGTGACGACGTTCCGCCACGCCAGGATCAGAAAGGCCCGACCGGTATCGGTGCCTGTGAAAACCTGCATACGGTTCCACGCGCCGGCGAAGCCAGCCACAGCAGAGGGGTCGGTGAACTGGTATCCGGCTACGGTGTTGCCGTCGCCGTCAAGGCCCTGCACACGGATTCCAGCCGTGGACACGCGCACCTGCACTTCGACCACGCCACCGGTGTCATTGCGCACTCCCACGCTGAGCATCGTCTGTTCGGTGGCCGGCACCTTGTCGAGCTTGTAGACCATCTCGACGTGCCAGCCGCCCGTACGGCCGGATGGCACCACACCAGAGATCGATGCTGTCTGCCCCAGGGTGGGCAGCGCGTCGGACCCGGGCATGGTGGTGTCCGAGGCGAACGACAGGCCAGCCACGTCGAGCGGACGCACGCCGTCGATCGGTGATGCGGCCTGAGTCGCTGTACGCCCGTCCTCCATCGGCCAGTACGCGAGCGGATTGCCGGACGGCACACGGCGCCGCAGCGTGCTTTGCAGCGGCTTCGCGCCCGTGCTGAGGCGCCGCAGGATGCCCGCAGCCTCGATCGGCGTCCACGCGTCACGCCCGGACGGCGTCCACTTCGGCGGCCACTCGGATACCTCGCCCTCGCACCGCACCACCCGGTCCGTGATCGCAGCGTTTCCCACCACCGTCCAGGAGCGGCCGGCGCTGTCTGCGAAGGCGGTGGCGCCCTCGGCCTGGGCGCTGAAGTCGGGGGCCGCGACTACGGTGCCGTCGATGCCAGCACGGACCTCGGCGCGGTAGCAGCGGCCAGCGAAAGTGGCACCCCCAGAAAAGGATGGAGCGACCTGCAACGGAGACGCCGAGGTGGCCAGGGTGATGACCCCGGAACCGGTGTAGTTACTGATCTCCGCCCACGGCCCGGTGATGGACGGCGCCCAATACCAGCGGATCGTGTAGCCGCCGGCGCCATTGTCGACGTCCAGCGTGGCGCGCAGCGCTGCACGGCGGGGCAGGGCGGGCAGCGTCCACCGGTAGTAGGCGCCGCCCGCGGAGGTCCGGATGTACAGCGCCAGAGTGCCGCTCTCAAGGCCGAGTGCGTAGGCCCAAGAGGCAGTGGCCGCGCCCCACTTACCGATGAGCATCTGGGAGCCGGGTGCAGTCCAGTCGGCCTCGCCCTCCCAGCGCAGGTCCAGGTCTCCGGTGATGTCCAGCGCGGACGCGGCTGGGGTGGTGGCGTAGTTGGCGGGATTACCGTCCAGCACAAGGCCGCGCCGGCCGCCGGGGAGCGTGATCCGGAACGGGGTGTTTCGGCCGATCTTCCCGTAGTACGGGCCTTCCGGGTTCCGCGGCGTGTACCGGCCATCGACGTTCCGGATGGTCGCCGACAGGGCGGCCGGGTCCGCCGCGTTGGACTTGTACGGGCGCCCACGCTTGTGCGTGATCGCATCCCGCGTGTACAGGTCGCCCGTGATGTCCGTCCAC
>Ga0164243_10011453_pt1 | contig 12647 bp, 11 predicted proteins | sample OricompcompostOP_FD_108781 | JGI IMG/M metagenome (GOLD analysis project Ga0164243, IMG submission 108781) | Organic Plus compost microbial communities from Emeryville, California, USA - Original compost - Organic plus compost (OP) | ecosystem: Engineered > Solid waste > Mixed feedstock >...
CCGCGACAGCAGCCTCGGCTTGACGATAGCTGGCCACAGCGTTGTCGTATTCCTGTTTGCTGACGGCATTGGCCTTGACCAGCGGCGCATAGCGGTCCGCGAGGGCTTTGGCACTATACAGATCGGCCTGCGACTGTTTGAGCTGGGCGGCCGCCTGATCGCGCGTTGCCTTATAGGGAGCAGGATCGATCTTGAACAGCAGTTGCCCTTCTTTGACCTCGCTGCCTTGCTCGAACTCGATCTTTTGCACGATGCCCGTGACACGCGCCCGGATTTCCGCATCGCGAACGGCATCCACACGGCCCGGCAAGTCGGACACGATCGATGCGGGTTGAGGTTGAACCGTAATGACGCTGACTTGCGGCATTCCGGGATTCATTTGAGGGTGTTCTTTGCAGCCTGCCAATGCCAAAGCAACAAGCGCAACGACACCGAATCCAGAGACACGATGGTGCGAAAAACGCATGAATTCCTCACGGAGTAGAGCCAAGGCGCGCGAACCCGCACACGCGACGCCGAACCGGAATAATGGCGGTCGGCAAGCCCGTTAATGTAACCTTATTTTTGTCCCAAAACTACCGAATTTGGCATCAAATCCCTCGTAATATTACGATACTCCGTCAATGTGATGCCCCGTTGACAGGCGAACTCAACGCTTGGCCGAGCGATGTATGTCATGCGTGACAAAGCCTTGGTCGACAGGCGGACGGTCCAGCACTTTCGGCATGGCCAATGTTTGTTGAATGTCCGTCAGGCCGCTCTGCCAGTGCTCGCGCATGGCCTCGGATCCGAACTCATAGTCCTTTGAGTTGCGTTCGTAGTGTTTGGCTTCGTAGATCAGATTGACGACATTCACTGCGGGCGTGCACGCCAACTCACGGATATCGGCCAATTCCGCGCTGCAGCGATCGTCCTCTGGCAAACGCTCCAACAGACGCTGCAAACCGCGGCGCAATTTCAGGATGCGTTGATAAATATTCGTCACCGTGCGAGTGCGGCTGGAGTACTGAATATCCTTCTGACGCTCCGCGACTTCTTCGAGATTGGTGGGCAATGCGCCTCTGGCGGGCCAGAGATCCACTTGAAAAGCCAGCGTGTCGGGCATCGGATGTACAGACAGCACATGAGACAGGGGCGTATTCGACACTACACCGCCATCCCAATAATACTCGCCGTCGATCTCTACCGCGGGGAACCCGGGCGGCAATGCCCCTGATGCCATGATGTGCTCGGCCCGCAACCGCGTCGTCGAGCTATCGAAATACGCAAAATTGCCTGTCCGCACATTCACCGCTCCAAAGCTGGCGCGCACGTCTCCGCGGTTGAGCAAGTCAAAATCCACGTAGCGATTGAGCGTTTCAACCAGAGGCGAGGTGTCATAGAAGCTGGTTGCTTGCGGGCCGCTATGCATCAAATAGGGAGGTGGATAACGCAGCTTGAAAAACCCCGGCTGCCCCGATGTCAATGCGTGAAAAGCGGCCAATTGACCGTTCATGGCGGGCGAGCCAAAACCAAACGGCATGCCCTGAAACAGCCGGGCCCAAGCCTCGCCCCACGGCAAGGAAGCAAACCCGGTAGGCCGGCAAATGGTTTCCCAAAAGCCGCGCAGACGGTCCACGCGCTCATCGGGCGGCGAGCCCGCAATAATGGCGGCGTTGATCGAGCCGATGGAAATCCCGGCTATCCAATTCGGACGGATGCCGGCCTCGTGCAGCCCTTGATAAACCCCCGCCTGATACGAGCCCAGTGCGCCACCGCCCTGTAAAACCAAGGCGATGGTTTCATAGCCATCAGTCTCTGGCGGACACGCACATGGGTCGGAATGCGTCACACTCATTGAGCCTTGGTCGATTGAGGCATTTGCGGCGTACCGCTACCCTGTCGGAACGGGTAGCGTTGGAATATCTGCGCCACATTGGCGTCAACATTCTGCGCAGAGGAAGCAGTCGCCTGGTCATCGATGACGCCGACGCTGACACCCTCCCAGACCAATTGCTTGCGGCGTGCGTCGATCAGATCGATATTCAATGTGCCCTCGGTGTACTGATACACGTCATTGCCCCACGCATAGCCCGGCCAACCGCCGTAGAAACCGGCGCGGTAACCATAGTATGGGCCCATCGGCGCCGCAGGCGTCACCTCGGTTTTCTGCTGCAATTTTGCATTGAAGTTGATCAATAAGTCGGGAGACTGTTCGGCATAGACATAGCCGCGCATTTCCATTTGGCTGCGGGTGGCGGATTTCAAGCGCTCGGTCAGCAGCGTGCTGTACCCTGCCTTATCGGTGCCCAACGGCGACATGAAGCCAAAACTGCGATACCGAGCAAAGTTGGCGCTGTGATCATAATCGCTGCGGATCGTGGGGCCCGACGAGCAGGCAGCCAACAATCCAACCATAGCCAGAGCCGGAACAAGCGCAACGCGTTTCATAACGACATTCTCCGCAATAAGTGCGCAAACATCATGCCCTGAAGTTTGTAAACTTGCAATGGAATCTCATTCGCGTTCAGTTATGGCAACATCGTGTCTTTCGTCGCCTATGCTGCCATGTCCCTACCCCACCGACAACTGCCCTACTCTGTGACTGCACCATGACAACTTCCCCGCTGGAGCTTGGTGGATCCATCTGGCTACGCGCCGGCAGCCAGACATTGGGCGGCAAAAGCCGTATCGACCTGCTGACTCAAATCGGACTCACGGGCTCTATCAGTGCAGCAGCGCGGGCGGTCGGCATGAGCTACAAAGGGGCCTGGGATGCAATCGACGCCATGAACAATCTCGCTGGCGAGGCGCTGGTGTTGCGCGCCACGGGAGGCAAAGGCGGTGGCGGCGCGCATCTCACGGCCCGTGCCGAACAGCTCATCGCGACGTTCCAGATCCTGGAGGCGGAACATCGGCGCGTGATGGAGCATCTGGCTCAAACGAATCTGAACGCACCGAATGACCTGAATTTGATGAAGCGAATCATGTTGAAGACCAGTGCGCGCAATAAGCTCCTAGGCACTGTCAGCGCGATCCGAACGGGCGTGGTGAACGACGAAATCACGCTGCATGTCGCGGGCGGGCATGACATCGTTGCGACCATCACTCGCGAAAGCACGGCGGATCTCGGCCTGGCCGTGGGCAGCGAAGCCATCGCGCTCATCAAGGCTCCGTCCGTCATGATCGCTTTGCCTGGCGAGGGACTGCGCCTCTCGGCTCGTAATCAGTTGGCGGGTACGGTGGCAGATATTCGGCCAGGTGCGGTCAATAGCGAGATCATCGTCGACATCGGCAATGGGGCTAGCCTTGCGGCCATCATTACGCAGGATAGTGCGCAGGCGTTGGAATTGGCGCGGGGAGTGCGGGTGGTGGCGGTGTTTGATGCGTCTAATGTGATATTGGGGGTTGTTGCTTAGCGTGGCCGTTGCTTAATAGGATTAGCGCTTGGTGATAGATGTTGCCTTGGTCGGCAGTTTGTTTGTCGGCGAGGATGGGTTGCTCGCAAATAGTTGAGTTCTTTAGACGCCGGGGGCCGTCATGTAAAGGCTGCGCTGGCCCTATCGTCCGGTCTGGCCGCCTGCGCGGCCAGACTGCCCTTCACCACCCTCGCCAGGCGGGGCGGCTGGGCAAACTCGCTCCGCTGCGCTGCGCTCAAACATGCCCAGCCGACTACCCCCCGCCTGACAAGGGTGGTTCGGCGGACTCAACGGGCCAGCGCAGCCTTTACATGACGGCCCCCGGCTAGCAACGTCTATTATTGGCGGGTGCTATGGGAATGGAGCGCGAATCAATAATCGTGGCCAGCCACGACTCGAAGAAACGCGTACTACCCCAGCAGCAACGCGTCGTCCGAGAGCTTCTCGCCCCGAACTCGCTCAAACATCGCCAGCAAATCTGGCACATCCATCCCTTTGCGTTCATCACCGGAAACATCGAGCACTACCTGTCCTTGATGCAACATGACAGTACGATCCCCGACATCGAGCGCCTGGCGCATGCTGTGAGTCACCATCATGGTCGTGAGTTTGCTCTCAGCCACGATGCGAGCGGTCAATTGCAGGACAAAATCCGCTGTACGCGGATCCAGCGCGGCCGTATGTTCATCCAACAGCAGTATCTGAGACGGCTGCAATGCCGCCATCAACAGGCTGACTGCCTGACGCTGCCCGCCCGAGAGCAAACCGATACGATCGGACAGGCGGTTTTCCAGCCCTAGCCCCAGCGTGGCGAGCCGTTCCCGAAATCCCTCGCGCATGCTGACTTTGACCGCGCGGCCAAAGCCTCGGCGGGCGCCACGCATCTGGGCCAGCGCCATGTTTTCCTCGATGGTGAGGTCCTCGCAAGTGCCTGCCATCGGGTCCTGGAATACGCGTGCGACACGGCCCGCGCGCTCCCAGACGGGTTTGCGGGTGACGTCTTCGCCGTTGATTTCGATCCGGCCGGAATCGACGGGCAAATCGCCGGAAACGGCATTCAGGAAGGTCGACTTGCCTGCCCCGTTTGAGCCGATGACGGTCACGAACTGGCCACTGGGGATCTCGAGCGACAATCCACGCAACGCGCGAGTTTCGATCGGGGTTCCCGCGTTGAAAGTCATTTTCAGATCTTGTGCACGCAACATGATCAGGCTCCTTTCTTGCCGATCAAGCGGCGCTTCAACATGGGGATCACCAGGGCGATGGTGACCAATACGGCAGTGACGAGATTCAGGTCTTGGGCCTGCAGACCAATGAAATCGCTATTGAGCGCCAAGGCGATAAAGAAACGGTACACCAATGCGCCGATGATGACTGCCAAGGTGGCCAATACGAGCTTGCGAGACGGCAGGATGCTTTCGCCGACGATCACGGCCGCCAAGCCGATCACGATGGTCCCGATCCCCATGGAGATATCCGAGCCGCCTTGTGTCTGCGCGAACAACGCGCCTGCCAGGCCTACGAGAGCGTTGGACAGGGCCATGCCTGCGAGGATCATGCCGCCTGTATTCACGCCCTGAGCGCGCGCCATGCGGCCGTTGGAGCCAGTCGCCCGCATCGCGAGGCCCGTCTGAGTGGAAAGAAACCAGTCGAGCAGCAGTTTGACAATCAGGACAACGCCAACCAGGATCAGCGGACGGGCGACGTAGTCGCTCAGCCACTCGGGCTGCATGATAGTAAATACGGTGGGCTCGGTGATGAGCGGCACATTGGGCTTGCCCATGATCCGCAAGTTGACGGAATACAGCGCGATCATCATCAGAATGCTGGCCAGCAGGTCCATGATGCGCAGCTTGACGTTGAGCCAGCCAGTGATGAGCCCCGCGACTGCTCCAGCGCCTGTCGCGGCCACGGTCGCGGTAAAGGGGTCCACGCCCCCCGAAATCAAGGTCGCGGCAACGGCGCCGCCCAAGGGGAAGCTGCCGTCTACGGTCAGATCGGGAAAACGCAGCAGCCGAAAGGATATAAAGACGCCTAGCGCGACCAGGCTGAAAATCAGGCCAATTTCCAGTGCGCCAAGCAGAGAGAATAAGGACATGAATAGACTCTGACCCGCCAGATCTCGTGAACCTGGCTGGCATTACCTTGAATTATGTTCAGTTGAAAACAAACTGCTGGCCCAGTGGGCCAGCAGTGGCGGAATTATTTGATGATCTCTGCCGCCGACTTCACCAGCGCATCCGGTAGCGTAACACCTTGTTTGGTGGCTGCGCCCGGATTCACAAACAGGCGAAGGTTCGAGCTGGTTTCCGAGGCAATCGCGCCCGGCTTTTCGCCCTTGAGGATGCGTACCACGATCTTGCCCGTTTGCACGCCCAGATCATGATAGTCGATGCCCAACGCCGCAATGGCGCCGCGCTTTACGCTGTCGGTGTCCGAGGCCACCAGAGGAATCTTGGCGTCGTTGCCGACTTTGACGAGAGACTCGTAGGCCGACACTACGTTATTGTCGGTGTTGGTATAGATCACATCGACTTTGCCGATCAGGCTGCGCGCGGCGGAGGCCACATCGACGGTACGAGGCGCGGCGGCCTCGACCAGCGTCAAGCCGGACTTGGGCAGCAGTTCCTGCAATCGTTTGACCACCACGACCGAATTGGCCTCGCCGGGGTTGTAGACCATGCCGACGCGCTTGGCGTTGGGCACGACCTTTTTGATCAACTCGACCTGTTTGTCCAAGGCCAGCAGATCGGACACGCCGGTCACGTTGGTACCGGATGGTTCCATGCTGGGCACTAACTGCGCAGCGACGGGGTCAGTCACTGCCGAGTACACCACCGGCACGTCTTTGGTCGCAGCGACGACCGACTGGGCCGACGGCGTCGCGATGGCGACAATGGCGTCAGGACGGTCGCCGACGAACTTGCGCGCGATCTGCGCGGCGGTGCCGGTATTACCCTGCGCGCTCTGGTATTGCCATTTGAGATTCTTGCCCGGCTCGTAGCCGGCTTTTTTCAGGGCGTCCTGGACGCCGTCACGCACGGCATCCAGAGCAGGATGTTCGACAATGGCCGTGACAGCCACTGATTTTTGTTGCGCCGCAACAGCCGGGACAGCGTGGATAGCCAACGCCACCGCCACTGCGCCCACCGTCAGAAAATGTTTTTTTCCGATCAGCATCGGGTCTACTCCTTGCACCGTTTGGGTGTTGGTTTACTTATCAGCGTGTGAGCCAGGCATTGACCGCCAAGCTCACACGCCTGTGAAACCGCTAAGTCTAACGTGTCGCGGCGAACTTGGTGGCGGGGGTAATCCCTGAAAAATGCTGTCGCCACGACAGTTCGCCTCACGTCATGCCCCGAAAACGGTTAGCGCCCGAGGTTGCGCAATTCATCCAGGCAGTCCAGCTGCTCGCCACAAAGCCCGGCAAACCGCTGCAGCGCGACCGGCGTACACGTCAGCGGTCTGCCGGTCGTCAATCCAGCGTCACTCCTGAATCTTTGACGACCTTGCCCCATCGGACGATTTCACTATCGACAAAGGCGCCGAATTTCTCGCCGGTGAGATCGGGCGTGGCCGAACCGTTGCCTGCCCACGTTTCCTTGATTTTGGGAGTATTCAAGGCCTTGGTCACCTCGACGATCATCTTGTCGACGATGGGCTTGGGCGTGCCCGCCGGCGCCCACAAGGCATACCAGGTCGACACTTCATAGTTCGGCACGCCTGCCTCGGCGGCCGTCGGCACATCGGGGAACGACGGCGAACGCTTGGCGGCAGCCACCGCCAGAGGCTTGATACTGCCGGCTCGGATATGGCCCGCCGACGAGCCCAAGCCATCAAATGCCAGATCGACTTGCCCACCGATCAAGGCCGACAGCATAGGGCCTGCACCCTGATAGGGCACATCGATGAGCTTGATCCCTGTCTGCATTGCGAACAGCTCGCCAGCCAGATGGTGTGTGCTGCCCTTGCCTGCCGTGCCGAAATTGATTTCACCTGGACGTTTGCGCGCGTACTCGATGAACTCCTGCAAGGTTTTCACCGGCAACTTGGATGTGTTGATCACCACCACCTGAGGCGGCTGCGCCAGCAGCGCCACCGGGATGAAATCTTTCTGGATGTTGTAGGTCAAGTTCTTGTAGAGCGCAGGCGCCACGACATGGTGAGCGCCGCCCATAAAGAACGTGTAGCCGTCGCCTTTGGCTTTTGCTGCCACGGAGGCGCCGACAGTGCCGCCAGCCCCGCCTTTGTTATCGACCACGACGGTCTGCCCCAGCTGTGTGCTCAGTTGCTGAGCCAACGGCCGCGCAAACGTGTCAGTGCCGCCGCCAGCGGGAAACGGCACGATCAGGTTGATGGGATGCTCAGGCCAATCGGCCAAAGCAGCGGTCGGCGCCAAAGCCGCGCTGACCCCCAGCGCGGCTGCCAAGCTCAATGCACGAATCATGGAATGCTTCATTTCGTCTCCTCGATTGAGACAGCATGAAAATGCTGTCCGTATTGGTTTTATATGAATGCATCAGTGTGTCGCCGGACAAGCTGCGCCTCTGTCCCAAGGTCGCGAGACTGTCTCGGATTTCCGTCGCATCACAGACCAGGATCGAGCCCGGTCCAGGCCTGTGAGTCTGTCAGAACGACGGACGTGGATCCAATAAGAATGAGCTGGTGAGCAAGCCTCCTGTGGGGCGGTTAATAGAAGGTCACGCAGTCTTGTATGACTCGCGCAGAACGTTCTTTTGGACTTTGCCCATCGTGTTGCGCGGCAACTGATCGATCAGATGCAATTGCTTGGGCACTTTGAAATTGGCGATCCGGCTTTTCAGCTCCGCCTGCATCGCAGCGACGTCCAGGGCGGCGCCCTCTCGCGGGACGACCACGGCAACCACGGCTTCGCCAAAATCAGGATGAGGCACGCCGATGACGGCTGATTCCAACACGCCAGACATTTCGTCGATAATCAGTTCGATCTCTTTGGGATAGACGTTGTAGCCGCCCGAGATGATCAGGTCTTTGCTGCGGCCTACGATAGACAGGTAATCGTCGGGCACCGCTGCGCCGCCGGATTCGCCGCCCCATCGGCCCACATCCCCCGTGCGGAACCAACCGTCCGAGGTGAACTCTTCGCGGGTTTTTTCCGGCATGCGCCAGTAGCCCGAGAACACGTTCGGACCACGCACCTGCACATTGCCAATTTCGCCTGCTCCCAGCTCGGCACCGTTGTCATCGACCACGCGGACTTGCACGCCCGGCAAGGCTTTGCCCACGGTACCGCCGCGGCGCTCGCCATCGGCTGCATCATAGGGGTTAGAGGTCAACATCACCGTCTCGCTCATGCCGTACCGCTCGAGAATGGTTTGCCCTGTGCGCTCGCGGAAATCGTTGAAGGTCTCCATCAACAGAGGCGCCGATCCGGAAATGAACAAACGCATGCGCGAGCATACCTTGCGGTCAAAACGCGCCTCGGCCAACAGACGGACATAATAGGTCGGCACACCCATCATCACCGTGCAACGCGGCAGGTAATGCAATGCTTGTTCGACGTCCAGCTTGGGCAGCCAAATCATGCGGGCACCGGCCAACAGCGCGCCGTGAGACGCCACAAACAAACCGTGCACGTGAAAGATAGGCAGCATATGCAGCAGCACATCGTCCGAACGCCAGCCCCAATACCGATGCAACACCTGCGCATTAGAGGCTAGGTTGCCATGTGACAACATGGCGCCCTTGCTGCGGCCCGTGGTGCCGGACGTGTACAGGATCGCGGCCAGATCATCCGCTTTACGCACAACGTCTTCAAACGACTGGCTTTGGCCCGCGGCCGCATCCAGCAAGGTACCCGTGCGATCCTCATCGAGCGTGTAGACATGAGCGGTACCGGCCTGAGCGGCCGCCTTGCTCACCCAGCTCAGATTCTTGCTGGAGCACACCACCACTGCGGGCTCTGCATCACCCAGGAAATACGAAATTTCCGACTCGCGATAGGCCGTATTCAAAGGCAAATACACCAGCCCAGCACGCAACGTGGCCAGATAGAGCAACAGCGCCTCGGGCGATTTTTCAACTTGTACCGCGACGCGCGATCCCTCGGGTAAATTCAGCGAGGTCAACAAATTAGCCAGACACGCACTGGCGCGATCGATATCGTCCCAGGTGTAGAGCAGCTCAGGCGTTTCCAGGGCGATTTGACTGCGATCTGCGGGAAAGCCGCTAGCCAGCACGGTATACAGATTGGCGTTGCTCACCTTGTTTAGTCTCCAGTGAATACCGGTGTCCGGCCCGCCAGAAAGGCGGTGACGCCTTCGCGATGGTCGTGACTTTCGGCATAAGAAAAAAAATCTTGATAATGGGATTCGTCCAGCGGCGCGCCTTGCTGCAAATGGCGAGACTGCCGCTTGTTGATACGCGCGGCCAGCGGCGCGCCACGCATAATACGCTCGGCGCAGGCGCGCGCCTGATCGGCAACCTCAGCATCCGGCACAACACGGGTCAACAGCCCCAGCGACAGCGCCTCGGCGGCATCGAATACGCGCCCCTCGAGCAGAATCGCCATGGTTGTCGCGCGGCCAACCAAGGCCAGCAAGCCCCGCATTTCGTCGGGCGCCATCGGGAACCCCAGCTTGTTGATCGGCACCCCGAAACGCGTCGACGCCCCCGCGATACGCAGATCTGCCTGACAGGCGATTTCCAACCCGCCCCCCACGCAGACGCCCTCCAGTTGTGCGACGACGGGATGCGGGCAATCCGCAACCGCCTGTAGCGCAGGCGCGAGAATATGCTGGTGATAGTGGCGCACTTGGGACACGTCACCCCGCACCGCGGGAAACTCGCGAATGTCCGCTCCCGCGGCAAACTGACCGCCCTCGCCACGGATGATCACGCAACGCACGGCGTCGTCTGCGGACAGCGTGTCGAACACCACCCGCAACTGATTCCACATCGGCACGGTAATGGCGTTCATGCGCCCGGGGTGCGATAACGTCACGCAGGCCAAAGCGCCCTCGCGCGTCAGTTGTACGCTGTCCGGCCGAAGCTCTACAGATGATGCGTCATGCTCGTTCATTGATGCGTCGCGCTCTCTCGTTGATTTGCCAGGCGGGCTCATTGACAGGTTGTGCCCACCCACTATGCAATCCGTGCAATACCACGGCTCACACGCGGCTTGCCCTGCCCCAATTGCTCTAGATTGCCGTCCAGGTCATCCAGGTCATACAGATAATTCACCATCATGCCGCAGGATTGGCTCAGCCCTTTGGCCGACGTATCTGCCGCCCAATTCAGCCGCTCGATACGCGCACCGTTGCCCAGGTGAAAACGCGCGACAGGATCTATGGGTTGATTGTTTTTCATCGTCATCAAATAGTGCGCCACCAGCTTCATGCCGGCCCGCTGCACCACCTCGGATGATTTGCCTGTCGCCGCTTTGGACAGCCTGGCCACCCAGCGGGCGCCATCAGGCGCGCCGGCCCTCGTGCGGCCTTTATCGCGCACAATCGCCTCGACTTCCGCCGCACTCAGACGCGACAGCCAGTCGACCAAACCAGGTATGGGCGACAAGGTGGCAAAGAAACGCAATTTGGGCAGCTCCTCGACCAGGCGCTCGATCACACGCTTGAGCAGAAAATTGCCGAAACTGATCCCACGCAATCCGGGCTGCGTATTCGAAATGGAATAGAAAATCGCCCAGCGGGCCTTGTCCAGATCCGCTGGCGGCGCGGCCGTATCCAGCACGACCTGTACGTTGTCGGCCATCTGCGTGGCAAAAGCCACCTCGACAAAGATCAAGGGCACATCCGGCATTTGCGGATGGAAATACGCATAGCAACGCCGATCGGGCGCAACGCGATGGCGCAAATCATCCCATGAGCGGATTTCGTGCACAGCCTCATAAATAATCAGTTTTTCCAGCAACGACGCCGGCGAGTCCCACGTCAAGGGACGCAGCTCCAGCAACCCCACGTCAAACCAGGCCGACAGCAGGCTTTCCAGATCCTTGTCCAGCGCCTGCAGCCCTGCCACCTGTTTACGCCAGCGCAGCATATCGGCACGCAACGCCACCAGGAAACGCAAACCATCGGGCAATGCATTCAGACGCTTGAAGAACGCCAGCCCACGGTCGCCACGCGGCTGTAAACCGGCATCGACTTGGGCCAAGCCCGCCAGCAATTCGCGCCGGCGCTTACCATCCGCCGCGGTATACGCGGCGCACCAGGTGCGTGCCAATTTGTTTGCGGCCACATCGGTCAGGCGTGCCTGGAACAGGGGCAAGATTTCCGTGGCGCTAGGCGGGCGGTCGCGGTCCCACAGACGGCCAAGCCGGGCCATCAGCCCGGCGCTCTCTGCAACCGCTTTTTCATCTGACACGGTATCGCTCTCAGGCGGCCGAGCGCCGCGTGCGAGCGGACTGGAGTCTAGGGCTGTCATGGGAAACCTCCTGGATAGCAGACGTATTTGAGGATGACGGTGATGATGAATGGGCTGTTGTCGTCACGGACGCGGCCTCGGCCCGCCGGGCCAGCAGACGCAAGGCATCCAGCTGGCGCAGCAAATGTTTACGGGCCAGCGCCTCGGCCGCTTCGGGGTCACGGGCTTTCAGCGCGGCAAAGATCGCCATGTGTTCGGCGCATGACTCGGTGATTCGTCCGGGCACAGTGAGGCTCTTGTGGCGAAAGAGGCTCAGCACCTTGCGTAAATTTCCGACCATGTCCGACAGCCAGCGATTGTTCGCCAGCGCCTGAACGGCCTCGTGGATCTGTGCATTGGTATCGTAATAGGCATCGACCTCGCCTGCCGCGGCATGCGTTTGCAGCGCCCGATGCAGCGATTCCAGCCCGGCGAGTTCGGCATCGGAGGCTTTCAATGCCGCCTCGTGCGCACAACGTCCCTCCAGCATGGCCATCAAGGGAAAGATGTCTTCCAGGTCCTGCAACGACAGCTCGTTGACGAAACACCCGCGACGAGGTTCCAGCCGCACCAGCCCTTCAGTCGCCAGGACTTTCAGCGCCTCGCGTAACGGCGTGCGGGATATGCCGAGCACGCCCGTCAGGTACACCTCGTCTATCCATTCGCCGCTGGCCAACGCCCGCGAGCGGATCATGTCCCGCAACCGGTCGGCGACCTCTAGGTAGAGCGCTTGACGAACAATAGGTGCGGTCATGGCAGGCCTGGTTGAAACCCTGTAATTCATAATTATAGGAATCTTGATCATAGCCATTACAGCGCTGAAGCGATAGCCCCCGTCCCCCCTGGGAA
>Ga0164243_10011457_pt1 | contig 12643 bp, 11 predicted proteins | sample OricompcompostOP_FD_108781 | JGI IMG/M metagenome (GOLD analysis project Ga0164243, IMG submission 108781) | Organic Plus compost microbial communities from Emeryville, California, USA - Original compost - Organic plus compost (OP) | ecosystem: Engineered > Solid waste > Mixed feedstock >...
CTCACCCGATCGAGATGGAAGGTCCGCATCGCCCGGCGAAGATGACACCAGCCCTGCAGGTACCACTGGCCGTTGGTGATGAGCACCTTCACCGGATCGACCGTGCGCGTCGTGGGTGGCGCGTCGGGCGCCCGATAGGAGAACGAGACGGCGACCTGTTCCTGCAGCGCACGGGCGACGAGCGTCCGCACCTCGTCGACCGGGCCCGGCGCGACGATGACGTCCGCCGGGAGTCCGGCTGCCCCGCGAGAGAGCTTGGCGATGAGCCCGGAGATGACACCGGACTCGGCGACGGCCGGCACGGCGGCGGCGAGCTGGAGCCCGGCGAGGAGCGCCGCGGCCTCCCGCGCGGTGAGCCGCGGGGCACGTCGCAGGCCGACGTCGTTGGTGATCTCGATGATGCCCTGCTCGTCGAGCAGGTCCCAGTTGATGTCGAAGAGCTCCTGGTGCTGCTGCCAGTAGCCTTCGTCGCCGGGCAGGCCGATGAGCGTCAGCTTCTCGACCATGGATCGCATCGTCGCCACGGACACGTCGAAGTCGGCCGCCGCCTCGGCCAGCGACACCTCTCCTCGTTCGAGGAGGTACGGCACGAGAGTGAGATAGGCGCGGACCCGGTCCGAGGTCAGAAGCGGCTTGCGTGCGGTCATCGTCCTCGTCCCTCCTCTTCGCCGGAGACCGGAGCGGCATGCGCAGCGATCACGGCCTTGAGGCGGCTCACCACGGCGTCCCGGAGCTCGGGCGGCTCCACCACCCTGACCTCCGGCCCGTAGGACGCGAGCTCGTCGGCGAGGATGTGCAGGTCGACGTACGGGACGCGGATGCCCTGCGTCGCCGGGACGGCCCTCCGTCCCAGGCGCAGGGACGCCTCGGTCCCCGGGGTGACCTCGAGCAGGGCGGAGTGGGCGGCGGCGACCGCCTCCAGGCGCGCGAGCGCCTTCTCCCCCGCGCCTTCCCGAAGCGACGGCGGGAAGGCGTCGGCGGTGGTGGCGACATCGCCGACGATCCGGGAGAGAAGGAACATGCGCTCGCCCTCGGCGTCTCGGTCGATCCCGAAGACATGCCAGCGAGCCTCATACTCGACCAGGGCCAGAGGTTGGACGCGCCGGCGACGGGGCGACTCCTCCCCCGGTTTGAGATAGTCGAAGCTCACCGCGACGCTGCGCTCGATCGCGTCCTGAAGCGGCGCGAAGGCCGCGTCTCGTGCCGTGATCCGCGGCGCGAAGCCGATGATCGGCTCGTCCACGTCGATACCCAGCGCACGGATCTTGCGGACCCCCGCCTGCGCCTCTCCGGAGAGCGAGCCCTCGCTCCAGACGCTCCCGGCCAGCCGCAGCACCGCGAGCTCCGCCGGAGTGAACTCGATGTCGACCGGCAGGTCGTATTCCGCCTTCGGAATACGGTAGCGAGCCTCGCGCAGGTCGTTGGGATCGGCGTGGTCGCCGAGCATCTCGATCGGGATGCCGAGCGCCCGCAGATCCTCTTTGTCGCGCTCGAACATCTTCTCGAGCGCGTCCGAACGCGTGCCAGACTCCTGACGCTGCCGGTAGCCCGACACGTTGTCGAGGATCTGCTGCTTGGTGAGACCGATCTCCGTGGCCATCAGCGCCACGACGAGGTTCGTCAGGCGCTCCTCCGGCGGGATCTTCGCAGCCACCGTCCTCCTACTGGGTGTTCGGGTCGACGCCGAGGATGTCCACGACGAAGACGAGCGTCGAGTTGGCCGGGATCGCGCCGGCAGCAGCGTCACCGTAACCCTGATCCGGCGGGATCACGATGAGGACCTGCGAGCCGACCGTCTGCCCCTTCAGACCGTCTGCGAAGCCGGGAACGACCTGCGAGAGGTCCAGTCGCACGGGATTCTTGCCCCAGGAGCTGTCGAAGACCTTCCGCTCGGCCCACGTCACGCCCGTGTAGTGCACCCGCACCGGAACGTCGCCGGTGACCTTCTCGCCGTCGCCCTTGATGAGCGTCTGCGTCACGAGCTTCGTCGGTGCCTTGGCGTCGGGGACGATGATGCCCGGACGTCCGTCGGGCGCGCGGACGACGGTGGGGAGGCCGAGCGCGTCGTTGTACTGCAGCGCGCCCTCGGCATGCGGAAGGTAGACCTTCATCACATCGATCACGGCGACGACGGTGTCGCCGTCGTCGACCTTCAAGCCGGCGGCCGTCTGGTCGCCGAGATCGGCCGCGGGGATCCCTGCGACGAGGCGCGACCCCTCGACGGCACAGGTGAGCGCCGTCGCGATGCCCGGCACCTGGGCCTTCCACGAGTTGACGTTGGACAGACGCGAGAGGTCGCCGTTGTATTCGGTCGACACCAACTCCTCGCCCGTGGTGCCGCTGTACAGGGAGACGTCGATCGCGAGCAGCTGGTCCCCCGCCGTGATCGCGCGGCCGGAGCCCGTGATCGCGTTCTCGACGACGGTCTTCTTCTCCTTGATCGGAGTGCGGAGGGCGACCTCCGGCTTGCTGCCGAGCTCGCCCTTGACCGTCGCGACCTGCGAGAGATCGCCGGAGCCCGCCGTCGCGCAGCTCGCGCCGTCGAAGGACGGCCCGCTCGCGCATCCCGCGAGAGCGAGCGCGGCAAGGCTCAGGGTGACCAGGGCAGCGGCAGTTTTACGCACGCACCCCAGTCTAGGCCGATGTGCCCTCAGGAACGTCCGGCGACGCCGTGTCGTCGGCGCGTGAACCCGCGGCGAGGCGCGCGCCGTCCGCCGCGCGCCGGGCCTCCCTGACGCGTTTGCGAAGGTTCTTGTCGGTGATCTCCCTGTCGCCCACCGCACCGGGAGTCCAGAGCTCGACGTCCTCGTCCCCGTAGGTCGCCTTCTTCGCGGCTCGGCGCTTGACGTCGGGAGGGATCGCACCGGGAGCCAGGCGACGAGCGGTGATGAGGAAGCCGGTGTGCGCGACCATCCGGTGATCCGGGCGGACCGCGAGCCCCTCGACGTGCCAGCCTCGCACCATCGTCTCCGACGCCTCCGGCTCGGTGAACGACCCGGTGCCCCTGATGTACTCGGCGACGCGGGAGAGCTGCGGTGCGGTGGCGACGTAACAGAGCACGACGCCGCCGGGGGCGAGCGCCTCGGCGACGGCGTCGATGCACTCCCAGGGGGCGAGCATGTCGAGCACGACCCGATCGACGGTCCCCGGCGGAACCGTCGACGGCAGCGTGTCGGCCAGGTCGCCGACGATCACCTCCCAGCGCGAGGGACGCTCCCCGAGGAAGGTCTCGACGTTCGCACGCGCGACCTCGGCGAAGTCCTCACGACGCTCGAAGGAGAGCAGTCGCCCGTCCTCGCCGATCGCCCTGAGGAGCGAGAGCGAGAGCGCGCCCGAGCCGACCCCGGCCTCGACGACGGTCGCCCCGGGGAAGACGTCGGCCTGTGTCACGATCTGAGCGGCGTCCTTCGGATAGACGATCGCGGCGCCGCGCGGCATCGACATCACGAAGTCGCGCAGCAACGGGCGCAGCGCAAGATACTCATTGCCGGAGCTGTTCGCGACCACGGACCCGTCGGGCAGGCCGATGAGGTCTCGGTGACGCAGGACGCCGTGGTGGGTGTGCAGCTCGCCGTCCTGACGGAGCGTGATGGTGTGCATCCGCCCCTTGGGGCCGGTGAGCTGGACGCGATCGCCTTCGCGGAACGGGCCGCTCGGCCGTACCGCGCTCACGCCCGGGCTCCGCGGTCCGCGGTCAGATCCATCGCCTGGTCCACCGGACGACGACGCCGGTACAGCGCCGCGATGTCATCGGGCGTACGCCCGGACAGGCTGGGCCAGAGCTCGTCCGCGCCGGCGTCGTCGAGGACGACGAGGTGCGGGATCCCCACGGCGACGGCCCCGGCGGACAACGCCGCGCGCAGGCCCGTCGGCGAGTCCTCGAGGGCGACCGCATGCGTCGGGTCGACACCCAGCTCGGCCGATGCCTTGAGATACGCGTCCGGATGGGGTTTGGGGCGCTCGACGTCGTCCCCCGCGACGATCAGGTCGAAGGCCGGGAAGTCGATCAACGACACGATGTCCTCGGCCATCCGCCGCATCGACATCGTCACGAGCGCCGTCGAGACGCCGGCCTCGCGCAGGCTTCGCAGCAGCTCCTGCGCGCCGGGCCGGAAGGGCACCCCCTGGGTCACGAGCTGACGGCGGACCTCCTCGGTGAGGTGGTCGATGATCTCCGTCACCCCCATGCCCACTCCTGCGGACTGCAGGATGCGGGCGCTGTCCTCCAGGCCGCTCCCCACGAGCGTGAGCGCCTGCTCATGCGTCCAAGTGCCGCCGAAGGACTCAACCAGAGGGGTCTCCGCGGCCATCCAGTAGGGCTCGGTGTCGACGAGGGTTCCGTCCATGTCCCAGAGGACGGCGCGGGGAAGCTGAGTCACCGATCCATCGTAGCCGGGACCCGTGCCGAACCCGCCCTCGCGGGCAGCCGGGCGACTACCCTGGAGGGATTCGACGTCGCATTCTGCGACGAGGAGAGGAGCGAGGTGCAGGCACTCGGACCCCGGATCGTGGTCACCGCCTTCGACGGCTGGAACGACGCCGGCGAGGCCGCGACCTCTGCGGTGGGGATGCTGCGCAGCAGCGGGGACTACGAGCTCGTCCATGCCGTCGACCCCGAGTCGTACTTCGACTACCAGTACACCCGCCCTGCGGTGGGCATGGATCCGGACGGTGTGCGCCGTCTTCGCTGGCCACGCGCGGAGATGTGGCGACCGCGGGGACGGAGCGAGGGCACCCGGTTCTGGCTGCTCACGGGCGTGGAGCCGGCGCGCGCCTGGCAGGCGTTCGCCGCCGAGCTCGTCGACGTCGCCCTCCGCGACGACGTCACCGGTTTCGTGAACCTGGGCGCGATGCTCTCCGACGTGCCCCACACGCGTCCCATCTCCGTCTTCGCCTCGAGCGAGAACGAGGAGGTCCGCGGCGCCCTCGGCCTCGAGCGGTCCTCGTACGAAGGCCCCGTCGGGATCCTCAGCGTGCTGGAGCACGCGGCGGAGGCCGCGGGGATCCCCTCCGCCAGCCTGTGGGCGAGCGTTCCGCACTATGTCGCCTCCGCCGCCCCCTCTCCGAAGGCGACCCTCGCCCTCCTCGAACGACTGCAGGAGATCGCCGGCATCGACGTCCCCCGAGGACAGCTCGCCACCGAGGCGGCCGCGTGGGAGGCCTCGATCGACGCCGCCGCCGCGGAGGACGAGGACATGGCGGAGTACATCCGCCAGCTCGAGCAGACGAGAGACACCTGGGACTCCCCCGAGGCTTCCGGCGACGCGATCGCTCAGGCCTTCGAACGCTACCTGCGCCGCGGTGGCGACGGGCCCGGCGACCACAAGCGCTGAGCGCCGGCGCGGCCGGGCCGGGACGACGGACGGATCAGGCGGCGATGACCCCGGTGCCCAGCAGCACGAGGAGCGTCACGCCGAGCAGGATCCGGTAGACCACGAACGGCAGGAAGCTCTTCTTCGAGATCCACTTCATGAAGAAGGCGATCACGGCCAGGCCCACGACGAACGCCACGCCGGTGGCGGCCAGCGTCTCACCCGGCGAGAACACCGTCGGCTCGTCGAGGCTCTTGACCAGCTGGAAGAAGCCCGAGCCGAAGACCGCAGGGATCGCGAGGAGGAAGGCGTATCGCGCGGCCGCCGCCCGCTCGTAGCCCATGAAGAGCCCGGCGGTGATCGTCCCGCCCGAGCGCGACACGCCGGGGATGAGCGCGAGGGCCTGCGCGAAGCCGTAGACGACGCCGTGCGGCACGGTCAGATCCTGGAGCTTGCGGCGCTTGGCGCCCACGGCGTCCGCGACGCCGAGAAGGACGCCGAAGACGATGAGCATGATCGCCACGATCCACAGCGAGCGGAAGACGGTCTCGATCTGGTCCTGGAAGAGCAGTCCGAGGAGGACGATGGGGATGCTGCCGATGATGATCAGCCATCCCATCCTCGCGTCGGGGTCGTTACGCGGGATCCTTCCGACCAGCGCGAGACACCAGTGCTTGATGATCCGCACGATGTCGCGCCAGAAGAAGACGACGACGGCCGCTTCGGTGCCGATCTGGGTGATCGCGGTAAAGGCCGCTCCCGGATCCTCCGCCGAGGGCAGGAAGACGCCGACGATGCGCAGGTGCGCGCTGGACGAGATCGGAAGGAACTCGGTGAGTCCCTGGACCAGGCCGAGGAAGAGGGCTTCGAGCAGATGCATGCACGGGCTTTCGGTCGAGCGAAGACGTCCGCGGGCAGGTGCCGTCAGTACGTCCGGAACAGGTCGGCCAGCACCTGCTGCCCGAAGACAAGCGATTCTACGGGAACTCGCTCGTCCACCCCGTGAAACATCCCCGTGAAGTCCAGATCCGCCGGCAGACGAAGCGGGGCGAAGCCGTAGCCGGTGATGCCGATCGCCGCGAGGGCCTTGTTGTCGGTCCCCGCGCCGAGCAGATACGGGATCACGGGAACGCCAGGATCATGACGGCCGAGCGCCCCGACCATCGCCTCCACGAGCTCGCCCTCGAACGGCGTCTCCATCCCGATGTCGCGGACCACCATCTCGATCTCGACGTCCTCGCCGACGATCTCCTGCAGCTGGGCGAGGACGGCGTCCTCGGTGCCGGGGAGGACGCGGACGTCGACGAGCGCCTCGGCGCGCTCCGGGATCACGTTGTGCTTGTATCCCGCGGAGAGGACCGTCGGGTTCGTCGTCGTGCGGAAGGTCGAGCGCAGAAAGGCCTCCGCCGGGCCCGCTGCCGAGGCCAGCGCGTCCGGGTCGTCATCGGATATCCCGGTGAGCGCGCTGAGCCGGCCGACGAGCTCGCGCGTCGTCGGGGTCAGCCGCAGCGGCCACTGCGTCCGCCCGATCGCGGCGACGGCCTCAGCCAGCCGCGTGACCGCGTTGTCGGCGTGCAGACGACTGCCGTGCCCGGCGCGCCCCCGCGCCACGAGCCGGATCCACATCAGCGCCTTCTCGCCGGTCTGGAGCAGGTACGCCCGGTGGCCGGCGACGTCGATCGAGTAGCCGCCCACCTCGCTGATCGCCTCGGTGGCGCCTGCGAACCAGTCCGGACGGTCCCGGACGACGAGCGCAGACCCCTCGACGCCGCCGTTCTCCTCGTCCGCGAAGAAGGCGAGGACGAGGTCGCGTTCCGGCTGCTCGCCGGCACGGAGGAGGTCGGCCACCGCGGTGAGGATCATGGCGTCCATGTTCTTCATGTCCACCGCGCCCCTGCCCCAGAGCATGCCGTCCTTGACGATGCCGGCGAACGGGTCGACGCTCCAGTCCTCCGCCATCGCGGGGACGACGTCGAGGTGGCCGTGGACGACGAGCGCCGGCTTGTCGCGGTCGCGACCCGGGACCCGCGCCATGACGTTGGTGCGCCGCGGGACGGGCTCGAAGTAGTCCGTGCGCAGCCCCAGCCCCTCGAGGTAGGCGCCGACGTACTCCGCAGCCTCTCGCTCTCCACGCGCGTCGCCGCCCCCGAAGTTCGAGGTGTCGAACCGGATCAGCTCCGCGGCCAGACGTGCGACTTCCGGGAGGTCATCTTCGGGGGCAGACATGTCCCCAGCGTAGCGAACGGCTTCGACGCGCCCGGGCGTCGAAGCCGGTTCGAGCGGACCCGGAGAACGTGCTAATCTCGATCTTCGGTTGGCAACGACCGAAAACACCAGCGCGGGTGGCGGAATAGGTAGACGCGCTAGCTTGAGGTGCTAGTGCCCGCATAGGGCGTGGGGGTTCAAGTCCCCCCTCGCGCACGGGTGAGAAGGCGGTCCCGGAAGGGGCCGCCTTCTTGTGTTCTCCAGGCCGCTTCTCGTCCCCGATCGCCCACGCCACGGCTTGGGAGATCGCCTCGGCGGTCCTGCGCGTCGCCGCGTCCCGCGCTCCCCATGCCGTGGCGCGCGGGACGCCGACGCCGGGTCAGGCGATGCCGACGCCGAACACGAGGCCCAGCAGATAGGTCACCGCCGCCGCGCCGAAGCCGATGGCGAGCTGGCGGAGCGCTCGCCGCAGCGGCGGCCCGCCGGAGAGGATCCCGACCATCGCTCCGGTGCTCATGAGCGCGATGCCCACGAGGACGAGCGCCGTGATCACGGCGGCCATGCCCTGGAGCCCGAAGATCCACGGCAACACGGGAATGATCGCGCCCGAGGAGAAGAGGAGGAAGCTGGAGATCGCCGCTCCCCAGTCGCTTCCGACCACCTCGTGCTCCGCTCCCCGCCCGCCGGCGGCGTGGATCGGTCCCGTGGCCGTCTGACGAGCGCCCAGCTTCGCCGCCTCCACCACCCGACGAGCCTTGGCGAGCGCCTCGTCCGCCGCGACGCCACGGGCGCGGTAGACGAGGGCGAGCTCGTTCTCGTCGATGTCGAGGTCTCCCGCCGAGGCCGCCGCGTCGTCGTTCGCCTCCGTCGCGGCGAGCAGCTCGCGCTGCGAGCGCACCGAGACGAACTCCCCCGCTCCCATCGAGAGGGCGCCGGCGAGGAGCCCGGCGATGCCGCTGAAGAGGACGAAGCCGCTGCCGACGCCGGTCGCACCGATGCCCATCACGAGCGCGAGGTTGCTCACCAGGCCGTCGTTCGCGCCGAACACCGCGGCCCGGAACGATCCGGAGAGCCGACGCCGGCCTCGGGCGGCGAGACCACGGACCACCTCGTAGTGGACCTTCTCGTCCGCACGCATGGCGGGAGTGGCGAAGATCTCGGCGTCGTAGGGCGATCGCGCCTCGGCGCTCTGCGCCAGGGCAAGCACGAAGATCGAGCCGAAACGGCCCGCCATCCACCCCAGGAGGCGAGAGCGGAGGCCTGGTCGCGGCAGCCGTGCCGGCTCCTCGCCCAGCAGCTCGAGCCAGTGCTGCTCGTGCCTGCGCTCGGCCTCGACCAGGGACAGCAGGATCTCCTGCTCCTCGCCGGTCCTGCGCTCGGCAAGACGCTGGTACACGCGCCCCTCGGCGCGCTCCTCGACGAGGTAACGCGCCCAGCGTCGGCGGTCGGCCTCTGTCGGTTCCTGGGTCATCGTCATGGGGCTCCCTGTCGTACGCGTCGTGCGCGGCGCCGTGTCGTACGCGCCGTGCTGGGCATGCGCGTGGACCTGTGCTCCGGCGCCTCGTCCACGCTATCGACCGGCTGGCCTCCGATCCGCGCCAGGACGCGGATTGACAGCATTTCGGGCTCCCTCATCGGGGGCGGTGCGCCAGGTCAAGAGCGCCCGTCGGCTCAAGAACGGACGCGGCGACGGAGCACCTCGATCCGCGCCTGCAGCTGCGCCACCGTCGCCTGAGCAACCGCCGGTCCGCCGCAGAGGCGGCGGAGCTCGGCGTGGACCAGCCCGTGCGGCTCACCCGTCTGACGCGCGTAGAGGCCGACCAGGCTGTTCAGCAGCTGCCGCTGCTCCTTGAGCGTGCGGTGCAGCGGCGCAGGGAGGGTGGTGGTCTGGTCCGGACCGGCCTGCGCCTCCCTCGCCTCGCGGAGCCGGGACTGCCGCGCCTGCCGCTGCATGAGGAGCTCGTGCACGTGCTCGGGCTCGAGCAGACCAGGCAGGCCGATGAACTCCTCCTCCTCGGGCGTTCCCGGCTCGGCGAGCTGCCCGAACTCCTTCCCCTCGAACACGACCCGATCGAAATGCGCGAGCGAGGAGATCGCCTGGTAGCTGTACTCCTGCGTCAGCGCGTCGGAGGCGTCCTCCTCGCGATTGGCGGCGTCCAGCAGGGAGTCGTCGAGGCCGTCCTCGTCCTTGGCCTGGCGATCCAGCGCGTGATCGCGCTGCCTCTCCATCTCGTTGGCGAGCTTCATCAGCACGGGCACGTTGGGCAGGAAGACGCTCGCCGCCTCGCCACGGCGCCGCGCGCGGACGAAACGACCGATCGCCTGCGCGAAGAACAACGGCGTCGACGACGACGTCGCGTACACGCCGACCGCCAGCCGAGGCACGTCGACGCCCTCGGACACCATCCGCACGGCCACCATCCACCGGCTCGTCGCCGCGCTGAACGACTCGATCCGCTGAGAGGCCTCGGCCTCGTCGGAGAGCACGACGGTCGGCCGTTCGCCCGTGAGCTCGCGGAGGATGACGGCATAGGCACGCGCGACGGTCTGGTCGGTCGCGATCACGAGGCCGCCGGCATCCGGCACGTGATTCCGGATCTCGGTGAGCCGTCGATCCGCGGCCGACAGGACCGCCGGCATCCACTCCCCCTCTGGGTCCAGTGCGGTTCGCCATGCCTGCGCCGTGACGTCCTTGGTGTTGTCCTGACCGAGATGGGCCTCGAGCTCGTCCCCCGCGCTCGTCCGCCACCGCATCTTGCCCGCGTACATGTGGAACAGCACCGGCCGGACCACCCCGTCCGCCAACGCGCGCCCGTAGCCGTAGCGGTAGTCGGTGCGGGAGACGCGTGCTCCGGTCTCGTCCGGCGCGTACTCGACGAACGGGATCGGCGCGGTGTCGCTGCGGAAGGGCGTCCCGGAGAGAAGCAGACGGCGACGGGCCGAGGAGTACGCGTCGCGGATCGCGTCGCCCCAGCTCAGCGCGTCGCCGCCGTGGTGCACCTCGTCCAGGATCACGAGGGTTCGCGCCGACTCCGTCAGATGCCGGTGCACGGAGGACTTCGCCGCGACCTGCGCGTACGTGACGACGACGCCGTGGTACTCACGCGACGGCGCCCAATGGCTGTTGCGGAACCGTGGGTCGAGACGGATGTGCACGCGAGAGGCGGCATCGGCCCACTGGGTCTTGAGGTGCTCGGTGGGAGCGACCACGATCACCCGGTCGACCTCGCGCATCCGCAGCAGCTCGACGGCGAGGGTGAGCGCGAACGTCGTCTTGCCTGCGCCCGGGGTCGCCGCGACCAGGAAGTCTCTTTTGTCGGCGGCGAAGTACTCCTCCAGCGCCTCCCGCTGCCATGCCCTCAGCTTGTCGGCGGTGCCCCATGGCGCGCGCTGAGGGAACGATGGAGAGAGCATGGGATTCCACGATAGACGAGCCGGCGGACATCCGGATCCGCCCGACAGCCCCTCGTCGCCGAGCCTCCACGCGACCCTCGTCGGATACCGCGACGGGACCGACGAGCGCCTCCCTGCGACCGTCCCCAGGGCGCCGCGGACTAGGCTCGACAGCGGGCGATGCGGCACCCTGCACCGCCGGCCCGTCCGAGGAGGTCCCATGACCGGTCACGAACCGCCCCGCAGCCCCTTCGTCCCCAACGAGACCGCGCATCCGTGGCGCCGTTTCGTGGCCGTGGGCGACTCGTTCACCGAGGGCATCGGCGACCCCGACGACTCCGTCCCCGGCGGCCATCGCGGATGGGCCGACCGCGTCGCCGAGGTGCTGGCGTCGCAGGTCGACGACTTCGCGTACGCGAACCTCGCCGTCCGCGGGAAGCTCATCCGCCAGATCAGCGACGAGCAGGTCGAGCCGGCCATCGCGCTCAAGCCCGACCTCATCTCGATCTGCGCGGGAGGCAACGACGTGATCCGCCCCGGGACGGATCCGGATGAGATCGCGACTCTCCTCGACGACGCCGTCACCCGGCTGTCGCGCACCGGCGCGGCCGTGATCCTGTTCACCGGGATCGACACGAACTTCACTCCCGTCTTCCGCCCGTTCCGGGGGAAGGTCGCGATCTACAACGAGAACGTGCGGGCGATCGCCGATCGGCACGACTGCATCGTCGCCGACCAGTGGGGTCTCAAGGTGATCCAGGACACCCGTTTCTTCGCGGACGACCGCCTCCACATGAACGCGCTCGGTCATCACGAGGTCGCCCGCATGGTGCTCCGTGCGCTCAACGTCCCGAACGACCTCCAGGAGATGGAGCCGGACCCGCTTCCGGAGCGGAGCTGGCGGGAGGCCGCCGCGGGCGATCTGGTCTGGGCTCGCGAGCACCTGGTGCCGTGGGTGCTGCGCCGTCTCCGGCACCAGTCGTCCGGCGACCACGTCGTGGCGAAGCGCCCCGATCCCGCCCCCGTGACGCTGCCTGTCGCCGACCCGGCGTCCGTGCCCGGCTCTGCGGAGAAGGGCGCCCCATCGACACGGCACGAGCCTTGACTCGTCCGTCGCGCGGCGAGAGCCGCGGGACCTGAGCGTTCAGACCTCGGGCGGGTGACGGAGCGCCCAGAGCGCCACGGCCGTCGTGGACGCGACGTTGAGCGAGTCCACGCCTCCGGCCATCGGGATCGTGACCGTCGCGTCGGCGGTCGCGAGCGCCCGGGGCGAGAGTCCGTCGCCCTCCGTGCCGAAAGCCAGGGCGACCCGCTCGTGCCGGGCGGCGGCGAAGGCCTCGAGCGGCACGGCGTCGTCGTCGAGCGCCAGCGCGGCGAGCAGGAACCGGGCGTCCGTCAGCGCACGGGACAGCGCTTCCCAGCTCTCGAAACGGCTCCACGGCACCTGGAAGACGGTCCCCATGCTCACGCGCACGCTCCGCCGGTAGAGCGGATCCGCACACCCCGGGGAGACGAGCACGGCGTCGGCGCCGAGCCCCGCGGCGGCCCGGAACGCCGCGCCGACGTTGGAGGCGGTCACCGATTGTTCTGGAGCGTTTCGGACCCGTGAGCTCGGTTCCTTCCGGACGACACACCGATGAACTGAGCATTACGTCTCCGCAGGTCAGAAGGTAAATACGGCCGCTCGGTCGTCATTGTCGGCCGGCTTGGAGTGTTCAATAAACCCTATGCAC
>Ga0164243_10011458_pt1 | contig 12643 bp, 10 predicted proteins | sample OricompcompostOP_FD_108781 | JGI IMG/M metagenome (GOLD analysis project Ga0164243, IMG submission 108781) | Organic Plus compost microbial communities from Emeryville, California, USA - Original compost - Organic plus compost (OP) | ecosystem: Engineered > Solid waste > Mixed feedstock >...
AATAAATCTGTCTCGCGAAGCGAGGCCTTTTGCGCGGGGAGCGCGGGGAGCGCGGGGAGCGCGGGGAGCGCGGGGAGCGCGGGGAGCGCGGGGAGCGCGGGGAGCGCGGGGAGCGCGGGGAGCGCGGGGAGCGCTCCCCGGGCGTAAAGGTGCCCCGTCCGGGCCGGGGGTCCCGGACGGGGCACATTGTCCGGCGCTGAGCTACGCGGCGCCGGAGATCAGGGGGTCGTGGTGGATGCGGTCGGCGGGGACGTCGGCGTCGCGCAGGGCCGTTACGGTGGCGCCGACCATGGCTTCGGGGCCGCAGACGTAGACGTCGTGGTCGGTCCAGTCGCGGAAGCGGGGGACGACCTCGTCGGGGTGGCCGTGCAGGCCGTCGTAGGCGGGGTCGTCGGCGACGACGGGGATGACGCGCAGCCAGGGGTGCACCCGCTCCAGGCGGGTGAGGTCGGCGGCGTCGTACAGGTCGGCGGCGCGGCGGACGCAGCAGAACAGGTAGATGGCCCGCCGGTCGCCGTCCGCGACGGCCTTCTCGACGATGGCCTTGAGCGGCGCCAGGCCGGTGCCGCCCGCGACGCACAGCAGGTCCCGCCCGGTGGAGCCGTACGTCATCTGCCCGGTGGGCGACCCGAGCAGCAGCGTGTCGCCGACCTCGGTGTGCCGGACCAGCGCGCCGCTGACCCACCCGCCGGGCACCGCCCGCACGTGCAGCCGCAGCAGCCCGTCGCGGCGCGGCGCGCCGGCGGGGGAGTACGGCCGCCAGGTGCGCGGCCACCGCGGCGTCTGCACCGGAAGGTACTGGCCGGGCTCGTACGGCACCGGCGTGGCGGGCCGGATGGTGAGCACCGCGATGTCCGGCGCGGGCATGGCGTGCCCGATCACCTCGCCCACCCACCACGGCGGCGTGTCGTCCGGCGTCTGCTCGGCGGCGCGGATCATCGCCGCGGAGATCAGCTCGTACGCCGTCTCCCAGGCCTCCTGAAGCTCCCGGTCCCACTCCCGGCCGCAGAACGTGCGCACGGTGGCGGCCAGCGCGCGGCCGAAGGCCGGATAGTGGCCGGGCTCGACGCCGAACCGCCGGTGCCCGCGGCCCAGCCGGGCCAGGTAGTCGTCAAGCTCGGTGGGGTTGTCCAGGCTCCACACGATGCGGGTCAGCGCGCTGAGCAGGCGGTCGCGCTGGACGTCGAGCGCCGCCGGGAAGAGCCCGCGCAGCCGCGGGTCCTCGGTGAACAGCCGGCCGTAGAAGTACGCCGTCGCCGCCGAACCGGCATTCTCCAGGGCCGCGAATGACTCCTTGACCAGACGGGGGTTCAATGGCATGAACTGATCGCGCCGTCCTTCCGGCTTCGCGAAAGGCATTCGCCGAACGCCTTTCGCAATCCCTCCCTTGTGCGGCCCCACCCCAGTTCCCCTCCCGGGTGCGGCCGCCCTTCGAGTCTCGCAAACCGATGCCGGAGGGACAAGCGCTTCCCGTGGAAAACCGCCGGAGGGCACGTAGTGTGACGGCGCCGAATTCGCTCCGGAATTACGAGGTGGATTCGTAGGTCACCGCGGGGTGGAATTATCCACTCCGGGCGGAGAAATCCTCATCCGGCAATTGTCGATCGGCCATTTCGGCCCGGCCCCTTCGGGAGGGGTGGCGCGCCGCCCCGGCGGGTACGTCACGCACAGAGCCTCCGGGAGGTGGTGACGAGATGGGTGTCGGGATGTGGGCGCTGGCCCTGCTCGGGATCGTGATCGTGCTCTTCGGCTGGTTGGCGCTGGTGCTGGCCGCGGGCAGCCGCCGGTTCAGCCGGCCCCGGCCGCCGCGCAACCGCACGCCGGACCGCGGCAACGGCGCGGGCGGCGGCATCATCATGGGCGACCGCGGCAGCACCAACATCTACGGCCGCTGACTCAGGCCTCCCACCCGGCCGGGGCCGATCCCGGCCGGAAATCCTCCCGAATTCGTCGCGACCATGATCCTTCCAGGTCAGCCCGGGCGTCACGGGCCCGACCGGCCGGTATACGCGAGACGGATTCACGCGGGCGGGACACGAGCGGGACGCGAATGCACCATGATGGGGCGGTGAAGGCCCGCATGTCGTGAATAGGAGGCCGCATGTCCCGCCCGCTCATCGGCATCACCAGTGATCTGGCTCCGGCCAGATGGGCCGACTGGGTGCGTGAGGCAGCGGTGTCCCCGGCGACGTACGCCCGCGCGGTCGCGCGCGGCGGCGGGCTGCCGGTCGTGGTGCCCCCGGTCTCGCCCAGCGGCGCGGCCGACATCGCCGCCGGGCTGCACGGCCTGGTGTTCGCCGGCGGCGGCGACGTCGACCCCGGCCTGTACGGCGCGGAGCCCGACGAGCGCTCCGGCCCGTACGACCCGACCCGCGACCGCTTCGAGATCGCGCTGGTGCGCGCGGCGGTCGACGCCAAGGTGCCGTTCCTGGCCGTCGGCCGCGGCCTGCAGGTGCTGAACGTCGCCTGCGGCGGCACGCTCATCCAGCACCTGCCCGACGTGGTCGGCCACGACCGCCACGCACCGGACCCGGTGAAGATGGAGACCCACGAGGTGCAGATCGGCGCGAGCAGCCGCATCGGCCGCGTCGTGGGCGACCACATGGCCGTGGCCACCGGCCACCACCAGGCGGTCAACCGGCTCGGCTCCGGGCTGCTCGCGGTGGCGTGGGCCGACGACCAGATCGTCGAGGCCGCCGAGCTGCAGGGCCACCCGTTCGGCGTCGGCGTGCAGTGGCACCCGGAGGCGGCCGAAGAGGTCCCGCTGTTCGAGGCCCTGGTCGCCGCCGCCCAGGAGCGCCGCCCCGGCGAGGCCGCCGATGACGAGCACAACGCCGCCTAGACCCGATTATGGCGAACGATTTTCCGGGTCATAGCCCGGAAAATCGTTCGCCATAATCGGGGACCTGGGGTGCTACTTGGCCAGGTGGTCGGCTACGGCCTTGAGGCCCGCGCCGAAGACGGCGTCGGCGAAGACCTCGGTGAGCGCCTTCTCCCCGTCGGCGTCGGTGTCGAACTCCGCCCACCACTCCGCGAACGCCTTCCCGGAGTCGGTGACCGGAGCGACACGGATCGTCGCGATGTAGCGGCGTACGGGGAACGGGCTCTCCAGGAACTCATACGTCTGCGAGCGCGCGGCGTCGTCGAGGGCGAGCAGCCGCTCCCGGAACGTGCCGGCCTGGTTGGTCAGCCTGCGCACCGCGCCCACCTGCGGGCTCGGCGGGCCGGGCTCGATCTCGCAGGTGTCCAGGGCCGGGTGCCACTCGGCCAGGCCCCCGAAATCGCGGAGCAGCGCCCAGACGTCATCGGCGGACGCGTCGATCACGGAGCTTGCGTACGGACGGGGCATGGAACCTCCCGGCATCGTCGGCGGACCATCCGATCCTTTACCCCGAGCGGCCCCGCCGTCCACCGGTGACCGGCTCCCAGCCCGGACGCGGCGCCCGGGCGCCGGTGCGCGGGGCGCGGCTGCGGTAGACCACGTACGGGCGGAACAGGTACCCGACCGGGGCGGCGAACGCGTGCACCAGCCGGGTGTACGGGAACAGCGCGATGAGCAGCATGCCGATCGCCGCGTGCAGCTGGAAGCCCAGCGGCGCGCCGGCCATCAGGTCCGCCCGCGGGTGCAGCCAGAACACGCCGCGGAACCACACGGCGACCGTCGTGCGGTAGTCGTAGCCGCCGCCGACCGCGTTGGCCAGCAGCGTGGTGGCCAGGCCGGCGACGAGCGCGGCGACCAGCACCACGTACATGGTCTTGTCGTTGCGGGTGGTGGCGAGGAACACCGGGCCGGTGGCGCGCCGCCGGTAGATCAGGATGGCCACGCCGGCCAGCGTGCACACGCCGGCGACCGTGCCGAGGCCGATGGCCGACAGGTGGTACATCGCCTCGGAGACGCCGAGGGCGTCCGTCCAGTCCTCCGGGATGACCAGGCCCACGACGTGGCCGAGGATCACCACGAGCAGGCCGAAGTGGAACATCGGGCTGCCGATCCGCAGCAGGCGGCTCTCGTACAGCTGGGAGGACCGGGTGGTCCAGCCGAACCGGTCGTACCGCCACCGCCAGATCGTGCCGCCCACCAGCAGGACGATCATCAGGTACGGGGCCACCACCCACAGCGCGGTGCTCACCGGGCCATCCCTTTCGCGTTGCCGATCTGGTACGTCTCAAGGCCGACGCTCTCCTTCGGAGGGCCGGCGCGGGCCGTGCGCAGGGCCGCCCGTACGGCCTCGGCCGGGGCGGCACCGAGCGCGGCGCGCACGGCGGCGACCACGTCGGCGTACGGGGTGCCGCGCTGGGTGAGCGCCAGGTGCAGCGTCTCGATGCCGGCGCGGTGCTCGTGCAGGATCGCCGCGCCCTCGGCCGGGTCGCAGCGGGCCGCGAACTCCAGGACGAGGGGCAGGTAGTCGGGCAGCTCGGCGGTGTCCGGCGGCTCCCAGCCGGCCGCGCGGTACCGGGCCTTCAGCCCGGCCAGCGCGGTGCCGCGGCGGCGGGTGTCGCCGTCGGTGTAGTACGTCAGGTACAGGCAGCAGCGCCGGCGCAGGTCGAACGTCTCCACGTAGTGCGCGGCCAGCTCGTCCGGCGCGGTGAGGTCCAGGTACGCGAGGAACCGCCCGAGCGCGTCCCGGGCGTCGCCCCCCGGCACCCCGCCCAGCGCCGCCCGCACCAGCCCCCGCCGCTCCCACAGCTCCGCCCCGGGATAGTCCAGCAGCAGCGACGCCGCCTGGAACACGATCCGCCGGGCGCTCATCGGGCGTCCTCCGTACGGTCGCCGGACTCGCCGTCGCGCGGCGGGAACAGGCCGTCCGGGTGGCCGCGGCCGTCCCAGTTGAGGAGGTTGACGCGGCCGTTCATGCCGCTGGTGTCCGGTACGCCGTCGCTGGACTGGCGCTGGCGCAGGGCGTGGAAGTCCTCGATGGTGACCGGTACGGGGCGGCCGGACGCCTCGCCGAACGGGGCGGACTCGGCCATCCCCGGGCCGCCCTCCACGTCGAGCGAGCACGCCAGCTCGTCGAGCGCCTCCGCGCCCTCGGCGTGCGCGGCGGGGATCACGTACCGGTCCTCGTACTTGGCGATCGCCAGCAGCCGGTACATCGCCTCGATCTGCTCCCCGCTCATGCCCACCCGCGACGCGATCCCGTCGTCGACCGGCTCCCCGAGGTTGATCCGCCGCATGTACGCGCGCATCGCGGCGAGCCTGCGCAGCGCGGCGTCCACCGGCGCCGGGTCCCCGGCGGTGAACAGCTCGGCGAGGTACCCGACCGGGATGCGCAGCGTCTCGATCGCGCCGAACAGGTTGTCGACGTCCTCGCCGTCGTGCCCGCTGTCCCGCAGCGCCTCGGTGACCGGCGACAGCGGCGGCACGTACCAGACCATCGGCATCGTCCGGTACTCCGGATGCAGCGGCAGCGCGATCTTGTAGTCGGCGATCAGCCGGTGCACCGGCGAGCGCCGCGCCGCGTCGATCCAGTCCTCCGGCACGCCGTCCCGCCGCGCCTGCTCCGCGACCTCCGGGTCGCGCGGGTCGCGGAACACCCCGAGCTGCGCCTCGTACAGATCCCGCTCCGACGGCGCCGACGCGGCCTCCTGTACCGCATCGGAGTCGTAGAGGATCACCCCGAGGTACCGCAGCCGCCCCACGCACGTCTCCGAGCACACCGTCGGCAGCCCCACCTCGACGCGCGGGTAGCACATCGTGCACTTCTCCGCCTTGCCGGTGCGGTGGTTGAAGTACACCTTCTTGTACGGGCACCCGGTCACGCACATCCGCCAGCCGCGGCACCGGTCCTGGTCGACCAGCACGATGCCGTCCTCGCTGCGCTTGTACATCGCCCCGGACGGGCACGACGCCACGCACGACGGGTTCAGGCAGTGCTCGCAGATGCGCGGCAGGTAGAACATGAACGCCCGCTCGAAGTCGAGCTTGACCTGGTCGGCGATCTTCTCCACCACCGGGTCGTGCGCCGCCACCTCCGGCCCGCCGCCGAGGTCGTCGTCCCAGTTCGCCGACCACTCGACCTTCATCGGCTCGCCGCTGATCAGCGAGCGCGGCGGCGCGACCGGGACGTCGTCCTGCAGCGGCGCGGCGATGAGGTTCTCGTAGTCGTACGTCCAGGGCTCGTAGTAGTCCTTCATCGACGGCATCAGCGGGTTGGCGAAGATGGTGGCGAGCTTGCGCAGCCGACCGCCGGCGCGCGGCACCAGCCGGCCGCTGCGGGTCAGCTTCCAGCCGCCGCGCCACTTCTCCTGGTCCTCGTACCGGCGCGGGTAGCCCTGCCCGGGCCGGGTCTCGACGTTGTTGAACCACACGTACTCGACGCCGGACCGGTTGGTCCACGTCTGCTTGCACGTCACCGAGCAGGTGTGGCAGCCGATGCACTTGTCGAGGTTCATCACCATGGCGATCTGCGCCCGGATGTGCACCATCAGTACTCCACCTCCTGGCTGCGGCGGCGGATGACCGTCACCTCGTCACGCTGGTTGCCGGTCGGGCCGAGGTAGTTGAAGCCGAAGCAGAGCTGGGCATAGCCGCCGATCAGGTGGGTGGGCTTGACGAACAGCCGGGTCAGCGAGTTGTGGATGCCGCCGCGGCGGCCGGTGGTCTGCGTCTTCGGTACGTCGATGACCCGCTCCTGGGCGTGGTACATGTACGCGGTGCCGGCCGGCATGCGGTGCGACACGACGGCGCGGGCCACGACGACGCCGTTGCGGTTCACCGCCTCGATCCAGTCGTTGTCGGCCACGCCGATGGACTCCGCGTCGGACGGCGCGATCCAGATCGTCGGGCCGCCGCGCGACAGCGTCAGCATGAACAGGTTGTCCTGGTACTCCGAGTGGATCGACCACTTGGAGTGCGGCGTGAGGTACCGCAGCGCGATGCCAAGCTCGCCCTTCTCGCCGAGCCGCGGCTCGCCGAACAGCGCGCGCATGTCCAGCGGCGGCCGGTACACCGGCAGCTGCTCGCCCATCTCGGCCATCCACTCGTGGTCGAGGTAGAAGTGCTGCCGGCCGGTGAGGGTGTGCCACGGCTTGTCGTGCTCGACGTTGATGGTGAACGGGGAGTACCGGCGTTCGTGCGACTCCGTGCCGGACCACTCCGGGCTGGGCCCCACCGGTACGGGCCGGGCCTGGGTGTCGGCGAACGTGATGCGCCGCTCCTCGCCGTGCTCGGCCAGCGCCGTCAGGTCGCTGCCGGTACGCGCGCCGAGCTGGGCGAACCCGTCGGCGGCCAGGTGCCCGTTGGTGGTGCCGGACAGCGCCAGGATCGCCTCGCACATGCGCGCGCCGGTGTCGATCCGCGGCCGCCCGGACGCGGGCCCTTCCCCGGCCGGGACGGCGCCGTTGCGGCGGGCCAGCCAGCCGATCTCCTCGCGCGGGTGGAACGTGACGCCCTTGACCGGCAGGCCCTTGCCCTCGGCGAGCGGCCCCAGCGCGGCCATCTTCGCGGCCAGCCCGGGATAGTCGCGGGTGACCGTGACGAAGCCCGGCATGGTGACGCCGGGCGCCATCGGCGCCGCGCCGTCCCGCCAGTCGCGGACGACCCCGCCGGGCTGCGCGGTCTCGCCCGGGGTGTCGTGCTGCAGCGGCGTGGCCACCAGGTCCTCGCGCTCGCCGAGATGGACGGCGGCCTGCGCGGAGAACGCCCGCGCGATCGAGGCGAACGCGTCCACGTCCGTACGGGCCTGCCACGGCGGGGCGATGGCCGGGTTGAACGCGTGCACGAACGGGTGCATGTCGGTACTGGACAGGTCGTGCTTCTCGTACCACGTGGCGGCGGGCAGCACGATGTCGGAGAACAGCGTGGTGCTGGTCATCCGGAAGTCCAGCGACACCAGCAGGTCCAGCTTGCCGGCGGGTGCCTCGTCGCGCCAGGTGACGTCGCGCGGGCGGCGGTCGGCCGGCGTCTCCTCGGCGCGCAGGTTGGAGCGGGCGCCGAGCAGGTGGGTGAGGAAGTACTCGTTGCCCTTGGCCGAGGAGCCGAGCAGGTTGGCCCGCCACACGGTGAGCACCCGCGGCCAGTTCTCCGGGGCGTCGGGGTCCTCGGCGGCGAACCGCAGCCGCCCGGCCTTCAGCTCCTCCACCACGTGCGCGCCCGGCTCGCGGCCCGCGGCGCGCGCCTCTTCCGCAAGGTCCAGCGGGTTGCGGTCGAAGGTCGGGTACGACGGCATCCAGCCCAGCCGGGCCGACTGCGCCACCAGGTCGGCGGTGTGCCGCCCCGCCCACAGGCCGCGGCCCAGCGGGGAGGCCAGCGCCCCGGCGGAGTAGCCGTCGTACCGCCACTGGTCGGTGTGCAGGTACCAGTAGGAGGCGCCGGTCATCTGCCGGGCCGGGCGCGCCCAGTCCAGGCCGAACGCCAGCTGCGCCCAGCCGGTGTACGGCCGGGTCTTCTCCTGCCCCACGTAGTGCGCCCAGCCGCCGCCGTTGACGCCCTGGCAGCCGGTCATCATCAGCAGCGCCAGGAACGTGCGGTACATGGCGTCGGAGTGGAACCAGTGGTTGGTGCCCGCGCCCAGGATGATCATCGCGCGGCCCTTGGACGCCTCGGCGGTGGCCGCGAGCTCGCGCGCCACCCGTACGGCCTGCGCGGCCGGCACCGAGGTGATCTCCTCCTGCCAGGCCGGGGTGTACGGCACGGACGCGTCGTCGTATCCCTGCGGCCAGGTGCCGGGCAGCCCGGGCCGGGCCACGCCGTACTGCGCGAGCATCAGGTCGTACACGGTGGTGACCAGGTGCCCGCCGACCGTACGCACCGGCACGCCGCGTACGAGCGCCGCGCCGCCGCCGTCCGTACCGGTGTCGAACCGGGGGAGCGCCACCTCACGGGCGTCGCCGTCCGGGGCGTACACGCTGAGCCGCGGGGCGACGCCGCCGAGCCGCAGGTTCCAGTGGCCGCGGCCCGCGTCGGTCCAGCGGAAGCCGAGCGACCCGTCCGGGACCACCGGCTCGCCCGTACGGTCGTCCAGCAGCACGGTCTTCCAGGCGTCGGAGTCGTCGCCGCCCGGGCCGGGCAGGTCGGCGGCGGTGAGGAACGCTCCAGGGACCAGCCGGCCGTCGCGGTCCTCCAGGCGGATCAGGAACGGCAGGTCGGTGTAGCGGGACACGTAGTCGCGGAAGTACGGCACGTCCCGGTCGACCAGGAACTCCTTGGCGATGACGTGGCCCATCGCCATGGCCAGCGCGCCGTCGGTGCCGGGCTGCGGCGACAGCCACTCGTCGGCGAACTTCGCCGCGTCGGCGTAGTCCGGGGCGACCACCACGACCTTCTGCCCGCGGTACCGGGCCTCGGCCATCCAGTGCGCGTCCGGCGTACGGGTGACCGGCACGTTGGAGCCCCACAGCACCAGGTACGCGGCGTCCCACCAGTCCGCGGACTCCGGTACGTCGGTCTGGTCGCCCCACACCTGCGGCGAGGCGACCGGGAGGTCGGCGTACCAGTCGTAGAACGACAGCATGGTGCCGCCGACCATCGACACGAACCGCGACCCGGCGGCGTGCGAGGCCATCGACATGGCCGGGATCGGGGAGAACCCGGCGATCCGGTCCGGGCCGTAGGCCCTGATCGTGTGCACGTGCGCGGCGGCGATCATCTCGGTGGCCTCGTCCCACGTGACGCGGACCAGGCCGCCGCGGCCGCGCTCGCCGGTGTAGCGGGCGCGCCGCTCCGGGTCGCCGGTGACCTCCGCCCAGGCGGCCACCGGGTCGCCGAGCCGGGCCTTGGCCTCGCGGTACATCGCGACCAGCGAGCCGCGCGCGTACGGGTACCGGACGCGGGTGGGGGAGTAGGTGTACCAGGAGAACGCGGCACCGCGCGGGCAGCCGCGCGGCTCGTACTCGGGCCGGTCCGGGCCCACCGAGGGATAGTCGGTCTCCTGCGCCTCCCAGGTGATCACGCCGTCCTTGACGTACACCTTCCACGAGCACGAGCCCGTGCAGTTGACGCCGTGCGTGGAGCGCACCACCTTGTCGTGGCTCCAGCGGTCCCGGTAGAAGACGTCACCGTCGCGGCCTCCGGCGTACTCGACCGTACGCCGGTCCGGTGAGACGGCGCCGCGGCCAAAGAAACGGCCGACCTCCAGAAGAAGGTCGGCGGCGGATCGCTCTGCGGACTCCTGCACGCATGCCCCTGTTCCCGATCACGACAGAACGGAAACAATGTGTCGCACACGGTCACCACGGGGAATAGGCCGGTCGGGCATCCGATGGGGACCTTGGTCCCTGCGGTGTGCCGTGATCGTCGCCGATGCTGAGGGGCGATCCGGCGAGGAGGGAACGCATGACGCAGACGGAGCGGCCGCGCGGGCAGGGGGTCAACCTCGCGCTCGCCACCATCGCGTTCGCGGTCAACTTCTGGGCGTGGAACCTGATCGGCCCGCTGTCCGCGACGTACTCCAAGGCCCTGGACCTCAACCCGACGCAGACGGCGCTGCTGGTCGCCGTGCCGGTGCTGGTCGGGTCGCTGGGGCGGATCCCCGCCGGGGCGCTGGCCGACCGCGTCGGCGGCCGGCTCACGTTCGCCATCGTCAGCTTCCTGACGATCCTGCCGGTGCTGTTCGTCGGGTTCGCCACCTCCTACGCGACGCTGCTGGTCGGCGGGTTCGTGCTGGGCCTGGGCGGCACGACGTTCGCCATCGGCATCCCGTTCGTCAACGCCTGGTACGAGCCGCGCCGCCGCGGCTTCGCGACCGGCGTGTTCGGCATGGGCATGGGTGGTACGGCGCTGTCGGCGTTCTTCACCCCGCGGCTCACCGAGGCCGTCGGGCGGTCCACCACGCACGTGATCGTCGCGGCGGCGCTCGCGGCGGTCGGCCTGATCATGCTGCTGGGCGCGCGCAACTCGCCGCTGTGGGAGGCGTCCACCGCGTCCATCGGGCAGCGCCTCGGCGTGGTGCTGAGACTGCGCGCCACCTGGCAGGGCTGCTTCCTGTACGCGGTCTGCTTCGGCGGGTTCGTCGCGTTCACCACGTATCTGCCGACGCTGCTGAAGGAGCTGTACGGCCTGGACCAGTCCGCCGCCGGCCTGCGCACGGCGGGCTTCGCGATCGCCGCGGTGGTGGCGCGGGCGATCGGCGGCACGCTGTCGGACCGGATCGGGCCGCAGCGGGTGATGATCTGGTCGTTCGTGCCGGTCGGGCTGCTGGCCATCGTGGCCGCGTTCAATCCGCCGCTCGAGGTGCCGGCCGGGATCGTGTACGTGCTGATGGCGTTCTCCCTCGGCCTCGGGACCGGTGCGGTGTTCGCGCTGATCGGGCAGGTGGTGGAGCCGGCGCGGGTCGGCGGCGTGACCGGGTTCGTGGGCGCGGCCGGGGGCCTGGGCGGGTACTTCCCGCCGCTGGTCATGGGCGCGGTGTACCAGGCGACCGGGTCGTACGCGATCGGCCTGATGCTGCTGTCCGACGTGGCGTTCGCGGCGGCGGTGTTCGTGTGGCTGGCGTTCCGGCGGGAGGCCCCCGCCGCGTCGCCGGCGGCCCGCCGGGTCGGCGAGGCGGACGGTGCCGCGGGCGCGCCGCACGCCTCGGTGCCCGAGGCGCGTGCCCCGGAGGCGGCTTCGGACGGCCGGGCCCGTACCGAGCCGCCGTCCACGGCCTGACCGTGGGTTTTTACCGAACGTTGCCGTGCGACCTGCGTGTCCCGGCGCGGCGGTGACGCTCCGGAACGGCATGCTGGCGTACGGGAGCGGAACGGCCGAACGGGGGCACAGCATGGTCAGCAGACCGATCATCGCCGTCGCCGCGGGCTGCGCGGCGCTCGCGCTCACCGCGGGCTGCGGCGCGAACGGCGACAACGCGTCGGTCACGTCGGGGGACACGGGCGGCTCGTCACCGTCCGCCACGCCGTCGGCGCCGTCGTCGGCCCCCGCACCCGGTGCGTCGGACCACGCGGCGGCCACGCCGGCCTGCGGCACCGCGACCCTGCGCGCCAAGCTGACCATGGGCGGCGCCGCGGCCGGCAACCGCTTCGCCGCGCTCGTGCTCACCAACACCGGCGCGGCCGCCTGCCACACGTACGGCTACGTCGGCCTCAAGCTCACCGGCGGCGGTGACCCGCCCACGAAGGTCGTCCGCAGCACCGAGGTCGGCAAGCCCCTGCCCATCACCCTCAAGCCCGGCAAGAGCGCCTGGTCCCGCCTGCACTGGGGCAACGTCCCCGGCACCGGCGACCGCCAGTCCGGCGACTGCCAGCCCACGGCGACCACCCTGTGGGTCACCCCACCCGACCAGCGCGACCACCTCACGGTGAAGTGGACGCTCGGCCCGGTATGCGAGCAGGGCACGATCAACCTCAACCCCCTGCGCAGAGGCGACCACGACCCCCGCGCGGCGTAACGCATCCCCGCGCTGGCCGGGACAACGGCCTCGCTTCGCGCGACTGATTATTGCGCGTGCGGCCGCCGTCGAGGCGGGCCGCCGTTTGCGAAGTGCGGCCTGGATGCAGGGCGCGGCGTGATCAGGGATCAGCCGCGTCGCGCCTCCAGGAAGTCGGCCACGCCGAGTACGCCGAGCGCGCGCCGCACCACCGGGTTGACCGCCGCGCGGGACTCGTCGTGGTACACGTGCGGCTCCGTCAGCTGCACCCGGTGGCCGCGGACCTCCAGGGAGAAGGCGCCGGCGGCGAGTACGTTCTTCTCCCAGTCCGTGCCGCGCCC
>Ga0164243_10011459_pt1 | contig 12641 bp, 10 predicted proteins | sample OricompcompostOP_FD_108781 | JGI IMG/M metagenome (GOLD analysis project Ga0164243, IMG submission 108781) | Organic Plus compost microbial communities from Emeryville, California, USA - Original compost - Organic plus compost (OP) | ecosystem: Engineered > Solid waste > Mixed feedstock >...
CCCGGCGCCCTGGAGGCGGAGAAGCTCATCGTCTGCGAGGTGATCACGCCCGCGGAGAACTGGTCGTCCTACCCGCCGCACAAGCACGACGAGGCGATCCCTGGAACGGAGAGCCGGCTGGAGGAGATCTACTATTTCGAGGCAGCCGTCACGAAGGGGCGCGACGTCCCGGCCGGCGCCGATCCGTTCGGCCTGTTCTCGACGTACGGCTCTCCGGCCGGCGACATCGACATCAACGCGATGGTGCGCACAGGCGACGTCGCGCTCGTGCCATACGGCTACCACGGGCCGGCCGCCGCGGCACCGGGGTACGACCTGTATTACCTGAATGTCATGGCGGGACCCGATCCGGAGCGCGCCTGGCTCATCACGGACGATCCGGCCCACGGCTGGGTGCGGTCCGCCTGGGCCGAGCAGGACCCCGATCCGCGGCTGCCGTACCGGGCAACGGAAGGAGGCTCGCGATGAACGCGAGAAGGATGACGGTCAGCCAGGCACTCGTCGAGTTCCTGGCCAACCAGTGGACTGTCGACGGCGATCACCGGGAACGGCTCATCGCCGGTGCGTTCGGGATCTTCGGGCACGGGAACGTGGCGGGAATCGGGCAGGCGCTGGCACAGCTCGCAGCGGAGCAGCCGGGCCTCATGCCGTACCACCAAGCCCGCAACGAGCAGGCCATGGTGCACCAGTCGACGGGATACGCGAGGCTCCGCCGGCGCAGGTCGACCTTCGCGAACGTCGCATCCGTCGGGCCGGGATCGACCAACATGCTCACCGGAGCGGCGCTCGCAACCATCAACCGGCTGCCCGTCCTGCTGCTGCCGGCGGACACCTTCGCCACGCGAGTGGCCGACCCCGTCCTGCAACAGCTCGAGCTGCCGCACGACGCGAGCGTCAGCGTCAACGACGCCTTCAAGCCGCTCTCCCGGTTCTTCGATCGCGTGCAGCGGCCGGAGCAGCTCTTCGCGGCGGCGCTGCAGGCCATGCGGGTCCTCACCGATCCGGTGGAGACGGGCGCCGTCACCATCGCGCTCCCCGAGGACGTCCAGGCGGAGGAGATCCTCGTGCCGGCCGAGTTCCTCGAGATGCGCGAGTGGCACATCCGCCGGCCGCTGCCCGAGCGCCGTGAGCTTGCGGCCGCGATCGAGCTGATCCGGGCGGCGCGACAGCCCATGATCATCGCGGGCGGCGGCGTGATCTACTCGGATGCGAGTGCCGCGCTGGCGGCCTTCGCCGAGGCCACGGGGATCCCGGTGGGCGTGACCCAGGCCGGAACAGGGTCCCTGCCATGGGATCACCGGCTGAACCTCGGGTCGGTGGGAGCGACCGGCACGACGGCCGCCAACCGCATCGCCAGGGACGCCGACCTGATCATCGGGATCGGCACGCGATACAGCGACTTCACCACGGCCAGCCGGACGGCGTTCCAGAATCCGGATGTGACGTTCCTGAACATCAACGTGGCCTCGTTCGACGCGGCGAAGCACGGCAGCAGTCACGCCATCGTCGCAGACGCTCGCGAGACTCTCGTCGCTTTGACGGATGCCGTCGGACCGATCGTGCGCCCCGACGACGACGTGCGCCGGGTCGAGCGCGAGAAGGCGGAGTGGGATGCGACAGCTGACGCAGCGCTCGCGCCGTCGGGCCGCCCGCTGCCCGCACAGGCGGAGATCATCGGCGCCGTGAACGCAGAGAGCGATCCCCGCGACGTTCTCGTCTGCGCCGCCGGCTCCCTCCCCGGTGACCTCCACAAGCTGTGGCGGGTGCGCGACGACCTCGGCTATCACGTCGAGTACGGCTACTCCTGTATGGGGTACGAGATCGCGGGGGGGCTCGGCGTCAAACGCGCCGCCCCCGACCGGGACGTGATCGTCATGGTCGGTGACGGTTCGTACCTCATGATGCACACCGAGCTCGTCACCGCGGTCGCCGAGGGCATCAAGCTCATCGTCGTCCTGATCCAGAACGACGGATACGCGTCCATCGGGCACCTCTCCGAGACGGTGGGTTCGGAGCGCTACGGCACCGCCTACCGGATGCGGGGCTCCTCTTCCGGCGTCGATGAGGCGGCGGAACGCGTGCCCGTCGACCTGGCGGCCAACGCCGCGAGCCTGGGCGTGGACGTCATCCGCGTCGATCCGGGCGAGGACGCGATCGCCGACCTGCGCGACGCCGTGAGACGAGCGAAGGCGAGCGACCGCACGACGCTCGTCCACGTCGTGAGCGACCCTCTCCTGTACGCGCCCGACGGCGAGGGATGGTGGGATGTCCCGGTGGCCGCGGTGTCGACGCTCGACTCCACGTCGCGCGCACGCGCCGAGTACGTGGAGCAGCGGAAGGCGCAGCGACCCCTGGTGTAGCCGGCGGTGCGCTCGTGCGCGTGACAGACTGGTGGAGGCCGCCGCGAAGGCGGCGACGGACCCGGAGGCACGATGACGGAATCCCGCACGCGAGGCTCGTGGATCTGGTTCGTCGCGATCGGCCTCGTCGTCGGATACCTGTCCGGGCTGTTCGGGGTGGGCGGCGGCATCCTGATCGTTCCCGCCCTCGTCACCCTGGTTCACCTGGATCTCCGTGTCGCTGCCGGCACCTCTCTGGCGGCGATCGTGCCGATCGTCGTCGTGGGCGTGGTGTCATACCTCGTGCAAGGAGCGGTCGACTGGCTCGCAGCGGTCCTGCTCGTCGTCGGTGCGATCGCCGGCGCTCAGCTGGGGAGCCTGCTGCTCGGCCGCATTCCGCGCAGGGCGCTGCGCTGGGTGTTCATCGTGTTCATCCTGGTGGTGATCGTCTCGCTCTTCCTGGTCGTGCCCACCCGGGATGCCTCCATCCACGTGACCCCGCTCTCGATCGCGGGCGTCGTCGTGCTGGGTCTCGTGACGGGCATCCTCTCCGGTCTGCTCGGCATCGGCGGCGGAGTCATCGTCGTCCCGATGCTGATCCTGCTGTTCGGTGCGAGCGACCTCGTGGCGAAGGGGACCTCGCTCGCCATGATGGTCCCGACCGCGATCTCGGGGACCATCGGGAACATCCGCCGGAAGAACGTGGATCTGCCGGCCGCCGCTGTGATCGGGGCGTCCGCCTGCACCACGACCGCGCTGGGAGCCGCGACAGCCGCGGCCATTCCTCCGGTCGCCGGCAATGTGCTGTTCGCGATCCTGCTCGTCGTCATCGCGGTGCGGATGACGATCGACGCCATCCGCAGACCGGCGAGTTGACCGGCATGCTGGCCGGCGTGCAAGCAGAGCGCGCACCGGCCGCAGATGCGCGGAAAAAAGTCCGCTCCTCGTGTCGATTCTCTGTTTACCCGTTCGACCTAGGGATGAGAGGGTCGAAGGACACCCTCCAGACCAAGGAGAAAGACACCATGACGAAGTACATGCTGATCATGCGCTCGAGCGATGAGGCGTACGAGAAGTTCCAGAACGTCCCCTTCGAGGACCTCCTCAACGCGATGGGCCGTTTCAACGACGAGCTCATCCGCGCGGGCGTGCTGCTCGCAGCCGAAGGGCTCGAGGACCCGTCGCAGGGTCTCGTGGTCGATTTCACCGGCGAGACCCCGGTCGTGACGGACGGTCCGTACGGAGAGACGAAGGAGCTCTTCAACGGCTACTACATCCTCGACGTGGCGTCGAAGGAGGAGGCCGTCGAGTGGGCGAAGCGGATGCCGTACACCGACGGCATCAAGATCGAGATCCGCCGTGTCCCGACGATCGACGAGTTCCCGCAGGACAACGAGTGGATCCAGAAGGAGCGCGCTTGGCGCGAGGAGACCGGCCAGCTGTGAGCGACGCGCGGCGCGCCGTCGAAGCGGTCTGGCGGATCGAGTCCGCCCGCATCGTCGGCGCGCTCGCGCGCTACACGCGCGACTTCGCGCTCGCCGAGGACGTCGCCCAGGAGGCGGTCGCCGAGGCGCTCGTCAGCTGGGCGACCGGGGGCATCCCGGAGAATCCCGCGAACTGGCTGACGGCCGTCGGGCGAAGACGCGCCATCGACGCCTTCCGCAGGCGGGCGGCCGGTGACGAACGTTATGCGCTGCTGGCTCGCGACCTCGATGACACGACGCCCGGAGCCGACGCCCTGTTCGACCCGGACGCGATCGACGACGACGTGCTCGCGCTGATGTTCACCGCGTGCCATCCGGTGCTGTCGCCGGAGGCGCGGATCGCCCTCACCCTTCGCGTGGTGGGCGGTCTCACCACGGACGAGATCGCGAAGGCGTTCCTCGTCACCGTACCGACCGTCCAGGCCCGGATCACCCGGGCGAAGAAGACCCTGGCAGCAGCCCGGGTGCCGTTCGAGGTGCCGGGGCCGGAGGAGCGGGCCGCCCGGCTCGGCTCGGTGCTGAGCGTCGTCTACGTCATCTTCACCGAGGGCTCGTCCGCTACCGGCGGGGACGCGTGGATTCGCGCGGACCTCGCGCACGAGGCGCTCCGGCTCGCGCGCGTGCTGGTCCGCCTCGCTCCTGAGCCCGAGGTCTTCGGCCTGCTCGCGCTCATGGAGCTCACCGCCGCCCGGTTTCCCGCCCGGCTCGACGCATCCGGCCGCCCGGTGCTGCTCGAGCATCAGGATCGACGCAGATGGGATCGATCCGGAATCCGGCGGGGTCGCGCAGCGCTCGCGCGCGCCGTATGGGCCGGGCGCGGGCTCGGCCCATACGGTCTGCAGGCGTCGATCGCTGAGTGTCACGCCGTCGCGCCCTCGGTCGCCGAGACCGACTGGGACCGCATCGTCGTGCTGTACGAGGCGCTCGGGCAGGTGGCGCCCTCTCCCGTGGTCGACCTCAACCGGGCGGTCGCCGTCGCGATGGCGTCAGGTCCGGCAGCCGGACTCGTGATCGTCGACGAGGTCATCGACGCCGGCGGGCTCGCGGGCTCGCATCTGCTGCCCGCGATCCGCGCGGAGATGCTCGCCCGCCTCGGTCGCCGGGCCGAGGCCCGCGACGAGTATCTGCGGGCGGCCGAGCTGTGCGGAAACGCCGCGGAGGCAGCGGTGCTGAGGGAGAAGGCCGCCGGCTGACGCTCCACGCCGTCGGTGCAAGATCGCCGTCGGGTCGGCTCTCGCGTCGGTTAGTAGGCTGTGAGCGGGACGACATCGGACTGCGGCACAGTCGGTGCCGGCGCACGGCTGCGTCCGGGAGGAAGCACATGAAGCAGCACCACCTGCGGACGCATCGCAGCGACGAGGACCTCGCGCGGGAGGGGCAGCTCGCCTGGGCGATCGCCGAGGTCGCGGCGGACGAGGTCGACGTGATCGACGAGGTCAGCGACATGATCGTCAACCGGGTCATCGACAATGCCGCTGTCGCCGCCGCGTCGCTCACCCGGGCACCGGTGGCTGCGGCGCGCGACCAGGCGTCCGCGCATCCCGTGACGACGGGCGGCGCCGGCGCGACCGTGTTCGGCAGGGATGCCGGGGTGCGGGTGAGCCCGGAGTGGGCGGCGTGGGCGAACGGCGTGGCGGTGCGCGAGCTCGACTACCACGACACCTTCCTGTCGGCGGAGTACTCGCACCCGGGCGACAACATCCCGCCGATCCTCGCCGTCGCGCAGCACATCGGCGCGAGCGGTCGCGACCTCGTGCGCGGGATCGCGACGGGCTATGAGATACAGATCGATCTCTCGCGTGCGATCAGCCTGCACCGACACAAGATCGACCACGTCGCCCATCTCGGGCCGTCTGCCGCGGCGGGGATCGGAACGCTTCTGCACCTGGATCCAGAGGTCATCTTCCAGGCGGTCGGCCAAGCGTTGCACACGACGACCGCCACCAGGCAGTCCCGCAAGGGGCGGATCTCCACGTGGAAGGCGTACGCGCCCGCGTTCGCGGGCAAGATGGCGATCGAGGCGGTCGATCGAGCGATGCGCGGCCAGACCTCACCCGAGCCGATCTACGAGGGAGAGGACGGCGTCATCGCGTGGCTGCTCGGCGGACCGGAGGCCTTGTACGACGTTCCCCTCCCCGAGCCCGGTGAGGCCAAGCGTGCGATCCTCGACAGCTACACCAAGGAGCACTCGGCCGAGTATCAGGCGCAAGCGATCATCGACCTCGCCCGCCGGCTGCACCACCAGCATCCGGAACTGCTCGAGCCGGGTGCCGTCCGGCGGGTGGTCATCCACACCTCGCATCACACCCATACCGTCATCGGCTCAGGGGCCAACGACCCGCAGAAGTACGACCCGACCGCCTCACGGGAGACCCTCGATCACTCGGTGCCGTACATCTTCACGGTGGCGCTGCAGGACGGCACCTGGGATCACGTCGGATCGTACCTCCCCGAGCGCGCTGCGAGACCGGAGACCGTCGAGCTCTGGCGGAAGGTGACCACCGAGGAGGACCCGGAGTGGACCCGGCGCTACCACTCCCTCGACCCCGCCGATCAGGCCTTCGGCGGCCGTGTCGAGATCGAGCTGGAGAACGGCGAGACGATCACCGATGAGATCGCGGTCGCGGATGCGCATCCTCTCGGTGCTCGTCCGTTCGTCCGCGCCGACTACGTGCACAAGTTCCGCACCCTCGCGAGCGGCGTGCTCGAGGATGCCGAGATCGAGCGGTTCCTGGACCTCGCCCAGCGGCTGCCCGAGCTGTCGGCGGACGAGGTCGCGGCTCTCACGATCCAGGCCGCGCCGGGTGTGCTGGCCTCGGTCCCGCCGACGAAGGGACTCTTCTGATGCTGTACTCGCAGACCCCGCCAACCGAGAAGCGGCGTCTCTTCCGGGAGCGGCTCGCGACCGGCGAGCTGCTCCGGTTCCCCGGTGCCTTCAACCCGCTCTCGGCACGGCTGATCGAGCGCAAGGGCTTCGACGGCGTCTACATCTCCGGCGCCGTGCTGAGCGCAGAGCTCGGTCTTCCCGACATCGGGCTCACAACGCTCACGGAGGTGGCGACGCGCGCTGGGCAGATCGCGCGCATGACCGAGCTCCCCGCGATCGTCGACGCCGACACCGGGTTCGGTGAGCCGATGAACGTGGCCCGCACCACGCAGGAGCTGGAGGATGCCGGGCTCGCCGGCATGCACATCGAGGACCAGGTCAACCCCAAGCGGTGCGGGCACCTGGACGGCAAGCAGGTCGTCGACGAGTCCACGGCGCTGAAGCGCATCCGCGCGGCGGCGGATGCCCGCCGTGACCCGAGCTTCCTCATCATGGCGCGCACGGACATCCGCGCGATTGATGGACTGGGCGCGGCCATCGACCGTGCCAAGAAGCTCGTCGACGCCGGTGCCGACGCGATCTTCCCGGAGGCCATGGCCGACCTCAGGGAGTTCGAGGCCGTTCGCGCCGCGGTCGACGTGCCGGTCCTGGCCAACATGACCGAGTTCGGCAAGAGCGAGCTGTTCACCACCCAGCAGCTCGCCGACGCGGGCATCAACATCGTCATCTGGCCGGTCTCTCTGCTGCGCATGGCGATGGGCGCCGCCGAGAGCGCCCTCGACACGCTCGACCGAGAGGGGTCGCTCGCCTCTCGGCTCGGCGACATGCAGCATCGCGCGGATCTCTACGACCTCATCGACTACTCGGGCTACAGCCGATTCGACGATTCGGTGTTCAACTTCACGCTGGAGCGGTAACGTCGCACTCGGGTGCTGCGCGAGCGAAGGAGCAGGGATGACCGACGTCGACATCAAGAAGGGCCTCGTAGGCGTGGTCGTGGACCAGACGGCGATCTCGAAGGTCAATCCGGAGTCGAACTCCCTGCTCTACCGCGGTTACCCCGTGCAGGAGCTCGCTGCGTCGTGTTCCTTCGAGCAGGTCGCGTACCTCCTCTGGCACGGCGAGCTGCCCGCGGACGGCCAACTGGCTGACTTCCAGGCCGCGGAACGTCGGCAGCGCGCCCTCCCCGGCGAGGTCAAGGCCGCGATCGACCTGCTTCCGACGTCGTCGCATCCGATGGATGTCGTGCGCACCGCGGTCAGCGTGATCGGGGCATCCGACGCCGACTCCGCCGAGGGGTTCGCCCGCGGAACGGTGGATGCATCCGCCAATCTCGAGCGCGCGATGAGGCTGTACGCACAGTTGCCCGCGATCGTCGCATACGACCAGCGCCGCCGCCGCGGAGAAGAGCTCGTGCCGCCGCGCGAGGATCTCGGGTACTCGGCGAACTTCCTCTGGATGACGTTCGGAACCGAGCCCGACGAGGTGATCGAGCGGGCGTTCAACGTCTCGATGATCCTCTACGCGGAGCACTCCTTCAACGCGTCGACCTTCACCGCGCGGGTCATCGCGTCGACCCTCTCCGATCTCTACTCGGCCGTCGTCGGAGGCATCGGCGCGCTGAAGGGACCGCTGCACGGCGGAGCGAACGAGGCGGTGATGCACATCTTCGACGAGATCGGGGATGCCTCGAACGCGCAGGCGTGGCTCGAGGCCGCCCTCGCCCAGAAGCGCAAGATCATGGGCTTCGGTCACCGCATCTACAAGAACGGGGACTCCCGCGTGCCGACGATGCGGGCGGCGCTCGAGACGCTCGTCCGGCACTACGACCGGCCGGATGTCCTCGATCTCTACACCGCGCTCGAGGAGGGGATGCAATCGGCCAAGAACATCAAGCCGAACCTCGACTACCCCTCCGGGCCCGCGTACAACCTCATGGGTTTCGACACCCTCACGTTCACGCCGCTGTTCGTCGCGTCGCGCGTCGTCGGCTGGACGGCGCACATCGCCGAGCAGCTGGCCTCGAACGCCCTGATCCGTCCTCTCTCGGAGTACAACGGGCCGGAGGAGCGCCACCTCTCCTGAGGGAACGTTGTACCGCTATTTACACTTTCGCACTAAAGTGTAAATAGCATGATGGGGGAGCGAAGGGAGCGCAGGCGACTCGTGTGGCGCGCGATCAGGACGGAACCGCGAACGTGGACGCCGCGAGTCTCGCCGAATGACGTCACCCGGAGCGCTTGGGAGGGCATGCAGGGCCCATACGACGCGTCCATCACGGCGTCGATCGCGGCGGCGTCGGTCGCACTGACCGACGAGGTGCTGGCAGAGGCCGACGATGCCACTGTGCAGCTCGTCCGCTTCGACTCCGAGGTCGGACGGATCAACGCGCCATTTGCGTCGATCCTCTTGCGCAGTGAGTCTGCATCGAGCTCCCAGATTGAGAACCTCACGAGCAGCGCACGTGCGATCGGCGAGGCGGAGCTCGGGGAGCGAGTTCTGGGAAACGCCGTCGAGATCGTCGGAAACACCCGCGCGATGCAGGCGGCCATTGAGCTCGCCGATGAGATCGGGGACGCAACGATCATCGAGATGCAGCGCGTGCTCCTGGAGAGCACGAATCCAGAACTGACGGGCGGTTACCGCACGGAGCAGGTATGGATCGGCGGAGGGGCATGGAGCCCGCACGGCGCAGAGTTCGTTCCGCCCCACCATGAACGCGTTCCGGCCGCGATGGCCGATCTTGTGGCCTTTGCGCAGCGCACAGACATCCCTGTTCTCGTGCACACCGCGCTTGTGCACGCGCAGTTCGAGACGATCCACCCCTTCCCTGACGGGAACGGGCGTACCGGCCGGGCTCTCGTGCAGGCGATGCTGCGTCACGCACGAGTCACATCCCACGTGACGATCCCACTGTCGGCTGGACTGCTGCGTCAGCGGGACCGGTACTTCTCGGCACTGACCGCGTACCGAGCGGGTGACATCGTCCCGATCGTCCGGGTGTTCGCTGGTGCGGCCTTCGATGCGATCCGCAATGGCCGTGCGCTCGCTGACGACATCGAGGCGGCGCGTGGTCAGTGGCAGAACGCGCTGAGCCGAACACGCGGGTCTTCCACGGCCCACCGTTTGGTCGACGTCGTGACCGAGCATCCGGTGCTGAACGCGAAGTTGGTCGAACGGGCCTTGAGCGTGCCGCCCAAGACGGCGCTCGCTGCTCTCCGTCGATTGGAGGACGTCGGTATTCTGAGGCCGGCCACGTCACGGAGCAGGAACCGGATCTGGATCGCTCCGCAGATCGTCGCTGCGCTCGATGCGTTCGCGGATCGCAGCGCCCGATCGCGCTGGTAGAGCGCGTCCTTCCGGCGAGCACGCGTCGTCCCCGAGCCGCTTCGGCAGAACCGCTCGCGCCAGGGAGCGAGTGAGGTGCGCTCGGAAGGGGTTGTGGGGTTCGCGGAGGCGCCGTGCGGGTATCGGTGCGTCCGTTGTCGGGCGACCACAGGGTGGATGCCTGCGCCCCGGCGCCCCGCTAGCATCCGTCGCATGCACATGATGTTCCGCACGATGCTGATCTTCTGGCTCGCCCGCCGCCGCAAGAATAGGGGCAGGACCGTCGGGCACTACGACGTGGGTCGCATCAGGCTCACGGTCCTCCCGACCGACCTGGACCTCCTCGGGCACATGAACAACGGCGTGTACCTGTCGATCTTCGACCTCGGCAGGTTCGACCTGCTCATCCGGAGCGGGCTGTGGGACATCTTCGACGGCCTCGGCTGGTATCCGGTGGTCAACAACGAGACGATCTCGTTCCGGAAGTCACTGAGGCTGTGGCAGCGGTTCACGGTCGAGTCACGGGTGATCGGTTTCGACGATCGAGCCGTGTACATCGAGCAACGCGTCGTCGTGAAGGGCGAGGTCTACACCAAGGCGATCGTTCGCGGCCGGTTCCTGAAGAAGACGGGCGGGGTCGTCTCGGTCGACGAGCTGATCGAGGCGATCGGCGCGGTACCCGACGGCGTCCGGATCGAGGAGTGGATGGTCCGCTGGGCGGACGAGGTATCGCTGCCCTCGACGAAGTCTCCTGCCCCGAGCGTCTGGCCGTGAGGGCTCTTCACCCAGATCAGACCGGGTCCGGCTCAGGCACGTAGGCGAACACGCCCCGCGGGTCGTACGTCCGCCTCACCTCCGACAGCCGGTCGAAGACCTCCGGAGGCCATGCCGTTCGGAACTCGGCGGGCGTCAGAGCGCCGGAGAAGTTGATGGCGATCTCGGGAAGGACCCATTCCGCCAGGGCCGACCGCATCGACTCCGCCGCAGCCGGAACCATCGGGAACAGGTCGGGCATCGCGCTGATGGCGAAGAGGCTGACGGCGGCGTTCCGTCCGCCGACCGCGGAGCCCTCCGGCACGTCCGTCGCCGTGGCGTTGCCGAGGTGCCGCAGTTCCCTCATCATGAAGGGCGAGCTGGACTCCGGGCCGACCTCGGCCAGGAACGCGTCCACGAAGCGCTGATCCACAGGGCGCAGCAGCGCACCGGCCTCTTTGCTCGGCAGTCGGCCTTCCGGATCGTTGTGGATCATCGCCATGGAGGTGCAGGGCAGCTCTGCGATGCTGTCGATCAGAGCCGGTGCGAAGGCCCGCACATCCGCGGCGAGCCGCTCGCCCTCTGCGCTGTCGCCCGGGTATGCGAACCTCAGCATCATCACCGTCCTGCCACGGAGCGGCTCGGGCACCTCATCGAACGGCGGCATCGACACGATGGCGGCCGACGTCGTCACGCGCGGGTCCGCCGTCGGCATCCAGTCGACCCACGCCCGCAGCGCCCGCTCGATGTGCGGGGTGTCGAAGACGAGGGACCCGGCGTAGAGCGTCGGCAGCTCCTGCAGCTCGAGAGTCATCCGGGTGACGATGCCGAGCCCGCCTTTGCCGCCGCGGAGCGCCCAGAAGAGGTCGGGGTGCTCGTCGGCGTTCGCGACGACGATGTCGCCGTCGGCGGTCACCACCCGGAACTCGCGCACCCAGTCGGAGGTGAACCCGTGGCTTCTCGCCAGCGGCCCGAGGCCTCCGCCGAGCGTGTAGCCGACCGCCCCCACCCGAGTCGACGATCCGGTGACCGGTGCGAGCCCGTGTTCGGCCGCGTGCTGCACGATCGGCTCCCACCTCGCTCCCGCGCCGATCAGCGCAGACCTCGATGCCAGGTCGATCACGATGTCGTCGAGGGCCTTGGTGGAGATGAGGATGCCGTCTGTGATCGGACCGGACGCCCCGTGGCCGGTCGCCTGCACACGGACGGGTAACCCGTTCTCGGCGGCGAAAGCGACTGTCGCCGCGACATCTTCCTCTGAGGACGCGAGGACGACGGCGTCGGGCGAATGCACGAAGAGAGGATTCAGGCAGGGCACTTCGTCATCGAGGCGGGGGTCGTCCCCGGAGAGGACCTCGCCCGAGACGCGCGCTGCGAGCGATTCGGTGATCGTGGAGGATGCGGTCATGCGACCACATGGTAGGGGCAGCCGCGGACATCGCGTAACCCCGCTGGTGCACGTCTGCGGTAATCCGGCACGCCGGATGCGGGCATGATGAACCTCAGGAGGCGGCGGGCCGGGTCGATGCGGGCGTGTCGGTGGAGGGGCCGTATGGTTGTCGGCATGACCTCAGGGCTTGCCGCCGGCACACCGCAGACGGGGCGCGTCGCGTCCGCGGTGGAGCGCGAGCCGGTCCGACTGGGGGTCGCGGCCGAGGTGGATGCGCTGATCGAGCGGCTTCAGGTGGTCAGGACCGAGCCCGATCGGGACGCGGACGGCACCGGTGCGCCTATTGCGGCCGCCCGCACACGGTACGTTCCGGCGCATCCGCTCGACCTCGTCGCCACGCTCGCGCCCTACGCGCGGGGCGGAGATGGCCCGTGCTTCCGGCGCACACCTGACGGAGCCTGGCTCACCTTCAGGACACCGCATGGACCCGTGACACTGCTGATCGAGCGGATGGGCGGATC
>Ga0164243_10011463_pt1 | contig 12639 bp, 9 predicted proteins | sample OricompcompostOP_FD_108781 | JGI IMG/M metagenome (GOLD analysis project Ga0164243, IMG submission 108781) | Organic Plus compost microbial communities from Emeryville, California, USA - Original compost - Organic plus compost (OP) | ecosystem: Engineered > Solid waste > Mixed feedstock >...
GAAGAAGCCCAAGAAGCGGCCGGAGGTGGCGGGGGAGCGGCCCGTGGCGCGGGTCGCCGTTGATCTGTCGCTTCCGCATCTGGATCGGGTGTTCGACTATCTCGTGCCGGCCGACAGTGCGGAGAGCGCGCTGCCGGGCGTACGCGTGCGGGCGCGGTTCGCGGGGCAGCTCGTGGACGGGTTCGTGCTCGAGCGGGTGGAGGAGTCGGGGCACGGGGGGAAGCTGGCGTTCCTCGAGCGCGTCGTGTCCGCCGAGCCCGTGCTCACGCCGGAGATCGCGGAGCTGGCCCGGGAGGTGGCCGACCGGTACGCCGGGACGCTGGCCGACGTCCTGCGGCTGGCCATCCCGCCGAGGCACGCCCGGGCCGAGAAGCGGGTCGCGCCGGAGGCCGCCGCGCCGCCGGAGGCCCCCGAGCCCGGGCCCTGGGCCGCGTACCCCACCGGGCCGCAGTACCTGGCCGCCCTGACCGGCGGGCACGCGCCGCGCGCCGTGTGGACCGCCCTGCCCGGCCCGGACCACTGGCCCGCCGCGGTGGCCACCGCCGTGCGGGCCGCGCTGTCCGCCGGGCGCGGCGCGGTGGTCGTCGCCCCGGACGGCCGGGACGTGGCCCGGCTGGACGCCGCGCTCACCGCCGCCCTCGGCCCGGACCGCCACGTGGCGCTCACCGCCGAGCTGGGGCCCGAGGAGCGGTACCGCCGCTGGCTGGCCGTCCGCCGCGGCACCGTACGCGCGGTCGTCGGCACCCGCGCCGCCCAGTTCGCCCCGGTCGCCGACCTCGGCCTGGTCGTGCTGTGGGACGACGGCGACGACACGCACGCCGAGAAGCACGCCCCGTACCCGCACGCCCGCGAGGTCCTGGGGCTGCGCGCGCACCGCTCCGGCGCCGCCGCGCTGTTCGGCGCGTTCTCCCGTACCACCGAGACCACGCAGCTCATCGGCACCGGCTGGGCCGGCCCGCTGCACGCCGACCGGGCCGTCGTCCGCGCGCACGCCCCCCGCGTACGGCCCGCCGGGGACGACGCCGAGCTGGCCCGCGACGCCGCGGCCCGCAGCGCCCGGCTGCCCAGCGTGGCGCTGCGCGCCGCCCGTACCGGCCTGGCCGACGGCCCGGTGCTGATCCAGGTGCCCCGGCGCGGCTACCTGCCCGCGCTGGCCTGCGCCCGCTGCCGCGCCCCGGCCCGCTGCCCGGCGTGCCAGGGCCCGCTGTCGCTGCGGTCCGCGCACGCCGTGCCGTACTGCCGCTGGTGCGGCCACCTGGCCGGCGACCGCCGCTGCCCCACCTGCGGCACCACCGGCGTGCGCGCCATCGTCGTGGGCGCCCGCCGTACGGCCGAGGAGCTGGGCCGGGCGTTCCCGTCCGTGCCGGTGCGCACGTCCGGGCGCGACGGCGTCCTCGACCACGTCGACGGCTCGCCCGCGCTGGTGGTGAGCACGCCGGGCGCGGAGCCGGTCGCCGAGGGCGGCTACGCGGCCGCGCTGCTGCTCGACGGCTGGGTGCTGGTCGGCCGCCCCGACCTGCGGGCCGCCGAGGAGGCGCTGCGCCGCTGGATGGACGCGGCCGCGCTGGTCCGGCCGGCGTCCGACGGCGGCCAGGTGGTGGTGCTCGCCGACGCGGGCCTGCCCGTGGTGCAGGCGCTGGTGCGCTGGGACCCGGTGACCTTCGCCGAGCGCGAGCTGTCCGAGCGGGTGGAGCTGGCGTTCCCGCCGGCGTCCCGGATGGCCGCGCTGACCGGCACCCCGGAGTCCGTACGGGACCTGCTCGACCACGCCGAGCTGCCGCCGGACGCCGACGTGCTCGGCCCGGTGCCCGCCGAACCGGCCGCCCGGCGCGGTGATGACGACGCGGCCATGGAGCGCGCGCTGGTGCGCGTCCCGCGTACGGAGGGGGCCGCGCTGGCCCGTGCGCTGCGGGCCGCGCAGGGCGTGCGGAGCGCCCGCAAGGCCGCCGATCCCGTACGGGTCCGGGTGGACCCGGTGGAGGGGATCTGAACCGGACGGCGCCGGGACGACGTAGGCTGCGTTGCGTGCCGAAGGACATGGTGGACGTGACCATCGCCGAAGTCGAGGCGTGGACGAGGCGTTCGGGGACCAGCGTCGACCTCGGTGAGATGCAGGTGCTCCTCGCCCTGTGCCGGGACTACCTGGACCTCACCGCGCCCGAGCAGCTCAGCGCCGGTGACCTGCGGCGCCTGCTGCTGGACGGCTACCTGCAGACCGTGCTCACCTCCGGTGAGGACACCGCCGCCGTGCCCACCGCCCGCCGCCTGCTGGACTTCCTGGAGGCCGTCGGCCGCATGCCCGCGACCACCGCGCAGCGGCTGCGCCGCGAGCTCGACGACGTCGCGCCGCTGTTCGCCGCCGTCGCCGACGACCCCACCCGGTGGAGCCCGGCGCGCCGGCTCACCGAGGCGATGGTGGCCGACGGCGTGGACGTCACCGACACGGTGGCCCTCCAGGGCTGGATCTCCGACTTCAACGAGCACCCCGAGCGGGAGCGGTACGGCCTGACCGGCGGCCCGTGGCTGGACGCCGACGACGGGCAGATGCCGTCGCTGCCGCCCGTACGGCTCGCCCCCGCCGCCGAGCTGGCCGCCGCGGCCCGCCGCGCCCGCCGGCTGCACGACATCCGGCGGCTGGCCCGCTGGGTCACCGGTACCCCGGACGGCAGCCGCCAGGTGACCGGCACCGGCGTGCTGCGCCGCGCGGACGCCCGTACGGTCATCGAGGAGCTCGACCTGGTGCCCGCCGCGCGCCGCGGATCGGCGGCCGGCTGGCCGCGCAGCGCCGCCGACGTGGTCGAGCTGCACGACCGCTGGTGCCTGGCCGTGGAGTCCGGCATGCTGCGCACCGTCGGTTCCTGGGTGCTGCCCGGCCCGGCCCTCGACGTACCGGAGACCGGCGCCGACGACGCGCTGCTCGAGCTGTGGTACCAGGCGTTCTGCTGGATGCTGGACCGCCCGGTCGGCACCCCGGCCGGCGACGACGTGGCCGAGGCGGTCATCGCCGAGCAGATCCCCGAGCTGCTGGTGCTGCTGTACGGCGCGGAGCAGCCGGTCGTGGTGGACGAGCTGATGGACGAGCTGGCCCGCGACGCCTGGTTCACCGCGGGCGAGGACGACGACCCCGGGTGGAACCGCGCGCTGGCCCGCGCGCTGCGCACCGGCTTCACCGAGCTGGCCGCCGACCTCGGCGTCGTCGACGTCGACGGCGACCGGGTGACGCTGAGCGCGCTCGGCACGTGGGGCATGCGGCGGCGGCTGATCGCCGAGGGGTACGAGGCGCCGGCCGTCGGCGCGCTGGCCGAGGCGCCCGCCGCGGACCTGCTCGACGGCATCGGCGGGTACTCCGAGGACGCCGCGGCCGACGAGATCGCCGCCTGGCTGGGCAAACGCGACCCGCGTACGGCCGCGGAGGAGCTGGTGGCCGCGGCCCGCGACGCCACGCCGGTGCGCCGGCAGATGGCGTTCGCGCTGCTGGACCAGGTGCCCGGGGTGGCCGAGCCGATCGTGCGCGGCGCGCTCGAGGAGCACGACCTGCGCCCGTACGCCGCGGTGTGGCTGGCCAACCGGGAGCTGGAGCCGGTGGTGGAGCCCAGCGTCGAGGAGACGTCGTGGCTGCTCATCGACATGGGCGCGGCGCTCATCGACACCGGGGACCCGGCGTACCTGGCCGAGCAGCTCGGCCTGGAGATCCCGGCGGGCGAGCTGGCCCGGCGCATGGAGGACCTGTGGCGGGTGGAGCACCCGCGCGCCGCCGACGTGCTCACCGCGATCGGCGACCACCATCCGGACCAGACGGTCGCCAAGGCGGCGCGTAAGGCGTCCTTCCGGGCGCGGTCCCGCGCGCTGGCCTGATCACCGGCCCAAGGCGCGTGAACGGCTCACTACACTGGTCTTTCGATTCGCGTCACCCCCAGGGAACGGAGCCGTCGTGTCCGTCAAGCCGATCCGCCTGTTCGGCGATCCGGTGCTGCGCACCCCCGCGGATCCGGTCCGCGACTTCGACAAGGAGCTGCGGCGGCTGGTCAAGGACCTCACGGACACGATGCTCGACGCCCCCGGCGCCGGGCTGGCCGCGCCGCAGCTCGGCGTGGGCCTGCGGGTGTTCACGTACAACGTCGACGACGTGGTCGGCCACCTGATCAACCCGACGCTGGAGCTGTCGGAGGAGGAGCAGGACGGCGACGAGGGCTGCCTGTCCATCCCCGGGCTCGCGTTCCCGTGCGTGCGGGCGATGCGGACGGTCGCCAAGGGCTTCAACATGTACGGCGAGCCGGTCACCATCGAGGGCAGCGACATGCTGGCCCGCTGCATCCAGCACGAGACCGACCACCTGGACGGCATCCTGTTCGTCGACCGCCTCGACGCCGAGCAGCGCAAGCTGGCGATGAAGGCGATCCGCGAGGCCGAGTGGTACGGCCAGACCCCGCCGACCGTCCGTGTCTCGCCGCACCCGACACGCGGGTCGGCGCTGTGAGCGGGGCGACCGGCTACGGCGTGGGGTGCCGCGCGAAGGCGGGGTGGTAGGCATGCGGCTGGTCTTCGCCGGTACGCCCGAGGTGGCGGTGCCCGCGCTCGAGGCCCTGCTGGCGTCGCCGCATGACGTGGTGGGCGTCGTGACCCGGCCGGACGCGCCGTCCGGGCGCGGGCGGCACCTGCACCCCAGTCCGGTGGCCGAGCGCGCGGCGGCGGCGGGGCTTGAGGTCCTCAAGCCGGCCAAGGCGCGCGACCCGGAGTTCCTGGCCCGGCTGGCGGAGATCGCGCCGGACTGCTGCCCGGTCGTCGCGTACGGCGCGCTGCTGCCCAAGGCCGCGCTGGACATCCCGCGGCACGGCTGGGTGAACCTGCACTTCTCGCTGCTGCCCGCCTGGCGCGGCGCGGCGCCCGTCCAGCACGCGGTGCTCAACGGCGACGACATCACGGGCGCGACCACGTTCCAGATCGTGGAGGCGATGGACGCGGGCCCGGTGTACGGCGTGCTCACCGAGGAGATCGGGGCGCGGGACACCAGCGGTGACCTGCTCGGCCGGCTGGCCTCGGCGGGCGCCGGGCTGCTGGCGGCCACGATCGACGGCATCGCGTCCGGGGACCTGGAGGCGCGGCCGCAGCCGGCGGAAGGTGTGTCGATGGCGCCCAAGCTGACCGTGGACGACGCCCGGGTCGACTGGACGGCGCCGGCCATGCGCGTCGACCGGCTGGTCCGCGCGTGCACGCCCGCGCCCGGGGCCTGGACCACGTTCCGCGGCGAGCGCCTCAAGCTCGGCCCGGTGCTGCCGGCCGACGACGGCCCGTCCGAGCCCGGCGCGCTGCTGGTCCAGCGGCACCGCGTCCTGGCCGGCACCGGCTCCGGCCCGGTGGAACTCGGCGAGGTTCAGCCCAAGGGCAAGCGCCCCATGCCCGCCGAGGCCTGGGCCCGCGGCGTACGCCCCGACGACGGCGAGCGGCTCACCTGATGGCCGACGACTCCCACCGCCAGGCCGGCGGCATGGGCGACGCCCGGCGCTCGGGCCGCCCGCGCACCTCCGGGCGCCCGGGCCGGAACGGCCGTACGGAGGCGGCCCGCGGCGGACGGTCGGAGGAGACCCGCCGCTCGGGCGGCGCCCGGCAGAACGGCACGTCCCGGGACGGGCGGCCGGACGACGAACGGCAGGAGGGTCGCCGGTCGGGCGGGCAGCGGGGTGGGAACGCCGCGCGGCGTGGGGCGGGGAACCGGCGGGATGTGCGCGGGAGTGATCCGCGCGGGGTCGCGTACGAGGTGCTGCGGGCCGTGGACGAGCGGGACGCGTACGCCAACCTCGTACTGCCGCAGCTGCTGCGTGAGCGCGGGCTGAGCGGGCGGGACGCCGCGCTGGCCACCGAGCTGACGTACGGCACGCTGCGCGGGCGCGGCACGTACGACGCGGTGCTCGGGCTGTGCAGCGACCGGCCGGTGGACCGGATCGACCCGGCCCTGCTCGACGCGCTGCGGCTCGGCGCCCACCAGCTGCTGCGCACCCGCGTGCCGGCGCACGCGGCGGTGGCCACCACGGTGAACCTGGTCCGCGCGCACGTCGGCGAGGGGCCGGCGCGGTTCGCCAACGCCATCCTGCGCAAGATCACCACGCGCGACCTGGACGCCTGGCTGGCGATCGCCGCGCCGGACGCGGAGGCCGACCCGGTCGCGCACCTGTCCGTCGTGCACAGCCACCCGCGCTGGATCGTCTCGGCGCTGCGCGACGCGGTCGGCGGCGGCACCGAGGAGACCGCCGCGCTGCTGGCCGCCGACAACGCCGCCCCCGGCGTCACCCTCCTCGCCAAGCCCGGCCAGTCCACGGTCGCCGAGCTGGCCGAGTCCGGCGCCACGCCCACCACGTGGTCCCCGTACGGCGCCCACCTCGCCTCCGGCGAACCCGCCCGCATCACCGCGATCGCCGAAAACCGCGCCGCCGTCCAAGACGAGGCCAGCCAGCTCGTCGCCCTCACCCTGGCCACGGCCCCGCTCACGCCTCCGGGCACCGCCCCGGGCCAGGCCCCGGACACCGCAGATCCGGCCGACGCCGGGCACCGGCCCGCTCCCGAAGCCGCCCCGGCCTCCGCGTCCTCACCGGGCACCGGCGCGACCGGTGTCTGGCTCGACATGTGTGCCGGGCCCGGGGGTAAGGCCTCCGTGCTGGCAGGGTTGGCCGCGGCGGAAGGTGCTCGGGTGCTGGCCGCGGATGCGGGGCGGAATCGGGCGAAGCTGGCGCGGCGTGCGCTGGACGGGGAAGTGCGCCGGGGGAACGCGCGGGTGGTCGTCGCGGACGGTACGGAACCGGCCTGGAAGCCGGGCGCGTTCGACCGCGTGCTGGTGGACGCCCCGTGCACCGGGCTCGGCGCGCTGCGCCGCCGCCCGGAGGCGCGGTGGCGGCGCGGCCCGGAGGCGGTGGCCGAGCTGGGGCAGTTGCAGCGGCGGCTGCTGGCGTCCGCGCTGGACGCGGTACGTCCGGGCGGCGTGGTCGCGTACGTGACCTGCTCGCCGCACCTGGCCGAGACCCGCGTCGTCGTCGAGGACGTCCTGCGCACCCGCCCGGACACAGACGTGCTGGACGCCCCGGCCGTCCTCACTGCCGCCCTCGGCACCGCGCCGGAGCTCGACCCGGGCCCGTACCTGTGGTTCTGGCCGCACCGGCACGGCACCGACGCCATGTTCTGCGCGCTGCTCCGGCGGGCGCCGGTCGCGTAGGGTCGGCGGCATGGCCGACGGCATCACGATCGTCCGGCACGCGTCGGACCTGGGCACCTGGATGATGGCGCGGCGCGCGCCGCACGCCGTGCTGCGCGGCCACGTACGCGGCTACCTCGGCTACCGCGAGGACACCGTGCCGCTGCGCCGCCGCGAGGTGCCGAGCGCCATCGTGCCGCTGATCATCAGCTTCGGCGACCCGATCGACGTGGCCGGCCCGGGCGAGGAGCCGCGCGCGCTGACGTCCTTCGCGGGCGGGCTGTCCGACGGCCCGGCGATCACCGAGCACGGCGGGCGGCAGCACGGCATGCAGGTGAACCTGTCGCCGCTGGGCGCGTACCGGCTGTTCGGCCTGCCGATGCGGGAGCTGGCGAACCGGGTGGTGAGCCTGGACGACGTGTTCGGCCCGGCCGCCCGCGTGCTGGCCGAGCGGCTGGCCGGGGCGCCCGGCTGGGCGGAGCGGTTCGCGCTGCTCGACGAGGAGTTCGCGCGGCGGATGATGGCCGGCCCGGAGCCGTCCGCGGAGGTCGCGTGGGCGTGGCGGCGCCTCGTCCGTACGGGCGGGCGGCTGCGGGTGGACGAGCTGGCCCGCGAGGTGGCGTGGAGCCCCCGGCACCTGGTCAACCGGTTCGGCGAGCAGGTCGGCCTGACGCCGAAGCCGGTCGCGCGGATGCTGCGTTTCCACCGGGCCGTCCAGCAGATCCTGCGCGGGGTGCCGCCGGCCGAGGTCGCCGCCGCCTGCGGGTACTACGACCAGGCCCACCTGAACCGCGACTTCCGCGCCCTGGCCGGCTGCACGCCCACCGCGTACCGCGCCGCCGAGCTGCCGGACGCGGGCGGCGTAGCGGCGAGCTGACCCCGGGGCGGCGGGCTCAGGCCGGTTCCGCGTGCTGGAAGGTACGCCGGTACGCGACGGGCGCGACCCCGACCGCCGCGTGCAGGTGCTGGCGCAGCGACGCCGCCGTCGCGAACCCCACCTCCCGGGCGACCGACTCGATCGACAGGTCGCTGGCCTCGAGCAGGTGCCGCGCGTGGGCGACGCGCTGGCGGGTGAGCCAGCGCCCGGGGCTGAGCCCCACCTCCGCCTGGAAGCGGCGGGCGAAGGTGCGCACGCTCATGCCGGCGTGCCCGGCCAGGTCGCCCAGGGTCAGCGGCTCGGCCAGCCGGGCCAGCGCCCAGGCCCGGGTCGCGGCCGTGCTGGTGGCGTCCGGTTCGGGGACGGGCCGCTCGATGTACTGCGCCTGCCCGCCGTCGCGCCACGGCGGGACGACGCAGGCGCGCGCCGCCCGGTTGGCCAGCTCGCTGCCGTGGTCGCGGCGGATGAGGTGCAGGCACAGGTCGACTCCGGACGCCGCGCCCGCCGAGGTGAGCACGTCGCCGTCGTCGACGAACAGCACGTCGGCGTCCACCCGGACGCGCGGGAACATCCGCTGGAACGCCGGCGCGACGTGCCAGTGCGTGGTCGCCCGGCGGCCGTCCAGCAGCCCGGCCGCGGCCAGCAGGAACGACGCCGTGCAGATCGACACGATGCGCGTGCCGGGCCGGATGCGGGCCAGCGCGGCGGCCAGCGGCGCGCTCACGCCGTCCGGCGTCATCGGCCAGTCCCCGGGGACCTCGTCCACCGGCGCGCACCCTCCGGGCGCCGGGTGCGCGGCGACCGGCGGGATCACCACGGTGTCCGCGGTGGCCAGCGCTTCGGGGCCGTGCTCGACGAGGACACGGAAGTCCTCGGCCGTACGGACCGGGCCGGGCGCGAGGCCGCAGGTCACGACGTCGTACCGGCCGTCGGCGCTGCCGAAGACCCGGCCGGGGATGCCCAGCTCGAACGGGTAGACCCCGTCGAGCGCGAGGACGGCGACACGATGCATGGCATGAATCTAGCGGACGCTGGCAATCCTGCCATTTTCATCGGGCGCCCGGAGTGGGCAGGCTGGAGTACATGACGACGAAGATGCGCGCGGTCAGCCAGGACGAGGTCGGCGGGCCCGAGGTACTGAAGCTGGTGGAGCTGGACCGGCCCGAGCCGCGGGCCACCGAGATCCTCGTGCGGGTGCACGCGGCGGGGCTCAACCCGACCGACTGGAAGCACCGCGCCCGGCTGTGGGATTTCGAGTCGCTGCCGTTCGTGCTGGGCTGGGACGTGTCCGGCGTGGTCGAGCAGGTCGCGCCGGGGGTGACGCTGTGGGAGCCGGGCGATGAGGTGTTCGGCATGCTGCCCTACCCGTACGGGGCGGGCGCGTTCGCCGAGTACGCGACCGCGCCGGCGCGGGCGTTCGCGGCCAAGCCGCCCGGCCTGGACCACGTGAACGCGGCCGCGCTCCCGCTGGCCGCGCTCACGGCCTGGCAGGCGCTGGTGGACACCGCGCACCTGGAGGCGGGGCAGCGGGTGCTGATCCACGCCGCGGCCGGGGGCGTCGGGCACCTCGCCGTGCAGATCGCCAAGGCGCGCGGCGCGTACGTGATCGGCACCGCCAGCACGCCCAAGCACGCGTTCCTGCGCGACCTGGGCGCCGACGAGCTGGTCGACTACCGGGAGACCGACTTCGCCGCGGCCGTACGGGACGTGGACGTGGCGCTGGACGCGGTCGGCGGCGACTACGGCGTCCGCTCGCTGGACACGCTGAAGCCCAGCGGCATCGTCGTGTCGATCCTCCCGAACAAGTGGCAGGAGCTGTCGCAGGCGGCCGCCGGCCGCGGCCTGCGGGCCAAGGCGATGCTGGTCGAGTACGACCACGCCGGCATGCAGGCGGTCGCCGCGCTGGTCAAGGCCGGACGCCTGCGCCCGGAGATCGCCGCCGTGTTCCCACTGGAGCAAGCGGCCAAGGCCCACGAACTCGGCGAGACGAACCGCACGACCGGCAAGATCGTCCTGGACGTCGCCGGAAGCTGAGGCACTACCGGTCAACGGCACCGGCCCACGCTCCCGCGCCGCGCCCGGGGTGAAAAGGCCTCGCTTCGCGAGACTGATTTTTTGCGCGTTCGGCCGCCGTGGGTGGCTGGGCGCCGTTTGCGAAGTGCGGGCGGGATTCCAGGCGGGGTCTCAGTCTCGCGAAGCGAGGCCTTTATCCCACGCCGGAGGGCGGGGCGCGAGGTTCCCGGCTACCGGGTTTTGAGGCGCGTCCTAGGGGTGCGGGGTCGGCTCCTTGGTCGGCGCCGTGGAACGGCGGCGGGTGGTGAGCAGGTACGCCGCGGTGAGGAGCAGCAGGAACGGGATTCCTGCCTTCCATGCCGTGGTCAGTCCGTCGATGAACGCGGTCGAGATGAGGATGGCGGCCAGGGCGAGCGCGGTGACCGGTACGGTCACCGGTGCGGCCCACAGCCGTACGGGGGAGGGCGGCAGGCCGTCGGCCTGCCGTCGGCGGCGGAACGCGGCGTGCGTGGCGAGGATCATGATCCACACGATGAGCGCGCCGAACACCGAGACGCCGAAGAGGATCACGTACGCGGTGTCGGCCGACACCGCCGACAGGACCGTGGCGATGGCCAGCCCGATCGTCGAGACGGCCAGCGCGAGCCGCGGCACCCCGGAGCCGCTCACCCGGCCCAACCGGCGCGGCGCCATGCCGTGCAGGCCGAGGGAGTGCAGCATCCGCGCGGTGAGGTAGATGTTGGCGTTGGCGCTGGACAGCGCGGCGGTCAGCACCACGAAGTTCATGATGCCCGCGGCCGCCGGGAGGCCGGCGATGTCGAAGAGCCGGACGAACGGGCTGGAGGAGACGTCGTCGCCGCCGGTGATCCGGTCCCAGGGCACGATGGTGACCACGACGGCCATCGCGGCCACGTAGAACAGCGCCAGCCGCAGCACCATGCGGCGGGCGGCGCGCGGGATGTCGCGGACCGGGTCCTTGGCCTCGGCGGCGGTCACCGCGACCACCTCGGTGCCGATGAAGCTGAAGATCACGAACACGAAGGCCAGGCCCAGGCCGGAGACGCCGTGCGGCAGGAAGCCGCCGTGCGCGGTGAGGTTGTGCGTGCCGGTGGCCGCGTGGCCGGGCAGGCCGAAGACGATGTACGCGAGGCCGACGAGGACGAACACGCTGATCGCGGTGACCTTGATCATCGAGAACCAGTACTCGATCTCGCCGAACAGCCGTACGGTGATCGCGTTGACCCCGAGCATCAGCGCGGAGAACGCGACGACCGGCAGCCAGAGCGGCAGCTGCGGCCACCAGACCTGGACGTAGATGCCCGCCGCGACCATCTCGCCGCCGACCGCGATCGCCTGGATCGCCCAGTACGTCCAGCGGATCACGAAGCCCGCCCACGGGCCGAGGTACCGGTGCGCGATGGCGCCGAAGGAGCCGGCGTCCGGGTGCACCACCACCATCTCGGCCAGCGCGAAGGAGATGACCAGGGCGATCAGGCCGCAGGCGACGTACGCGAGCACCACGGACGGGCCGGCCTTGGAGATGGCCAGGTCCGAGCCGAGGAACAGGCCGGTGCCGATCGCGCCGCCCAGCGCGATCATCGTGACCTGGCGGCTGGTCAGCCCCCGGTGGAGGCCGCCGTCGCCGGCGGGGGCCGTCGTCATGGCCGATCATCGTAACGGCGCGCGCGGCGTACGGGCAGGGGGCCCCGGACCGGCCGATATCCTGGGCGGGTCATGAGCGCACAGATCTCGCCCAGCATCCTGTCCGCCGACTTCGCCCGGCTCGGGGAGGAGGCGCGGGCCGTCGAGGGCGCGGCCGACTGGCTGCACGTCGACGTGATGGACAACCACTTCGTCCCCAACCTCACGCTCGGCCTGCCGGTCGTGCGGTCGCTGCTGAAGGCCACCAGCCTGCCGCTGGACTGCCACCTGATGATCGAGGACCCGGACCGCTGGGCACCGGGCTACGCCGAGGCCGGCGCGGGCAGCGTCACGATCCACGCCGAGGCCGCGTCCGCGCCCGTACGTACGCTGCGGTCCATCCGGTCCGCCGGGGCCCGCGCGGGCCTCGCGCTGAACCCCGGCACCGCGGTCGACGGCTACGCCGACCTGCTCGGCGAGATCGACATGCTGCTGCTGATGACCGTCGAGCCCGGATTCGGCGGCCAGGGCTTCCTCGACCTCGTGCTGCCCAAGATCCGCCGGGCGCGGGAGCTGTCCGGCGACCGGTCGGTGTGGCTGCAGGTGGACGGCGGGGTGTCCGCGTCGACCATCGAGCGCTGCGCCGAGGCGGGCGCGGACGTCTTCGTGGCGGGCTCGGCGGTGTACTCCGCGGACGACCCGGCCGCCGCCGTACGCGATCTGCGGGCGCAGGCGGAGAAGGCCGCGCAGCCGTAAGCCGGGGGCCGGTCTCGGCGCGGGAATACCCGGCGTGGCACACTGGTTCGCAACGACGAAGCGTGCTCCGGGGTCGGTGAAACTCCGAACCGGCGGTGACAGTCCGCGACCCGGCCGAATCCATCGGCCGGCTGATCCGGTGAAATTCCGGGACCGACGGTTAAAGTCCGGA
>Ga0164243_10011464_pt1 | contig 12639 bp, 12 predicted proteins | sample OricompcompostOP_FD_108781 | JGI IMG/M metagenome (GOLD analysis project Ga0164243, IMG submission 108781) | Organic Plus compost microbial communities from Emeryville, California, USA - Original compost - Organic plus compost (OP) | ecosystem: Engineered > Solid waste > Mixed feedstock >...
GCGTGTCCGGCACCCGCGGAACCCTGTACGTGATCGTCTGCGCGGCCGCCCCGGCCCCCGACGTGGGCCGCATCGTCGCGCTCGCCCAGGACGACGGCTGGATCGTGCAGGTCGTCGCCACCCCCGCCGCGCTCGGCTTCATCGACGTCGCCGCCCTGGAGGCGCAGACCGGACGCCCGGTGCGCAGCCGGTACCGCAGGCCGAGCGAGCCCAAGCCGCCGCGCGCGGACGCCATCGTCGTCGCCCCGGCCACCTTCAACACGATCAACAAGTTCGCCGCCGGGATCGCCGACACGTACGCGCTCGGCCTGCTCGCCGAGGCCCCCGGCCTGGGCATCCCCGTCGTGGTGCTGCCCTTCGTCAACGCCGGCCTCGCCTCCCGCACGCCGTTCCGCCGGGCGATCGACACCCTGCGCGCCGAGGGCGTGCGCGTGCTGTTCGGCCCCGGCGAGTTCGAGCCGCCGCCTGGGGCCGAACCGGGACGGATCGACACGTTCCCCTGGCACCTGGCCCTGCGCGCCCTCCCGGCCTGACCCCCGTACGGCCGCCGCCCGCTTAATCGGATGCGCCGGGCACCGGCGATCGACCAGGATGACGGACATGACCGACACGATGGCCGAGCGTTTCATCGCGGACGGATTCGTCAAGATCGAGAAAGCCTTCCCCGAGGACGTGGCGCGCGAGTGCGCCGACCTGCTGTGGGCGGAGACGGGCTTCGACCGCGACGACCCCGCCACCTGGACCAAACCGGTCCACTGGGTCCCGGTGATGGCGCAGCCGCCGTTCCGCGAGGCGGCCAACACGCCGGTCCTGCACGACGCGTTCGACCGCCTCGTCGGGCCGGGCCGCTGGCGGCCGAGCATGGCGCTCGGCAGCTTCCCCCTCCGTTTCCCGCACGAGGACGAACCGAACGACGCCGGCTGGCACATCGAGGCCAGCTACGTCCCCGAGGGCGAGGAGCAGGGCCACGCCAACGTGTACTCGCGGGGCCGCGCCCTGCTGATGCTCTTCCTCTTCTCCGAGGTCCGCGAACCCGACGCCCCCACCCGCATCCGCGTCGGCTCCCACCTCGACGTACCGCCGATCCTCGCCGGGTACGGCGAACGCGGCGTCTCCATCTTCGCCGCGGCCAAGGAGATCGAGGAGGCCACCGCCCACCGCCCCGTCGTCCACGCCGTCGGCGACCCCGGCGACGTCTTCCTCTGCCACCCCTTCCTCGTGCACGCCGCCCAGCCCCACCACGGCACCCGCCCCCGCTTCATGGCCCAGCCCCCGCTCTTCCCCGCCACCCCGATCTCGCTCGACCGCCCCGACGGCGCGTACTCCCCGGTCGAGCTCGCCATCCGCCGAGGACTCGGCGAGTGAGGACGGCGCCGCGGGCCCGCCTCAGCGTTCCCGGTGTTCCCGGTGTTCGCGGCGCCGCCTTTTCGCCTCGTCGAGCATGGCGGTGAACAGCTGGGCGATCTCCGCGGCGTCCTCGGCGGCGTGGTGGGTGTGCGGGAGGTGGGTCAGGCCGAGTGCGCGTTTGATGGCGTCCTTGCGGGTGGCGGACCATTCGCCGCCGGTCAGGCCCATGTAGTAGCTGCGCAGGTCGATGCCCGAGCCGGTGGCGCCGAACGGGCTCTTGCCGGTGAAGTGCATGAAGTACCAGTGCACGAACATGCCGTCCCACACGGCCGGGGCGGCGAGGAAGACCGGGCGGCCGACGCGGCGCAGGTCGTCGACCCAGCGGGCGGCGGCGCGCATGGCGTCCTCGGCGGCGGGGGCCTCGCGGAGCAGGCGGTCGCGGTCGAGGCCGGAGACGGCGAGGGCCTTGGGCACGAAGTCGTCGGAGATGGGCCGCAGCTCGGTGTAGAAGGTCAGCTCGGGGCGTCCGGCGACGACCATGCCGAGGGAGATCATGCTGTACGGGCCGGGGATGGGGCCGTCGGCCTCGACGTCGACGGCGACGTACAGCTCGGGGAGATCGGACATGGTGGCGACTGTAGGGGCGGCGACGCACCGGCGCGAGACGATTTCAGCGTGTCATGACCGCCTGTCATGCGGGGTGGGCGGCCCGGTCAGGGAAGACCTCGCGTACCCTCGTCGATCAGACCGAAATGTACTGTTTCATCCCCTGGAACCCTGAGCATGGATCTCTGAGGCTACTTGGGTAACTTTGGGGGGTGATCCAGTACAACATCCCTGTATCGGCATGAGTCAGGTCACACTGACCCGTGCCCGCCGCGTGCAGATCCTCGTCACGCTGGGCGCACTCTCGGCCTTCGGCCCGCTCTCGCTCGACCTCTACCTGCCGGTCCTGCCCGAGCTCGCCGACGATCTGAACACCACCGACGCGCTCGGCCAGCTCACGATCTCGATGTGCATGATCGGCCTGGCCACCGGGCAACTGCTCGCCGGGCCGCTGAGTGACCGCACCGGCCGCCGTACGCCGCTGCTGGTCGGCGTCGCCCTGTACGTCGTCGCCTCGGTGCTGTGCGCCCTCGCCCCCAGCATCTGGGCGCTGATCGTGCTGCGCCTGCTGCAGGGCCTCGCCGGAGCGGCCGGACTGGTGATCGCGCGGGCGATCGTCCGCGACCTGTTCGAGGGGGCCGAGGCGGCCCGCGTCTTCTCCCTGATGGTGCTGGTCACCGGCCTGGCCCCGATCCTCGCCCCGATCGCCGGCGGCCAGATCGCCCGCTTCACCGACTGGCGCGGCCAGTTCGTCGCGCTCGCCGTCATCGGCGCCGTGATCGGCCTCGCCGCCCTCACGCTGCCGGAGACGCTGCCCGCGGCGCGCCGCCACGACGGCGGGCTGCTCGACACGATCCGGCACTTCGGGCTGCTGTCGCGGGACCGCTGGTTCCTGGGCCACGCGCTGCTGATCTCGACGAGCATCTGCGCGATGTTCGCGTACATCTCGTTCAGCTCGTTCGTGCTGCAGAGCGACTACGCGATGAGCCAGCAGGGCTTCTCGATCGTCTTCGCGGCCAACTCGGTGGGCCTCATGATCGCGAGCAACCTCAACGGGGTGGCGGTGCGCCGCGTCACGCCGCGCCGCATGCTCGCCGTCGGCGTGTGGGTCGGCATCGCGGGCGCGTGCCTCGCGGCCGCCGCCGTGCTGTTCGGCTGGGGGCTGCCGGGCCTGCTGCCGGGGCTGTTCTTCACCGTCGCCGCGATGGGCCTGATCATGCCGAACGCGACGGCGCTGGCGATGGAGCCGCACGCCGACCGGGCCGGCACCGCGTCCGCGCTCATCGGCATGCTGCAGTTCTTCACCGGCGCGACCGTGCCGCCGCTCGCCGCGATCGGCGGGGCCACCGCCACCGCCATGACGTACACCATGATCGGTTCGATGGCGGTGGCCCTCGCGCTGCTGCTGCTCCTGCGGTCGACCCGTCAGCCGATCACCGCTCCGTCGCCACGGTGAGGAGCCCGAAGCCGCCGTCGTGCCGCCGGTAGAGGACCGCTCCCCGCCCGGTCAGCCGGTCGACGTAGAAGAGGAAGGGCAGGTCGGCCGGTGCGAGCCGGTCGACCGCCTCGTCCAGCGTGAGCGCCGGCACCGGCTCCTCGTCCACGGTCACCGGCAGGTACGTCACCGGCGGCCGGGCCTCCCGCAGCCGGGCCAGCCGGTAGCCGTCCTCGGTCCGCCACACCAGCGCGTCGCTCTCCGTCGCCGCGTCCACGAACAGGTAGAAGTCGTAGTCGCGCTGCTCCATGTCGAAGATCGCCTGATCGGCGGTGATCGTCTCCGGCTCGACGTACTTGCGCCTGAGCACCGTCTGGGGTCCCACCGGAGGGGCCGTGCGGATCGTGTGCCGGCGCCGTCCGCCGCGCAGCGACCGCCAGTCGCGGGCGGTGCGGTCGAGCCGCACCCGGAGGCGCTCCAGCAGCTCGGTGACCGCGTCCTGGACGGTCGGTCCCTCCGCCTGTGCGCGCACCATGCGGCCGTTGACGTTCAGGCTCGCCTCGGCCATCGGGAGCCGGTCGGGCTCGGCAGGCCGGGTGAGCTTCACCCGCGCGGACAGGATGGGCTCCCCGCAGTGCTGGGCGAGCGCCGCCACCTTCTCCTGCGCCCGCGTCACGGCCGCGCGCGGCACCCGGCCGCGGACGACGGCGTGAACATCCTGGGCGGCCGGCGTGGCATGCGCCGTTCTGGTCATTACGGCCCCTCCTTCATCAGTGGTTCCGTTAATGAGCCTTCCCGGCTTGGCGATCAACCAGTAGGGACCTTCGTCCCCCGCGCCGCCGGTCCTAGGTCCCCCAGGGTTCCCGAAAAACAGCAGGTGAAACGGCACATCCCGCCGTCCGGGCCGCGCCGTCAGCCGCCTTCCGGCCGTGTCTTCGCCGCCGTCCCCGTAGTCGTCGCCGCGATCGCCTCGGCGAGCCCGGGCGAGAGCGGATAGGGCCGCTCCACCGGCAGCAGCGCCACCGCCCGCTCCAGATCCCCGGCCCGCACCGCCGCGTGCACCGCCCGCGCGTCCTCGGTCACATCCGTGATCGCCACGGTCCACTCGTCCACGTACCGGCGCGCCGCCTCCCCCGACAGCCCGATCTGCACCGACCGGTACGGCAACGCGTTGAACGCGAAGTCCCGCTCCGGATCCCACTGAATCCGCACCGGACTCTCCCGCAGCCGCCGCGCCCACGCGTCATGATCGGCGTGCACGTCCCCGTCGAAGTGACTCAGACAGGAGTGCGCCAGCGCCCACTCGAACCCCTCCCGGCTGATGTCGACCGCGAGCACATGCTCCTGCCCGGGCTTGGTCGCGTACCCGCACCGGTACATCATCCACAGGAACGACGGCTTGATCCACGTCATCCGCTCCCGCTTGAACGGCGGCACGAACCGCTGCGCCCCGACCGCGGCCACGGCGATCTCCGGCCGATAAGCCTGATAAACCCGGACCGTCGCCTCGTCGTACACGGCACGAATCAGCCGATAGGGAACATCCATACCGCCCGAGCGTGCCCACCCGACCGCCCACCGGCAAGCGATTTTGGTCGCGCGGGACGGCGGCCGGGCCCTCGGCGGCAGGGCCTGCGCGCCGGGTCAGCGGCGGGTCGGCGCCCGGCGGCGCGGGGTCTTCTCGATGACGGTGGCGCCGGTTTCGGATTCCAGGGTGGGGGTGTAGCCGGCGGCGCGGAGGGTTTCCAGGGTTTGGCGTTCCGGGGCGGAGCTGATCAGGACGGTGGGGGCGATGCGGCGCAGGCCCAGGTCGTGCAGGGGTCTGGCCTGGAGGAGTTCGTTCAGGAGGGCTTCGTCGTCGGAGCGGATGCAGCAGGCGGAGCGGACGACGCGCATGCGGCCGTGGCTGCGGGCGACGTCTTTGATCAGGTATTCGAGGGGCTGGGGGAGCGGGGCGGTGGCGGCCGCGGTGAGGCGGGCGAGGAGGGCGTCGGCGGTGTGGCCGGCGTCGAGGGCGCGGCGTACGGTGGCGGGGCCGAAACGCCAGACGACGGCCTGGCCTTCGGATTCGCGGTCGGCGGCGGCGTCGAGGAGGCCGGCGAGTTCGGGGGCGGGGGAGCCGGCGACCAGGGCGGTCAGGTCGGCCTGGAAGACGGCGGTGGCCTGCGGCGGGGGCAGCAGGCCGGCGAGGGCGCGGCGCAGCGGGTCGGTGGCGTCGCGCCAGACGCGGCCGTCGCGGAGCAGGCCGAGGACGACGTGGCCGAGGCCGGTCAGGGCGCCGTCGGCCGAGACGCCGAGGAGTTCGGCCTCCTGGAGGGTGGCGTGGACGCGTTCGGCCGTCCGCGGGGCGTCGGCGACCTGCAGGGGGCGGTGCCAGTGGGCCCGTTTCGCCAGGTACGGCAGGGGCGCGCCGGGTGCCGCGGCGAGGGACTCCAGGACCGCCAGGCGCAGGCCGACGGCCGTCGGATCGGAGGGGCGGACGAGGGCCACGCGGGTGTCGTCCGGGTCGGGCCAGTACGTGAAAATTTCACCGGCGGTGGCCCAGGCGGCGATCACCGGGGCGAGGCGTTCGGCGGGGGTGCGGCGCAGCCAGTCGTCGTAGGCGGTGGTGGGCATCGCGGCGCTCGGCGGGTCGGGGGCCTTGGCGCGCGGGCCGCGGCCACGTTCCGGGCGTTCGGCGAGGACGCCGATCAGGTCCGCCTGGGCGCACAGGTCGAGCCACAGCCGGGCGACCCGTTCCTCCACGCCGATGGCCTTGGCCACGCGTTTCGTCTCGCGCACCGCGACGCCGCCGGCCTTGCGCAGCGACAGGGGGCGGGCGGCGCAGACGGCGAGCAGGCGGTCGATCTGGGCCGCGGCGGCGCTCGCCGCCGCCTGGGCGGCGTCCTCGACCCGGGCGGGGGCGGGGCGGTCGCCGGGCGGCTCCGGGGGCCGCGGGGTGAAGGGGGCGCGCAGGCCGCCGAGCACCGCGGCCGCCACCTCGCGCGGCACCTCGGCGGTGTCGGGCGGTCCCGCCGGGAGCAGCAGGCCGTGGGCGGCGAGCCAGTCGGCGGCGGCGTCCCCCTTGCCCGGCGCGTAGGCGTACCGGCGGTCGGGGGAGTAGCCGGTGACGTCGGCGGGGCGGAAGGCGTGCGTGAGCAGGCGGGAACCGCGCGAGACGATCTCCCGCAGGCGGGCGGCCGTGGACTCGGGGGCCTCGGCGAGGAGCGCGCGCACGCGGTCCGGGCGGGCCAGCGTCGCGACGATCGCTCCGGTGGCGGCGTCGCGGTTCGGGGCCTTGGGCAGGCCGAGGGCGGACGCGACGCGGTGCACCTCACCGGCGGTGAGATTCGTCAAGAGCCGCCCCGCCGTACGGCCCAGCCCCACGCCGCCGACCAGGTGCAGGTGGGCCATGTTCGACACGACCACCCGGTCGCCGTGCGGCGGCAGCACCAGCGCGGCCTCCTCCAGGGCGGCGATCGTGGCCTCGGCGGCGGCGCGCCGGGCGGGGTCGGAGCCGGCGAGGAGGTCGAGCACGTCGGCCCGGGGCACGGCCCGCCGGGCGGGGTCGTCGTGGTGCCAGTACTCCTCGCGGAATCGTCCGTGCGCCTGCTCGGCGAGCCAGACGACCGCCGCGAGCGCCTGCGTCTCGGGTAGCGTGCAACCCGCGATGAGGTTCGTGGCGGCGGGGTGGCGCAGCAGCAGGTGTGCCGCGTCGCGCCGGCCGCCCGGGTCAGCGGCGAGTCCGGCGCGCAGGTAGATTTTCGCGCGCTGATCGGCGGGCCGCGCGCCGAGCCATTCGGCCAGTCGCCGCTCGGTGTCCACGGTCGCAGACTAGCGACGGAGACCGACGATAACAGGGTTGTCGCTGGTCGGGAGGCGACATGCCGGTTGGTAGGTTTACCCGGTAATAGTTACACGTATGGACAATCGGAGGATCAGCGGGGTGGAAGTCGAACAGACCGTGCTGCCCGGCATCGGGTTGCGGCACGAGTTCACCACGCGTTCCGGTCGTCGGATCGGGGTCGTCTCGCATCGTACGGGACGCCGAGATCTTGTGATCTACGATCCAGAGGATCCGGACAGTGCATGCGAGACGATCCGGCTCAACGACGAGGAGGCGGACGCGCTGGTCGAACTGCTCGGCGCCCCCCGCATCGTGCAGCGGCTGAACGCCCTGCACGCGGAGGTCGAAGGGCTGGTCAGCCTGCAACTTCCCATTCCGGACGGCTCGCCGTACGCGGGCCGGCCGATGGGCGAGGCGAGGGTGCGGACCCGCACCGGGGCCTCGATCGTGGCGGTGGTGCGCGGCGGGCAGGTGTTCGCCAGCCCCAAGCCCGAGTTCACGCTGGCCGGCCAGGACATTGTCGTCGTCGTCGGCAGCCCGGAGAGTACCGCGGCGGTCGCCGACATCTTCTCCCACGGTTAACCAAAAGGGCGGCGCGTGCACCATACGGCGATCCTGTTTCTCGAATTCGGTGCGGTTCTGCTTGCGCTCGGTGTCCTCGGGGCACTGGCCTTGCGGACCGGAATATCCCCCATTCCCCTCTATCTCATCGCGGGCCTGGCCTTCGGCACCGGCGGCATCCTTCCCCTCGCCACCAGCGAGGAGTTCATCGCCACCGGCGCCGAGCTGGGCGTGATCCTGTTGCTGCTCACACTCGGCCTGGAGTACAACGCCGACGAACTCGTGACCAGCCTCAAGAGCAACGCCCCGGCCGGTCTGGTGGACCTGGTGCTCAACGCCGCGCCGGGCGCGATCTGCGCCTTGCTGCTCGGCTGGGGACCGGTCGCCGCCGTGGCCATGGCCGGCGTCACATACGCCACGTCGTCGGGCATCACCGCCAAGGTCCTGTCCGACCTGGGGTGGATCGGTAACCGCGAGACGCCCGTGGTGCTGTCGCTGCTGGTCTTCGAAGACCTGACGATGGCGATCTACCTGCCGGTGCTGACCGCCATGCTCGCCGGGGTGAGCCTCCTCGCCGGGGCGGCCACGGTGGCGATCGCGCTCGCCACGGTGAGCGTCGTGCTGCTGCTCGCGCTGCGGTTCGGGCGGTGGATCGAGGCGTTCGTCTCCAGCCCCAACTCCGAGGTCCTGCTGCTGAAGGTGGTCGGCCTGGCGCTGCTGGTGGCCGGCATCGCCCAGCAGCTTCAGGTGTCCGCCGCGGTCGGCGCGTTCCTCGTCGGCATCGCCCTGTCGGGCGAGCTCGCCGAGGACGCCCAGGCGCTGCTGGCCCCGCTGCGCGACCTGTTCGCCGCGGTCTTCTTCGTCTTCTTCGGTCTGCAGACCGACCCCTCGAAGATCCTCCCGGTGGCCGGGCTCGCCGTGGCGCTCGCCCTGGTCAGCTTCGTCACCAAACTGGCGACCGGCATCATCGCGGCGCGCCGGGCCGGCATCGCCAAGGCCGGTCGCATCCGCGCCGGCATCGCGCTCGTCCCCCGAGGCGAGTTCAACATCGTCATCGCCGGTCTGGCGGTGGCCGCGGGCGCCCATCCCGATCTGGGTCCCCTGGCCGCGGCGTACGTGCTGATCCTCGCCGCGTTCGGCCCGCTGGCCGCGCGGCTCGTGCAGCCGCTCGTCGCCGCGATCGCCAAACGGGCGGCCTGACCTCCGGCCGGGAGCGCCGCCAGGCCCACGCGCCCAGCGCCGCCGTCCCGGCGAGGAAGGCCACGTTGTGGGCGTACTTCGCGAACTCGGGTACATCGCCGAACGGCTCGGCGAGAAACCCGATGATCGCCCGCGCCAGCAGAGCACCCGTCGCCAGCGCGACCAGGTGACGGGTGCTCCAGCGTGTCGAGCGGGACATCGCGGCCACGCCGGCGGTCGCGGCGGCGAGCATGACGAGCCCGGCGGCGGCTCCCGGCCAGGTCTCCGGGAGCAGGTTGTACGCCAGCGCGGCGGCGAGCGAGGCCAGGCCGATCACGGTCGGCGCCGGTACGGCTCGCTCCACTCGGGGCCGTTCCCGGCGGCCCACGGTGAACGCGGCGGACACCAGCAGCGCGATCACGACCAGGCAGGCCGCGACCTGCGCGGGCGAGGCGTGGTCCCGCTCGTTCGCCAGCTGGTCGTGGCGGATCAGCCAGGCCGCCGCCGCGTACAGCAGGGCCGTGACGATCAGGCCCGGCGTGCGCAGCCAGGGGCGCCGGGCGAGCAGTCCGGGGCCGGCCAGCGCCTCGGCCAGGGCGATCGGGATCGCGAAGCTCCAGATCACGTGCCCGGGGATGAAGTTCAGCGCGTGGCTCGCGCTGATGCCGAGGGGCACGATCAAGGTGCCCTGGCGCTGCTCGTTCCAGCCCTCGTAGCCCTGGTAACCCTCGCTGAACAGCGACTGGTCGATGACGCCCGCCTGCGCCACGGCGAGCGCCGCGGCCAGGGCGATGATCCCCGGCCATCGCACGCCGAACCGCCGGGCGAGCTCCCGGATCAGCAGGGCGGGCGCGCCGTACAGCGGGGCGAGGATCAGCAGCCCGGCGGCCAGCTCCACCGGGTCGCCCGTGATCTCCAGATAGCCGGTGACGTACTCCGCGCACAGCGGGGCGAGCAGCACCAGACCCGCCGCCGGGGCCCACCGCACCCGCCCGGCGTATGCCTCGGCGCTCATCGGCGGTGCTCCGCCGCGGCTGCGAGCAGGACCCCGCCCAGGACCGCTATGGATAGGTTGGCGTAGATCTCGTAGCCGCGCAGGGCGTCGATGTGCGGGATGACGAACCGGTTGAAGACGTTCAGCACCACGCCCATGACCGGCTGGACGGCGATGTGGTCGATCGTTCCGCTGATCCCGGCCGCGACCAGGAACAGCCCGAGAAACTGCAGTAGGGGACGCATGAGCCCACGGTAGGGAGGGCGATCCGGGCGTCACATCGTCCGCAGGTGTCGACCGGCGCGACCGAGGTCTCGGATTCGGCCTGCGGGGATCGACCAAAGTAGCGCGGGTGCCGGCGAAGGTATCTCGTGCGGAGGTTGGCAGGCGGGGGCGGGTGGGTGGCGGGTGGGCCAGGCGAGGGGAGAGGCCGCCGGGGCCGGGCGGTTCCGGTCCGGATGAGCGTCTCGGTCGGGCGCGGGTGCCAGGCGAGGGGAGAGGCCGCCGGGGCCGGGCGGTTCCGGTCCGGATGAGCGTCTCGGTCGGGCGCGGGTGCCAGGCCAGGGGCGGATCAGCGATCCGCCGCGGGGCGCAGGTCGGCGCGGAGGCAGGAGCCCTTCTCGCCGGTGACGACGAGGGTGCCGTGGTGGGCGCGGGCGATGTCGCGGGCGATGGCGAGGCCGAGGCCCGAGCCGCCCGCGTCGCGGTCTCGGGCCTCGTCCAGGCGGGTGAAGCGGTCGAAGACCGACTCGCGGTGTTCGGCGGGGATGCCGGGGCCGTCGTCGATCACTTCGAGCACGGCGGGCGGGGTCACCCGTACGGTGACCTTCGACTCGGCGTGCCGTACGGCGTTGTCGACGAGGTTGCCGACCATGCGGGCCAGGTGCGGGCGGGAACCGGGGACGACCACGCCGTCGGCGATGTCCAGGACGATCTCGACGTCGTCGCGGCGCGGCCGGATCGCCTCCTCGGCGGCGACCTGGCCCAGGTCCACCTCCTCGGTGACGAGCGGTTCGCCGGCGTCGAGGCGGGCGAGCAGCAGCAGGTCGGCGGCGAGGCCCTGGATGCGGGCCACGTCGGTGAGCGCGTCCTCGGCGAGTTCGGGGGCCCGGCGGCGGCCCAGCTCCAGGCGGGTGCGCAGGGTGGCGAGCGGGCTGCGCAGCTCGTGCGCGGCGTCGGCGACGAAGCGTTTGTGCCGCTCCATCACGTTCTCCAGCCGGTCGAGGGTGGCGTTCATGGTGCGGGCGAGGCGGGCCACCTCGTCGCGCGTCGCCGGTACGGGGACCCGCTGGTGCAGGTCGCCGGCGGTGATGCCGGCGAACTTCTCCCGGATCGCCGACACCGGCTTCAGCGCCTGGCCGAGCAGCAGCCAGGTGAGGGCGCCGACCAGCAGCGACAGCACGGGCGTGCCGATCAGGAGCATGGGCCGCAGCGCGTCGAGGGCGTCGTTGACCGGCCCCAGGGAGGCGCGCGACATCACCACGAAGTCGCCGTTCTCCGTCGCCACCCGGCCCGTGGCGGTGACGTAGCCGAAGCCCGCCGCGGCCGCCGGCTCCCAGGCGCCTCCGTCCGATCTCGCGATCACGATGTCGGTGTTCGCCGCGACCGGCACGGGCACGCCCGGGGTCGCCTCCGTCGGCTGCAGGCCGGACCGCGTGATCGCCTCGGTGGCCGCGTCTAGCCTGCGCCTGGCGTCCTCGTCGGCGCTGCGCAGCAGGGTGCCGGTGAGCGTCCCGGTGAGCACGGCGGCGGTCGCCCCGAGCGCGAGCGCGACCGTCAGGGTGGCCACGATCGTCGCGCGCAGCCGCACGGACAGGCGGGTCACGATCCCTCCTCCAGCCGGTAGCCGGCGCCCCGCACCGTGACCAGCGACGTCCGGCCGAACGGTGCGTCGATCTTGCGGCGCAGGGCGCTGATGTACACCTCGACGATGCTCGGGTCGCCGGTGTACGCGAAGTCCCACGCCTGTTCGAGCAGCTCGGCCTTGGACACCACCTCGCCGGGCAGCCGGGCCAGCGCGTGCAGCACGGCGAACTCCTTCGGGGTGAGCGAGATCGGGGTGTCGCCGCGGCGGCAGCGCAGGCCCGCCGGGTCGACGACGAGGTCGCCCACGGTGAGCGCGACCGGGCGTTCGCGTCCGCCGCGCCGTACCAGGGCGCGGATCCTGGCCAGCAGCACGACGTAGGAGAACGGCTTGGACAGGTAGTCGTCGGCGCCGTTGTCCAGGGCCTCGGCCTCGTCGTACTCGCCGTCCTTGGCGGTGAGCATCATGATCGGCGTCCAGTCGCCCGCGTCGCGCAGCCGGCGGCACACCGCGTACCCGTTGAGCGAGGGCAGCATCACGTCGAGCACGATCGCGTCGTAGTCGTTCTCGGTCGCCAGCCACAGCCCGTCCCGCCCGTTGTGGGCGACGTCGACCGCGATGCCCTCCTCGCCCAGCCCGTTGCGCAGCAACTCGGCGAGCCGTACCTCGTCTTCCACCAGCAACAGCCGCATGCGCCACAGCGTGCCGGAGCGTGGCTAAAGCCAGCCTGAAGATCATTTCGGCCGGCTTCAGGGTCGCTTCAGGTACGGCCCGCGAGCCTGATCCCCCGGTCGCACCGGGCGACCGTTCGAAAGGGGATATGTCATGAAGCGCTCTCGCGCTGTCGTCGTGGGCCTGCTCGCCCTCGCGTTGTGCGCCACCACCAC
>Ga0164243_10011466_pt1 | contig 12638 bp, 7 predicted proteins | sample OricompcompostOP_FD_108781 | JGI IMG/M metagenome (GOLD analysis project Ga0164243, IMG submission 108781) | Organic Plus compost microbial communities from Emeryville, California, USA - Original compost - Organic plus compost (OP) | ecosystem: Engineered > Solid waste > Mixed feedstock >...
CCTGACTTTGGACGAGGTCGCGGCCTACCTGAAGGCGGGCAAGCGCACGATCTATCGGCTCGCAGCAAGCGGGGAGATCCCTGCTTTCAAGCTCGGCGGAACTTGGCGGTTCTCGCGCAGCGATATCGAGAGCTGGATCAAGGAGCAATCGGCGGGCAGTCCCGAACGCGCCGCGAGCAAGGCATCGAACAAGGGGGATCGGAAGTAATGCTTGGACTGACTCTACGAGAAGAATTTCGAGGCAAGCGCCTCAAAGGGACGGCCATTGAGCTCTCCAACGACTCGAACACCGGCGCGACACAGATCGCCGCGAAGCAGTTCTTGGAGATCACCTACCCGACGCACGACTTGTTGAAGGGCATCGAGGCCGTCGGTCCCAACCAGGGGCGTCCTGTTGTCGTCATCGGCGAGCGGGGCCTCGGTAAGTCGCACCTGATGGCGGCGCTGTACCACGCTGTGAACGACGCTGCCTCAACAGGTGCTTGGCTGAATGCTTGGGCGGGCACGCTTGGCGACGCGAACATCGGAAAGATCGCTTTGCGCTCCGGCATGTATGTGATTGGCGAGAGCCTGCATCGCCAGCGGTACAAGTTTCTTTGGGATCTGCTGTTCGAGCGTCATCCCCACGGCACCTACATCAAGGGTAAGTGGGAGGGTATGGGGGCGGCCAAGACGGACATCCCCTCCGACAAGCTCATCGTCGAGCTGTTGGAGCACACGCCGACGATGCTGCTGTTGGACGAGTTTCAGACTTGGTATGACGGTCTGACCAACACGAAGCAGTACCCCTGGAAGAACTGGGCGTTCAACTTCATTCAGATCCTCTCGGAGATCGCAAAAGAACGCCCTGACCTTCTGGTCCTTGTGATCTCGGTCCGCAACGGGGGAAGCGATGCCTACCAGCAGGTGCACCGCGTCAACCCTGTAGCCATTGATTTCAAGGCCGGAGGCAACGCGGAGCGTATCCAGCAGGATCGCCGGCGGATGCTGCTGCACCGTCTGTTTGACAACCGAATGCAGATTGCGAACGGGACGATTGAATCGTTGATCGCGCAGCACGTCTCGGAATACTTCCGCCTTCTCGACGTACCACCGGCGGAACACGACCGCAAACGCCGGGAGTTCGTCGAGTCGTGGCCCTTCGCCCCGCACCTGCTGCGGCTGCTTGAAGAACAAGTCTTGATCGCGACGGACGCCCAGGAGACGCGCGACATGATTCGCATCCTCGCCAATCTTTACAAGAGCCGGGGTGATGCGGTTCCGGTGCTGACCGCAGCCGACTTCCGCTTGGACGATGATACTTCCGGCATCGGTGCGCTCCTCGATTCTGTCTCCAACGAGCACCACCGCACCCTGCGCGAGAAGGCGCAGCAGAACATCATTTCGGTCACCGAAGCGGTTTACGACCACGCCAATCGCGTGCCGCACCTGCAGGAGATCGTCGGCGCGCTCTGGTTGCGCTCTATTGCGGTTGGTAACCTCGCAGGGGCTGAACCCGCCACGCTGCAGGTCGACATCACGCGCGACAAAGCAGTCGATGACAACGCCTTCCAGGTGGAGCTGGCGACCATCGTCGAAAACAGCTTCAACATCCATCAGGATGGCCCTCGCCTCGTTTTCCGTGAGGAGGAGAACCCCCGAGCCAAGCTCATGGCTTGCGCGCGGAACGACAAGCTCTTCACCGACGGGTCTGATCAGGCACAACTCGCGAAGCAGATTCGCTATGTCATTGGTGGAACGGATGAAGTGGCAAAGACGTTCCGTGTCATCGCGCTGCCGAAGTCCTGGCAGACCGACCCTTGGTCGGCGCTCGACGAGGCCGAGCAGCCCGAGCGCTGGGATGAGCGCTTGCCGATCCTGGTGCTACCCGAAGAGCCGGAGAAGATCGATCAGACGCTGGGACGTTGGGTCAAGGATCACCTCCAGAAGCGACGCAACACCGTTCGATTCCTAATTCCTCGGTCCGGCTCGACCAATGCCTTCTTGGATCGAGACCTGCTCATCCTGGCTCGCGCCGAGATGAAGGCACAGGAGTGGAGCGGACAGAATCCCGAGTACAAAAAGCTGCACAAGGAGTTCGAGGGGACGCTGCGCGACAACCTGAAGAAGCGTTTCGACCGCTTCGCCGTTTTACATCGCTACGACCACCAGAATCCGGATAACTGTCTGTTCAGTGTCGAGAGCCTGAAGAAGCAAGGGGCGCAGATCCCGGAGGCTATTGAAGAGGCGCTGGCCAACGACTTATTTGTGCCCGAAGACTTCGAGGATTTGGTTCTGAAGGCTGCGGCCGACAACGCAGCGGTAGGCAAGCTCCTGCGCGAACTACAGGAGCCTCGCCCAGCCGGTCAAGACTGCATTCCCTGGCTCGGCGAGACGGCGATGAAGGAGCGCATCCTTCGCCTTTGCGCACGCGGCAAGATCGCCATCAATCTCCGCGGCCTCGAGTACCTGCAAACCCACGCCGGCGAGGACGAGGACGCGGCATGGAAGCGCCTGCGCCCAAAGCTTTCCTACACCGGCAGGCAACTCGACGAGGTGTTCCTGATGGAACCCTCGGCAGTACCGACCACGGGTGGCGCCGCGCCACCCGCCCCACCGCCCGCCGGCGGGGCTGGCGGAGGGCTGTTTGGCGGCGGTCCGACACCACCGACACCGCCTACGCCGGGTGGCGATACGACAGGGAGCGGCGGTACGCCACCTCCCGGAGGCATTTTCGGGGGTGGCACGACAACCGCGGGGGCCAAGCCACGCATTGCGCTGAGCGCCCCACCGACTTCACCGCTCAATCTGATCGGCAAGCTCGAAGGTTGGGGTATTGGCCCAGCCACGCAAGTCGCGGAGGTATCGATCAAAGTATCGGCCGCGACCGGTGCGCAGCTCAAAGAGCTGCTGAAGAAGCTGCCTGACGGGATGACGTTCGAGCTCAGCCTCGAGAAGGAAGACAGCTGATGGTTCTCGACGCCAACGTCCTCCAGACTTTGACCAAGGAATCAGCCGCAGAAGCGTGGCGCGTCATCATCGACCGTACCGTCGCGATCGCTTCCAAGCCGCTGGCCGCGGGCAACGCGCCCAGCGAGGTCGTCAGACGTGATCGCGAGATCGGTGCGCTCGATCACTTCTTGGCCACCAGCGGCTGGGATCTGTGGAGCTCTTTCGGTGACGTCGTCGAACGCACGTCAGATCGCCTGGTGCGTTGGTGGAAGGAACCGTACAGCGCCAAGGCGGTGCTGATCCTGGATGGCCTCTCGCTGCGCGAACTTCCATGGCTGCTGCAGGGCGCCAAGGAGCGCGGCTTTGCTGTGCATGAAGTCGGTGCCAACGCCTCCGAGCTGCCCGGAGAGACCAATGAGTTCGCACGGGCCTTGGGCTTCGGCAGCCGCAGCCAGCTGCAGAACAACGGCGGCGGCCTCGCGCACAAGCTGCAACCCGCCCACACGGAATGCGTGGACCTGCCGTGGAAGGACTGCGAGAGGCTGATCAACAGCACGCCCAACTGGGTGTTCTGGCACCACTGGCCCGACAGCAAAGTCCATGACGGCGCGGGTGCCGGTCAGGGCCTTGAGATCCTGACCCGCGATGCGGCGCAGCAACTCAGCAGCGATGATTTCTGGGCCTTCGTCGAGCGCTTGGCCACCGGACGTCGGCTGGTGATCACATCGGATCACGGCTATGCCGCCTCCGGCCATTTCCCCGACGCGGATGGCGAGGTCGGCCAGTACCTCAAGAAGACCTTTTCAAGCGGCCGGAGCGCTTCGGGGGCCGGCGACACCGGCCCGTTCGTTCCCCCCGTCGCGCTCCAAATCAACGGTCCGCATGGCGCACACCTCATGACTCTGGGCCGATGGAAGTGGCGCAGCCAGGGCGGCTATCCAACACTGACGCACGGCGGACTCTCACTGCTCGAGGTGCTGTCGCCCTTCGTAGAACTCACGAAATAAAAGGTCAGAAGATGAATTTCTGGGAACAAAAACAAGACGCGAAGGCGCAATTGCGGGAGCAGGTCGCCAGAGCTGTCGGCGCAGGCAAGGCGGTCGCGCTGGAAACCGTCGATTTCAACGACCCCAACCGCCCCAAGACCTGCCTAGAGGTGGACTTCCCGATCCTGCCTGTCAACCAGGTGGCCGTGATCGAGGGCAATGCGGGCAAGCCGATTTACCAGATGTCGAAATGGTGGGCGCGGCGGCGCTCCAGCGTGTTCCGCTCGATGCTCATCGCGGCGGCGACCAAGGCGCCGGACGACCCGTCGCACGCGGCCAAGCGGGTGTGGGACAACTACTACGCCAACCACCAAAAGAAGGGTGCGTTCAAGCACCTGAAGGTGGCCGACATCTTCATGGGCGGCGGCACCACCCTGGTGGAAGGCTCGCGCTTAGGCATGCAGATGGTCGGCAACGACCTCAACCCAGTCGCGTGGTTTGTGGTGAAGCAGGAACTAGCCAATGTCGATCTGGAGCAGGTGAAGCGGCTGCTCGCCGACATCGAGGCCGAGGTCAAGCCGCAGATCATGCCGTACTACTACTGCGACGGCCCGGAAGGTGAAAAAGGTACGTGGACCCACCTTCCCACCGGCAAGGTAATGCCGGCTGACTTCGACCCGCTCGCCATCCCGCGCGATCAGCGCAAGGACTACCGCTACGCAGGCCCGGAGATCATCTACACCTTCTGGGCCAAGCACGGCCCCTGTCAGGTGACCGGCTGCGGCCACCGCACGCCGATCATGACCAGCCCCGTGATGGCGGTGAAGACGCTCAGCGTCAAACACTGGGAGCACACCTGCAGCAAATGCGGTGGCGCATTCCATGTTGAGGAAGACGCGGCGCGCATGGCGCCGGATGTCCCGCTGTTCGTAGCACCCTCCGAGCATCCGTTCTCCGTGCTCGATCGCAAGAAAGGCGTGGTGTGTCCCCATTGCGGCCACACCGCGCTCGTCAATCTCGGCAAGGGCAGGAACAAGAAGGTCGAGCTGAGCCTGCTGGTGCATCCGCAATGGCTGGCGGGCGAGGCGAAGCGGGATGCGGAAGGCCGCCCCTTCGGCGGCTCGGCGCAGGATGACGCGGCGTCCACCGCGCGGTGGGACCAGGCACGCGCCGCCAAGATCCGCCTGCTGGAAGTGCGCGGTGCCCCGCCTGAGGAGGTGACCTGCCCCGAGACGGGGGTGACCTTCCGTACCGACAAGGGTACGGTGCCCAAGAAGTCCAACTATGCCTGCGGTGCCTGCGGCACCGTGCAGGATGTGCTTGCCACGGTGAAGGCCAGCGGCAAAACCGGGCCGATGGCCGCCTACGCAGTGCAGGGCTACGCGCCCAGGCGCGACGAAGCGCGCAAACCCTACAACGGCCGCTTCTTCGCCCCCTTCGATGCGCAGCTGGCCCGCCAGTACGACGCCGCCTGCGCGGAATGGGAGGCGCGCAAAGATGGCGACCTCAAGGACTACTGGCCACGCTCCGCCGTGCCCTACGGCTTCATGACCGGCATCGCGAATGGCGACATTCGCGAGGGGCATGGTTTCACGCATTGGTGGACGATGTTCAATCCACGCCAGCTGCTGGTTCACGCCCAGTTGCTGAAGGCAATAGTAGAAGTCGGGCACTATGAATGGAAGGTGCGCGAGTATGTGCTCGGTGCCTTTCAGAACTTCCTGCGGAATCAGAACTCGCTCGCCTTTTGGCACATGAAGCTCGACAAGTTGGCCCCAGCCATGTCGAACAGTAACTTCCATCCTAAGAATAATGTTGTCGAGGTGGGCGTATTCCCGCCCATGGGCTACGGCCCTTGGTCGTCCACATTCGAAGTTTTGTTCAAAGGTGGCGAGTGGACGCAAATGCCTTGGGAGGCCGTGAGCGCAGAGTATTTGAGTAGGCACGCACCAAGTATCGCCTCTGAAGTTTCTGGAAAAAGCGAGAAGGTATATCCTGGCGACCCTTTGCTGGACGCCACGACATTCTGCGGCTCATCGACTGACTTAACCCAGCTCGAAAGTTCCAGCCTCGACCTAGTAATCACCGACCCGCCGTTCGGCGGCTTGCTGCATTACTCGGAGTTGGCAGACTTCTTCTACGTCTGGCTGCGCTTGGCGCTCAAGGACAAGTACCCGGAGTATTTCAGCGCGGACTACACGCCCAAGTCACTGGAGGCGGTGGCCAACAAGGCTCGTGAGCCAGAAGACCCGGACGGGTTTTACCAGCGGCTGCTCACGCAGTGCTGGCGCGAGGCACACCGCATCCTCAAGCCCGGCGGCATCCTCGCCTTTACGTTCCACCACAGCGAGGACGAACCCTGGGTGGCGGTGCTGGAGTCCCTGTTCGATGCGGGCTTCTACCTCGAGGCCACCTACCCGATCCGCTCCGACGAGACCAAGGGCGGCGGGGAATTCGGCTCCAAGACCATCGAGTACGACATCATCCACGTCTGCCGCAAGCGCACCGAGGAGCCGAAGGCCGTGAGCTGGGGCCGGATGCGTCGCGAGGTCATGGCCGATGTGCGCCAGTTGCAGGCCATGCTGGAGAATCACGCCAAGGAGGGTTTGCCCACCGCGGACATCCAGGTGATCCGGCGCGGCAAAGCGCTGGAATATTTCTCGCGTCACTACGGCAAGGTCTATGTGGACGAGGGCCGCACGATCTCGGTGAAGGACGCACTGGTCGGTATCAACCAGCTGATCGAGGACGGCGGCACCAAGGGCGAAGAGGCGCCACCGCCCCATTGTGAGCCAATGACACGCCTCTTTCTGCGTACCTTTGGCCGGAAGGGTGAACTACCGCGCGACCAGGTGCAGAAGTTCCTGCGCGGCACGACCGCCACCCCTGATGATTTCGTCGAACGCGGGTGGGTGTACGAGAAGAGCAAGGTCTATTACCGCACGCCGCCGCTTACGGTGGCCCAGGGTTGGGTGGGGAAACATCGGCGGCGTCTGACGTCAGACTTGGACCAGGCGCTGGTACTGATCGGCGCCTGCTTCGACGGCAGCGGCATCAATGCGTCGGACACGCTCAAGAACGAGAACTTCAAGCCGCACGTAGCGCTGAAGCCTCTGCTGGAGTGGCTGCATCGCAACGGCCCGGATCAGGCCACGTGTAACGCAGCATCCCGCGCCGTGTCGATCTACAACGCGTGGGCTTCCAGCCAGGCGGTGAAGCCCACCCAGGGATCGCTCTTTGAGGAATACGAGCTATGAGGCAGACGCTCGACACTGGATGGCGGCGGCGCGGCACGAGCTGGATTTGGGACGAGGAGGCCCGCAACCTTGTCTGCACAGCGCCCGAGGTGTGGAGCCTGCGCCAGTTTCTACAGGCCGTTGGGCACTGGTCCGACGATCTGCCCAGCAACGGCGGCGACACGCTAGTGGTGGCCGGGCTGGACGGCAGTCTCGACCTGCTCTCTCCCGAAGACGGCGAAGTCTGGCTGGCCGACGTGATCAAGCCCGCCATCCTATCGTTCCAGTCGTACTACGAGGGGCAGGCGGCGCTGAGCTTCTGGATGCCATCGGCACGCGAGCGGCTGAAGACCAACCCTGCCACCGATGCGGTGACCTGGCTTTGCGAGGCACCGCATCGAGGAAGCCACCTCGACTTCGGTCGCATTCTTTGGGGCGAGGCCAATGAGTATCCGCAGGAGATCCTTCTGCGTGAGGGTGCCAAGCCGGCGGGTCTGTTCCACCTACGGATCACTTGAGGGCGGCACGTGCAAGCGGATTCCGTTTTTCAGCCCGGCGAGCGGATCACCCACCACGAATTCGGCCAAGGCGTTGTTCTTGACCCTGCGCACGACGGCTATCTGCGCGCATTTTTCAGCGTCGGTGAGCGCCGCGTTCCGGTTGGCTCTGTCAGGCGTGAGCTCACGCGGACCGAGCGCATCTTGCGTGCCGTTGACGGAGGGGCTGACCGAGCACGCCGGGCGTGGCTGTCCTACGAAGCGCACGCATTGCCGGTGATGGAGAGTGCCTCGGCGCTGACCTCAGCCAAGATCGATCTGCTGCCACACCAAGTGGTGCTGACGCATCGTGTCGCCACCGCATCCCCGCGCCGCTACTTGATCGCGGACGAAGTGGGCTTGGGCAAGACCATCGAAACCGCGCTCATCCTGCGGGAACTGGCGAGCCGTGGCGAGCTGAAGCGTGCGCTGATGGTGGTGCCTGCTGGTCTGGTGAACAACTGGCACCGCGAGCTGAACGAGGTTTTCAACCTCGACTTCGAGGTGTTCGGCTCGGAGGGCGACATCACCGACCGAAAGACGAATGCCTTTGCCAAGCATGACCGCCTGATCGCCAGCATCGACACCTTGAAGCGACCAGCGCGCATCAAGCGCCTCTTGGAAGCACCGCGCTGGGACCTGGTGGTGTTCGACGAAGCCCATCACCTGACCGTGTACCGCAATGGCGGCAAGGTGCGAAAGACGGAGAACTACAAGCTGGCAGAAGCGTTGAAGGACCACTCGCGAGACCTGCTCCTGCTGTCGGCCACGCCGCACCAGGGCAACCACTTCCAGTTCTGGATGCTGATACAGCTGCTGAACCCGACCTTGTTCGGTAGCCCGGAGGAGATGGTGGAAAACCGCCATCGCCTGAATACCGTGATGTTCAGGCGAACAAAGGCCGATGCATGCCAACCGGACGGTTCGCCGCTCTTCGCACGGCGCTGGGTTCACACCGAATCTTTCCTGATGAGTCAGGAAGAGCGCCTGTTCTACGAGAAATTGCGGGAGTATTTGGAAGACGGCTTCGACCTCGCCCGACGGCAAGGCAACCAGGGGCGTGCGCTGGGCTTCCTGATGGCCATCTTCCAGAAGATCGCGGCGTCGAGCTTCGCCGCTGTTCGGAGGACGCTGAAACGACGGCTGTTGATGCTGACGATCCACGAAGCGCTGCTGCGCGACAAGGAACTCGACATCGAGGGTCGCGAACGCCTCATGGACGAGGCGCGGGATCTCATCCATCAGGAGTTCCAGCTTCCCCGAGACAGCATTGGTCGCAGCGAGGTGGATCGGGTGCTGGCCGATCTCAAGTATCGACTGGTGAAACGGCTGGATGAAGAGGCGCTGGAGCTGGCGTCAGACCCCTACGGCAGTGAATACTCCGCGACGCACGCAGAGGATGTGGCATCGGCGGTGGTCGAGATGCATCTGCCAGAAGAGCGTCTGCGTATCAGGGACCTGCTCAAGATCTTCCCAGCCCAACGGGAAACGAAGGTTCAAAAGCTGCTCGACGGATTGGGTTACCTCTGGCGACAGAACCCGAATGAGAAGGTCGTTGTATTCGCCACGTATCTCGGCACGGTAGACCTCATTGCACGCGAGATCGAGCAAGCCTACCCCGGCCAAGGAGTCGTCGTGCTCCGGGGTGGCGACCACGGAGCCAAGGTTGCTGCCGAGCGTCGCTTCCGTCAGAAGGATGGTCCTCGGGTGCTGGTCTGCACCGCGGCCGGCCGGGAGGGCATCAATCTTCAGTTCGCGCGCATCCTGTTCAATTTCGACCTGCCGTGGAATCCGATGGATGTGGAGCAGCGTATCGGCCGCATCCACCGCTATGGCCAGAACCACACGGCGCAGGTCTACAACCTGGTCCTCTCGGACACCATCGAGGGCCGTATCTTCCTGTTGCTCGATGAGAAGCTCACTGAGATCGCTCGCACGGTCGGCAAGGTCGACGACCAGGGCAATGTCGCCGAAGATCTGCGAGCGCAGATTCTTGGGCAGCTCTCTGAGCGCCTGAACTACGACCGCCTCTACCAGGAGGCGCTCTCAGACCCAGAGCTCAAGAGGACCCAGGTCGAGCTGGAAGCGGCCTTGTCGAACTCGCGTGAGGCAAGGCAAGTCGTGTTCGACCTCTTCCAGGACCTGGAAGGCTTCAGTCTTGATGACTACAAGCCATTCTCGGACGTGTCGTCGAGCTTGGATCGCTTAGTACGGTTCCTGTCTGCAGCTGCCACCGAACGTCAACAGAAGCTCATCAAGGTCGACGACGACACCTACGATCTGGTGACCGTTGATGGCGCTCGTTGCGCCCGTTTTACATTGAACCGCGACACCGCCACGAGCCGCGATGATGTTGAGCTGCTCGGCCTTGATCACCCGCTGATCCAGGAAGAATTGGGCCGCTGGCGCAGCATGCCGCCGGAGGACGTCGGGATTGCCGTGACGGGCGACGTTGACACCCCGATCCTGTTGTCACTCTGGATGGTCGAAGCATCGACTGGAAACGGCGAGCGCCGAGTCGTGGTTCAACCGATTGCTGTCAGGCAGGACGGTGCTCGCGTACCTGCGGTTGAGCGACAGGCCGAGCGCTACCTGCAGGCACCGACCACTTCGCCGAGGTTCTCGCCAGAAGAGCGGCTTGAGCTCTTCGCCCACGCGGTCGAGCCGACCTTGCAGCGGGAGCTGAAGCACAAGGGGGCGGCGAATGGGGATGGCAGCTATTCAGCGGAGTTGATCGGCTACGTCGAGATTTTGCGTGATGAAATTAGCGCCAATGCCTCATAGCGTTGGTACTATGTACAGCTCAGTACGAGTCTGTGTTTCGCAGATGCCACGAAACAAGATGAAGGGATAGTCCAGTGTCAAGCTATAAGTCCAGAAAAGCAACGCTGAAAGCCATTGCGAAAAGCAGAGACTCTGCGGTTATCTCCTATGTAACCGGAGATAGGCGTCAGCTGGAAACTCAGATCTCACCCGAGATTATAGATTTATTTGTTGAACATCTGGACGACATCGGCCCAACAAAAAAGATATCGTTACTTCTTTATACGAATGGAGGAGATACAGCCGCTGCTTGGCGGCTTGTGAACTTGCTTCATACATTCTGTGACGAACTCGAGGTGATCATTACCGCGAAGGCCTTAAGCGCCGGGACGTTGATTTCACTCGGGGCAAATAAGATTGTTATGACGAAGCAAGCAGCTCTCGGGCCAATTGACCCAAGCATTAATCACCCTCTCAATCCGCTGATACCCAATGCACCTCACGTGAAAGCGCCAGTTAGCGTGGAGGCGATCAGAGGCTATTTGGATGCGGCAACGGAGCTTGGCATCAAGGATGCGTCTAGCCTCACTCAAATCCTTGTTGACCTGTCAAATAAAGTTCATCCTCTCGTCCTTGGTCAAATATTCCGATCTCGGGAGCAAATTAGATTTCTGGCCAAGAAGCTCCTAAAGCGCCAAGTGGACGACGAACAAAAGACAAAAGAAATCATTGATTTTCTTTGCGCTGAGTCCGGGAGCCATGATTACACTATCAATCGAAGAGAAGCTCGTGAACTTGGTCTTAATATCGAAAATCCATCTGACGAGCTCTATGGTCTATTGAGGAAGCTGCATCTCAGCTATGTGGATGAGCTCAAGCTATTGGAACCATACGATCCATACAGCCTGCTGGGCGCGAACCAGACTACTGACTATACACTTCCGCGAGCGGCCATCGAAAGCGTCAAAACGGGAAGTCACAAGTTTCTGTCGGAAGGCACGTTGACAAAAACGGTCACCCAGCAAGTTGGGCCAGCTGGGCCTTTCATGCAAGACATGATCAATGACAATCGAAAATTCGAAGGCTGGAGAAAGACGTCATGAACTACTTTCACCCCACTGCAGATGCTCGAGGATTTTTTCAATCCAATTCGTCAGCGGGTAACGCTTCACTCACCAGCACGGCTGTTTCCGGAAATCTAAGTGATCTAATGAGAAATGCCACAGTTGTTCGGGTTAGCATTCCTAGCCCGCACAAGTCCCCTACATGCGCCGAGCCTAGGCAAGGCACCAGCACAAACGTGGTCGAAGGCTAAGAGATAATCGAACATGAGAGGAATGCAGCCTCTGCCGCACGTCTGGCGACCAGCCCAGGCAGCATTTTTCCTCCGCCATAGACCCAGCGGCGCAGTTCCTGACTGGCAGTAGCCCAATCCCGCTGATTGACCCGCCGCCGCAGCGTCGAGGTCTGCAGCCGCCCGGCGCCGAGGTTGAACGTGAAGTCGACGATGGCGGCGAGCCGTCCCTCGGGCTCGGTGGCCAGCACGGGGCAGTAGCGCAACGTCGCGTTGAGCGCTGTCATGAGGTCGGCGGCCAGATAGCCTTCGGCCTCGGCCTCCGTGATCGGCGGATGCTTCGGATCGCACAGATGCCCATAGCCGATCGTCGGATAGCCTGCCGGGCAGATGTACGGATAGGCCCGGTTGGGATCGTGCTTGGGCACGCGATGGAAGCCCTCGAAGCGTTTGGCCAGATCGATGGCCGCTTGGGGAACCGCGATCACGGCCGCACCCGGTCAAACACGCGGCCGAGGAACCAGAAGTTCAGCACCCCGGCCCACAGGGCTTGATCGGCCTCGGTCCAGGAGTGCAGGACCGCGGCGCCCCAGTCGCTGCCGACGTTGATGGCAGCCACGAACGCCGCCGTCTTGGCCGCGCAATACAGCGCCATGAACCAGTAGGTGATCACCGGGCGGACGCTGACCGACAGCGCATCGGCCCAGCGAACGCGGGACCGCTGACCTTGGGCAGCGACCGACTCCCGCAGGGCCTCGATGGCACCGGTGTTCCACGCGGCATCGGCCCCGGCACCGATCTCGGCCATGCGCTGGGCGCCGCGCAGCTTCTCGAACTCAAGCGCCTTGTCCTGCATCGCCAGTTCGTGGCTGCGCTCGCCCTTGCGGTCCAG
>Ga0164243_10011467_pt1 | contig 12638 bp, 15 predicted proteins | sample OricompcompostOP_FD_108781 | JGI IMG/M metagenome (GOLD analysis project Ga0164243, IMG submission 108781) | Organic Plus compost microbial communities from Emeryville, California, USA - Original compost - Organic plus compost (OP) | ecosystem: Engineered > Solid waste > Mixed feedstock >...
ATTTCTTGCCGTGCTGTTCGGAGAGGATGCGGTTGAGCAAGGTGGTCTTGCCGGCACCGAGATAGCCGGTCAGCACCGTGACGGGGGTCTTGTCGGACATGAAATGGCTCGGTCTGCTCCCCTCCCCCTTGTGGGGAGGGGTCGGGGGTGGGGGTCTCGCGACCCCTCAGATCAAGGCCGCGCTGAGCGTTGTTATATTGTGCCGGATGAGGTCGATGTAAGTGGGGGCGTCGCCTTTTTCGTCCGTCAGGGCGTCGGAATAGAGCGTGCCGCCCAGTTTCGCCCCGGTTTCATCGGCAATCCGCTTCAGGAGGCGCGGATCGCTGATATTTTCCAGAAACACCGCCGGAATCTTCTGCTTTTTGATCTGCTGGATGATGCGGGCGACGTCGCGGGCCGAGGCCTCCGAATTGGTGGAGACGCCCTGCGGGGCGATGAAATCCAGCCCATAGGCGTCCTCGAAATAGCCGAAGGCGTCATGCGTCACGATCACCTTGCGCCGCTCGGCCGGGATCTTGTCGACAGCCTCCCGCACCTGCCGATCGAGCGCATCGAGCTTGCCGAGATAGGCCGCGGCGTTCGCGTCATACACAGCCTTGCCGGCGGGGTCAGCGGCGATCAGCCCGTCGCGGATATTGGCGACATAGAGTTTCGCATTCGCCACCGATTGCCAAGCATGCGGATCGCCATCGTCATGGCCATGTCCATGGCTGTGACCATGTGCGCCCGCCATCTTGCGCGGCTTCACGCCCTTGCTGGCAACGATATTCACCGCCTTTGACTTTGACGATTTCATCAGCCGGCCGATCCAGCCTTCGAAGCCGAGGCCATTGGTGACGATCACCTTCGCATCGGCCACCACCTTGGCATCGGCGGGCGACGGCGAATAGACATGCGCATCGCCATTGGGTCCGACGAGGCTGCGCACCGCCACGCGATCGCCGCCGACATTCTCCACCATATCGGCAATGATCGAGAAGCTTGCCACCACCGGCAGCTTCTCCTGTGCGAGCACAGCCGAAGCCGGCGCCAGCAGCATCGCCGCGATAAGGATCATGCGCCTCGTCAACATCATTGGCTCCTCAACTCCTCAGGCTTCGAGATGGCGCGCCGGAAACAACTGCCGCAACAGGCCGCCAACGCGGCCGAACAGCAGCGAGATGGCATAGAGAATGCCGGCCACGAGAATGACGGCCGGCCCCGCCGGCGCCGATGTGTGGAATGACAATAGCAAGCCGGCATAACCCGAGATCGCGCCGGCCGTCGCCGACACCATGATCATGGTGGTGATGTCGCGCGCCCAGAAGCGGCCGATGGCCGCCGGCACCATCATGATGCCGACCGCCAGCAAGGTGCCGAGCGCGTGAAAGCCCGACACCAGATTGACCACCAGCAGTGCCAGAAAAATCAGATGCGCCGGGCCACCGGCATGGCTGACCGACCGCAGATAAAGCGGATCGACGCATTCCAGCACCAGCGGCCGATAGATCAGCGCAAGGCCAATCAGCGTCACTGTCGTGTTGACGGCGATCAGCAGCAGCGTCTGGTCATCCAGCGCCAGCACGCTGCCGAACAGAAAGTGCAACAGATCGATATTGGTGCCGCGCATCGAGATGATGGTGACGCCGACCGCGAGCGAGATCAGGAAGAACACCGCCAGCGATGCGTCCTCTTTCAATTGCGTGGCACGCGACACCAGTCCGGCCATCAGCGCGACTACGAAGCCGGCGATCAGGCCGCCCGCCGTCATCGCGAAAATGTTGAGGCCGGAAATCAGAAACCCGATAGCGGCGCCCGGCAGCACTGCATGCGCCATCGCGTCGCCGACGAGCGACATCCGCCGCAGCATCAGGAAGACGCCGATCGGCCCTGCGCCCAGCGCCAGCACGAACACGCCGACCAGCGCCCGGCGCATGAAGTCGAATTCGATGAAGGGATTGAGGAAGAGGTCGTAGAGCATGTCAGCCGCGCGCTCCGTAACCCTCGCCCCAGTCAAAGTCGGATGTTTCCGACTTTGACCCATCTGAAATGTCCGAACTCGGGAGCACCCGAGTTCCGATGGGAGAGGGTGGCGAGGGCCGAAGGGCCGAGCCGGGTGAGGGGTCGGTGCGGACAAGTGACCCCTCACCCGTCGCGCTCGCAAGCTCCCGCGCCACCCTCTCCCGCAAGGGGAGAGGGAAAAAGAAAAGCATCAAGCCGCGCATGCATGCGCCCGTTCGTCAAAGGCTTCGCACATGTGCCGGGCCTTTTGCAGATTCTCCGCTGTCAGCACGGTCGCGGTATCGCCCCAGGCGACTTTCTCCCGTGCCAGCAGCAGCGTTTCAGGAAAGTTGGCGCGCACCAGATCCATATCGTGCAACGCCGCCAGAATGGTGCGGCCTTCGCGGTGCCATTGCTGCACAAGGTCGATGAGATCGGCCGAGGTCTTGGCATCGATGGCGTTGAACGGCTCGTCCAGCACGACCAACCGCGCGTCCTGTAATAACAGCCGCGCGAACAGCATCCGCTGCATCTGCCCGCCGGACAGCGTGCCGATCGCCCGGCGCTCGAAACCTGTAAGCCCGACCGCCGCGATCGCCTCGCTGATGCGATTGTGATCCGCCTTGCCGATGCCGCCGAACAGGCCTGTGCGCCGCCACAGACCCATGGCTACGAAGTCATAGACATTGATCGGAAAGCTGCGATCGATCTCGGCCGCCTGCGGCAGATAGGCGATGTCACGCGTCGACAAGCCATTCAGATTGACCTGGCCGGACAGCGGCTTGAGCGCGCCGACGATGCCTTTGAACAGCGTTGACTTGCCGGCGCCATTCGGCCCCACCACCGCCAGCAGCGCGCCGCTTGGCACGACGCCGCTGAGGTGATGCACCGCCGGGTGGCGCTCATAGCCGAGCGTCAGGTCGCTGAGCTGCAATTGCGCGGTCATCAATTCAGCGCCCAATAGGTGGCGGCCCAGATCAGCGCAATCAGACCAAAAGCGATGGCCAGCCGCTGCAGCGCCGACAGGCGCAGGATCGAGGGCGCGGATGCGCTCGGCGGATGGGCCTGCCCTTCAGGATGATGGTGGTGATGCGCGCTCATGGGATGCCGGCAAACTCGTTGAGACCCTTGTTATAGTATAACATTCCGCGACGCCAAGGGTTTGCGCGGCGGGCTGCGGCTGCCGCGCCGCACGTCATGGGAACCCGGCAAGAACCGCCCCGGCCCTCCCATCCACCGGCTTTGTTGCCAAACCCTGCGGCAGCGGTCCAAGGTGGATTCGCCCAATGTCGCGCCGGGAAAGGTACCCGGCCCCTCCCCCAAGCCGGCCAGAGTGATGAGCGAACAGCGCAACCGCATTTTTTCCATCGGCGAAGTCATGATCGAGATGATCCGCGACAGCGATGGCCGCTTCATCCAGGGCTGCGGCGGCGACACCTTCAATACGGCGGTCTATCTGGCGCGCAGCGGATTGCCGGTCACTTATGTCACAGCCTTGGGCGACGACCCCTATTCCGACCGGATCGTGTCGCTGGCCACCGCCGAAGGCATAGCCACCGATCAGATCATCCGGGTGAAGGGGCGGATGCCGGGCCTCTACATCATCGAGACCGACGACAAGGGCGAACGGAGTTTTCTGTATTGGCGCGATAGCGCCCCCGCCCGCGAATTGTTCGAATTGCCGCAATGGGCCAGCATCGCCGAAGCGTTGGTGTCGGCGCGCATCATCTATTTTTCCGGCATCACGCTGTCGCTTTATTCGAATGCGGGCCTTGGCCGCTTCTTCGCCATTCTGGAAATGGCGCGACAGGCCGGCGCGAAAGTGGTGTTCGATGGCAATTACCGGCCGCGCAACTGGAAGGGCGATATTCAGCGCACGCGCCGCGTCTATATGGAAGCGCTGAAGCGCGTCGATATCGCGCTGCCGACCTATGACGACGAAGCCTTGCTGTGGGGCGATCAGTCGCCGGACGCGACCATCGCGCGCCTGCAGGCCTTTGGCATCGCCGAGATCGCCATCAAGACCGGGGCTGAAGGCGCGGTGGTCGCGACCGATGGCGCGCGCGAAATTGTGGCGGTGCCCGAGAAGGTGGAGCCCGTCGATACCACGGCGGCGGGCGACAGTTTCAACGCCGCCTATATGGCCGCGCGACTGTCGAACGAGAAGCCGGTCGAGGCTGCGCTGGCGGGGCACAAGCTGGCATCGCAAGTGATCCAGTATCGCGGCGCGATTATTCCCCGCACCGCGCAGGCTGTTCACTAACCCTGTGACGATCACGGCTTGCCGAGCAGCATCGCTACAGCTGCGGCGATGAAGGGCAATGGCAGGCTGGAAAGAACGCGCAGCCACACCACGCGCGCGGGCATGATCGGCAATTCGTAGGACAGCAGGCGCGGAAAGGCATAAAGCGCCCAAGCGGTGGAATAAGCGATCACCTGCGGCGCACCGGCTCCGCCCTTCAAGGCCGCAGCGCCAATGGCAAAGCCGACCATCGGCCCGCCGGGCGTCGCAGCACCTGCGGCGACTGCAATCGCAATGCCGATAATGCCGGACGAGGAGCCGAGCCAGCGCACGACAAAATCCTGCGGCAAGGCGGCGGCGATAAAGCCCGAGCCGAGCACGCCGACGCAGATGCGCGGCAGCAGCTGGATGAATTCAGTGCCGCCGCTTTTGCTGCTTTCCCGCAGCAGCGGCAGGCTGCGTCGCCACACCAGCACGCCGAGCGCGATCACGATCAGCCACAGCGCGAAGGTGACAATGAGATCGATCACGGCCGGGTCATCCCCAGCTTGAAATGCTTTTCAATCACACGCACGAGCAGGCCGGCGATAATCGGCAAGGGCAAGGCGGCGATGTAGCGCCAGCTGACAAAGTCAAAGCCGAGAAACGGCATTTCCCAGGTGACGACGCGGTTGAGGCCGACCAACGTCCAGCTGGTGATCAGCGTCACCGCGGCGGCGATGTCCGCCCCCATCCCCACAAAGGCACCGGCGATCGGGAAGATCGTGAACGGCCCGCCGGGCAGGATAATGCCGGCGCAAAAGGAAATTAGGATGCCCTTGAAGCCGGCATCGGCGCCGACCCATCGGCTGATCATCTCGCGCGGCAACAGCACGGTGAGGAATGCGGCGGTGAGACAACCGGCCAGCACCTTTGGCAGCATCGACAGAAACAGGTCGGTATCGTCCCAGACCACGGCGATGAATTTGTCGAGGCCGTCGCGCCAATAAACATAGGCCGCGCAGCTGCCGACGATCGCAATCAGCACGGCGGTTGGCCAGTCGATGGCGCGGCGTTTGCGGCGCGCAGGCGGTGGCGGCGCGGACGGCGTTGACGCAGGCGGCTCGGACGATTGCATCAGCCGCGCAGACCCGATGCCTCACGTGCCAATGCAGTGATTTTGCCGAACTCGCCCCTGGCGACAAGATCGCGCGGCGCGACCCAGGAGCCGCCGACGGCGACGACATTCGGCAGCGCCAGATAATCGCGGGCGTTGCCGAGATTGATGCCGCCGGTCGGACAGAAATGCAGATGCGGCAGCGGCTCGGCCACCGCCTTCAGCCATTTCGCGCCGCCCGAGGCCTCGGCCGGGAAGAATTTCAGGAAGGTGAAGCCGAGCTCGGCCAGCACCATAGCCTCGCTGACGGTCGCACAGCCGGGAATCACCGGCACTTCGATCTCGGTGAAGGTTTCCGCCAGCACTTCATTGGTGCCGGGACTGACCAGGAATTTTGCCCCGGCATCGATGGCAAAAGCCGCATCGACATGGCGCAGCACCGTACCGGCGCCGACCAAGCATTCGGGCACGCCGGCGGCGATTTCGGCGATGGCCGCCAGCGCCGCCTTGGTGCGCAAGGTGACCTCGATCACCGGGAGGCCACCGTCGCATAGCGCGCGAGCCAGCGGCACAGCCGTCTCGGCACTGTCGATGGTCAGGACCGGAATGACCGGCGCGCGCTTCAGGAGCGAGGAAATGTCGGAATCGGACATGATCGAAAACACATGCATCCGAAGATCGCGCTGTTCAAGCTTTTAGCGGCCGAAACTGGCGATGTTCCGATCACTTCTACGAGCCTTTCTGTCACCGTGCGTGTGCGGATGTTATCCTCGCTCAGGCGAAGTGGCGGGTGAGGAACAGGCCGGCGAACAGCCCGATCAACGCCAGCGCCACCGATCCGACAACATAAAGCGCGGCAAGGCCGGGTTCGCCGCGCTCATAAAGCAGCGCGGCATCGAGCGAAAAGGCCGAGAAGGTGGTGTAGCCGCCGAGAATGCCAGTAGTCAGAAACAGCCGCCACTCTTGCGAGGAGCCGCCTTTCAGCGCGAACCAGCCGGCAATCAGCCCCATCGCCAGCGACCCGGTGACATTGACGATGAAGGTGCCCCAGGGAAATTGCGTCCCCCACCAGCGGGCAGCGCCGACATTGACCGCGTGGCGCAGCATCGCGCCAAACCCGCCGCCTAAAAAGACAATGAGGTATCTCATTGTTGCCGCTTCCCTTTTTCCTGCTGTCGGGCCTCTGCTGGACTGACGTTATGGCTGAAATTGCGGTTGCGTCCAGCCATCCCCGCGGTCATGGTCCGCCCGTTATGCACTCTCTCGACCAATTCGCACGCACCAAACTGGCCGACCGTGACGACCAGCGGCTGCGCCGCGCCATCGTCGAAACGGAGCCGGGCGACGGCGTTCATGTCGTCCGCAATGGCCGGCGCCTGCTGTCTTTTTGCAGCAATGACTACCTCAATCTTAGCCACCATCCGGCGGTGAAACAGGCGGCTGCCGAGGCCGCGCAGACCTATGGCGCCGGTGCCGGCGCCTCGCGACTCGTCACCGGTAGTCACCCGCTTTACGCGCAGCTGGAAGCGCGGCTGGCGCGGCTGAAAGCTACGGAGAAGGCTTGCGTTTTCGGCTCGGGCTATCTGGCCAATACCGGCATTATCCCCGCGCTTGCGGGTCGCGGTGACCTGATCCTGATCGACGAACTGGCGCATGCCTCGATGAATGCGGGCGCGCGATTGAGCGGCGCGGATATCCTCGTCTTCCGTCATAACGATGTCGGTCATGCGAAGGCGCTGCTCGGCCAGCATCGCGGCCGCTACCGCCACGCGCTGATCGTCACCGAACATGTGTTTTCGATGGATGGCGACCTCGCGCCCTTGCCGGAGTTATCCGCGCTCGCACAGCAGCATGATGCATGGCTGTTGAGCGATGATGCGCATGGCGTCGGCGTGGTATCGAAGCAGGTATCGGCGTCGCAAGTGCCGCTGCAGATGGGCACCTTGTCGAAGGCGATCGGCAGCTATGGCGGCTATTTATGCGCGTCCGGCGATGTCATCGACCTGATGCAAAATCGCGCGAGGACGCTGATCTATTCCACCGGCCTGCCGCCCGCCGTCATCGCCGCTGCGATTGCCGCACTCGACATCATCGCTGCCGATCCTGTTTTTGCTTCTCTCCCCTTGCAGAAGGCGCGCGCCTTCACCCAAGCCGCCGGCTTGCCATTAGCGGAAAGCCCGATCGTGCCGGTGACCATTGGCGCCGCCGACGCTGCGCTTGAAGCCGCGAAGATGCTGGAAAATGAAGGCTTTCTCGTCGTCGCCATCCGTCCGCCGACTGTCCCCGACGGCACGGCGCGCCTTCGCATCACCTTCAACGCCGCGCAGCCGGACGACGCTATCGCCCGGCTGGCCGATATTCTATCCACGCGCATCGGGAGGTCGTAATGCCTGCTCTTTTCGTGACAGCCACCGGCACCGATATCGGCAAGACCTTCGTGACAACGAATCTTATCCGCCATCTGCGCGAAAAGAAGATCGCGGTTGACGCGCTGAAACCAATCGTCAGCGGCTTCGATCCGCAGCATGCAGACCGAAGCGATAGCGGCGCGCTGCTGCAGGCGCTTGGCCGGTCACTCAGCGAAGAGGAGATCGCGGACATATCCCCTTGGCGGTTCGCTGCACCGCTGTCGCCGGACATGGCGGCGCGTCACGACGGCAAGGAAGAAGTTGCGTTCGATCAGCTTCTGTCCTTCTGCGAAGCCGCGATCGAGGACGCCGACGGCGCCTTGCTGATCGAGGGCGTCGGCGGCGTGATGGTGCCGCTCGATCAGGAGAATACCGTACTCGACTGGATCGCCGAACTGGACATCCCGTCCATCCTCGTCGCCGGCAGCTATCTCGGCGCCATCAGCCACACGCTGACGGCGGCCGAGGTCATGGATACCGAAGGCTGCGCATTATCCACCATCGTCGTGTCGGAAACCGAAGGCAGTCATGTGCCGCTGTACGAGACGGCGGCCACGATTGCGCGATTGCTGCCCGGCATCGATGTGGTGACGCTGCCCCGCCTTGCGCCGGGAGCCGACCATCCGGCTTTCGGGCAGATTGCGAAAAGCGCAGGATTGCTCTGACGCGGTGGATTTCTACGAATTATCCCGCAGCACGCTGGCGATCGTCCGGGTGAGGAAAGCCACGTCCTCTTCGCTCATCGTCAGCGCCGGCGTCAGATAGATCACATTCGCAATCGGCCTAATGAAGGCTCCGCGCGCGATGAAGGCGCGCCGCCACTTGTTCACGTCATCGAGGTGATCGAGTTCGACCACGCCGATCGCGCCGCGCACGCGGACATCGACCACGCCAGGCAAGTCACGGCAGTCTTCTATCCCCGCGCGAAGCCAGCCCTCGATGGCGGCGGTTTGTTTCAGTCGTTCGCCATCTTCAAACAGATCTAGCGACGCATTGGCGGCGGCGCAGCCCAGCGCATGCGCCATGTAGGTCGGCCCGTGCATCAAAGCGTGCGCCGGATCGTCCGACCAGAAAGCCTCGAACACCTTGCGGCGCGCCACCGTTGCCGCCAGCGGCAGCGTGCCGCCGGTCAGCGCCTTTGATAATGTGATGATATCCGGCACGACATCGGCGCTGTTGCAGGCGAACATCGTGCCGGTGCGGGCAAAGCCGGTAAAAATCTCATCGAAGATCAGCAGCAGATCATAACGGTCGGCGAGGCGACGCAACCGCTTCAGCACGACGGGGTCATGGAAGAGCATGCCGCCGGCGCCCTGCACCAGCGGCTCGACAATGATCCCCGCCAGCCGCTCGGCATTGTTCTCCAGCAAGGCTGTCAGAGCTTGTTCTTTCTCCTCATCCGTCGGCAGCTCGGCCATCACATGCCGATGCAACAATCCGGCAAAGGCATTGTGCATCCCGGCGTCGTCCGAGATCGCCATCGTCGCCAGCGTGTCGCCGTGATAGCCGCCGCGAAAATACACAAATGTATCGCGCTTCTTTTGTCCCCTGTTGAGCCAGTACTGGATCGCCATCTTCTGCGCGACCTCGACGGCGACCGAACCCGACTCCGTAAAGAACACGCGATCGAGATCCCCCGGCAGCATCGCCGCGAGGCGACGCGCCAGCGTCAGCGCCTGTTCATTGACAAGCCCGCCGAACATCACATGCGGCATCACCGCAAGCTGTCGCTGCACAGCATCGGCAATATGTGGATGATTATAACCGTGGCAGGCGGTCCACCACGAGGCGATGCCGTCCACTAATTCACGGCCATCGCTAAGATGAATGCGCGTGCCTTGGGTGCGCACCACCGGCAGCGGCAGCGGCGCCGTCTTCATCTGCGCATAAGGCAACCAGATGTGATCAAGCCCGCTGCGATACCAGTCGGGGCCGTCGCGCATATCCGCGCGACCCATCACACCTGCATCGCGCGCAGGCCGAGGCGATTGAGCAACTGGCTATCGCGATCGGCGAGCGGATTGGGCGTCGTCAGCAGTTTCGGACCATAGAAAATCGAATTGGCGCCGGCGAGGAAACACAAAGCCTGCATCTCGTCGGTCATGTCCTCGCGGCCGGCGGACAGCCGCACCATCGAACGCGGCATGGTGATGCGTGCCACCGCAATCGTGCGCACGAAATCGATCCGATCGAGCGCCGCGCCTTGCGCGAGCGGCGTGCCTTCCACCTGCACCAGCAGATTGATCGGCACGCTTTCCGGATGCGACGGCAAGGTTGCTAGCGCATGGATCATGCCGACGCGATCATCCTCGCCCTCGCCCATGCCGACAATGCCGCCGCAGCAGACATTAATGCCGGCGTCGCGCACATGCGCCAGCGTATCGAGCCGATCCTGATAGGTGCGCGTCGAGATGATGTCGCCGTAGAATTCCGGCGAGGTGTCGAGATTATGGTTGTAATAATCGAGACCGGACTCTTTCAGGCGCTGCGCCTGCGGGCTGGTCAACATGCCAAGCGTGACGCAGGTCTCCATCCCCATCGCCCGCACGCCTTCAATCATCGCGCAGACCTTGTCGAGATCGCGATCCTTCGGCGAGCGCCAGGCCGCGCCCATGCAGAAGCGGCTGGCGCCGGCATCCTTGGCCGCCTTGGCTTCGGCCAGCACGGCCTCGATCGCCATCAGCTTCTCGGCCTTGACGCCGGTGTCGTATTTCGCGCTCTGCGGACAATAGGCGCAATCCTCGGGGCAGCCGCCGGTCTTGATCGACAGCAGCGTCGAGACCTGCACCTCGGTCGGATCGAAATGGGCGCGGTGCACCGATTGCGCCTGGAACATCAGGTCCGGAAATGGCAGCGCGAACAGGGCGGCGATTTCTTCGCGGGTCCAATCGTGGCGGGCGGCGGCCGCCAGGGTGGCCGGAGAAAAGCGGGTGGTGTCGAGGATGGCGGTCGTCATCGGTGCTCCCGGCGCGCGGCGCAGTGTCGGCTTGATGCGCCTTCCGCCAGCGGTATCATCCTCTGGCGGCGAGGCTGCATCCATGCCGGTTTCATGTCACAGTGCCGCCGACAAGCCAAGATAGCGACTTAATCAGGCTGACAGGGTGCGGACGTCCCGCCCTGATGGAGGAAAAGGCAATGGTCTCGCGTCGTGCATTTGTGGCTGGTGCAGGAATCGCCATCGTCTCGCCTGGCCTCCGGCGGGCCCATGCCCAGCATGCAGGCCATGACCCGGTCTATTCCAATTTGACCGATCCGAACGTCAAAACCGCGCCCTCCGACACCATGAAGCAGCAGCAGGTGTTCGACTCACCGGCGCCGCCAGCCGCCCAGCAGGGGCGCTGGGTCGCCAAGGCGCCGCTGCCGCTGCCGCGCAGCGAAATGGCCTGGGCCACCGTGCTGAACGATCAGATGCACATCGTCGGCGGCTATGGCGAGCAGCGGGTCGATCAGCCCTATCATCATGTCTATGATCAGGCCTCCGACAAATGGTTCGACGCGCCGTTCCTGCCGCGCGGCGCCAACCACGTCGGCGTCGTGGTCGCCAACGGCAAGCTTTATGCGCTCGGCGGTTTTGTCGAGCAGAACCGCAAGCCCGATAATCTGTGTTTCGTGCTGGACGACAATCGCTGGCAGCCGATCGCGCCGTTGCCCAAGCCTTTTGCGGCGATCGGCTGTGCGTCCGTGAACGGTATGATCTATGCGATCGGCGGCGCGGTCGGCGACACCTTCGCGACCAAGAAATCGGTCGACTGGCATCTCGCCTATGATCCGCGCATCGACCAATGGGCCGCCCGCGCGCCGATGCCGACCGGCCGCGACCATACCGGTACGCTGACGGTGAATGACAAGATCCACGTGATCGGCGGGCGAGTGGATTCTTTCCACACCAACTCCAACCTCCATCACGCCTATGACCCCAAGGCCGACAAATGGGAGCCGCGCGCGCCGCTGCCGACCGCGCGCTCCGGCCACGGTGCAGTGCTCTATCGCGGCAAGATTTTTGTCATGGGCGGCGAAGGCACCAACCGGGTATTCGGCCAGAACGAGGCCTATGACCCCGACAAGGACACTTGGGAATCCTACGCGCCGATGCTGACGCCACGGCATGGCCTCGGCGCCGTGGCGATCGGCGATTTTATCCATGTCGCGGGCGGCGGCCCGGTGATGGGCGGCAGCTTCCAGAGCGCCATCCACGAGGCCTTCACCCTGACCTAAGGCATGGCCCCGCCGGCCGGATTGCCTATCCGCGCCTGAGGGCTTAGGACAGCGCCCGAACCTCTTCTTCGACTGATCTGTGAGCCATCATGACCGACCCATTCCCCGACCGCCTGTCCGTCGATCCCGATAGCCCTCATTACAATGAGGAATTGCTGTCCCGCGAGATCGGCATCCGCTTCGAGGGCAAGGAAAAGACCAATGTCGAGGAATATTGCATCAGCGAGGGCTGGATCCGCGTCGCGGCCGGTGCCGCCAAGGATCGCTTCGGCAAGCCGCTGACCATCAAGCTGAAGGGCAAGGTCGAGCCCTATTTCAAGGATCAGGCTCAAGCCTGACTTTGAAGAACAAGACACGGCCGGACGATTGCTCCGGCCGTGTTGCTATTTACGAGCAGTCCTTACGCAGCCATTGGCTTCTGCGTGCCTTCAATCTGGATGCGGAAGCCCGACCGCACATTCGGCCAGTAATCCCAGATCGCCTTGTGATGCGTGCAGCGATTGTCCCAGAAGGCAATCGAATGCGGACGCCAGCGAAAGCGGCAGGTCCATTCCGGCTTGTTGCAATGGTCGATTAGGAATTGCAGCACGCGCTCGCCTTCAAGACGCGGCACATCGTTGATCTTGGCGGTGAAGTCGGTGTTGACGAAGATCACCTTCTTGCCGCTCTCCGGATGCTTGATGATCACCGGATGCAC
>Ga0164243_10011468_pt1 | contig 12638 bp, 7 predicted proteins | sample OricompcompostOP_FD_108781 | JGI IMG/M metagenome (GOLD analysis project Ga0164243, IMG submission 108781) | Organic Plus compost microbial communities from Emeryville, California, USA - Original compost - Organic plus compost (OP) | ecosystem: Engineered > Solid waste > Mixed feedstock >...
ATGGGTCGACCCCAGCGGCGGCGAATGGTTCGACTCCACCGAACCCTTTTCCGGAGACGTCTGGGCCAGGATCCCGCGCGGCGGACCGGCCGACGTCGACCGTGCCGTCGCCGCGGCACGCGGGGCCATGCAGGGGCCGTGGGCGGCCCTTACGCCCACCGCGCGCGGCAAGCTGATGGCGCGCCTGGCCGCCCTGATCGAGGAAAACGCCGAACGGCTGGCCGACGTAGAGGCCCGAGACAACGGCAAGCTGGTCAGCGAAGTGCTCGGCCAGGTCCGTTATGTGGCGCAGTACTTCTATTACTACGGCGGGCTGTGCGACAAGATCGAAGGCAGCGTCATCCCCATCGACAAGCCGGGCGTGCTGAACTACACCACCCACGAACCCGTGGGCGTGGTGGCCAGCATCACGCCCTGGAATTCCTCGCTGCTGCTCACCTGCTGGAAGCTGGCGCCGGCGCTGTGCGCGGGCAACGCCTTCGTGGCCAAGCCTTCCGAATTCACCTCGGCCTCGCTGTTCGAGCTGGCCCGGCTGGTGGCGCAGGCGGGCTTTCCGCCCGGCGTGTTCAACGTGGTCACGGGCTATGGCGCCGACGTGGGCGAAGCGCTGATTTCGCATCCCGACGTGGCGCGCGTGGCCTTCACCGGCGGAGACCAGGCGGGGCGCCGCGTGGGCGCGCTGGCCGTCTCGCACCTCAAGCGGGTCACGCTGGAACTGGGCGGCAAATCGCCCAACATCGTGTTCGACGACGCCGACCTGGAGCAGGCCGCCAACGGCGTCATCACCGGCATCTTCTCGGCCGGCGGCCAGACTTGCATGGCCGGCTCGCGCGTGCTGGTGCAAGAGTCCATCCACGACCGCTTCGTCGAGCTGATGCTCGCCCGCACCCGGTCGGCCAAGGCGGGCGACCCCAGGCAGCCCGACGTGCAAATCGGGCCGATCTCCACACGGCCGCAGTTCGACAAGATCATGCAGTACATCGACATCGCCAAGAAGGAAGGCGCGCGCTGCGTGGCGGGAGGACGCGCGCTGACGGGGCCGGGATACGGGGCGGGACAGATCGTCGAGCCCACCATCTTCGTCGACGTGGACAACACCATGCGCATCGCGCAGGAAGAAGTCTTCGGCCCGGTAGCGGCGGTCATCCGCTTCAAGGACGAGCAGGACGCCATCCGCATCGCCAACGATACGCGCTTCGGGCTGGCCGCCGGCATCTGGACGCAAAGCCTGCAACGCGCCATGCTGCTCAGCGCCAAGATCAAGGCCGGCACGGTCTGGGTCAACAATTACCGGGCCATCAGCTATACCTCGCCCTTCGGCGGTTTCAAGGACAGCGGCCTGGGCCGCGAGGGCGGGCTGGAGGCCGTGCGGGAATACCTGGAAACCAAGAGCGTATGGATTTCCACCTCGCCGAACATGCCCGATCCTTTCGTCAGGAAATACTAGCCAACGGCTCGCCCATATAATCCATCTTCTATAGGACCGGGGCAGGCGCGGCGCCCCTATTCCTTCAACAACGAAGGCCCGACGCCGGCAACGTACTGCGATCGGGCTTATTTATTCGTTCTTCGGAGCCTGCACATCTCCCATGGCCAGGACAAAAAAATCTACCGATGATGCACCGGCGCAACCGGCCGTAGGCGTCGAAGCGCTACCGCGCAGCGAGCAGGCATACCGATACCTGCGCAACGCGATTCGCGCCGGCGACTTCAAGCCGGGCGACCGGCTGCGCGAAGCGGATCTGGCAACGGCCATCGGCCTGAGCCGCACCCCCATCCGCGAAGCGTTCGCCCGGCTGGAGGCAAACCGCCTGGTCATCAACGACCCGGCACGCGGCCTGGTCGTGACCGAGCTGGATTTCAGCGCGGTCAACGAACTGTATTTCATGCGTGAAGTGCTGGAAGGCACGGCTGCGCGCCTGGCGGCACAGCATGCTTCCGAAGTGGAACTGTCGATACTGCAGGACCTATGCGAACAGTACCGCGAGATCGCCACCAGCGAGTCCCAGGCCGGCCTCAGCCTGAAAAACCGCCAGTTCCACGACATGCTGTGCCAATGCGCCCACAACCGGTATTTGATGGATACCGTGAACACGCTGCACGATTCGCTTTCCCTGCTGGGCAACAGCGTCCTGACCCAGCATGACCGCGCCCACGAAACCCTGCAGGAACACGAGGCGGTGATCGAGGCGATCTGCCGGCGCGATCCCGACGCCGCCGAAGCCGCCATGCGCCAGCACATCCGCCTGGCGCAAAAAGCGCGCATGAAGCAGATATTCGCCCAGTCGCATCTCTGACGCGGCGCCACCCCGAGGCAAACGCAATGCAATGAGGCCGGGCTTCGCCAGGAAGTCCGGCCTCATGCTTTTTCGGGACTGCATCGGCGCCCTTGCGGCCGCCGATACGCTTCAGGCGGAACGCCCTAGGCAGCAGCCCTTGCTTGCTGCGCAACGTAGGCCGCCGCGCTTTCCCCCGCCAGCTTGCCGAATACCGAGCCCGACATCAGCCCGGTTCCGCCAGGATAGTTTTCGTAAAACAGCCCGCCCACCAGTTCGCCCGCCGCATACAGGCCCGGCAGGGATTGGTCGGTCATGTCCTGGACCTCGCCGCGCGTATTGATCTGCAGGCCGCCGAACGTAAACGTGATGCCGGTCGTCGTGACGTAGGCCACATACGGCGGCTCGTCGATGGGCAAGGCCCAGTTCGACTTCGGCGGGCTGATACCCGTGGTGCACTTGCCGTCGAGCACGGCCGGGTTGAAAGGCTGCGGACCGCAGGCGGCGTTGAACTGCTTGATGGTTGCTTCCAACTTGGCCGGATCGAGCTCGAGCTGCTCGGCCAGGCCGGCAATGGTGGCAGATTCGGCCTTGGTCACCTGCTTGATGCGGTATTCCTCGCGCAGCTGATGCACGGTCTTCTGGTCGAATATCTGGATGGCCGTGCGGCGCGGCTGCTTCATGATTTCGCGGCCGAATTTTGCGTAGGTCAGGTTGCGGTAGTCCGCGCCTTCGTCCACGAAGCGCTCGCAATCCACGTTGACCATGATGCCCAGCGGGTATGAGTGCTTCTGGAAGTTGTCCAGCACCCAGCGGTCGCCGTAGGGCGGCGCCGAGATGTCCCACTCGCAGGCATGGCAGCTGGACCAGTTGCCGTGCGGCACGGCACCGGCGGCCAGGGCCATGTTGATGCCTTCCCCCATGTTGTGGCGCGTGCCGCGCACCCGGCACAGGTCCCAGCCCGGGCCCAGGTAGCGCACGCGCATTTCCGGGTTGGACTCGAAGCCGCCGCAGGCGAGAATGACCGCCTTGGCGCCGATCTCGGAATAGCCCTCGCGGGTGCGCACCTTCACGCCGCGTATCGTGCGGTCGGAATCCTGCAACAAGCCGATGGCGGCGGTTTCGTAGCGGATTTCTATGCCCATCTTGGCGGCTTCGGCCATCTCGGATTCGATCAGGCCGGCGCCTCCGCCCACGGCTTCGATGTTGACGCCGCCATAGAAGTGGTGCTTGCCGTCGACCACGAAAGACTGGCGGAAGTACATGGGCAGGAAGCGGATGCCATGGCTGCGCAGCCAGGCCATGGTCGGGCGCGAACGATCGATCAGTATCCAGGCCAGGCTTTCCTCGGACTGCCCGCCGGTCACGTCCATCAGCTGGTCGAAGAAGAACTGCCGGTTGTGCGGCGGCAGCACGATCTTCTCGCGCTCTTCCGGTGTAAGGTCGGGCAGGATGTCGCGGGCCACGTCTTCCAGGCCGTCGTGCGCGAAACGGAATCCGCCGGCCGTGAAATACGAGTTGCCGCCCTTTTCGCTTTCCGGCGCCCGCTCCAGCACCAGGGTGCGCGCACCCTGCTCGCACGCCGAAATGGCGGCGCACAGGGCTGCGTTGCCGGCCCCCACCACGATCACATCGAAATTTTCTTTTGCCATGAGTACCTCCTATGGGCCATCAGCCGACCCGGTTCATATATTTGATTTGCGGCGGCCGCCGCCCCAATCGCGCTAGCGCGTCCCCGCCAAGCCGTCCAGAATCAACGCCACCAATTGATCGCCCCGCACCGTCTCCATGCCGCGCACGGCCGCGACGATGCGATCCGTGCTGGCCCGCGGACAACGCTCGCCCGCGAGTTCGCGGAACTTCGCCTCGACGTCGTCCCAGGTCATGGGATTGGCCGGATCGCCCTTGGGCAGTTCCACCGTGCAGGATTCGGTCGCGCCGTCGGCAAAGCCCACCTTCAGGGCGCTGCCCCAGAAACCGATGGAGGGATCCGGCACGACGCGGATCACGCCCATCAGGCGGCGGATGTCCGGATGCCGCAGGTCGGCCTCGTCGATATCGCCGATCAGCACGCTCCAGCGCTGCAGCACCAATGCCACGTTGAACTGGATGCTCAGCCGCGCGGCCAGCAGGGTTTCGGGCGCGGGATCGTCGATCACCTTGACAGAATCGGGATGCACGCGCACCTCTACCGTCTCGATCCGGGCGCCGCGCGGCCGCCGCGCCAGGATGTCGGCGGCCGCCCCCGAGGCGGCGATGGTCAGGGTGCAGCCGTAGTACGGCCGGAAGCTGGTGTCGGCGATGGCCAGGCTGCCGTTGCCGCCCAGGCCTTCCACCAGCCTCTCGGGCCGCGCGCCGTCGCTGGCCGCGGCCAGGAACCCGCGCGGATCCTCGAATACGGTATGGGGCCCCGTGAACCCTTGGGCGGCGATCGCCGCGGCCTCGATGCCGTTGCGCGCGGCATGGCCGGCATGAAAGATCATCGTCAGCGACCCGTCCGTATGAAAGGACTGGTTGCCCGAGGCCTGGCTGCCGGCGATGCCCAGCGCCCATACGGTATGTTGCTCGTCGAGTTCGAACAAGCGGCTGGCGGCCGCAGCGCAGCCGAACGTGCCGAAGGTTCCCGTCGGATGAAAGCCGCGGTCCCAGTGGCTGGGCTGCATCGCCGCCCCAAGCCGGCCCATCAGCTCGTAACCCGCGGCCATGGCGGCCAGCATGTCGCTGCCGCTGCTCTGCTGCCATTCCCCCATGGCCAGCACGACCGGCACGATGCTGCCGCCCGGATGCGAGATCGACGGACGATGAATGTCGTTCACGCCTACGCTATAGAGCGCCACGCCGTTGGCGAACGCGGCGTCGCGCGCCGAGGTGCGCGTACCGGCAACCAGGTTGGTCGCCGGCCCGTCGATCAGATGATGCATGCCGGCCAGGGCCTGCGACACGCGCTGCGCAGGTCCGCCGCGCGTGCCCGCCATCAGGCAGCCGATGCCATCGAGCAGCAGCCGCTTGGCGTAGTCGGCCGTGGCGCCGGGCAGGTCTTCGTAGCGCAGGCCGCTGACGAACTGGGCCAGGCGCTCGGTGATGGTGCGCTCTCCGGCCGGGGTGCTGTGCTGGTTCATGTGCGCCCCTCAGTCCAGCTTGATGTTGTTGCGGGCGACGAAATCCTTCCACAGCTGGAAGTCGTGCTGGATGTTCCCGCCGAAATCCTCCGCCGAGCCGCCGGCCGGCGTGCCGAAGCGTTTGTTGAAGGCCTCTGCCACTTCGGGCATGCGCAGCACCTCGTTGACTTCTTTGTTGAGCCGTTCGACGACCTGGGGCGGGGTGCCGCGCGGCGCCACCAACCCATACCAGATGTCCAGCTTGAGATCGGGCATGCCCGCCTCCTTGGAGGTCGGCACGTCGGGCAGCAGGCTGGAGCGCTGGCGTCCGCCGATAGCCACCGCCTTGATGCGGCCCGACTTGATCAGTTCGGCCACCGCGCCGCTGTCGCCGATGTTGACCTGTATTTCGCCGGCAAGCAGCGCGGTGTTGGCCGGCCCCGTCCCGCGATAGGGCACGTGCACCATCTTGATGCCCGCCTGGACCAGGAAATCCTCGGTGGCCAGGTGCGCGATGCCGCCGGCCCCGCTCGATCCGAAAGAAAGCTTGCCCGGATTGTCCCGGGCGTAGGAAACCAGGCCCTTCAGGTCGTTGACGGGCACCGAGGGGTTGATGGCCACGACCATGGAGGTATCCACCACGCGCACGATGGGCGTGAAATCGCGCACGGGGTCGTAGCCTTGCTTGGATACCGCGGCGCTGACGGCGAAGCTGTTGGAGATGAAGGCGATGGTGTAGCCGTCGGGCGGGGTGTTGGCCACGTATTGCGTGCCCACCGAGCCTCCCGCGCCGCCGCGGTTCTCGACGATGACCGTCTGGCCCAGCCGCTGGCCCAGTTTCTCGGCAATGATGCGTCCGAAGAAATCCGATCCGCCGCCCGGGGCAAACGGAATGACCATCTTGATCGGCTTGTCGGGATACGTCGCCGCCGCGGCGGGCATGGCCAGGGCGCACAACGACGTCAACAGCGTCAAGGCAGCCTTGCTGATTACTGAGTTCATGGTTGTCTCCTGTTATGGTGGTATGAAATGAACACAGAACTTCCCGCCATCGCCGCGCGCCGTCCATGCGGCGCGGCGACGGCGATACCCTCTATCCTTCTTCTGCCGCGCGCACCTCGATGTTGAATGCTTCGTCGACCGCCCAGTGCTGCCCCGGGCCGACCACCAGGGTCGATTCGGCGTCTTCGATGATGGCGGGCCCCGCGCCCCGGTCCTGAGGCTTGAGGCTGCGGCGCGAGTGGATGCGGCAAGACAGCAGCCCGCGCGCGGGTCCGAAGTAGACGTCGCGATGCGCGGCCGCCTTGGAGGGTTCCGCATCCCAGCGCAGGCGCACGCGGGCGTCCGGCATGACCTTCTGCTGGACGGCGGCCAGGCGCAGGTTGATGACCTCGATGTCGTAGTTCTCCAGCCGGGGGCCGCAGAGCTTTTCGTAGGCCGCCTCGAAGCGCGCCTGCACGCTGGCCGGATCGATGTCCGACAGGCTCTGGCCCAGTTCGACGCCTACCTCGTAGCCTTGGCCCGCGTAGCGCAGGTCCAGCATCGGCGTGAACTGCACCGCGCCTGCGCCAATGCTCTGCAGTTCGGCGCCGGCCTCGCGGGCCAGCTCGTCGAACTTGGCGCGCAGTTCGTTCCAGTCCAGGTCCTTGAGCCTGGCGTAGTACGTGCGTACCCGGTGCACCTTGGGCGCGGCCAGCAGCATGCCCAGCGCCGAGGCCACGCCCGCGGCCGGCGGGAACACCAGGCTGCGCACGCCTAGTTTCTGCGCCACGGCGTAGGCATGCACCGGCCCCGCCCCGCCGAAGGCGATGACGGCGTGGGTGGCGGGGTCTTCGCCGTGCTCCAGGATGTGCACACGGCTGGCCAGCGCCATGTTTTCGTTGACCAGTTCATGCACGCCCCAGGCGGCGTCGAGCGCCGACATCCCCAGCGGCCGGGCCAGCCGGGTTTCGATGGCCGCCTGCGCGGCGGCGCGGTCCAGCGTCATCTTGCCGCCCAGGAAGTAGTCGGGGTTGAGAAACCCCAGCACCAGGTCGGCGTCGGTCACGGTGGGTTCGCTGCCCCCGCGGCCGTAGCACACCGGGCCGGGCTCGGACCCCGCGCTGCGCGGCCCGACCTTGAGCAGGCCCATGTCGTTGACCGACGCAATGCTGCCGCCGCCGGCGCCTATCTCGATGAGGTCGACCGACGGCACGCGGATGTTCCAGCCGCTGCCTTTCTTGAAACGTTCTACGCGGGCGAATTCGCCTTCGGTGGTGATCTTGGGCGCGTAGTCGTGGATCAACGCCGTCTTGGCGGTGGTGCCGCCGATGTCGAACGAGATGACCCGGTGTTTTGCCTGGTGGGCGGCGATGGCCGCCGCGTAGATCGTGCCCGCCGCCGGCCCCGACTCCAGTACGGCGACCGGTGTGCGCGCGGCCGCCTCGGCCAGCATCAGGCCGCCGTTGGACTGCATGACGTAGAAGGGGCAGGCCAGGCCGGCTTCCTGCAGCCTGCGCTCGATGGAACTGAGGTAGTCGCGCACCTTGGGCTGCACGTAGGCGTTGACCGCCGTCGCCAGGAAACGCTCGTATTCCCGGATTTCGGGCAGCAGTTCGTTCGACGTGCTGACCAGCATCCCGGGATCCATGTCGTGGATCACTTGCTTGGCCAGCAGTTCGTGCTTTGGGTTGCGATAGGCGTTGAGGAAACAGATGGCGATGGCTTCTGCGCCCTGCTCTTTCAGCCAGCGATATTCACGCTGCACGTCGGCGACCGAGAGCGGTGTCAGGGGTGCGCCGTCGGCGCCCATGCGCTCGGTGACGGGACGGCGCAGGTGGCGGCCGACCAGCGGCTCGGGCCGCCGGCACTGCAGGTCGTAGATGTTGTAGCGTTGCTCGCTGCCCAGCTCCAGGACATCGCGAAAGCCCTTGGTGGTCAGCATGCCGATGCGCGCGCCGCTGCGCTCGAGCACGGTGTTGGTTACCAGCGTGGTGGCATGCACGAACAGCCCCACGTCGGCCATGCCGATGTTCATCCGGGCGACCAGATCGCGCGCCCCGGCCAGAATGGGGCCGGCCGGGTCCGCGTAATCCGTCAGGCGCTTGTCGGTGATGAATTCTCCGGTCGCCGCGCAAAGCAGGGTCAGGTCGGTAAAGGTTCCACCGATGTCGGCGCCGAGGGCGTACATATGGGATTGTTTTCCTTGAGGACTACGCATGGCTGGCGTCCTCGTTGCGGTCGTCGGTCGTGTAGCCCGCTACGCGGTCCTCGGCAAGCTGGGCGGGGCTGCGTTCGCCGGGAGCGCCGAAACCGCCGCCGCCAGGCGAGCAGACTTCCATCACGTCGCCCTTGTTCAGGTACTGCACGCGAAACAGCGACGTGCCGTCGCCGCCGTTCAGGCGCACCGTGGTCGGCGTACCGTTCTCGCCGCCGAACAGGCCCTGGGCCGGATGACGGGTGCGCTGGGCCAGCACCGAGGCGCGCAGCGGATTAGCGCCCGTCAGGCGCAACCGCAGCCGCTGGCCCAGGCCTCCACGCTGGCGGCCCCGGCCGCCGGAATCGGGCAGCAGTTCTTTTTCTTCCACCAGCACGGGCGTGACCAGTTCGACGATTTCGGTCGAGACAGCGGCGCTGTTGGTCGGAAACGCGCTGCAGGCGATTCCATCGGCGGCGCTGTCGGCGCCCATGCCGCCGTGCAGGAACAGCGTGACGGCGAAAGGCTGGCCGGCGTCGCTTTCCCCGCTGAGATACACCATGGGACGCGGGCTGCCGCACTCGGCCACGACCTTGTCGGGCGCGGCCTCGGCCAGCGCGCCATAGATCAGGCTGGGCAGGATGTGGCCGACCTGGCTGCGCGCCGCGACGGCGGCGGGATAGCTGCAGTTGATGATGCTGCTTTCCGGCGCCGTGATGCGTATGGGCCGGAAGCTGCCGTCATTGATGGGAAGCTCGGGCGAGAGCAGGCACTTGAGCGCGTAGGCGCTGTAGGACGTGGTGTAGCCCAGGGTGCTGTTGATGCCGCGGCCCACCTGGGGGCTGGAGCCTTCGTAGTCCAGTTCCACGTCTTCGCCGCGGACCCGCACGGTAACGGCGACTTTCAGGTCCTGCTCGGCCGCTTCGATGTAGACCTCGTTGCGGTAATCGCCGTCGGGCAGCCGGCCGATGGCGGCGCGCATGGCGATTTCGCAAAGGGTATGGATCTTGGCGCCGATGGCGCCCATGCCGACTTCGGGCATGGAGTCCAGCAGCACGCCCACGCGCGACACCACGTAGTCGCCCGCGGCCAGCATGGCCTCCAGGTCGCCGACGACCTGGTCGGGCAGCCTGACGTTGGCGCGAATGATGTCGAACAGCAGCGCATTGGAGCGGCCCCCCGAGCGCAGCGGCACCACGGGCAGGCGCAGGCCCTCCTCGAACAGCTCGCGCGCGTCGGCCACGAAGCCGCGCCCGCCGATGTCGGCCATGTGGGCAATGACAGCCACGAAGCCTTCGACCTTGCCGTCGACGAAGATGGGAATGGCGATGTTGAAGTCGGGCAAGTGCCCGGCGCCCAGCCAGGGATCGTTGGTGCACAGGGCGTCGCCGGGCTGCCATTGATCCAGCGGCCGGCGGGCCAGCATGGCTTTCATGGTGTGCGGCATCGTGCCGATGAAGGCGGGGATGCTGACCGTGGACTGCACGATGGACTGGCCATCGCGGTCCAGGATCATCACGCAGAAATCCTTGGTTTCCCGAATGATGGGCGAGAAAGCCGACTTGACCAGGCGCATGGCGCCTTCGTCCACGGCGGACTGCAAACGCCCCCAGACGATTTCGACCACCAGGGGGGATAGGTCGATGGTGGGGCTCGTCATGCCGGGCGCCCCCTGCACGGATCCGATTTGCGCTGCCTCTGGGCTTGCATACCCTGCGTCTCCTAGTTATGTCATGCCATTGTTTTGTTGAGTATACAAACAAATCCACGGGCATACAATCATGTACGGTCGTATTGATCAGGTGGCAGATCGAGCGGACAGGGCAAAGTCCGGCAGCGCTGCCGGTCGGAAACGGAGTACGAACGGGTGAGGGAGACAGCAGAATGTGTGCCGCCGCGCAGGCGGCGACCGGGCGCGCCAGGACGCCGGCGCAGGGACGATCGCGGGCGGTGCCCGCTTGCTGCTACCTACTGAGGCGCGGCTTGCCGCGGCATGGCCGGGAATTCATGGTATCCGCGATGCGGATCGGGTGGCTTGGCGTCGAACGAGGCTGGCGTTAGCTGAAGTCGATACCCTGCGCCAGCGGCAAGTCGCGCGAGTAGTTCACGGTGTTGGTCTGGCGGCGCATATAGTTCTTCCAGGCATCTGACCCCGATTCCCGACCGCCGCCGGTCTCTTTCTCGCCGCCGAATGCGCCCCCGATTTCGGCCCCGCTGGTGCCGATGTTGACGTTGGCGATGCCGCAGTCGCTGCCCGAGGCGCCCTGGAAACGCTCGGCCTCGCGCAGGTCGTTGGTGAAGAGGCAGGACGACAGCCCCTGCGGCACGTCGTTGTGCAACTGCAGGGCCTGATCGAAGTCGTGGTAGCCCATTACGTACAGGATAGGCGCGAAGGTTTCGTGGCGCACGATGGCCGTTTGCCCCGGCATCTCGACGATGGCCGGCGCGACGTAATAGGCGTCGGGATAGGCATCCTGCAGCACCCGCTGCCCGCCGTGCACCACCCCGCCCTCTTGCTCGGCCTGGCGCAGCGCCGCCTGCATGGCTTCGTAGCCGGCCGCGTCGATCAGCGGCCCCACCAGGTTGCCTTGCAGGGGGTGGCCCACGCGGATGCCGGCGTAGAGCGTCTTCAGGCGCCGCACCACCTGCGCGCGCAGGCTTTCGTGCACGATCAGGCGCCGCAGCGTGGTGCAGCGCTGGCCCGCCGTGCCGACCGCGCTGAACAGGATGGCGCGCTCGGCCAGGCCGAGGTCGGCGCTGGGCGCCAGGATCATGGCGTTGTTGCCGCCCAGCTCCAGGATGCTGCGCCCTAAGCGCGCGGCCACCCGTGGCCCGACTTCGCGGCCCATGCGCGTGCTGCCGGTGGCCGAGACCAGCGCCACGGCCGGGTCGTCGACCAGCGCCATGCCGGCCTCGCGCCCGCCTACCACGACCTGGCTCAGGCACTCGGGCGCGCCGGGGAAATCGGCGAGCGCCTGCGCCAGCAGCGCCTGGCAAGCCAGCGCGGTAAGCGGCGTCTTTTCCGACGGCTTCCAGATCACGGCGTTGCCGCAGACCAGGGCCAGCGCGGCGTTCCACGACCAGACCGCCACCGGAAAATTGAACGTGCTGATGACGCCCACCACGCCCAGCGGATGCCAGCTTTCGCGCATGTGGTGGCCGGGGCGTTCGGACGCGATGGTCAGGCCATGCAGCTGGCGCGACAACCCGACGGCGAAATCGCAGATGTCGATCATCTCTTGCACTTCGCCCTGGCCTTCCTGGGTGATCTTGCCGGCCTCCCAGGACACCAGTTCGCCGAGCTCGGCCTTGTGCTGGCGCAGCACCTCGCCGAAGCGGCGCACCAGGTGGCCGCGCTGTGGGGCCGGCACGTCGCGCCAGGCCCGCGCCGCTTGCGCGGCCCGCTCGATCTTCCGGGCGACCGAGGCCGCGTCGTCGCACGGCGCCATGCCGATGCGGCTGCCGTCGATGGGCGTATGCACGGCCAGCGTGCCACCGGTATAGGCGGCGACGGGCACGCCTAACGCGGTCATCAGTTGCTCGACCATCATGGTCTCTCCGTGAATGCCGGACCACCCCATGGGCACGAACGCATCAGGGGAAGTTCAGGGGAAATACAACTTGGGCAGGACGGCGGCGACGCCCAGGCCCACCACGCCGGCCATCAACGTGAGCGTTGAACACGGGAAGGCTCCTGACGAAAGTCATGCTAGCGGCAAACCGCCGGATAGTCTATTCGCACACCCAGGGTCGGAATATTCCGACGGGTGCACGAACCGGCAGTATGAAGAGCCAAGCGCGCCGCCGCCATTCGTAGAAGCCGGGGCCCAAAACGGAAACGGCGGACTCACCCGTGGGTGTAGTCCGCCGCATCAGGCAGCGCGTTGCCGCGCTGCCGTATTCAGTCTGGAAGCCTTGCTTACTGCAGCGCGATTTCCACGTCCACGCCGGCCGGCAGGTCCAGGCGCATCAGCGCATCGACCGTCTTGTCGGTGGGATCGACGATGTCCATCAGGCGCTGATGGGTGCGGATCTCGAACTGGTCGCGCGACGACTTGTTCACGTGGGGCGAACGCAGCACATCGTAGC